>Ga0182024_10025303_pt1 | contig 10490 bp, 9 predicted proteins | sample P32metaG_FD_120480 | JGI IMG/M metagenome (GOLD analysis project Ga0182024, IMG submission 120480) | Permafrost microbial communities from Stordalen Mire, Sweden - P3-2 metaG (Illumina Assembly) | ecosystem: Environmental > Terrestrial > Soil > Wetlands > Permafrost | place: Sweden: Stordalen...
ATAGAGCGGCAGCGTGTTGGTCGCCCCCTGGATGTGCCCCGAGACCACCGACACCGCGCCGAACTCGCCCATGGTGCGGGCATTGCACAGAATCACGCCGTAAAACAGCCCCCATTTGACGTTCGGCAGCGTCACGCGCCAGAATGTTTGCCAGCCGCTGGCGCCCAAGGTGAGCGCCGCGTATTCTTCGTCGTTGCCCTGGGATTCCATCAGCGGGATCAATTCGCGCGCGACAAACGGGAACGACACAAACAGCGTCGCCAGCACGATGCCCGGCACGGCGAAGATGATCTGGATGTTGTGGTGGTACATCCACGATCCAAACCAAGCATAATGATCTTCGAGCTGGCCCAGCCAGCCACGCGCGCCGAACACGAGCACGTAAATCAGCCCGGCAATGACTGGCGACACCGCGAAGGGCAAATCCACCAGCGTCAGCACGACGCTCCGGCCGGGAAAGGGGTATTTCCCGATCGCCCAGGCCGCCGCCACGCCGAAAATGGTGTTCAATGGCACGCAAATCGCCGCCACCAGCAGGGTCAGCTTGATGGCCGACCAGGCGTCGGGATCGTTGAACGACGCGAAGTAGGCCGCCGCGCCCTTGCGGAACGCCTCGGCAAACACCGCCGCCAGCGGCACCACCAGGAACAACGCCATGAACACCACCGCGATGCCCGTCAGCAGGTAGCGCGCCCACGCCGGGTCGGACAGGCCGCGGCGCGACGTCCGCAGGGAGCGGCCGCGTCGGGCGAGGGAGGTAGCAGAGCCGGCCATAAATGGATTTTACGGGGTCGCGCCCAAGCGCTGCCGCGCCCAGCGTTGCAAAAGGTTGATGAGAAAAAGCAGAATGAACGAGACCACCAGCATCACCACCGCAATGGCGGTCGCTTGGGGGTACTTGAATTGGTCGAGTTCGGAGTAAATCAGCAGCGGGGTGATTTCCGTCCGCATCGGCATGTTGCCGGCAATGAACACGACCGAGCCGTATTCGCCCAGCGCGCGGGCAAAGGCCAGCGCAAAGCCCGTCAGCAGCGGCGGCAGCAGGGTGGGGAAGAGCACGCGCGCAAAGGTCTGCCAGCGCGACGCCCCGAGGGTCGCGGCCACTTCTTCCAGTTCGGGCTCCAATTCCTCCAGCACCGGTTGCAGCGTGCGCACGACAAACGGCAGCCCGATAAACGTCAGCGCCACGAACACCCCCACTGCCGTGTACGAAACCCGCAGGCCAAACCATTTGAGCAAGGGCGCGCCCAGCCAGCCGTTTTGGGCGTAAATGGTGGTCAAGGCGATGCCGGCCACGGCCGTGGGCAGGGCGAAGGGCAAATCCACCATCGCGTCGAGCAGCCTCTTCCCGAAAAATTCATAGCGCGCCAGGACCCAGGCGACGATCAATCCAAAGACCGCGTTCACTCCCGCGGCGGCGAAGGAAGCGCCAAAGCTCAGCTTGTAAGACGCAATCACGCGCGGGTTCCAGACCGCGGCCAGGAATTCCGACCACGTTAGCCCGGCCGCCTTGAGAAAGGCGGCGGACAACGGAATGATCACCACCAGGCCCAGGTACGTGAGCGTGTAGCCCAGCGTCAGGCCAAAGCCCGGCAAAACCCTCCGCGGTTGAACGGGGGGCGCGGCGCGGCGTCCGGGCGCCGGCAAGGTCGGGTCGTGCAGCGGAGGGTTGGGCATCAAGTACGAACCAGCCAGCGCGCTCGCGGGGCGCACCCGTCAGCCTGCTGGCTGAAGACAACCCGCCCCGTGACGCCAGCCGGCGTCAGCAAAGATGGGTGAAGAGGGTAAAAGGATGGGCGCATCGTCAAAACAGGCCAAAGAATCAAATGTTGGGCGAGTAGGCGAGAAAGACCCGATAGGCCTGGAGGATCGCCAGGAGCGCCACTTTCCCGGCGCGCACCTGCAACGCGGGCGAGACCGATTGCGGCGCTTCCAGGATAATTTCAAAGGGGATCGGCTCCAGCCCGGCGGGCGGCGCGGAGAGCACCCCGCCGAAGCATTCCGTGAGCAAACCCTCGCGCGCCACGAAACCGTCAATCTTCGGACGCCGGTCGAGTGGTAGGAACTGGGACGCCGCCTTCAGGGCCGGACGCGCCAGCGATTCGCTGAAGAGGGCACCCCGCGCGTAGGCGTAGAAGCCCTCCGCAGTGTCGTCGCCATGCAGGGAGATGAGGCCATGAAAGCGGCGGGTGATCAGCTCGTGTTCGAGCCACCAGACCTCCGGTTCGGCCGAGCCGTTCCAAAATTCGCGGTTCAAGTCCTTGCCCGAAGGCACCTGGCGGGTGCCGGCGGCGAAACCTTCGGGATTGCAGACCGGATAGATGTGCAACTGGTAGCCTGCCGCCAGGTCGGGCTGCGCCTGGAGATCCTCCAAAAACGCCGCCAACGCCAGCGCGCCTTCGGCTTCGTCGCCGTGGATGGCGCCAAACAGACCGAGGCGGATCGTTTCGCCGCCCGCCGGCGGTCCCGTGAAGACGAAGTGCGGCACAGTCTGGTCGCGGCCATTGCGGCGGAACGGCGGCGACGGTTCGTAGCGCAATAGCTTGGATTCGCGGGTGCGGCGGACGAGCGAGGTCAGCAGCGTGCGGGTGGCGCGGGCGGGCCGGTTGCGCGACGGCACGGAGGGCTCGGGCAGAGCCCGGGGCCGCGGTTTGCCGGGCGTGAGGGTGGTGGCGAGGAGGGTGTTCACGGGAGGTGGTGCTAGATATTTTGCCCGGTCGCGACGGAGGTGCGCCAGTTGTTGAGGAACACGCGCAGGGTGTGCGCGACGGCTTGTTCGGCCCATTTCACGGGCAGCGTAGCGGGCACCAGCAGCGAAGCCTCGAACGGTGTTCCCTGCCAGTCCTCCGCCAGCGTGAGCGGACCGGTCTCGGCGTGTAAGCCTTCGGCGTTCGGCTCCCAATGCACCGGAAACTTGAACGGCAGGTAGCCGGCCTTGCTGGTGCCGTGCACCGGCTCGGCGTGGAGAAATGGCTCGCCCGGGGAAAAGCCGCGCAGCCAGCCGTGCAGGTCGTCAATGTCGGCCTCCGACCGCACCACGAACACGCCGTGGAATTGCAGGGCGCGCGCGTCGCGTTCGAGCAGGCGCAGTTCCGGCGCGGGCGAACGCAGCCAGTTTTGCTCGCTCAGCAGGTGGCCGGCGCGGGTGCGGCGCGTGCCGTCCCGCCAGCCGCTGGGGTTGATCAGCGGGTAGAAGACCAGGTTGAACGAATCGCCCAGCGCGGGTTCGAGCACGAAGCGCTCCAGCGTGCGCAGCACGGCCAGCGTCGAGCGCGCGTCGGTGCCGTCGAGGCCGGCGTAAATGGCCACGCGCCAGGCTTCCTCGGCCGCGCTTTCGCCCACGAAAACGTAGCGCGGCAGCCAAAACGTTTCGCCTTCCTGGTCGAACGGTCCCAGGGGCGAGGTGAAGACGTGCGCGGAGTGCGTCGCCAGCGAGTTGATGCGATCCAGGGCTTCGGCCAATTCGGCGGAGCTGGACGCGGGTGGGGGCGCGGGCGGAATCGGCGCGCGTCCCAGTCGGTCGGGGAGGGAAATTACTTTCATGGCGAAAAAAACGGTTAAGGTGGCGGTGAGGGCGGTGGCGAAGTGCGCCGCCCGGGTCGGTGGTGGGAAAATGGCGACGGAGCGGAAGCGGGCAGGAATACGGCGGGAAAGAGTGGGGCAAGAGACAGGTTGGGCGGGTGGCGCGGAGACCGGAGATCCGATGGCTGGCTCGCGCCACCCGCCGCCTGCTTGCCTAAACCAGGATTAACATGAAACGTAGATTCAGTCGGGGAACAAAGTGACCGGGGTCACTTTGGAGAGTAGATTTGGTCAAACGTGCCACCGTCGGCGAAGTGGTCGGCCTGGGCTTTGCGCCAGCCGCCGAAGTCGTCAATCGTCACCAGTTTGAGCTGGGGAAATTGCGACGCGTACTTCGCTTTGGCGGCGGTCCCGATCGGACGGTAGAAGTCTTTCCCGATGATGTCCTGCGCTTGATCCGAATACAGGAATTTCAGGTAGGCTTCGGCCACCGCGCGGGTGCCTTTTTTATCCACCACCTTGTCCACCACGGAGACGGGCGGCTGGGCCAGGATGCTCAGGGAGGGCACGACAATGTCGAACTGGTCCGCCCCGAGCTCTTTTTGCGCGAGGAAGGCCTCGTTTTCCCAGGCCAGCAACACGTCGCCGATGCCGCGCTGGGCAAACGTCGTCGTCGCGCCGCGGGCGCCGGAGTCGAGCACCGGCACGTTGGCGTAGAGTTCTTTGACGAACTGTTTCGCCGCTGCGTCGGAGCCGTACTTGTTCTTGGCGTAGGCCCACGCGGCCAGGTAGTTCCATCGCGCGCCGCCCGAGGTCTTCGGGCTGGGCGTGATGACCTCGACGCCGGGTTTCACCAAGTCGTCCCAATCCTTGATCCCCTTCGGGTTGCCCTTGCGGACGAGGAAGACGATCGTGGAGGTGTACGGCGAGCTGTCGTTGGGCAGGCGTTTCTGCCAGTCCGGCGGCAGCAGGCCCGCGTCGGCCAGCGAATCAATATCGTAGGCCAGCGCGAGGGTGACGACGTCGGCATCCAAGCCGTCGGCGACGGCCCGGGCTTGCTTGCCCGAGCCGCCGTGCGACTGCTGGATGGTTACCTCCTGGCCGGTCTTGGCCTTCCAGGAGGCCGCGAAAGCCTTGTTCAAGTCCACGTACAATTCCCGGGTGGGGTCGTACGAGACATTGAGCAGTTGCACTTTCGCGGGCGCCGGAGCGCTGTCCTGCGCCGGGAGGCGTCCTGAAACCGCGGCCAAGAGCAGCGGCGCCAGGAGGAGGCGGATGAACCAGAGAGATGATTTCATGGGAGGGAGGGTGGAGGTTTGATGCGGCGCCTTTAGAACAGCACCTGAATGCGGGTGCGGATGGCGCTGACATTAGCCCGCGGGCCACCGAAGATGCCGGTGGCCGTGCCGTGGACGCGGTCGTAGAACTGGGAGAACTCGTAACCGGCCTGGATCTTCACGCTGTTGCCGATGATGTAGTAGTTCACCCCGCCGTAGAGCGACCAGGCCTGGTTGAACAACGTGCCATCGGTGCCGACCACGTTCGGCGCGTCGGTAACTTGTTGGTTGATGCTCGCGCCGCGGCCGTTGGTGCGCAGGTAGCTAAACCGGCCCACCAGTTCCCACTGGTCGTTGAGCTTGTACGAGGGCGTGAAGTTGAAGCCGTACGGGTCCGCTTTGCTGGTATTGCCCGTGATGGCCCCTTCGGCGGCGCCCGGATCCGTGGCGCGGCCATTGGCCACCCCGGCTTGGATGAACTCACCCGTCAGCGAGAGGCCATTCCAGGTAATGGTCGCATAGGGGTTGTAGCCCCAGATGGAGTTGCTCTGGAACGTGCCCCCCAGCAACGGCTGGTTGCTGTTGCCGTCGCTCGAATAGCCGACGTTCACGCCGACTTTGTAGCTCACGTTATCATACGTGGAACCGTAACCCAGGTTGGCCCAGTAGCCGAAACGGTTGAACGATTGCCCGCCGGCCACGTTGGTGAAGCTGTTCACGCTCTGGATGCCGTTGGTGATGGCCACTCCGTAGAAGAGGCCGTCAACCCCCGGAACCAGACCGTTCCAGTACAACCCCGTGTGCCGGTTGCCGAAGCCCAGCCGCCCGCCGACCGGGCCGCCGTAAACTCCGGTGAAGTAATTCGTCGCGATGGAGCGCTCGATGGGCTTCAACTCCGACGACGGCGTGCCTTGTTCTTCATACACGAAGGGCACCTTTTGGAAGCCCGCCGTGCCTGTTCCCCAATCATCGAATTTCTTGTAGATGACGAGTTTTTCGAAGTTGTTCTGCACGCCGGTCACCGAACCGCCTTGCGGCGCTGCGGGCGGCCCGCCCGGGCCGGCGGCAAAGTCGAGGAGAATTTCCCCGCCCCAGCCGTTGCCCAAGTCGGCGATCGCGCCGAAATACGCGCGCCGGATTAGGAATTCGTTGGTGGCCGCCGGATTGGGAATCGTCTTCGCCGGCGCCCCGGCGGTGCCCTTGTCCTGCACGCTGATCCAGTCGTACTGCGCTTGCAGCAAACCTTCCAGCTTGAGCGCCTTGACGTTGGCGTCCTTGGGTGTCACCACCACGGCCGCATCTTTGGCCACGGAGTCCGCCTCGTCTTGGGTGATCACGCCCTTCTTGACCAGCAGGTCGAGCGTGGCCTTGTCCTGCGCGTGAACGAGCGGGGCCGCGCCGAAGAAAAGCGACGCGGCGAGAACGGCCGCGCCCGCGCTAGTTCGGGCGAAGCGTCCTCGAGAGATGGTATCAGGTATCGGTTGCATGGGTTTTGTCTTTTAGGTAGGGACCCAGCTTCCGGGTGACCGGTCAGACGGGAGGAGCTTGAGCTGATGGTTTGATGACCTCCGGACGTTCCGGTCGGCAAAGGAACAAGCACTGAATCAAGCGCGGGCGGAATCCGGCTCGGGCTCGCCGCGCGGAGCGGTGCGGGCCGCCAGCCGCGTCTTTTCCAGGCACTCGATTTGCGTCACTTGGTGGTCGTGCACCACGATGTACACTTGACCGAAACGGAGGGCTTCCACCTTGCGGCGGACGAGGTCCAGCCAGGCGGGAATGGCGGTGGTGGCGGCGGGTGCGGTAGCGCTCATGGGTAATATACCGTAATCTTGATAAAGATATACTTCATTGAATCTATATAGATTAAAACCACAGAAATGACCGAGGGTCAAGCGACTTTTTTCAACTTTTTTTTTGGCCGTGATTTAAGGTCCGTTTGGCAACGGATCTTAAACGGCGGAACGGCCCGGTTTCGCACCGGCGGACGGCTTGGGCAGCTCAGGCCGCGCGAAGGGCAGCGGTACTTTGTCGCGGCGCATCTTACGGATGGTCACCTCGACAATATCGGCGAGGGAATAGCGGTCGAGAATGTTCGAAATGGCGTTGCGCACATCAATCATGATCATGCGCAGCCCGCAGTGCGCCTCATCGGGGCAACTGCAGCGCGCGTAGGCCGTCTGGCTCGCGCAGGAGATGGGCGCGAGCGGGCCGTCGAGCAGCCGCACCACTTCGCCGAGTTTGACCTGCGCGGCCGGCTTGCGCAGAAAATAGCCGCCGTATTTGCCGCGGCGGGTGTCCACGTACCCGGCCAGCCGCAACTGGTGCAGGATTTGCTCGACGTATTTGAGCGGCAACTGGCTCAGGCCGGTCAGCTCCGACACGGAAACATGCTCGCGCCCGACCTCCTGGGCGATGCCCAGGTTGATCAGCGCCCGCAGCGCGTACTCTCCCTTTTTGGTCAGGTGCATGGATAAAAATCGGAATTCACCTAATAATTATGAAATTAGTAGAGTATGAAACCGCCCGGCGCAACCCCAAATCGAATCCGCCGCGGCCGTCCCTTCAGGCCCGCGCGCCCTGCGACTTCGGCAGGATGATGAAAAACGTCGTCCCGCAGCCGCTGGCGGTCTCGAACCGAATGCGCCCGCGGTGGGCCTCGACGATGGACTTCACGATGGCCGTGCCCAGCCCGGTGCCGCGCTTTTTGCCGTAGGTCACAAAGGGCTCGAAAATGGTGTTGCGGATTTCCTCCGGGATGCCCTTGCCGTTGTCGGACACCTGGATTTCGCAGTATTCCCCGCGGTCGCGCACGCGGATGCGTACCTGGCCGTCGCCCGCCTCCTCGACCGCGTCAATCGCGTTGCCGACCAGGTTCTGTAGCACCCGCAGCAGTTTGTTTTCCTCGGCCTCGATGACGACCGGCTCGGAGTCCATTTCGATGCGGATGTCGTCCTTTTGGAAAAACGGCTCATTGAGTTCGCGGAAACGCTCGAGCACGCGCGGCATTTCCACGCGCGCCGGCTTGAGCACCTGAGTGCCTTTGGAAAACTCGCTGATTTCGTTCGCCATTTCCACCATGCGCTCGACTTGCTTGATCATGCTCGCGCACAGATGGCGCGTACGCTCGTCGCGGTGGTGCTGCTGCATCAGTTCCGCACCCAGGCTGATGAGGGTGAAGGGATTTTTGAAATCGTGGATGATCGTGTTCACCATGTTGCCCACCAGCGCCATTTTCTCCTGCTTGAGCATGTCGTCCACGTAATGCCGCGTGGTGTGGTGCAAGTGGTTGACGATGGACTGTAGAATCTGGTCCACCGGGCCGGGGGTGCGGCGGATGAGCTCGCGCAAATCCTCGCGCGCGAGCCGGGCCAGGAGGGTGGGGCAGGCGGCCACGGCGCCCAGCGCGCGCGGCGCGCCGGTGAACACGCCGATCTCGCCGAAGAAGTCGCCGGCGTTGGCGTAGCTGACCACCCGCGAACGGTTGTTGGGCACAACCTTGACGAATCCCACCCGCCCTTCGAGCACGAGGAACATCGCCTCCGGCGCGCTGCCTTCCTCAAAGACCACGTCATCGGTGTCAAACCGTTGCAGGACGGCGGTTTCGCTCAACGCCTCGGCGCTCTGCCGGTTCAGCCCCTGGAAAAATGGATGCTCCAACAGGCGTCCGGCCGGTGCGGACGCGGTAGTATCAGCTTCAACAATCTTGGTCATCGCCACGGCGAAAAGGTTGAAATCGGTCAGCCGGCGTGCGCCAACTGGAAATGAGCTGCGCACGCGAAGGTGAACTCCTCAGGCGGCTTTGGCAATTGAAATGCTCGCAGGACCAAAAGCCTACCCCAACACCGCCGCGGGCGCAAGTGCTGAAAATGCGCGAACTGGAACCACGTCAGGTTATTAGCGCCAATTCTAAAATGTCTCCTAACGCGCTGTTGTCACGGCGCGGTGAAAAGATTTCCACCACCGCTCGGCAATTTTAACCCAGCCGCATCCGGTAATCTTCGTAGCCGAAATGCCGGACGACCTGCAGGCCGGTCCGGGGGTCGAAGACCGCAATGGCCGGCAGCGGCACGCCGTTAAAGGTGGAAGCCTTGACCATGGTGTAATGCGCCATGTCGAGGAAAACCACGCGCTGGCCGACCTCTAGCGGCTGGGCGAAGGAGTAGTCGCCGATCACGTCCCCCGCCAGGCACGTCGGGCCGCCCAGGCGGTAAGTGTGCGCCAGTTCGCCCGCGGCGCCCGCGCCCAACACCGCCGGCCGGTACGGCATCTCCAAAACATCCGGCATGTGCGCCGTGGCGGAGACATCCAGGATGGCCAGCTCCACGTTATTGCGCGGCAAGTCCAGCACGGTGCCCGCCAGCGCGCCCGTGTGCAGCGCGATGGCTTCGCCCGGCTCCAAGTAAACGTCGAGACGGTGCCGTTCGCGAAACGCTTGGATCACCCGCACCAGCCGCGCCCCGTCGTAGCCCGGCCGGGTAATATGGTGGCCGCCGCCGAAGTTGACCCACTTCAGGCGCGGCAGGAATTCGCCAAATTTTTCCTCGAAGGCCGCGACCAGGTGCTCGAACGCATCGCTGTCCTGCTCGCAGAGCGCGTGCACGTGCAGCCCGTCGAGCCCGTCGAGGTCGGCCGGCGCGAGCTCGCTGCGGATGGTGCCCAGCCGCGAACAAGGCGCGCAGGGATTGTACAAATCGGTCTCGACCTCGGAATACTCGGGGTTCACCCGGAGCCCGACCTCGACGTGCCGCGGCGCCGCGCGGACCTGGTCGCGGTGTCGGCGCCATTGCGCGGGCGAATTGAAAATGACCGTGTGGGCGAAGCGCAGCAGGCGTTCCACTTCACCGTCGCGGAAGGCGACGCTGTACACATGCGATTCGCCGCCGAAAAACTCCCGCGCCAGCAGCGCCTCATGCAACCCGCTCGAGGCCGTGCCGGGCAGATGGCGCGCGATCGTCGGGTACGCCGCCGGCATGGCGAAGCCCTTTTGCGCGAGCAGAATTTTGCACCCCGCACGCTGTGCGACGTCCGCCAGCAGGCGGCAATTTTCTTCGAGCAAGCCCAGGTGGATCACGTGGCACGGCGACGGCAGGCGCGCGTAGTCCAACTCGCCGAGCGCGCGCAGGCGTTCGGCCGGGAGCGGCGGAGTGGGGTTTTGGGACATGCTAAGAGATTATTTTAAGCGAATTCTTGGACAGGATTAACAAGATAAACAGGATAATGAAGTACCAGCCCGAATTAAGCCGTCATCCTGTCCATCCTGTTAATCCTGTCAAAAAACCAATTTTGCAATAAGGCCTATTCCACGGGCAGTTCCAACACGTCCCACGGCAGGCCGCGTTTTGCCAGTTCGGCCAGAAACGGCTCGGGGTCGAGTTGCTCCATGTTCCACACGCCTGCCTTGAGCCATTTTCCGGTGACCATCATGATGGCACCGACCACCGCCGGCACGCCGGTGGTGTAGCTGATGGCCTGCGATTTCACCTCGCGGTAGCATTCCTGGTGGTCGCACACATTGTAAATATACACCCGCCGCTTCTTGCCGTTTTTGCGGCCTTCGATCAGGCAGCCGATGTTGGTCTTGCCCTTGGTGCGCGGGCCGAGCGAAGCCGGGTCGGGCAGGAGGGTTTTGAGGAATTGGATGGGCACAATTTTTTGCCCCTGGTGCTCGACTGGCGCGATGCCCAGCATGCC
>Ga0182024_10025304_pt1 | contig 10489 bp, 11 predicted proteins | sample P32metaG_FD_120480 | JGI IMG/M metagenome (GOLD analysis project Ga0182024, IMG submission 120480) | Permafrost microbial communities from Stordalen Mire, Sweden - P3-2 metaG (Illumina Assembly) | ecosystem: Environmental > Terrestrial > Soil > Wetlands > Permafrost | place: Sweden: Stordalen...
CTGCATGCGCGAGATAGCCGCCTCGCAGGTCGAAGTCAGCTCGGTAGTCCCGAAGCTGCGCGGCCCGCCGTTTTCCGCCACCTGTTCGATCCGCGCCAGACGCAGCATGCGAGCCAGCAAATCTTCGAGGCGCCCGCAATCTTCCAGCATGCCTTCGAGCCCGGCGCGGTATTCCTCGACCGGCCGCGGCCGCTGCAATAAGGATTGCAGCGATGACTTAACGATGGCCACCGACGTCTTTAGTTCGTGCGCCGCGTCGCTGGTGAAGTCGCGCTGCTGCTGAAAAGCGTCGTGTAGTCTGTGCAACACTGTTTCGATAGCGGTGGTGAGCGGCGCGAGCTCGGCAACCCGCACGGCATCGGCCGGCGGATGAAAGCTCCAATTGGATGCGGAAATCGCGCTAGCGCTCTCAGCCAGCTCGCGCAGCGGCGCCAGCCGTCGACGCACGTCCCAGGCCGCCACCGTGCTCGCTAGCATCAGCAGCAGCAAGCTCGTGCCGCCGACGTAGAACCCCAGTTCGGCCAGATGCCGGTGCATCTCCGATAACGACGATGCGTAAACCACTGTGACGCGCAACCCTGGCCGCGGCGCATCGTCTTCATCATCGAGCACCGCCACGTTTCGCAACGTCACCGCGCGATACGGCACCCCCGCCAGGTTGAAATCCAGATATTCTCCGCTCGTGTCCTTTGCTGCGTCCGGCAGCGTCCCATTCGAGCGGGCCACTAACTGGCCGTCGGTTTTGCGAATCTCGAACAGGTCTTTCTGCAGAACATCCGAGGAGGGCGGCAGGAGCGAGGTATCGAAAAGCAGGTCCGGGGGTTCGCTTTCGGTGTAGCGCACCAGAGCCAGCGTGGTCGTCGCGCGTCCTGCCAGGGCCGCGTCAAACGCCCTGCGCAACTCCACGCGCGCATAGAGCACCGACGCCGCCGTCAGCGCCGCCGTCAGCAGGAGCTGGCAAACGATGACCGTGCCGATGATCCGGCTGCTCAGCGAAACGCCCTTCATGTCAACTCTCCCGCTCCGCCCGCAAAACGTATCCGTGCCCGCGCACGGTATGAATCAGCTTGACCGCGTGTCCATCGTCGAGCTTGCGCCGCAGGCCGGAAATATACACCTCAATCACGTTGCTGAACTTCTCCCAATTATAGTCGTAGAGGTGCTCGAGCAGCTCCGTTTTGGACACCACCGCGCTCACCCGGTGCGCCAGATACTCAAGTACGCGATACTCCATCGGACTCAGCGCGATCTCCTGCTGCCCGCGCCGCACCGCGCGCGCACTGGTATCGAAACGCAAATCGGCAACCGCGATAATCGGCGCTCGCTGCCCCTTGCCTCTCCGCACCAAGGCCTTGGCGCGCGCCAGAAATTCGCCCAGGTCGAAGGGCTTGGCCACATAATCATCCGCACCGGCGTTCAGCAGCCGCACCACCCATTCCTTCTCGTCGCGCGCGGTCAACACCAATACCGGCGTCTGATGGCCTTTGGCGCGATAGCGCGTCAGCAGGCCTTGCCCGTCCAGTTTCGGCAGCATGAGGTCGAGCACCAGCAGGTCGTAATCACCCGACGTCGCCAGATATAGCCCCTCCTGGCCGTCTTCGGCAACGTCCACCGCGTAGCCCGCGCCTTCGCGCAGCGCACGCGCCACGTTCGCCGCTAGTCGCCGCTCGTCCTCTACCACCAGTACACGCACACGCGCTCCCAGCAGCTTCTCGGTGACGCCACCCGTATTATCCTACGAGCACAGACCGCAGCTCTTGGCAAAGAAGTTGGGCGCACGGAGCCAGCGGGAGCCCTTGCCCGCTTCGTCAGGGCGCGCGCAGAACATCAAACCGGGCCACGGCGTAACCTAGCGCGGCACCCAAGAATACGTCCGACGGGAAATGAGCCTGCAACGTGATTCTGGAAAACCCAATGACCCCAGCCACTCCGTAGGCCACGTAGGGCACCCAACGGTGCTGTTTGCCGTAGCGACCCGCAATCACCGTCGCCACCGCAAAGGCCGAAATGGCGTGCCCCGAGGGGAAGCTGCTGCTAAACGGATCGCCCTTCGCTTTGAAAAACGTGTTCGAGAAATTGCCGTACGGAGGAATATCGGAGGGTCTCAACCGTCGCGTCACGCCCTTCATGACCTCGTCCAGAATCGTCACATCGGCCAAAGCCTCCGCAGCCAGCAGCCCGGTCTTCCGTGTATACACGTCCTTATCGAACAGGCCGACCAAGTAGAAGGAAGCGGGCGTAATCAGAATTCCCGCCGTGGTGATGTTTCCCGAGAAGTCCCGATCGAAACCGCTGAAGCTCGCTGTGCGCCGGAAATACGGGTCATCGTGCGGATCTAAGGCCACCAGGCCCGCCGTCACTCCGGTTACCACAACCACAGGCACCCAATGGTGTCCATGCGCGAGCTGCGTTACCGGAAACAGCCACAGGTCCTTCTGGTCGTGTAGAACATTCAGGAAGATCGTCCGCTCCGAAACATCGCGCTCGGCCGGCGGGGCTGCCGCAACCTGCGTGGAACCTGCCTGTGCTGGCATCTCGGCCGGTACATCGGGCGGCGCATCCGCCGACACGACCGCCGGGGCAAGATCTTGAGCCTGAACCACACCCGCCGTTGAAATGAAGCCGCAAAGCACCAGCGCGACGAGCCATCGCCACAAACCCCAGCCTCGATCCACCTCTCTCACAGCCGCCACGTCATTTCGCCCGCTGCCAGGTCATTTCCACACGCACCGGTATATCGTTTTTGATCGCGACAGTGAAGAGCGACGGCGGATCGATCTTGAAATCGGAGACCTTTGCCGGAATCGCTCCCGTGATCCGCACCTGGTCCCCTTCGGTCACCTGCTGGAATGACACCTGCTTATATTGCACGGTCTGCCCGGCAAACTCGACCTCCAGGTCCGCGTTAATCGTGGCGGCCCCGGCTAACGTCTCCGGCAATCGCGTGCGCACAGTAACCAGCGGGAACTGCCCCGCCTTCGTGACTTGCTGCATATGCAGGTCGCGGTTGCTGTCGCCCGAATCGAACGACTTCACAGCTACGGCGATCAGGAAGTCGCACTCTCCGGCATGGCAGACGCCCTTCCCCCGCGCCGCATGGCTGACGCCATCCACTTGATGCAGTGGGTGCGAAACGTGATAGGTCAGCGTCGATTGCTCGAGAACCCACTGGCTATCCTGCGCCGCGCAATCTCGCACGGCGATAAGCGCCACAGCGACAGCAACCAATGCAACCAATGCAACCAGTGATTTTCGATTGCGATTCACGAAGTGCCCGAACAATTCGCCCCAGGAACTTGCCCCTGCCATTTGCCCTACCATTTAAACGTCAACGAAAGAATCGCCGCCCCATACGCGGCCGCCGTCACGATGGCTACCGGCCCATGCGCACTGGCAATGCCGTGCACCCGCTCCCCTTTGCTCTTCTCGTCGAAAGCCATCGCTCCCAGGATCGGCGTCAGGATCATGCCCGGCCCATGAATCCAGGCCAGCGCCTTGTGCAAGCGGATGGGTCCTTTGACCTGGGTACCCGGAATTTTCGGAGCGAAGATGGCAAAGTAGGCGCTCGTGAAATAGAGGTCCCCGGTCGCGGAACCCAAAGCCAGATGCGTCCAGCGCCAGTCGTTGCTGGTGCTCCTACCCCCCGCTCCAAAAGAGGTAGCCACCGTGGCGGCCAAGGGGATGGTGTCGATCAAGCCGAGGCGCTGGTGGATCTTGAGCATATGCGACCGCTTATCGAGCCGGGCCTGATCCTGCGCGCTCCCCTGCGCCTGGGATGAAGAAATACCGAGATCCTCCAGCGAAGGCGCATTCGCACTGCCGGAAGGTGCCGTGGTCTGGCCGTCCGTCGGTGCGGGCGGCGTGCTGCCATCCGTCTGCGCGAAAGCCGGGGAGTGAGCCGCAAACAACAACGCGCAAACCAACGCTATGATTTTGAGACAAAACCCTCTCATAATGCTTCCTGACCTCCTCAAAAGATGCGCCGATGCCGCGGGAACCAGAAGCAAAGCGCCGACAGCGTACAGCGTAATATGGTTCGATGCGAAGTTGCCGTGCTCGCAGTGAAGATGAACGACTTGTCATCTCAGCGACAGAATGAATTCATCTACGCCTGCTACCCTTCACCATCGGAAATCGGCCTGTCTGCTGGACGCAGATTCGATTCACATTCCCGGCAAAGGTTTATGGGTGGTTCGGTGCGCCAGTAGAAAAGGCGTGGCGATTCCGGAAAGAACACCGTGAAAATTCTTCTACGAACATTCGCGCCCGCGTTTGCATTGTTGGCCGTCGCTCTGGCCGTGGTCCCGAAAACCGCTTTGGCCCAGACCGACGAGATCCAAGTCTACGACGCTGAGATTGAGGAGTTGGGCAAGTTCAATGTGATGGTGCACAGCAACTTCACCCCCATTGGACGGACCACTCCGGATTTCCCCGGCGCGATCATTGCCAATCACTCGGTTAATGGCGCGGTGGAATGGGCCTATGGCGTTACCAGTTGGTTTGAGCAGGGTCTTTATTTCCCCGTGTACACCGCTTACTCCGAAGGGCGCGGAGGGTCGCTCGACGGCTTCAAGATCCGCGAGTTGTTCGTCAAGCCCCACGCCCACGACCATACGTTCTTCTACGGGGTCAATTTCGAGTTTAGCGTCAATTATCATTACTGGGAGTCCAAGCACATTACCTCCGAAGTTCGGCCGATCGTAGGCTTGCACCTGTATCCGGTGGACATCATCTTCAATCCCATCGTGGACACGAACTACACGGGTGGGTTTGGGAACCTGGAATTCGTTCCCGCCGAGCGCATCGCTTATAACATCGTCAAGGACAAATGGGCCGTGGCCGTCGAGGAATATGAGGACGACGGTCCTCTGCGCCACTTCCTGCCGGGGAACAATCAGTTCCACGAGGTCTGGGCAGTCATGGATCACAACGGCAAGCTCCTCGATATTGAAACCGGCGTGGGGGTCGGCGTAACCTCCGGCGCCGATAAGCTGACATTCAAACTGATGCTGTCGCGCGATCTCAACTGAACGGCGGCCACGCAAAGAACCACTCTGTCGGTTTGTTTTTCGGCCCACGTATTACCTGCGCTTTTTGCGGCAGTCGATCTTAGATTTAGATGAGACGAGGAGGAGCGGAGATGATTCACTTGCGATTCCTGCGGAATGGGCTGTTGTTGGTGGCTTTCGGATTCGCGGCGGCCTGCTTATTCGTAACGCTTTGGGGGCATTCCAGGGCGTTGGCGCAGGGGGGCAATGCGGCGCCGCCGGCACCGCCTACGATGGCGGACGTGCAGCATCTGAAAGACATCACGCCACCGATGTCTCATCCGATGGTGGACGTGGCATTCAACGCCACCAATCTCTATTTTGCCGCGCAGAAGAAGAATTGGCCTTTGGCCAATTATTATCTGGGCGAAACGCGCAACCGAATGCGCTGGGAGACGAACTTGAATCCCGGACCCAAGGGCACGGACGGGAATCCGGTGGATATGAAATCGACCTTCGACGGGATCGATAACGGATCGCTGACGCAGCTCAAGACGGCGATCGGCGCGAAGGATAGCAAGGCGTTTGACGACTCGTACAAGCACTTGCTCGAGGACTGCTATTCCTGCCACAAGGCCGCCAACCGTCCGTACCTGCGCCCGCAGATTCCGACCGCACCCGCGCAGACGATCATCAATACCGATCCGGATGCGACCTGGCCGCAGTAGGAGACGGCACGGAGGGTGCGCAACGAGCTTGCTACGGCAAGTCCGCGAGAAAGACCCGCGGTTTGCGGCGCAAATTCGCTTCGTCGACATGACGACGTGGCGATTTGCTTTTGAATGGTCTGATCGAGTCTGGTTACAACGCTTCCTGGCGGGATTCTCCTGGCGCGACGCTAGCCGCCGGGGAGGGCTTGCTGCATTTCGGCAGTCCGGCTGAACAGGCTTCCCTCCCCTGTCGATCATTCTCGATTATCTCTGCCGCAGGAGGCGATGGCGGATATCCGGCCAAAACTCCTTCAGCAGATCCGCTATTCCATCCACTCCTATCTGCGTTCCCCAATTCTCCGCTGTCTTGCCAAGCGTGCGCTCCGATGCCGGGTAGTAAAAATTGGCGACGCCCGCCCCCGCGAGGTTACCGGCGATTTCGGAGAAATTAAAAGTGTTGCCGCCGGAATCTGTCCTCGTGATGAAAAGACGGCTGACGGCATAACCGGTCCGGTGTACGAAGCCTCCACGACCGAGAGTGTAGTAGCGAGGATCTTCGTGTGTAATCACGGGAACAATCGCTTCTGTGAAGTAATTCCCGACTGCTTCATCCGCAAACGAATGCCAGTAATAGCGACCATACGCTGCGAGCCCATCATGAAACTCGGGCGATGAGTTTATCGCCTGGCTGTAACCGGCCAGCAGCCCGGCGAGCACAAACGAGGAATAATCAAAGCTGTCTTCGGTGGCCAACCAGAATTTGGTCCTTACGGATAAAGGCGGAAGTTTAGTGCTAGCGCTGACCGCGCGATAATTGGGAATAATCCACAATATGCGTTTGGTCTGCTGGCGTTGCGAGTCGTCGTTTTGTTGATCTGGATCATCCTGGCCGGGTTTCGGAGAGGTCGGCTCAGTGCCACCTGCTGCCGGTTCCGTTTGCGTTCCGGCATCCGGTTGCGAACCGGGTGCGCCGGCGCTTCCCGATGCCTGACTCTGCTCGCGAATGGGAGCGCTGTTTGCCGCGTTCGGAAGCATTGTCTGAGTCCAGCCAATGGTTGGTAACAAGGCAGACAGCGCGGCCACTACGACTCTCATGTTCTTGCGCAAGGAACGCTCCGATCAAGGCTGCTGTAATGGCCTGGGCTTCGCGCTGGAACTCATGAAACTCTGGGTAGCGTCCCACTGTCGTAGGCAAAAACGACGCCGGCCGCTCCGGCTAGCGCCACAGCCCATGTGAGATGGGGACCCACATATCCCCTGGCTTGAATTTGAATCTTCGGTCGCCCGCGTCATTGCCTCTCAGTCGCTGAGATGCGAGAACTCGTCGGCTAGACATTACTTTTCGTTTTCTCGGAGATGACGGGTTGTTCATTCGCATCACAATTGCGAATCCGGTTGGCAACGAATTAGCCGCCGCATTGCTGTCGCTTCGCTCAAACAGGCAATCGGATGCAACGGAGGCCACGACTGAGGCATCGCTCAGGGGGCCGGCGCTAGGCCCGCTGATTCCCTGTGCGAACCAAATGAGCCACGAGCAACCCCTGAGTCGCCGGCAGCAAGAGGGTCACAACAGCTCCGCCCTTGGGACGATCGGAAATCTTTACGGCTCCGCCGTGCGCTCGTGCCACTGCATCCACAAAAGCAAGCCCTAGACCGTGCCCCGCTGAATATTTCCCTCTCACAAAACGTTCGAAGGCTCGGCCGATGATCTCAGGTGGAAATCCTGGGCCATTGTCCTCGATGACCAATTCTGCCAACTCTTGTTCGCAGCGCAGGCGGACATGGATTTGGCATCCCGCGGGCAAGTGTGCCAGTTCGTTTTCAAGCAGATTGCTCACGACGCGATTCAACAAGGGCAAGTCAGCAGCCACTACCACATCGTCGGCGAGGTCGGTCACCAATTCATGGTGGTGCTCCGCCATAACTGGCTGATATACCTCGACGACTTGCTTGACGACATCCGAAAGATCGATCGGCCTGCGATCAAGGCTAAGCGCGCCAGCTTCTGCTTCGGCCAGATCAAGTACGGTATTCAATAGTTGCGTGAGCCTGTCCAGCCCTTCGATCGCTTCTCCGACGGAGTCGCGCCAGGCATCATCGGGTTCCTTGAATAATGCTGATTCGAGGGTTCCCCGAATCGAAGTGACTGGGGTTTTCAATTCGTGCGCGACTGAATCTGTTACAGACCGCAGTTGATTCACCGAGGCCTGAATGCGATCTAGCATGCGATTGAAAGTCCGGGCCAATCGCGAAATCTCATCCGAATTGCGGGGCTCGGGCAAGCGCTCTCCTAAATCCTCGCTGCCGATTCCCGCGACCGTTTCCGTAATTTGTTCCACCCGCTCAAGGGTGCGCCGAGCGCTCGTGTAAGAGATGAAGAATCCCAAGAGCACGGTCAATCCCCAAGCTGCCAGGAAACGGAGAGCCAAGCTCTGCAGCGTCTGGGCAGCGCCACGACCGGAAAGTCCCATATAGACAGTTCTTCCGCCGTCGTGTTGAGCAACCACTCGAAAACTCGTGGGCCAGCCTGCCACTTTTATGGACAGCGGGATGCCCGAAACGGGATTCGCTCTCTCGATGGCCTGAACAAAAGCATCGCTGGAGCTTGGACCCACCCATAAAGAACCTTGACCGTCGCCGGGATCTCGTTCCAGGAAAAAGACGGCATTCAGATTCTGCCCCGCCGCGTTGTGTTCCGCCGGCAATTCGCGGGTCGCCAACTCTGCCACTTCTCGAACGGCTCTGTTGTACAAGCGGTCTCGGGGCGTATCCGCTGATACCCGGACAAGAACTGCAGCTTCACCGCTAAGCCACGCATCGCTGCGCTCTTGAATGCTCTGCGCCACGAAGAAGTAGACAATCGAGAACGTGATAGCAGTTCCCAGCGCGTAGGCCAGTGCCGTCAAAATCGAGATCCGCCAAGCCACGGTTGTGCGCAGTTTAGACATGCTTGAGCACGTAGCCCACGCCACGGATGGTGTGGATGAGCGGCCTTTCGGCATTTTGGTCCACTTTGCTCCGCAGGCGGTAGATATGCACATCGACCACGTTAGTGTCGGGATCAATCCGCATGCGCCAGACATGATCCAGGATCATGGTGCGAGTCACCACACGGCCGGCGTTTCGGCAGAGATATTCGAGAAGTGCAAATTCTTGCGGAGTGAGCTGAAGCAAGTGATCGCCGCGTCGAGCCTCGTGGCGCAGCAGGTCCAACTGCAAGTCTGCGGCTTGCAGGCGTATCGATTCATTCTGAGCTGCGGAAGACCTGCGTAGAAGATTTCGCAACCTGGCAAGCAGTTCCGCCAGGGCGAACGGCTTCGTCAGATAGTCGTCTCCACCCTGCTCCAATCCCCTCACTCGCTCATCCACCGAGCGGCGGGCCGAGAGGATCAGTACGGGTGCGGAACTCGCTCGAGCACGCACGCGGGCAATTAAATCCAGCCCGTCCATATCGGGAAGCCCGAGGTCGATGATGAAGACATCATGGACCCCTTCCAGCGCCTTCAACTCTCCCGCTTTAGCATTGCCAGCGACATCTACTTGGTATCCAGCCTCCACCAGCGCTCGCTGGAGGAAGTCCTGAATCGCCACGTCGTCTTCTACAAGCAGCAGTCGCATGCGGGTTTCCGCCTGGCGGAAATATAGACCCTAACACAGTGTGCCTGAAACTCTCCACACGTTGGACGTCTCGCTGGGCCGTTCGCTGGATGGACGGGAGTGCCGTTCGCGGGGGAAGCGACAAGCTAGCGTTGTGTGGTGCCGGAGGAGGGAGTCGAACCCACACGGCCTTGCGACCAACGGATTTTGAGTGGCATGCGTCTATTCGTAAGTAATAGCACATATAGATACTTACATTACTAAAATGTGAAACTGTGTAAGTAACTGTGTAAGTCTTCAAGGGATTCGCCGCTTCGAGGAATTCCTGCTTGTTTGCTTCGATCTTGGTTTTCACGTCCATATTTTGCCTGCGCAAAGTATCAAAAAACGATCCTTGGCGACAGTGAATTTAGACCGCCCTCACCGTACTCTTCGACGGCTATTGTTTGCAGGATCGCGTTTATTGATCTCTTCTTGAATAAGCCTAGAAGCAAATTCGAGACGCGGCGCGACATTGTCGAAACCACACTGCCGCGCCCATTTTGCGGCTTCGGTTGGTTCCTTCTTCGCGCGTTCAAGCCCCCATATCCCGGTGTGTGCGGTCATGTCAGCATCGTCCTTCGGCATGTGCGCTCTATTCGGCGTGCTGTACCTGCGCGGGGGCGATCTCGGGCTTGCCGTGCTTCGCGAAGAGATCATTGAGCGCCTCCGCCATTAGCGTATGCAGCGTCGTGTTCTTCTGCACCGCCAGAATCTTGAGCTGGTCGCGCACCTGCTTGGGGAAGTGAACCGTGATAGGGCTGCCCCTGCCCTCCTGTGGCGAAGGCTTTGCCTTCTTCACCTTCGGGGCAGCCGGTTCGTCAGCAACAGGTTTCCGGTGGCGGGCGCTTCCGCTCGTTTCAGCCAGCAATGTTTCGAGATTTGCCTTGTTGCTCATGGTTTTCCTCATTGTGTTTGGTTTTCTGTTTGACGAGAACGCTCAAAATATACTTGTAGACTTGCAGGATTTCAGCGGCGCCCTTCCCTCTCTCGTCGTATTCCTGGGCTGCCTTGCCGACTGCGCCGGAATCTCCGAAGACGGCGCGGTTCCCGAGCATGAAGGGGCACACCGGAATCTCCAGCCGGTTCAGGAACGCGCGGGCCTGCTCGTGCCGGTCGCCGACGGCGGGCACGGCATTGAGGATGGCAAGCGCC
>Ga0182024_10025305_pt1 | contig 10489 bp, 7 predicted proteins | sample P32metaG_FD_120480 | JGI IMG/M metagenome (GOLD analysis project Ga0182024, IMG submission 120480) | Permafrost microbial communities from Stordalen Mire, Sweden - P3-2 metaG (Illumina Assembly) | ecosystem: Environmental > Terrestrial > Soil > Wetlands > Permafrost | place: Sweden: Stordalen...
GACGACGACATCCGGCATGTCGGCATCATGAGTTCATTTCCTATTGTTTGCCGATGCGATCTCCAAGTGCCTGTATCTTGGCTAGTATTCCGGACTGCGACAATTTGCTGCATTGCAACAGTACCAATGTACCATTTTTGCGACACCTTACTAATATTTCATTAACTGGCTGTTAGGACCTAGCAGTTGGCATTTGGTATACATTACGCTCCCTTCGCCCGGAAGTTGAGTCCGGACCAACGCGTGGGGAAAAGCTATGAGGAATAGACTTCTTTCGGGGACGGCCTGTACCGCCCTCTGCTTGATGTCGTTCGGCGGGGCGACCAAAGCTGCGACGCTCGACGACGTGATGGCCCGACTTGACAAGATTGAAAAAGAAAATGCCGAACTGCGACAGAAGGTCCGGAGTCTGTCGGCGGCGAGGCCCGTGGCCGCCGCGCCGGTCGTCGTCGTCGAGCCGGGAAAATTCAAGGGCAACCCGGTTCTGCATGCCGCCGTGGCGACTTCGCCCGCGCTGCCGCCGCCGCCACCGCAGCGGACCATCGGCGGCATCCCGGTCAAGGCGGGCCCGCTCGGGCCGTTGCTCGACAACACGACGGTTACGCTCTACGGCTCCATCGATCTGTCCGGCGACGTCTTCAATCCGTCGGTCTTCGATCAGGGCACGAAGTTTGGAATCGCGAGCAATATTTCGAGTTTCGGTATTCGGGTCAGGCATAACCTTGCGCCGTATGGCTGGGACGGCATGGCGGTGGTGGCGCAACTCGAATCTCAGGTCGATATCGCATCTGCCCCGACCGAGCGCGCAGCGCTGGGGACTCGCGACAGCTTCCTGGGGCTGGAGGGGCCATGGGGCGCCATCAAGGCCGGCAAATCGGATACGCCGTACAAGAAAAGCACGGCGGCGATGGATCCGTTCTCCCGAACGCTCGGCGACTACAATTCGATCATGGGCAACACAGGTGGAGACAACCGCGCCGAGTTCGATTGGCGCATGTCCCACGCCGTCTGGTATGAGTCGCCGATCTTCAACGGCTTCCAGTTCAGTGCGCTGATCTCGCCGGGCCAGAACTACGCCCAGGACAACAGCGACTATTCCTATGGCGATGCTTTCCAATGCAATGGCGCGTCGAGCAGGGGCAGCGGCAGCAACTTCCCGGGTACCGGTGGTGCTATTGCCGGCAACATCGGCGGCAATGGTTGTACCGATGGTTCCTATGGTAATGCCTATAGCACGGCGTTGAATTACAAGAACGGGCCGTTCACGGCACTCGCCGCCTTCGAATTGCACGAGGGAGTCAACCGGCACGGCGACGACGGGCTCGAGCCTGGCCAGATCGCCCCGATCTTCCTGGCCGACGGTTCCCAGGTCCTGACTGGCGTTCACAACGAATGGGCGGCAAAGATTGGCGGCGGCTATCACTTCAACGATGGCATCGGCGATCTGCAGTTGAACGCCTTCTACGAGTGGATAAGGCGCGAAGTAACTCCGATCGAGCAGCCCTTCAATGAGCGCTCGCGCGATGGTGTTTTCGCTAGCGGCACCCAGCGCATCGGCAAGTGGGCCTTGAGTGCTTCCTATGCCCACGCGTTCAGAACGCCCGGCAACCCCGCAATGTTGAGCGTCAACGACCCCGTACTAGCACCGTTGGCCACAGTGCAGGCCAATCTGTTCGACGATTCGGCCAGCCAATACGCGATCGGCGCCCGCTACTATTTCAACGATTGGGCGAGCTGGTACATTGTCGCCTCCGAACTCACCCAAGGTCCCGGCGCGCACTACTGCCTGGGTGCCAGCGGCCACGGCTACCAGGTCTGCGGTCGCGATGCCGCCAACGATACCATCGGCGGTGCAACACTCAGGGCTGCGACAACCGGAATGACGTTCAACTTCTGAGCACTACTGAACATCCGAGAAGGGGGGCTTGACGACGAGCCCCCCTTTTCGCTTTTAGAGCGATCCATTTCGATGTGCGCCATTGCCATCGGGGTCGAATGGCGCCGTAATCCCCCTCAAGAAGGGTTATGCTGGTAGATGCACTGGCAGGGAGCCAAACCATGGACATGCAGCCGCCGCCGGCCCTTGTGCAAGTCGCGCAGGCCGAAGCCCCGCCCGACGCGCCGGTCGAACCGATGCCGATCGAAGTCAATGTGTCGAAATACATTCCTGAATCGGCAACCTCGGTGACGATGATTGTAACTCTTACGCCGCCGACGGGGCAGGCGGTCATCTATGCCGCCGGCCATGAGAATGACGGGACCTTGTTCAAGGGACCGCGCTCGATCGACGAAGTCAAGCTGTCGGGTCCGATCCTCTATGTGAAGCTTTATGGAGCGACGGATTTCAAGATCCAGTACACGAACTATCGGCGGATCGAGTGAATGCTGCGGCTTTCTGGAAGAGCGACCCTGTGCGATATTCGACACCGGAGCAGTTATTGAAGGATGCCCTCGCGGCGCAACGTCGGGGCTCGATCGAAGACGCGAAACGCCTTTACGCGTCGGTCCTGAGCATTGATCCCGCCAATGCGGCCGCCTATGGCAACCTCGCCATCATTGCTGCCCAGCAGGGCGATTTCGCAGGCGCCGAACGGCTCATTCGGCGAGAGATTGAGCTGCGGCCGAATTATCCGGCGAGCTACAACAATCTCGGCTCGGTTCTGCAGCGGCAGGGCAGGTTACCGGAGGCCATCGCCGCGCATCGCCGTGCGATCAAGCTCAAGCCGAACCACGCCGAGGCATTTCTGGCGATCGGCAATGCGCTCCGGCAACAGGGCAAGCTCGCGGAGGCAATGGCGTCTTATCGCTCGGCCATCGCTGCGAAAGCAGATTACGCAGAAGCCCACAACAATGTCGGCGTGCTGCTTCAGATGCAGGGTTTGCTCGATCAGGCGAAGTCGGCATACCGCGACGCGGTAGCGCTGCGACCAGCCTACGCCGAAGCCCAATTCAATCTCGGCGCTGTGTTGCATGACAGGCATGAACTGGATGGGGCCGAAGCTGCATATCGGCAGGTCATTTCGCTCGCTCCCGGCATTGCCGCCGCCCACAACAACCTCGGAACGGTCTTGAAGGACAAAGGTCTGCCCGACGAGGCGCTGGCGGCTTTCGAAACGGCTATCAGATTGAAAGAGGACTATGCCGAAGCATTTTACAACCGCGGAACTGTCCTGCAGCAACAGGCGAGACTGGAAGAGGCGCTCTCAGCCTACGGCCGCGCCATCCGGCTGCGGGACGACTATACCGAGGCAATCAACAATGCCGGTATTGTGTTTCAGGAACTCGGACGCGCGGGCGAGGCCGTCGAACTTTATCGCCGCCTGCTCGAACGGGTGCCGGATCACGCCGGCGCCTACAACAATTTGGGCACGGCGTTGCTGGCGCTGGGGTATGTGGACAAGGCGCTGGCGGCGCTTGAACGGGCGCTGACACACCAGCCCGATTTCCCCGAAGCCTTCTACAATTTGGGCAACGCCTGGCGCGAACTCGGCAATCTGCCCGAGGCGATCGCGGCCTACCGCAACGCACTGCGCCTCCGACCTGGCTACGCGGATGCGTTCAGCCAGCTCGTCTATCACCGTGCGCTGGCATGCGAGTGGACCGATCACGAAGCCGAGCAGGAAAAGCTGATCGAGATGGCGCGGGCCGGAGTTCGCGTGCCGCCCTTTTACCTGCTCTCAACCGCGGCTTCCGCATCCGATCAACTGATCTGTGGCCGGCACTGGATCAGGCCCGTCACGCCGCCGCCGCAAGCGGTATTTGGCCACGCGGTTTCCGTTGCGACAGCCCGCATTCGTGTTGGCTACCTATCGGGAGATTTTCACCAGCACGCCACAGCACAGTTGATGGCCGAGCTGTTTGAAAGCCACGCCCGCGACCGCTTCGAGGTTTTCGCCTATTCCTACGGTCCGGATGATGGCAGCCAGATGCGTGCGCGGCTGCAAACCGCGTTTGACCATTTTGTCGACATTCACGCCCGCTCGCACCGCGAGGCCGCAGAACTTATCCATGGCGACAAAGTCGACATCCTGATTGATCTCAAGGGCTACACCCATCAGGCGCGGCCGGCGATATCAGCCTATCGTCCGGCGCCGGTCCAGGTGAATTATCTCGGATATCCGGCCACGATGGGAGCGGATTTCATCGACTACATCATGGTCGATCCTTTTGTGGTCCCGGCCAGCCAGCAAGCCTTTTTTTCGGAAAAGCTTGTCCATCTTCCCGGCTCCTATCAGGTCAACGACAGACGGCGCGAGGTGGCGCAAGCTGCCTCCCGGCAGTCCTGCGGGCTACCGGCGGAGGGGCTGGTGTTTTGTAGTTTCAACAACAGCTACAAGCTGTCGCCGGCAATTTTCGATACATGGATGCGCCTGCTGCGGTCGGTTCCCGGCAGCATTCTATGGCTGCTCGAGGCGAACGAACTGGTCAAAGGCAATCTGGGCCTGGAAGCGGAAAAGCGCGGCGTTGAATCCAGCCGGCTGGTGTTTGCGCCGATCGTCCGGCCGGCCGAACATCTCGGGCGTCACCGGCATGCCGATCTGTTTCTCGACACCTTGCCTTGCAACGCCCATACAACGGCCAGCGATGCGCTGTGGGCCGGGTTGCCAGTCTTGACCTGCAGGGGAGACACATTCGCGGGCCGGGTTGCGGGCAGCCTGCTGATGGCAATGGGCATGCCGGAACTGGTCACGGGATCGCTGGAAGAGTATGAGCAGGCAGCCCTGGCCTTGGCCCGCGCCCCGCAGCGTTTGATTGCGCTGCGGCAGAAACTGCGGGAAAACCGTGACGCCAGTCCATTGTTTGATTTGCCCAAATTGACCGGGCATATCGAGGCAGCCTACCTGCGGATGTGGCGTACCTGGTGTAACCAGGAAAAGCCGGTCGGCTTTGCGATCGAGAGCGCTTGAATGCAGGCGCGGGTGGGACGAGCAATGTGCAATCTGAAGAACGCTGCCGCCGACCAAACGGATAAGGATAAGGATAAGGATAAGGGAACAGAGACCATGTTGATGCGAACCATTGTCGTGCTCGCCGCCGTTGTTGCACTGGGCCTTGGTAACGGGCCGGCCCAGGCCCATGCGCGGAAGCACCGTCACCACGACCCTATGGTGCGAACTGTACTGCCACCTGCCTTGCCCGCGGCCCGGTATGGCGGTGGCCGGCTCGTCCTGCACCCAGCCTTGAACATTGCCTGCATGACGCCATACCAGGCGACGCGTGCGTTGCCCTGCGATCAACCGGTCTGGGTTTACGGAAGTCCTTGCGAGGTGGATCTCGGGCTCGGCCGCTATCGCTCTTGCGAGTGAGCTCACGACGACCAGTTTCCATTTTTTGAGATATCGCCATGAATGCCGGGGGCCGTTCCGAACGGGCGCTCGCTGCCGCGATGGCTCATCGTCGCGCCGGCCGTCTGACCGACGCCGAACGCCTCTACCGAGGCGTCTGCGAGGCCGAGCCGGACAATGCGCGGGCGTTTCACCTGCTTGGGGTGGTGGCGCATCAGTTGGGACGTTCGGATGCGGCATCGTTGGTCGGCCGGGCCGTCGTGATCGATCCAGGGTTCGCCGAGGCGCACAATGACAGGGGCGTCATCCTCGCAGCCAACGGATTGATTTCGGATGCGCTGGACTGCTTTGAAAGGGCGGTAGCGCTTGTCCCCGGATATGCCGAGGCGCGCAATAATCTTGGCCGGGGATTGCGCTCGCTGGGCCGTTTCGATGAAGCGGTGGCGCAATTTGAACTGGTCCTGAAAAGTACGCCGGGCTCGGCGCTGGCGCATTTCAACCTGGCGTCGGTGCTGGAACCCGCCGGCCAACAGTCCGCCGCCGAGAAGCACTATCGCAGCGCCATCGCCATGCGCCCCGATTTTGTGGATGCTCACCTCCATCTCGCGTCCCTGCTGGAGAAGATGGATCGCCTGTCCGAAGCGCTCGTCCATGCGGAAAGCGCCGTCGCGTTGCGACCGGACAGTGCCGGCGCGCGCAACAATCTCGGCAATATCCTGCGGAGCATGGGGCGGCGTGACGATGCCATCGCACAATATGAGTCCGCGCTCGGGATCGACCCGAACTTCTTCATGGCCCACTACAATTGCGGCGTGGCGTTGCGCGGCGAGACCAGAATCGCGGAGGCGAGAGCCCATTTCGAACGTGCGTTCGCGCTCAAGCCGGATTTTTTGGAAGCCGAGTTCGCCGTTTGCATGGCCGAGCTCCCGGCTCTCTACGACAGTACATCTGACATCGCCGAGAGGCGCGTTGCCTATGCAAATCGGCTGGCGAGGCTGAACGCCGATGTTTCAGCCGCTGGCGTGCCGCCCGCGCTGGCGCGGGCGGTCGGTTCGCATCAGCCATTTTACCTCCCTTATCAGGGTCATGACGATCGAGACCTGCAGGCCTTGTATGGTTCGCTGGTGTGCAGGGTTTTGGCGGCAAGATATCCGACGGCGGTGCTGCCGAACCCGCCAGCGCCGGACCAGCCGACCAGGCTCGGCATCGTCAGCGGGTTTTTCCGGCAGCACTCGAACTGGAAAATTCCAATCAAGGGATGGCTCGAGAATTTGGACCGGCGCCGTTTTCGCCTGTCCGCCTATTACACGAGTGCCGAGCGCGACGAGGCGACCGCGACCGCGACCGCGTTGTGCGATCGTTTCGTCCAGGGCCCGTTGTCGCTGGATGGCTGGCGACGGGAGATACTGGACGACGCGCCGCATGTGCTGCTTTTTCCTGAAATCGGGATGGACAAGGTAACCGCCCAACTTGCAGCGCAACGGCTTGCCCCGGTTCAGTGCTGCTCCTGGGGGCATCCTGTCACCAGTGGATTTCCGACCATCGATTACTTCATCAGCAGCGATCTGATGGAGCCCGCGAACGCCGCTGCGCATTATTCCGAACAGCTCGTGCGGCTCCCGAATCTGTCGATTTATTATGAACCTGCGGACGTTGCGCCTGTCGCGATCGACCGCGCAGAGTTGGGTCTGCGCTCCGACGCCGTAGTCTATTGGTGCTGTCAGTCCCTGCCAAAATACCTGCCGGAATTTGATGAAGTGTTCGCGCGCATCGCAGCCGAGGTTCCGGGCTGTCAGTTGACTTTTATCGAATTCGGCGGCGGCCGGGTCGTCACCGAATTGTTCCAAACCCGCCTCGTACGCGCATTCGAGGCTGTCGGGCTCGACGCCCGTGAACACTGTGTCTTTCTGCCGAGGCTCGCACCAGATCGATTTACTGCAGCCATGGGTCAATGCGACGTCGTGCTCGACAGTATCGGATGGTCGGGCTGCAATTCGATCCTGGAAAGCCTCGTTCACAATATTCCGATCGTGACCTTGGCCGGAGAGATGATGCGGGGCCGTCACGCCGCCGCGATTATGGCGATGATCGACATTCACGAGACCACGGCGCAAACGATCGGCGATTACGTCGCGATCGCCGGTTCGCTGGGCCGAGACTCAGTGAAGCGGGCCGACGTGTCAGCCCGGATCGGGAATAACAAGCATCGCATCTACCGCGATCGTCGCTGCATAACGGCTCTAGAGGTGTTTCTAGACAGCGCCGTTCGAAATAGTAACACGTAGTTTATGGTGTTTGAGTGCTCTGCGGTGTAGGAGCGCTCTACGTGATCGGAAGCGGCGCACCAAGGCTCCTTAGCCTCGTTCACCATTCAGTATTTCCACCCTGATCTGCGCAAGCGCGTAATGGCGGCGATGGATAGGGGTGGCCTGAGTTGGTTCGTGCCTAAGCCCAGCTGACATCGAGAGTGAGATTACGAGCGGAGCCCCGCATTACAAAATTCAGGACTTCTGACATAATTTCCCGTTGTGCTTCTGACGCAGTTTCTGCCTCGAATCCAAACGCTTGAACGCAGTATTACGTATACAAACTCCAAATTTGGGGGATACTTCTTATTTTTGGACTTACAAAACCGAGAAGAAAAAAGGGGGGAACAGATGGCAGTAACGGCACAACTTCATTCACGGCCGATCGCAATTGCGGGGACACGTTGGACGATACTTGCGTGTGCAATCCTCTGCATGGTGTTGATCGCCAATCTTCAATACGGATGGACGCTTTTTGTTAATCCCATAGCGGCGAAGCATGGCTGGTCTATCGCCGCAATACAGGTCGCTTTCAGCATCTTTATCGCTTTTGAGACTTGGCTCACGCCGATTTCCGGTTGGATCGTCGACAGACTTGGCGCGCGTGGACCGAAGATCGTAGTCGCGTTCGGTGGGGTTATGGTCGCAATTGGCTGGGCCATAAACTCCTATGCCGAGACACTGACGATGTTGTATGTCGGCGCTATTATCGGCGGGATCGGGGGCGGCGCGGTCTACGCCACCTGCGTTGGCCTTGCTGTGAAATGGTTTCCCGACCGGCGCGGTCTTGCAGTCGGCCTCACAGCCGGGGGTTACGGCGCCGGCGCTGCTCTGACCGTCATTCCCATTCAATATGTAATTCGTACCAGCGGCTACGAAGTCGCCTTTTTGGGGTTCGGGCTGGTTCAGGGTGGCATTGTGTTCATTTTGGCTTGGTTTTTACGGGCGCCTGAATCCGGCGAGATGGCTGGTATTCCAGCTCCAAAGGTTGCTCAGTCCTCGCGTAACCACACGCCAGGCGAAGTGCTATCCTCGCCCATATTTTGGATTCTCTACGTCATGTTCGTTATGGTGTCCGCCAGCGGCCTGATGGCGACGGCGCAAATCGCGCCGATCGCAAAAGACTTCAACGTGGCGAACACAATCATTTTCTTCGGTGCCCCAACACTTACCGCCGCACTGATCATCGATAGCGTTGCGAACGGCGCGGCTCGCCCCCTGTTTGGCTGGGTATCCGATAACATCGGTCGTGAAAATACAATGGCAATCGCGTTCGGCTTGGGGGCGGGCGCCTACTGGTTGCTTGGGACGCTCGGCACTGCTCCGTGGGCTTTCGTGCTTTTCGCAGCGCTAATCTTCCTTACTTGGGGTGAGATATTCAGTCTGTTTCCGTCAACCTGTACTGACACATTCGGAACGAAGTTCGCGACGGTGAATCTCGGCCTGCTTTATACAGCGAAGGGAACTTCGGCTTTCCTCGTTCCTGTTGCCAACGTCATCAAAGCGTCAACTGGCAGTTGGCACCTTGTTTTTCTCTTGACCGCCGTCATGAACATAGCAGTGGTGGCAATAGCTCTGTTCATCCTTAAACCGATGCGCGCGCGAATGATGACTAATGGTTAAATCGGCTCGGTGATTTGGCGGATGCCTACAAGATCGTAATGGTCGCGTTCGACCTGCCGTACCTCAATCGATACGGCTTGATCGGGCATCAAAACCGATTGGTTGCCGGTCACCCCGAAAACAAGGTCCGACGCAAAGACAGGCATTCTGCTACAGCATCTGGACCCTCGGTTGTCAGGTTCAATCTGACGCAAGGCGAGACTATCGAAGACTGCCATCAATGGATACCGAGGCAATCGAGCTGTTGCGTCGTCAAGAAAGCGTGGTGGCGTTGAGCGCTCGGCTTGTCTGTTGAGCTCAGAACGCATTCCTATAATGCGCGAGGTTCGTGGTGCTTCCATAGACCCACATGGGCTCGTCGCATTGACTGGGGCCGTGGTCGGTCATGCAGGCGGCGCTCGAAGGCGGAGCCGCGACCTCGCGGCCCTCGTCTTGGAATTCCTGCGGAAGAATCTTGTTTTCGTGAGTTCGCGCCTGTGCCATAGCCGGCGCGGCGATTGAAGCTGCCAGCATCAAAGCCGCCACATAGTGTGCTATCTTCATGTTTCGTTACCGTGTTCTTAAAGGATCATCACCAAACTGAAATAGGCGTCCGTTTTGCAGGCACCACTAAATTTTGTTTCATCCGGGAGCGGCATTGACGATCTCGGCGCCGCGCGTATTTCCGCGCGTTTTTCCTCTCTCAGTCACGTTGCGCGGGCACGTAGCGGAAGGTGCCAAAATTTTAATCCCGGATATACAACAGCCAATGTGGCGTTCGCTCGACGCGCTACCGCAAACGGGATTATGTCCGTAGAGGACACGATAGCGCAGCGGCGGCTGGCAGAGGACTTTTGTAAGCGATGGGCCACTTGCCTCGTTAGCAGCATCACCGATGCGAGCTTACGGGAGAATTCCCTGCGGGCCACGTTTGCCGGGTGTCTCACTAACGAAGCGAAAGAGATCGAGTGACGGTGCGCGCGCTTCTGGCCGCCGCTTGTCTTATAAGCCCACGCGCTTTAACGATTGCTCTGTCCTGAAATTTGATTAGTCTGTCCAAGCAGCTTGTCGGGAGGGGCTAATGAATTCAACCCTCAAAGTTCTCACGCCGGAAACAAGAACCTTGATTGAAAAGATCAAGGCCGATCTCAAAAAGCGTGCCGAGGCAAAGGCCAAGCGGTTGTGGCTGAGAAAGCCCAAAGGGCTGACGAGACGTTGAGGGCTAGCTAGCTAGCACTACTTTGGCAGATTTTGGCGATTGATAGGCGAAACTGGATTCCCGAATCAGATTTTCAA
>Ga0182024_10025306_pt1 | contig 10489 bp, 8 predicted proteins | sample P32metaG_FD_120480 | JGI IMG/M metagenome (GOLD analysis project Ga0182024, IMG submission 120480) | Permafrost microbial communities from Stordalen Mire, Sweden - P3-2 metaG (Illumina Assembly) | ecosystem: Environmental > Terrestrial > Soil > Wetlands > Permafrost | place: Sweden: Stordalen...
CACGCAGAAATGGACACTCCCGGTCTGCTTCAAAAAGGGCGAGGGCCAGGACTGCAAGGTCCTTACCCCCGACGACTCCTCCCTGCCCGCTCCCAAGACCGGCCTCTTCTTTGCCAATGCCGGCGGCAACGGTTACTACCGCAGCGCCTATCCGCCCAGTGTCTACGCAACGCTCGTAGCCAATGTTGAAACTGGCCTCACCCCCACCGAGCGCTTGAGCCTGATCGGCGGAGAGTGGGTTCAGGTGCGTGCCAATAAGGCCACAGTGGGCGACTATCTCAACCTCGTGACTGCTATCAAGGCAGATCCAAGCGCCGAGGTTCTCACCGAAGCTCTCGGAGACGTCGGCGCGGTCTATGAGCGCATCGCCGCCACTCCTGAAGAAAAGTTGGCCTTCTCTGCATGGATTCGTGGCACTTTTGCACCGGAGCTCGCCAAACTTGGCACGCCGTCTCAAGACGATTCGCCCAATACGCGAGAATTGCGCGCCCAGCTCTTCGCCGTCCTCGGCTACTACGGCAAAGATCCCGCCGTCCTCGCGCAGGCCAACCAGATCGTTGAGAAGTATCTCGCCGAGCCCGCCTCTGTCGATCCCACGCTGGGCCAGGCAGCCCAGGCCATCGCCGCTCGCAACGGAGACGCAGCTCTCTTCAACCAGCTGCAGAAGGTTGCGGAAACCTCATCCAATCCCGAGTTGCAGGAGGGCGCCCTGCGCCTTCTCGCCGAGTTTGAAGACCCCGCCCTCGTCCAGCGCTCCCTGGAATACGCCGCCTCCGGCAAGGTCCGTAACCAGGACGCCGCCATTCAGTTCGCCATCGCCCTCGAGATTGAAAAAAACCGCCAACAGGCCTGGAAGTACATTCAGGCCAATTGGGATAAGGTTCAGGCCCAACTGACCACGGAATTGGGCGGCTACCTGGTTGGCTCCACAGGAAGCTTCTGCACCGCCGCCGACCGCGACGATGTGAAACAGTTCTTCTCCACACACAAAGTGCCTGCATCCGCACAGGCCCTCAAGCACGCCATCGAGCGTATCGACGGCTGCATCGAACTCCGCGCCCTCCAGGAGCCCAACCTCAAGCAGTGGCTAGCCACCCAATCAAAACCATAGCCATCTGAAATCTGGGTGCCCCAGGTCTCGATTCTGAGACCTGGGATTCCATGCTTTCCCAGTTCCATTCGTTACCATAAAACCCATGCCCCAATTCCCTCCCGGACAAACCCTGCTCATCGACGCCGACGATACGCTGTGGGAAAACAACATCTACTTCGAACGCGCCATCGCCGCCTTCATCGGCTACCTGAACCATCACGAGTACAGCCCCGCCGAGGTCCGCCAGGCCCTCAACTCCGTCGAGCGCGAAACCATCCTTGCCCACGGCTACGGCCTCACCAGCTTCACCCGTTCCCTGGTCGCCTGCTTCGAGCGCCTCAGCCCCGCTCCCGTCACTGAAGAAAAGGTCCAACGCATTCTTGGCTTCGCCCGTTCCATACAGGAACAGGAGATCGAGCTGCTCCCCGGCGTGGCCGAGACCTTGGCCGAGTTAGCCAGCCGCCACCGCCTCATTCTCATGACCAAAGGCAATCAGGCCGAGCAGGCTGACAAGCTCACCCGCTCCGGGCTCGCCAAGCTCTTTTCTTCGGTCGAGATCGTGGCCGAGAAGGACCCCGCAACCTACCGCGAAGTCATAGCTCGCCATGAACTCGCCCCGCACACAAGCTGGATGGTCGGCAACAGTCCAAAAAGCGACATCAATCCCGCCCTCGCCGCGGGCCTCCACGCCGTCTTTCTCTTCCACAAAGACACATGGGTTCTCGAGCACGCCACACTCGACCCCGCGCCCCCAGGCCAGCACCTGCTCGAACTCGATTCCTTCGCAAAACTGGCAACCGTGTTTTAGCAACCCACTGTGCTCACCGCCGGCAACACGGCCGCGATTCCGTTCGAGAATCCAATTGATTTCTCCGTACGGCTTTGCGTATGCTTCCCGCATGAGCCCCGCCCCGCAAAACACAATCCAATGCCGGCAATCTTTCTGGAAAACTCGCTGGCCCAAGGTCATTCGCGTGTTCTTCAAAATGCTGCCTTGGATGACTCTGAATCTCCTGGTGGCCGGTGGTGGCCTCTGGGCTGCCTATATCTTCCTTCCCTCCAGGCCCTTCAACAACGAAGAAGTCAGCAGGCTCAGGAGCCTCGCCGGGCAGCCACGCGATGCAACCGTCAATGCGGGCAATCCGACCCAGGGACAGCTCAGCGCCGATGAAGTCGCGAAGCTTAAGAACCTTGCCACCAACCCGGCCACACCCGCGGAGCAATTCACGCCGGCCGATACGCAAGCCCTGAAAGGTCTTGCCCAGAACTCCACGGAAATCCTGCGCAATAAGCTCGATGCCGAGGAGATGGGAAAGTTCAAGGAGGACGTAAAAGGCTATCTCGAATGGATTATCGCGATCGCCGGAATCTTCACCATTGCGCAGACCATCGCAGCGGGATTCGTGGCGCAGTCCTTCACGAGCCAGGCAGAGCGCGACATCGCCCAGCTCAATGACTTCAAGAAAGAGTATCGGGTGCTTGCACGTGCGGGTCAGGCGCAACAAGTCGCGTTCGAAGTCTTGAAGGAAGCCCTGAAAGACTATCTGGGCGAAGACTGGCTCGTAGACCGGCGCGGGGACTTCTATGCCGGAATGAGTGTTGTCAAACGCCAGACCATCCTATCCGCCGACCGCTATCTTGGCTATGATTTGCTGCTTTATCAGGGAGGCGAACCGGACTCCGAGTCAGCGGTCCTGCGTTTGGAAGCGAGTAAGTTACGCGGCTTGGCAATTTTCTATGTATCGAAGTACGAACATGAACAAAAGCTGAAATCCGGCCAATGGCAGGATATGGAACGGGCCCATCATCTGCTCCAATCCGGCATCCAAATCAATTCCAGCGACTTCCAATTGCACAACGATCTCGGCGTCGTCCTGGTCAAGTGCGCGGATCAATGCCGGCAGATCGAGAAAGCCGACCTCGCAGCGGAGTTCCTCGAAAAGGCCCGGGCCGAATTCCAGTCCAGCGTCTGCTTGCAACGCAAACAGCAGAGAGCCTACTTCAATCTTTCCCGCATTGCCTGCGATGCGGCCAGGCCGCCTAAGTGGCCTGCAAGTTCGGTAACCGAAGCGGCGGCATTCAAAGAAGGACTGCGCGAAGCCATACGGCTCGCCACTCTGGCATTCGATCAGCCAAACTGGGAAACCAAGCCCAACGCGGCCATGAAGACTGAAATCAGCTACAATCTGGCCTGTTTTCGCGCACTGTCGATTTTCTGCGATGTCAGGGATATCGCTCCCGGAGCTCCTCAATGGGTAATCCCCACTCCACAAGCCAATGCGGTGATTGACGGCTTGACGGCGATCGCAACCCCTGCGACGGGGACCATCTTGAAGAGATACGTGGGCAATGATTTCGACGTCAAGGGAGATCTATATGGTTTTATTGCGCATCTCTCGACGGCGGACGTGGGGCGGATGGCGGCGCTGAAAGATGGCCTCTCGGCCAACGCCGCGCACGAATAGACATATGGCGCAGGCGCCCGTCCCACGGTCATCCTGCGATGACATTAAACGGTTTGTGTGCCCTTGACCATGATGTTCCTGCTCCCTGGCGGGGAACTACTCCCACCCAATACGATCCCAGTATAACCCATTTTCCCTGCGAAATCTACTGGCCTTCTTGACGCGCCCCGCGCGCCTCTGCTCTACTGCAATCAACGTCATGCGCCTCTTCAGAGCCAACACGATCCTCTGCCCTGCTCTGACCGGCGTTGCGTCGATTCCCGCCATGCGAATTACCACTCCCAATGCGCGCGCGGGAAGCGAAGCCTGACCAAACCGGATTTTTCAGTTGTGTACCACCCAGGCCACCACCCGCAAGCGCGGCTGGTGGCTTTTCATTTTTCCAGTCCTTTCGTCCAGTTCCTCGCCGCTCACTTTAAGGAGAAACTCTCTTGGAATCCGTCACTCTATCCAGCATCCGGGCCGCCCGCGCCCGTATCGGTGAATCCATCTACGTCTCGCCTTGCCAGCCCTCCCACGACCTCTCCGAGCTGGCCGGCCTGCCCCTCTACCTCAAGCTTGAAAATCTGCAACGCACAGGCTCCTTCAAGGAGCGCGGCGCGCTCAACAAGCTACTCACGCTCAGTGAAACGGAACGTAAGCGCGGCGTCATCACCGCCAGCGCCGGCAATCACGCCCAGGGCGTCGCCTTCCACGCCTCTATGCTCGGCGTGCGCGCTCAGATCGTTATGCCCCTGGCCACTCCCCAGATCAAAGTCGCCGCCACCCGAGGCTTTGGGGCGGAGATAGTTCTCCACGGCGCCAGCTACGACGAAGCCTGCGAAGAGGCGACGCGGCGCTGCCACGCCGAGGGCCGCACCTTTATTCATCCCTTCGACGATGCGGAAGTCATCTCCGGCCAGGGAACCATCGGCCTGGAGCTCCTCGACCAAGTCCCCGACCTCGAAGCAGTAGTCGTCCCCATCGGCGGAGGCGGCCTCATCGCCGGCATCGGCTGCGCTCTCAAAGAGACCAATCCCAAGATCCGCGTCATCGGCGTCGAGCCCGAGAAACTCCCCTCCATGCTCCGCGCCCGCGAGGCCGGCCATCCGGTAACCATCTCTCCCGAGGCCACTGTCGCCGACGGCATCGCAGTACGCCGTGCCGGCGACCTGACTCTTCCGCTGGTCTCCCGCTACGTCGACGAAATTGTCACCGTCGACGACGAGGAAATCGCCAGCGCCATCCTCCTCCTTCTCGAACAGGAAAAAACTCTCGCCGAAGGCGCCGGCGCAGCCGCTTTGGCCGCGGTCGTCCAGTCAAAGACCAGCCTCAAACCTCGCCGCACCGTTGTTCTCGTCAGCGGGGGCAATATCGACGTCAGCCTGCTGGCCAAGATCATCGAGCGCGGACTCGTCAAAGACGGTCGCCTGTTGCGGATTCGCGTCTATCTGCAAGACCGCCCGGGCGCGTTGCACGCCCTCACCGAAATCCTGGCCGGCCAACGCGCCAATATCGTCGAAACCGTCCACAACCGCGCCTACTACGGCGTCAGCCTCGGCGAAACCGTCATCGATGTCACTCTCGAAACCCGCGGCGCATCCCACATCGCCGCCATTAGCCACGTGCTGCGCGAAGCGGCCTTTCGCTTTGAACGCATCCAATAGCCCAACATTCCTGTCTTTGCTATACTCGTAGAGGTTCACCACAGTGCGGAGGTGGCGAAATTGGCAGACGCACCAGCTTGAGGTGCTGGCGCCCAAAAGGCATAGGGGTTCAAGTCCCCTCTTCCGCACCAAAGATTCTCTTGTCCGCAAAGCCGGACAGACTCGGAAAGTAGCTCAATAATGCAGATCGCTCTCTACTTCGTCATCGTCCTGCACGTGATTGTGTGCCTCTTCTTGATTGGCGTAGTCCTCCTCCAGCAGGGCAAGTCGGCCGACTTGGCAGGCGCATTCGGCGGCCAGGGTTCGCAGACCGCCTTCGGCCCTCGCGCCGCGGCCAACGTCCTCACCCGGCTCACCACCTGGTCGGCGATCATTTTCATGCTCACTTCTATTAGCCTGACCGTCCTCTATGTGCGCACTTCCGGTTCGCACTCAGTGCTGGAAGGCGCCAAACCCGCCCCGGCCTCCGCGCCCGCTCAACCCGGCAAGTAGGCCGCAAGACTTTCCTCCTCCCAGATCTGCAAGAAACGGCAGGCCCCGCGGCCTGCCGTTTTTGTTGAACTCAGGATTTTTGGGCCATCCTTAAATATTCCTGTTGACATATATATCTGTTAGATATATCTTCTAGCTATATGAGGGACAACAGAACCGATTATGTCATCCTCGGTATGCTCGCCATCGAGCCCAACCGATCCGGTTATGACATTCGCAAGGCATTAGAATTCAGCGTCGGCCATTTCTGGAGTGAGAGTTATGGGCAAATCTACCCTGCTCTCAAACGCCTGACGACCGAAGGCCTGATCGACCCGATCAAATCAACCTCCGCACCCAAACAGCGGCGTCAGGAATACGCGCTCACCGACGCCGGACGCGCACGCCTCCAGGAGTGGCTTGCCCAGCCTTTCCAGAATGACCCTCCCCGCAATGAATTCCTGCTCAAGCTGTTCTTTGGCCGCGAGGCTTCGCCCAGTGTGTCGGTCAGGCACGTCCGCGAGCTTCAGGAGAAGAACCGGCGGATGCTCGCCACCTTGAAAGGAATCGAGCGCATGGCACACGAAGTTCATCCGGAAAACCCAAACATGCCGTACTGGATGCTTACACTCAGCCTGGGAATCGCTCTGACCCGCGCTGCGCTCGACTGGGGTGAGTCCGCGCTGGCCCAGCTTGCTTCTGTCGATGCGGCTGCTCCCGAATGTCCGCCGCCGGCCTAGGACGAACCGGTCGCCGATTCGGCCTGCATCCAGCCCGTTGGGGTCGCTCGCAGGCTGCCCGCACAAGCACCGAACAACAAAGGAAAGGACCGCACGATGTCTACGAATATTCAATCCGGTCGCCGCTGGTCGCAGATTTTGGCCTCGGTCATCGCCAGCCTTTTTGTCCTTGGCTTCTTTTTACCTCCAGTTGGAGCCTGGACCGGCCCTATTCTCGGCGTGTGGTTCGTGGGTACGCAAAGGCCCTTACGTGGTTTCCTCTGGATGCTCGCTTTCTGTTTCATTCCCAGCCTGATCTTCGGCTGGCGCAACTTCCCTCTGACGGGATCGCCGCAAACGCTCGAATATCTGGGCTGGACGCTGGTCGCCGCGGCGCTCGGCGTTCTGCCCTTCACCTTTCACCGCCTCACCAGCCCGCGTCTGCCTGGATTCCTATCCACGCTCCCTTTGCCGCTGGCTACGGTGGCCATCCCATCGCTCGCCCTCGCGCTGCACATCGGCGCGGCTTCAACAGCCGGTCTCCTCACATTCCTTATTTTCTGGTTTGCGGCGACGCTCGTTTGGTTCTGGAATCGTGAATCCCGCGCGACTATCCTTGTCTTTGGCGCGGGCATCGTTCTTGCGGGAACCCTCGAACTCGCACGATCCTTGAGCGTTGTCCATCTGCACTCAGCCCCGCTCTTCGGCACAATCTTTGGCCCAATATGCCTTGGCGGATCCTTGCTTCTAAGTATCTGGGTACTCTTTCACCCGATCAAGACCAAGGCCTGGGCCGACCGCCTACAGACGGTTGCACTGCTGCAAAGCCCCTACACCCAGAACCCGTTGCATGCGGTCAGCGAAATGGGAAACGAAGCCTTGGTCAGCAACTCCGGCGAACGCTTTCCTATCCGCAATGGAATTCCCGTCTTCCTCAAGCCCGAAGACCTCACAGGCGACAACCTCAAATACAACCATATGTATGACACCATCGGCGGATTCTACGACGACAGCCAGCGCGTCTTCTGCGCGCTCGCAGGATTTGACCGCGATGCTCTCTTTCGCGGCCATCTCCGCCTGCTCGAAGTCAAGTCTGGAGATTCAGTGCTTGAGACCTCGGTGGGAACCGGCCTCAACTTTAAATATCTGCCTCGCGGAGTAAAACTCTCCGGCCTCGATCTCTCTCCGGAGATGCTCGCCAACTGTCAGACCAACCTGCGCCGCTGGAAGTTGGATGCCGATCTCTATCTGGGTAATGCCGAGAGCCTGCCCTTTGCCGATTCCAGCTTCGACGTGGTCTATCACGTGGGCGGCATCAACTTCTTCAACGACCGCGCCAAAGCCATCCGCGAGATGATTCGTGTCGCCAAGCCGGGCAGCCTGCTGCTCATCTCCGACGAGACTGAGAAACACGTCAAGAGCGTCTATGAAAAACAACCAGGCGGCTTATACAAGAACCGCAAGAAGCCTGTCAGCGCGCCCATTGATCTGGTGCCGCCTGAGATGCAGGAAATCCATATTGAAGAACTTATGAATGGCAACGCCTACGCGCTGACCTTCCGCAAACCCGCGGCCGCATCAACCCCAACACAATAAAATAGAAACCATGATCCTCGAAACCTTCCCCGTCGGCCCGCTGCAATGCAACTGCACCATCCTTGGCGACGAAGAGGCAGGCGAGGCCATCGTCATCGATCCCGGCGACGAGGTCGGCCGCATCCACCGCCGCCTCACCACGCTCGGCCTCAAGCTTAAGCAGATTCTGGTCACCCACGCCCACATCGACCATGTGGGCGGCGCTCTGAAGCTGAAGCGCCTCACCGGAGCACCCATCCTTCTGAACGAGAACGACCTGCCCCTGCTCAAAATGATGGAGATGCAGGCTGGCTGGCTCGGCGTCGAAACGCCCGAAACTGCGCTGCCCGACGCGAGCCTGACCGACGGTCTGTGCGTAGGCCTGGAACGCTACCCCGCCGAGGTGCTCCACACTCCCGGCCACACCCAAGGCTCGGTCTGCCTCCACTTTGCCCCGCTCAAGATGGTCATTGCCGGCGACACGCTCTTTGCCGGCAGTATCGGCCGCACCGACCTGCCCGGCGGCAACGACCGGCAGATTCTGGATTCAATTCAGGCCCGTCTGCTGGTGCTGCCCGAGGAAACCAAAGTCCTGCCCGGCCACGGTCCCCCTACCACCATCGGCACAGAGCGCAAGAGCAATCCCTTCCTACGCACGTTGTAATGAAAATCTTCGATATCATCAACTGTATTATTTGCAATCTATTACAGAAATTACTCAAAGTACTACATGAGTCTAAAGCTGCGAATTGTTACCACCTTGATTCGTTTCAAAATAGTCAACCAGGGTGGTTACTCCTACACTGAATTCCCTCTCCGGCCCCAGCAGGCTCACCACCAGCCAGCCAGACTCGGCCATCCCAAAAAAGTATCCTGGATGGACCCACACCCCCCGCTCCAGCAGCGCCAGCGCGGTCTGCTCGTCCGGCACGAGCGCCGGAATCCGCAGCACCGCATACCAGCCGCCCTCGACCTCCAGCCTGCGAACCGAGGTCACCTTGCTCAATTGCGCGTCGAGCTCGGCCAAGTTGGCGGCCACGCGCGCCCGGATTTGCTCTTGAATCGCCGCCCGCCCGCCAAGCCACGCCGGCAGAGCGCATTGCACCGGCGCATTCATCGAGAGGAAAGTATCGGCAATCACCTCCAGCCGATCCAGCGCGCCTTCAGCCTCAGGCCCTGTGGCCACGATCCACGCCGCCTTCATCTGCGGCAGTCCGGCGATCTTGCTCAGTCCGCTCACCACAAAAACGGGAACGCCGTCGAGTCCCGCGGCAAAGCTCCTGCCTCCTCCGCCGAACTCGTAGTCCAGAAAAACCTCGTCGACAATCAACGACAAATCGCGCTCCCGGCACAGCCGCGCCAGCTCCTCGGCCTCCCACGGCTTGGTGAAGTGGCCAGTCGGATTGTTCGGGTGAACCAGAACGATCGCCCGCGTCTCTCCGGTAATCGCCCTGCGAAATCCCTCCGGATCGATCTGCCAGCCATGGTCGTAAACCAGCGGAGCGGCCTTCAGTCGTACATCGTCCAGCACCGCCAGGAAGTCGAAGAGCGGATACCCCGGCTGAGCGACCAGAATCTCGCTCCCCGGATCGCAGAGCAGCCTGAACAGGTAGCTGTAAGCCTCGCTGGTGCTGGTAGTGAGCACAACCCGCCCCGGCTCAACGGCAACACCGTGGTCCACATAGTAGCCGCAAACCGCCTCGCGCCCGCGTAGGCTGCCCCTGGGTTGTGGGTCGTAGTCAAGCGCCTGCGGATCGGTAAGCGCCGCCAGCAACTCTGGAGAATACTGAAAGCCGCAGCGAGTCGGATTCGAGGCCGTCAGGTCGGCAATCGGCAGCCCGGCCTGCGCACGCAGCCGATGCGCCCGCGCCAGCTCGCTTTCCTCCGTGTTCCAGTCCGTCCTTCGTGAAAAGCGCATTCCTATGTTCCATCAATGAACTAGTGTGGTGTCTCTGAAATACACGCCCGAATGAAGGGTGTCATTCTGAGCGAACGGGGCCCCCGAACGTACTTCAGTTCCGGATCCCCAAAGAGCGGTCTCTGCTCTTTGGGGTGGAGTTCGGGGGTGGTGAGTCGAAGAAACTGCGGTTATTCTTCGGCGCACTTCGGACTCGGCACACTCGAATCGTCTGCCCCACCGCAGGTGGCACAATAAGGACAGGCGTCCTCTCCAACCATACACGGGCGTCCACGGGGAGGAACATTGGGCCTGCGCGCGGTTGTCTTCGACTATGGAAGGGTATTGACAGACCCCCAGGACCCCCAGGACCCTGAGGCCCACGCCGCTCTCTTGCGTATCACCGGCCTGCCTCTTGCCCGCTTCGAGAGCCTCTACTGGGCCGACCGCCATGCCTACGATGAAGGCAAACTCACCGGGATCGAGTTCTGGAAAAAGCTGCTCCGCGAGGCTGGCCTCGCGCTCGACCAGGACATGATCGAAGAGTTGAATCAATGGGACGCCCGCATGTGGACCACCGAGAATCCCGCGATGTTGGCCTGGCAACTCAAGCTCAAGCAGCG
>Ga0182024_10025307_pt1 | contig 10488 bp, 8 predicted proteins | sample P32metaG_FD_120480 | JGI IMG/M metagenome (GOLD analysis project Ga0182024, IMG submission 120480) | Permafrost microbial communities from Stordalen Mire, Sweden - P3-2 metaG (Illumina Assembly) | ecosystem: Environmental > Terrestrial > Soil > Wetlands > Permafrost | place: Sweden: Stordalen...
CGAAAAGAGTGTAACCGCGCATGATAAACCTCCGTCCTTAGTGGTCGTGAAAAGAAACCGCGGGCCGCCGCCGCCGGAACAGCAAAGTCTATGCACGCACCCCTGCATCTGCACGGCTGCGGCTGTCACTTCTTCCACGTTTTGAAGTGCTGCGCCAATCGCTTGTCCAGGCCCGGCAGCCGCCGCTCCAATCGCACGCTGAGCTGTCCTGGCGGCGTGCTGTTGCGGATATCGGCCAAAAAGCGGATCAGCTCGTCGTGAGCCTCGGGTGGGCCATGCAACAGAAAGTGCGTCCAGGCCCAGGCGTGCCGATAGTCGGTGGCATTCATTTCCGACACGTCCCGCTTGGCCTCGAGCTGCGCAAGTTTCTGCAGACGTCCGACGGGAGCATCGAGTTGCGGAAACCGATCGATCGGCGATGCCGCCTCTGCGCGGACCCATTTCAGATACGAATTGCCATAGGCTCGGCTGGCGGCCGGCACTTCGAAGTATTCGGCCAGCCCTTCATCGAGCCACAGCGGCACCATCGGCAATGCGGCGTGCAACAGCCCGTGCGTCCCCTCGTGGCGCACATCGACCGGCAACGCCTTGCTTTTGTAGGCAAAGACTTTGCCCGGACCGCGTCCTTTCACGAACAACGCCCGACGAAAGGGGACTTGCGGCAATCGGGCCTGCAGAAAGCTGCGATAGGCATACTCAGTTTGAAACAAGTACAACTCGACCGGCTCGTGAGCTTGCTCGACGTGCAGGGCCTGCGACAGGTCGACTTGCAATTGTGCCAGTTCGAGGAACAGAGAGTCGTATTCATCGAGCCGAAAATCGGCCCGGGCAATGAATGGCCCGCTCAGCCGCTCGTCGGCCCAATCGGCTCCGCCGGCTCGCGCCGCCAGAAGTGTCGACAGCAGCGTTGCCAGCAACCATGCCAGAAGCCGACCGGTTCCCAGAGCGCTGGCGTGTTTGAGGGCCCAGCGCCAGCGCCGCACAACCAGTCGAGCGACATTCATCAGCCGGCCTTCTTCCATCCGAACCAGCCGCTGCGCGTCGTGCCGGCGGCGCGCCGGCCGGCCGCGACCGGCCGCCCCGCGGCCACCGCCGCTGGATTGTCGCGGCAGCACTGGTCTGCCAGCACCGACCCAACCAACTCAGCCATCCGCCGGTGAGCCGCCGTGAGTTGTGGCCTGCGTGACTTGAGACCGTGGGCGTCGGTGCTCACGAAATGGACCAGGCCGTCGCTCGCCAATCGCTCGGCCACGCTTTGGCTCTGAGGGCCGAACGTCCCCAGCAAACTGCCGGCCGTGATCTGCATCAGACATCCGGCGTCGACCAGCGGACCGACAATGGCCGGCTTGGCCATGATGCCCGCGTTACGCTCCGGGTGCGAGAGAATCCCGACCATGCCGGCGGCGCCCAGTTCCGAGAGCAAGCGATCGAGCGGAAAGTAAAGTTCGTGGGGCAGTTCGAGCAGGATGTGGCGGCGGTGATCGGCCAACGAGAGGACTTCTCCCTGCTGGACCAGAGCGATCATCCCCGATTCGATTCGGACGTCGGCCCCGGGCAGAACGGCGAGCGGAATCTCATGTTTCGCCAAGAGCTGGGCCAATTCCTCGGTACGTTCTCGGATCGCTTCACCATGGTTTTGGGAGAATCCGCCCAACTGGTGCGGCGTGACGACAATCGTGTCGATGCCGTCGGCCACCGCCATCCGCGCCATGGCCAGCGAATCATCCCAGCTCTTCGCGCCGTCGTCGATGCCGGGCAGCAAATGGCAATGAATGTCGACGAAACCGGAAGTCTGGTTCATGCGAGGCCAATCCAAAACAGGCGAGTCCAACACAGGTCCACACCCAAACCAAGGCGCCGTCGCGGCAGTCCCGATTCTCGCGCTCTACGCGGCCCGGCGCAATGCCTTGCCCACCGACTCGGTCTTGGACCGCGTGTCGCCGACCGAAGCTTTGTCCCCCGCCGCCGTCACCGGTATGGGCCGGGTCACGATTGCCGGAGGAGTGAGCCGCTTTCCGATGGTCGAAAACCAGGGGACCGAGAATTTGTGGTAGCAGTGGTGACACTTCAGCGGGACCATTCCCAGCCAGCGATGCAGGGTTCCCCGCCAGCCGCTGACGTCGCGAATGTAAGCCTTGTCGGTCCAGCAGGCACGGCACTTCATATCCTTGGTTCCCATAACGTGGGGTGGTGGGAAAACCCGCCGCGCGCAGGCTCGTTGGAACACGGGTCCGCGCACGCGTATCTCAGACGGTTCAAAGCGGGGGCCAAGGCTAGCGGCTGGCGGCCGATCGTGTCAAGGCAAGCTGGTGAAAAGGGTCCATTTGCGGAAGTCGCTTTTAGCCCGGCCGCCGGTTGCTCAAGGCTATGAAAGACTTTCGGTCCGGTCGGCCGCGCGCGGGTGCGGTCCAATTGACCTTCGCGGCGGGGGTATGGTAGCCTTACGTTCCTCCATTCAGCAGGCGTAAGGTGGCAGTTTCCGGGCAGTTCGAGCGCGCAAGACGCATCGCGGCGGCCCGCCCACGACCCGCCTCTTTCCCCTGAAAAATCCATCCCTGGCAGAGGCTCGCGGGCGGTGCAATACGCAGCAGTCGGTCCGATCGCGATTCATCTGCCCGAGAAGGTGGAAACCAACGACGATCTGCAGGCCGAGTTTCCCAATTGGAACCTCGATCTGATCTACACCAAGACGGGCATTCGCGCCCGTCACATCGCTGCCCCCGACGAGTGCGCCTCGGACTTGGGCGTGGCGGCGGCCGAAAAACTCTTCGCCGAGTTCAACATCGACCGCTCCTCGATCGATTTTTTGCTGTTTTGCACGCAGACCCCCGACTATCCCCTCCCCACCACGGCCTGCCTGGTGCAGCACCGCTTGGGACTGCCGACGTCGATCGGGGCGCTCGATTTCAATTTGGGGTGCTCGGGCTTCGTCTACGGCCTGTCGCTGGCCGACGGACTGATCCGCTCGGGCGCTGCTCGCCGGGTGCTGCTGATCACGGCGGAAACTTATAGCAAATACATCGCGCCGTCCGATCGTTCGCTCCGCACGATCTTTGGCGACGGCGCGGCGGCCACATTGATCGAAGCTTCCGACACCCCCTCCCTGTCGGGTTTCGCCTTCGGCACCGACGGCCGTGCCGCCGACGCCCTGTTCGTGCCGACCGGCGGCGCTCGCTCAGCCGAGGCGGCCCTCAAACCGCGCACCAAATGGCGCTGGCCGAGCAAGCTTTACATGGACGGCCCCGGCATTCTCACCCTGACGATGGAAATCGTCCCCCACCTGGTCCAAAAGGTGCTAGCCGGCGCCCAACTGAGCGAGAGCGACGTCGAATTGTTTCTGATGCATCAGGCAACCTTCAAACTGCTCGACCAACTCAGGCAGCACCTGAAGATCGATGCCGAGCGATTGCCGATCGGTCTGGAAACCGTCGGCAACACCGTCTCGTCGACGATCCCTCTGTTAATGCATCAACTGCGCGCGTCGGGCCGATTGCGACGGGGCACGCGGTCGCTGCTGGCCGGTTTCGGTGTCGGCTTTTCCTGGGCCGGCTGTGTGTGGACCGAAACCTGGGAAAACAAAGCGGTGCAGGTCGGCGAACGAGCCGCCTGACGGCGCTCAGTTCCGCCGACAGTTCACAACGTTTTGCCGGCGATTCGCAACTGCGGTCCGTGTTTTGGGAAAAACCGGGACTTTTTCCGTTGCAAGAACCTTCGCCTTGGGGGAGAATCACCACTCGCTGGGTAGGATCTCCACTTCCACCTCGATTCACGTCGCGCCAGGGGTGCCCATTCGGGCAGAGTCGATCTTTCGATCGGGTCTTCATGCCATGAGCAAACGACCTCGCGGCAATCGCACCAGGCAAGATGTCGGCTTGAGTCTCGGCCGCATGTTGCGGCCGCGCGGCGGCTCATCCGGTTTTCGGACTCTCCGTTTGGAGGGGTTGGAAACTCGCAACCTGCTGACCGCCGCGCCGCTGATTGGGCCGGTGTCCCCTGGCTTGTCGGATCTCGCCAGCTCACCGGTCAGCCCCCCGGCCGCAACTCCTCTCACGCCAGCCCAGGTGGCCGAGGAAACAGCCGTCGCGCAGTCGATCAACGCCTTCGGACTCGAACTCTATTCGGCGTTGCAGTCGCAGGCAGGCGGAAGCGGCAATACGTTATTCTCTCCAATTAGCATTTCCGCGGCCTTGGCCATGGCCTACGCCGGAGCCAATGGCCAGACGGCCACGCAGATGGCCAGCGTCCTCCACTTCGCGGGCGACTCGGATGCCGTCGAGCAAGAGTTTGGCACGCTGCTGTCCGACTTGAACAGCGCCGGCCAAGGGCCCGACTACACGCTGTCGGTGGCCAATGCCCTTTGGGGGCAACAGGGGATGACGATCCTGGCGCCTTTTCTGCAGACCATGCAAGCCGATTTCAACGGCGGTTTGAAACAGGTCGATTTTAAAGACGACCCCGGTGCGGCCGTCCAGACGATCAATGATTGGGTCTCGCAGCAAACGGCCGGCAAGATTCAGCAACTGGTTTCGTCGGGCGACGTCAGCCAGTTAACACGGCTCGTCCTCACCAACGCTGTCTATTTCAATGGAACCTGGGCAACGGCATTCGATGCCAAGGCGACTCAGAATGCCCCCTTCACGCTCGATTCGGGAGACCAGGTGCAGGTCCCGTTGATGCACAGCACTAGCGGTTACGGCTACATGGATAGCGATGGCTTCCAGGTAGTCGATTTGCCCTATGCCGGCGGCCGGTTTTCGATGGACATCCTCCTGCCGAATCAGGGCTACAGCGCCGCCGGCCTGAACGTCGGCCAGTTGCCAGCCAACCTGACGAGCTGGCTGAGTGGTTTGCAAAATCAACAGGTGGCCGTCTCGCTACCCAAATTCGATCTCAACACCCAGTTCGAACTCGGCAACCCATTGCAGTCCCTGGGGATGACCGATGCCTTCAGCAATAGCGCCGATTTTTCGGGCATTACGAACCCGTCGGTGGCGATGCTGAAGATCTCCGCCGTCGTTCACAAGGCAACCATCAGCGTCGACGAAACGGGAACCGTGGCCACGGCGGCGACGGGCATCGGCTTCGTACAACTATCCATCGTCTCGATCCCGCCTCCGCCAATCGTATTCGATGCCGACCATCCGTTTCTGTTCTTGATCCGCGACGACCAATCGGGCAGCGTGTTGTTCATGGGTCAGGAAATGGACCCGACGTCGACGACGGGCGATCCGTCGGCCCCGCCTATCGGCGCCGCGCCGCCGCCGAGTGCAGCGCCCCCGATCCCTATCGGTCCCCCGGGCTCAGTGATGATTGGACATTTGCTGATTCCGATCCCGACCTCACCCCCCGAAAGCCAGCGCGATCGATTCGAACTGTCACTTGCCTCGCAGGAGACCGGTGGCACCGGCACTCCGCCGACGAGCCCCACCCCGACCAGCGGCACCGGCACCAACCCCCCGGGCAGCACCACTTCGCCGCCCACCACCGGCACACCGGGCACGGGATCCGGATCCACTGGATCGGGAAGCACGGGAACCTCGACCACCCGCGCCCATGGTAGCCATCAGTTTGCGGCGACCGACGCGGCAGTGTCCGATTTCGATCTGGCCGATTTGAATGCGCTCAACGAGTCGCCGGCCTAACCGAAGCGCTCTGAGTGGCCGCAGGCGCACAACGTCGCGGCCAGGCCTGTGCCGGCGAAACTCTCAAAGTTTCGCGCGGTTGGCAGCCTGCTCGCCGTCGCGCGGACGGGGCGCGATGAAACGATCGAACAGATGATCGGCGTTGGCCCCCAGTTCGATCGCTCGGTCGAAGAACAATTGCGAACGATCCCGCTCGCCATCGCTATAGAGCAGCACACCCATCAGCAGCAGCAAATCGGCCGACTGCGGATTCTGCTCGATGGCCGAGGCGAGTGACTCGCGGTGCGAAATCCTGGCCAGATGTCCGTTCGGACCGTAGAGCGCGGTCAGCTCGAAATTCTTGTCGGGCCAGGTCGGCAGGACGCGCAATCCGCGATCGAGTGCCTTCTTCGCCGAATCGTATTGATTCGAGCCCAACAGCGCGAAAACCTGGCGGAAATACGTCTCGGCCAGATCGGGCGCCGTCGTCGACGCTTCGCGATAGCGCTCCAGCGCCGAGTTGTACTTTTGTTTGGCGAACAGCGAGTCGCCATGCTGGATCAGCTTTCCCGCCCGGGCCTTGGTCTCGGTGTTCGTCGGCCGCGGCTTGCCACGAGGTTGGAAATCGGCCGGCGCCGCGCCGGCGACTCCTTGCGCTGCGCCGCCGCCGACTTGTCCGCCGACGATCGGCGCGCCGAGAACGGGCCCGCCGCCGATTTGTCCGCCGCCCATTCCGCCGGCGCCGAAGGCTCCGGCTCCGCCAAAACCGACGCCTGCTTGGGGACCGTAGACCGACATGCCGGTGATCAGCGGCGTCGAGGCATACGGTGCCCAGCCGTTGTACAAAGGATAGCCATGCAGCATATAGCCCCCCATCCAATAGGAGGAGCTATGGCCAGGATGATGGCCGTAAGCAGGCGCGGAATGGCTTCCCGCTAAAAGCGTCAGCGCGAGGCACATGCCTGCCACACCGCCACGTCGCATGGCGATTCCCCCGCGCACTGCTGGCGCGCACTGGTGAGATATTGCGAGACTCGTAATGGAATTATTCGCTTGCGCTGGCTGTTTGCAAGCACGGCGCCGGCTCCCTCTAATTTACTAGTCACCGCCTCCCCGCGCAAGACCGCCAATGCTGACGATGTTGTCAGGTTCCGCGTGCCGTGTCTCAAGGTTTCGTGGTCACCGGCTCGCGCGGCGTCACGGTCACGATTCGCCCCTGCCGCACTCCCTTCAGCCCGGCCGGTTCGAGCACCGCCGCCAGCAATTCGTCGAGCGTGGCCCCTTCGACCTTCACCGTCACGAGTTGATCCATCGAAATGCCCGCCCGTTCGACCGCCGGCCGATCCATTTGGAATTCCACGTCGAGCAGTTTGCTCAACTGCTCGAGCATATCGTCCAGCCGATGCTCGACCGACAATTTATAGACCTTTTTGCCGGTCGTGGCCGCTTTGCGCCCGGGCCGGCCCGTCGCCACCATCGCACGGGCGACCGCTTCCAAATCCTCGATCCGGCCATCGACCACGATCTGGTCACCCTCGGCCCGCACCACCGTCTCTGGATAACGCTGGGCCAGCACCCCCACACTCTGCCGCGGGTCGCGCGCCGCCGAAAAGCTGCGGCGAGCCATGACCTTGGCCGGCACCGGCACCAGGCGGACCGAACGTCCGTCGGCCGCGATCTCGAAAGTCAGTCCAAACTCGATCGCCACCAGCGTCAAGCGATCGATCCAGGCCAGTGGCGGCAGCCGCCGAGCCCCCCACAGATCATGCGGCACGTGGTCCTGCCCCTCGATCTTCACCTTGGCCTCGGCCGCCAGAGCGGCCAGCAAATCGCGCGGCGTGGCCAGGTCGTCCCACTGCCAAGCGCGGACCGCCAACAGCGCCTGCCGCCGCTGAGCCGGCAAAGCGCTCGCCTCCTCGCGCCGCAACCAGGCAAGCGTGCGCAGAGCGGCCGCCTCCTGGGGCGGTCCGAGGTAAACAATCGGTTCCCACAGCGACAGACCGAGTCCCTCGGTCTCGGCGACCTGGCGCAGCGCTTCCTCCAAGGGCTGCCCGGCAACCGTCAAGCTTAGCATTTGGCCCGGATCGATCCGCCGGTCCAGCACGACGGCCACATGATGGTTGGCGGCCAAACTCTGCAGCGCGGCGGCCAGCGGGGCGTTGGCCCAGGTCAAATCGATCTTCTGCTGCAACTGCTGTTCGAAATGCTTGCCGACCTGCCAGTCGGGCGGCTTTTTCGACGGCTCGGCCCCCGCCGCCACCACCGCGCACGACCCAGCCAGGATCCAGAGGGCAAAACGCAATCGTCGGCCGCCGCGCTTCACGTCGAATTCACCTTGAGCGCACGAGTCGGCCACGGCACGCAAACAACCGCCGTCGACCGGGAAATCCCCAGCGCTTTATTCTGAACCGCCGACACCGCCCGGCCAAGCCTTAAAACACGGCTTGAAACACGGCTCCAAGACACGGCCGCAAAATGGGGGACCTGAAAATCAACCCAAAATACGCGGTCCAAAACACCCGACCGGCAAATCGCACGCCAGCGGCGATCTTCTGCTTGGTGTTCCGCCCGAACGTGACTACACTGGATGAGTCTTCCAAAGATCCGGCGGGTCGCCACCAATGGCGGCTCGCCACGCGCACCGTTCGAGTGCGCTGAGGGATTTGCCAGAATCAGTTTCTCCCATCGGTCGCAGATCATCACCGTTTCTGCTGGAGCCAGCGGATGCATCAGGTCCCTCGAATTCCGCTGATCAATGATTTCTATCATCAATACTTGATCGATCAGAAGTCGACCACGTTCGTCCGCAACGTTTCCAAACATTACGCCATCGGCACGCTCGAGCGTTTGGCCGGCCACCATCAGCGGCTGACCCGGCGGGCGGCGGTGTTGGCGATCGGACTGATCGGCGACTTCGATTCGAACGCCACGCTCGGCCGCGCGTTGATCGACAACGACCGCGGCGTGCGAATGATCGCCGACAACGGCATTCGACTTCTCTGGTGCCGCTGGGGAACCGGCAGCCAACGGCGCCGCTTGAACACGGTGATCCGCATGAACGCCGCGCACCGCCATACCGAGGCCGTCCGTCTGGCTTCGCATCTGATCGACACCACCGCCGATTTGCCGGAAGCATGGAACCAGCGCGCGATCGCCTATTTCAGCCTCGGCCAGTTCGACGCTTCGATCCGCGACTGCCAGCAAACGTTGGAAATGAATCCGTATCATTTCGCGGCAGCCGCCAGCATGGGGCAGTGCCACCTGCAGTTGGGCGATCGACGCTCGGCCCTGGAAAGTTTTCGCTGGGCCATGCGGCTCAATCCCGGTTTGGAAACCGCCCGCGTCCAAGTCCTCCATTTGGAGCGGACGCTCCATAACCAAGAATAGCCGACTCCCGGCCCGCGGTAGCGGATGGCTGCTGGTTCTCAAACCATCGTGATCCTCGGCGCTGGCATCAACGGCTGCGCCCTGGCCCGCGAACTGGCGCTCAATGGATTGTCGGTGGTCCTGGTCGACACCGCCGACATCGCCTCGGGCACGACGGCCTATTCATCGCGCCTGATCCACGGCGGGCTTCGTTATCTGGAATATGGCGACTTCGCCCTGGTCCGTGAATCGCTCGCCGAACGCGGGCGTCTGCTCCGCCTGGCGCCGCAGTTCGTGCGCCCCCTGGAATTGTTCGTTCCCATTCGCACCCGCTTGAGTGGCATCTGGCAATCCGCGCTGCGGTTTTTCGGTCACGACACGCCCGCCGCGCCGCACGGCCGCGGATTGCTGCTCGTCTGGCTGGGCCTGGTCCTGTACGACGCTTACGCCCGCGATCCGAGCTTGCCGAAACACCGGATTCACAAGGTCGCCTCGGGCCGGGCCAACTCTGCCGGCGGCCCGCCAGTCAATCCGCGCGAGTATCACTGGCTGGCTTCGTACTACGACGCACAAGTCACCTATCCCGAGCGACTCACACTGGCCCTGCTGGCCGATGCCTGTCAGGCAGCCGCCGCGCACGGCCAGAGCGTGCAAGTATTCACTTATCACCAGGCTCGGCTGCACCAGCAGCGCGTCAGCATCACGCCCGTCGGAACCGATCGACCGGCGCTCGATCCGCTCGAGCCGGCGGCGATTGTCAACGCCACGGGCGCCTGGGTCGACGAAACCTTGCGGCGTTTGGAGATTCCCTCCGAGCGGCTGATGGGAGGGACCAAAGGCAGCCACTTCGTCACCACGCACCCGGCGCTCGCCGCAGCGCTCGGCGGTCGCGCGATCTATGCCGAAGCGCACGATGGCCGGCCGGTCTTCATCCTGCCTTGGGCCGGTCAAACCCTGGTCGGCACCACCGACGAAGCATACACCGACGACCCGGGCCGCGCGGTCGCCAGCCCGGCGGAGTTGGCTTATCTGCTCGAGGCCGTACGGCACGTCTTTCCGCAATGCCCGGTCACCACGGCCGACATCGCTCTGTCGTACGCCGGAGTCCGCCCCTTGGCCTATCACGATGGCACGCCGGCAAAAGAACTGGCGCCGAAACCGCCGGCGTCCACAGCAGGCGCTCCGGCGGCCATCACGCGCGAGCATTTCTTCAAGCGTCACACCGGCACTCTGCTGCCGACCTATTCGATCGTCGGTGGCAAACTGACGACCTGCCGCTCGCTGGCCGAAGAGGCGGCCGCCACGCTGCTGGCCGATTTGGGGCGGCCCGACCTGGCCAATTCGCGCGAGCGGACGATTCCGGGGGGCGAATCGTGGCCTGCCACCCCGGCCGAAGCCGACCGACAACGCCAGGAAATCGCCCGGCGGTCGGGTCTGTCGCCAGCGGCGATCGAGCGTGCGTGGCAGCTCTGCGGCACACAAACCGCCGCGATTCTGAGCA
>Ga0182024_10025308_pt1 | contig 10488 bp, 10 predicted proteins | sample P32metaG_FD_120480 | JGI IMG/M metagenome (GOLD analysis project Ga0182024, IMG submission 120480) | Permafrost microbial communities from Stordalen Mire, Sweden - P3-2 metaG (Illumina Assembly) | ecosystem: Environmental > Terrestrial > Soil > Wetlands > Permafrost | place: Sweden: Stordalen...
ACCGCAAAACCCAGGATAAGGCCGGTGCCGAAGCGGAAGCCAGCGCTGTTGGCAGCCTGTGCCCGCCCGGTGGATAGGATAGTGTCTACGCGCAAGCCAGAAGTGAGGCAACCTGAGAGGAGCAACAACATGACCCCACACATCCCCGAGGAATTTTCCACCAGGTTGATCGACTGGAGTCTCTTCGTTATCATGGGCAACACGATGCCGCCCCGAGATCCTGACGAAGACGAAGAGGACGAAGAGGACGAAGAGGACGAAGAGGACCGCGCCGACGAACCGCCGGTCGTGCGCGAGCCGGACGAAGACTAGAGCATGATGCTTTTAGGATTGGGCATAGCCTGCGTTGTTGACCGTCTGTCATACGTTGTCCTTGAGAGCCGAAAGCCAGGCCATACCTCTCTCGTCCTTCAGTTTGCCCCGCCTGCAATTGAAGTTGGCGCGCCGATAGCTGCAGGAATTTGGTCAACGCGGACTCGAGAATGAGGTCGGACAGCGGCATTTCTCGGCCAAACCTTGCAATCGATTGAAAGCAACGAGGGCACGCCTTGGCGGTGCGTAAGACGACGTACCATACGTCTCGAACAGGGCCTTCGTCCGACCATAATGATTCGCAAGCCCGCCTCGAACTACCCGCTCGATCGGCCCATCAGGATAGCCGAGGCCAAGTTTGCATGTGAGATCCATATCGGCCTGGGTCGCCAGCCCTTCATCCAAAAAACGCAGTGCCGCGTTGTATTTTGGAAGAACAAGTCGATTGATGATCCGGCCGATCTGGTCACTCGATGATGCTACTTGAAAGCCAGATCTCTCAAACATCGTCTTGGCGGCATGAATCGCGGCCTCGCTTGCAGCCGGCTGCCGCACGAGTTCGATCAGCTGAGATGGAGCGTCATCCCCATTCCGATATCGTGCAAATCCCAGCACATTTGAAGGACCGCTCTCTCCCACATGCTCAGCGAGCGCCTCATCTCCCAACTCGATCAAAATAGCTTTCTTTGCCGAATCCGGCGTAACCGGCACGCCGACATATATCAAGATTTCCGCATCTTCTGCCTTCGTCGCTTTCGACACAAATGGATCGGCTTCTGGGAATGACCGACTGACACCTACTCCGACAATCGCGTATCGCATCTGTCTCTTAAGCTCCAAGCATCGCGTTGCCTTCATAGGAGAAGAAGCCCCGCCCGGATTTTCGACCGAGGAGGCCAGCGGCAACCATGCGCTTCAATAAAGGCGGCGTCGCCGCGCGCGGATCAAGGGTTATCGGATAGAGCGCTTCACAAAGGCGAACCTGCGTGTCTAAACCGATCAGATCGATCAGCTCGAGCGGACCCATCTTGTAGCCAAGGCCCACCTTGATCGCCAGATCGACGTCTTCCGCCGAAGCTACGCCCGCCTCGACCGCTCGGATCGCATCGTTATTAAAGGGGACCAACAGCGAGTTCAGAATAAAGCCCGGCTTATCCTGCGTCTTGACAGGGATCTGATTGCAGACCTTAGTCCACTCCCAGGCAGTGCTGAACGTCTCCTCGGAGGTTAGGAGACCGGGCGACATCTCGATCAACCGCATCAGCTGCGCCGGAAGACAAAAATGCATTCCGACGACGCGATAGGGATGACGCGACCCCGCCGCTATCTCAGTAATGGAGAGCGTTGATGTGTTCGACGCAAAGATTGCGGTGTTCGCACAGACCGTATCAAGTCGCTTGAGCAAGTCCAGCTTCACCGTCAGGTTCTCGAAGATTGCCTCGATCACGAGATCGCACGCACCCAGTTCGCCGATATCCGTCGTGCGGCTCATCGACAATACGATGATGTCGCGCTGCTCCTTCTTGAGCTTCCCACGCTCGACGGACTTGTCGAGGAACGCCTCAGACTGCTTCGCGGCCCGCTTGAGAGTCTCGTCGGAGACATCGTACGAGATTGTACGGAATCCAGCCCGAGCCGCCACCAGGGCGATGCCGGCCCCCATAGTGCCACCGGCACCACAGACGCCGACGGTCGAAATTCTTCTGCTCATTTTGTCACAAAGCTCCGTCCAATAAGTTGGCGATGCACCTGGTTGGTACCCTCCCAAATTTGGGTGATCTTGGCGTCCCGCATCAGCCGTTCGACGCGGTAGTCGCTGCAATAACCGTACCCGCCGTGCATCTGCACGGCCTCCGTCGTGGCCCTCATCGCGAGGTCGGACGCACGCATCTTCGCCATTGATGCTTCAAACCCAAAATCATCAGCGCCGCCATCAATCAGACTCGCCAGATAGTCAAGCCAGTTATCCGCCATTGCAAGGTCGGTCGCGAGGTCAGCCAGCAAGAATTGATTAGCTTGAAAATCAACGATCTTGCGGCCCGACTGACGGCGCTCATTCATATAGCTCGTCATATCCTTGAACGCTGCCATTGCTATCCCAAGGGCGTGGGCTGCAACGCTCGGGCGCGACCTATTTAGGGAAGCGAGCAGAATCTTGAGCCCATCGCCTGGTCGGCCAACAAGATTTGCAGCTGATATACGGCAGTCATTAAACTTCAGCGAGGCGGTCGAGGACCCCCGGTGACCCATCTTCTCTTCGAGGCGTACCACCTCAAAGCCGGGTGTTCCCTTTTCCATCACAATCGCCGATATCGCTCTCTTTGGATCTTCAATCCCCTCGTATTTTCCGAAGAGAAGAATCCGATCCGCCACATCTCCACTGGTAATGAATAACTTGGATCCATCGACCACAAGGTCCCTTCCGTCCGGACGGATTTTCGTCTTCATACCCGTTGCGTCCGATCCCGCATCCTCTTCAGTGATTGCCAGCGACGCTAGACCGCCTTCGGCGATGCAGGGGAGAAGGCGCTCCTTTTGCTCTCTAGTCCCGAATTGAATGAGCGGCTTCATAGCATGAAAATTCGTGGCGTAGATGATACCTGTGGACGCACAGGCCTCGGCTATCCGCTTGACCACCGCGAGGTAAAGCCGGAACGACGTCGGAACTCCGCCGTAGGCCTCCGGCACAAAGATCGCGTTTAAGCCGATGTTATTGATCGCCTTGATATTGGCCCACGGAAATTCTCCCGTCTTGTCGATCCTAGCCGCGTTTGGAGCGACGACCTCCTCAACCATGCGATCGACTTGGTCGAGAATCAGCCGCTCGTTCTCATCCCATTTCCGGCACCGCTCCAATTGATCGAAAACCTTCATTAGAGGTTAGTCCCCTGGCCACCGTCGACGTAGATCGTCTCCCCGGTCAAGAATCCGATTCTTTCGGCATACAGGGCGCCGACAAGGCGCCCGACTTCTGTCGCGGCTCCCGGGCGTCCGACCGGAACCCGCCGCGCGAGCCAACTCTGTGTCTTGGGATTGGCGAGAAACTCTCGGTTCAATTCCGTCTCAATGTAGCCCGGAGCTACATCAAGGACTCTGATACCGTCCTTTGCCCATTCTGCTGCGAGGCAGCGAGTTATAGCACCCACAGCGGCCTTCGACGCGCAATAAGCAAGGTTCTCGGCGACCGCCAACTTGTCGAAGAAGGACCCGATATTGACGATTAACCCATCTCCGCACCGTTTCAAGTGCGGGTACGCTTCACGGCACGCCACCAGAACTGCGGACGCGTTCAGCCTCATGCACTTCTCAAATTCCGCCAGCGAAAGTCCCGCGCTTGGTGCCGCCTCGTGCGCGCCTGCATTATTTACGAGTCCGATAATTGAACCCCGCGCAGCAATCTCCGCAATGGTACTGACGATAGACGCTTCGTCGGTCACATCGCACGTCACACGGGCACCAACCGGGCAGATGCCGCTCCTTGATAGTGCGACAACCCGGAAACCCCGACGGTCGAGATCGACCGCGATGGCTTCGCCGATGCCTCGGCTTGCGCCCGTAACGATGATCTGTCCGTCATTCATCGCGGAATTTCGCCTTTCGTTTCTCGGTAAAGGCTGCCATCCCTTCTTCCGCGTCAGCGGTGCTAAAAGCAAGGGCCGACAGATCGGCCTCTATCTTCAATCCCTCGTGAACCGGAACGTCGAGAGCTCTCAAGACAGCATCACGGGCAAATTCGAGAGCAAGGAGACTGTATGGCGAGAATTCTTTCGTGAACTCGATTGCTGCCTCGACGACCTCGTTCTCAACGAGACGGTGAATCAACCCGATGGTATGCGCTTCCTCGGCAAACACCGTCCGGCCGAGCATGATCATCTCGAGCGCGCGCGCCTCACCGATAAGGCGAGGCAGGCGCTGCGTTCCGCCGTAGCCCGGAATGAGCCCAAGCTTGATCTCCGGCAGGCCGAATTTCGCCGTTCGGGTCGCAAGCCGGAAGGTGCACGAGAGTGCCAGTTCCAGCCCGCCACCAAAAGCAAAACCATTAATTGCGGCCACCGACGGAAACGGCAGCCGCTCGATCTTGGCGAATGCGGTCTGCCCTAATTCCGCTCCCCGTCGTCGTTCCATTACGTTTCGTCCGCGAAGATCCTTGATGTCGGCACCTGCGCAGAACGCCTTGTCGCCGGCACCGGTCACCACGAGGGCTCGGACCTTCCAAGTCGCGACCTCATCGATTGCCCTTGCTATTTCGCGCAGGATCGAAAAAGAGAGCGCGTTTAGCGCTTCGGGCCGGTTTAGGCGAAGTAACGCACAATCGCCCTTTTGCGTAAGCTCCAAGGTCATGAATCACGTCCCAAACTTACTGGCGTCTGGCTTACGCTTTCCGGCAAAGGCAGCCGACAACTCATGACTCTCTTCGGTATCTAGGTAGTTGCGGAGCAACAGATCGTGGGCGACTCGTGCCAAGCCAGATACGCCGCCGTGCCGGGCGTTGAAAGCAGCTTTGATCGAGGCGAGGGCGAACGGACCGCGGTCAGCGACCTCCAATGCGAACTTCCGCGTCTCTTCCTTGAGCTTGTCATCTGGAACGACCTTGTTGATCAAGCCAATTTCCAGCGCTTCTTGCGCGGATAGCTTGGCGTTGCGGTACCACATCTCCTTGGCCTTTTTCTTGCCGACGAGATCCTCAAGGTACCAAGTGCCGTACCCAGCATCGAAAGAGCCCATCATCGGCCCAACTTGACGGAAGACTGCGCCTTTCTTTGCAATTGTCATGTCGCAGACGACCTGCAAGACGTTTCCTCCTCCAACGGCGAAGCCGTTGACACTCGCGATCACGGGCTTCTGAAGCCGATCGATCGACTCGTATATTTCAAGCGTCGGAAGAACGCCGGCATAGAGCGTCGTCTTCTCCATACCCTCCTTCCTACCGCCAACGCAGAAGAACTTATCACCGGCCCCTGTGATCACTATCACTCGTGTGCGAGTCTCGCGGCGTATTTCGTTGATGCAGTCGCGGATTTCATGACACATGGCGACAGTGAACATGTTTCCGTCGTTAGGCCGATTTAGCGTAATCGTTCCGATCGGGCCGTCTTCCTGGTAGATAATGGTTTCGAAAGTCATGAGTTCTTCCTCTTTGTTACGAATTTTGCGGCCAAAGCTTGCAACTCAGTCTCCTCGATGCCGAGCAACTCCTGAAGCACTTCATCGGTATGATCAGCGAGACGAGGCGGCATGAGGCGAGGCGAATTTGGAGCGCTATCTAAGATGATCCCCGTACCGACCTGCGGTATCGGATGCTCACCAGGGTTGGCTGCTCGATAAAACATTCCGCGCTCAAGCAAGACTTCGTCGGTAACGACCTGATCGATGCGGTTGATGGGGCCTGCCGGTATGCGCGCACGGCGAAATAGCGCGAGCCAATGGCTTCGAGGCCTCTCCCGCAAGATACCAGCGATCCTGGCAACGATAGCTTGGCGATGTATGCGACGATCGGCGTTCGATTTCATCCCGGGCAGTTCCGCTGCGTCTGGCTGCCCAACGGTCTCCCAGAATTGTTGCCAGAGATTGTCGTTGCCAAGCCCCAGCGTGATTGGATCGTCGGCAGTCTCGAAGCTCTGGTAGACGGCAATGACGCTGTCCTTGCCCCCACTGCGGGTCGGAACATCCCCGGACCCCAAATAGGGCACGATGCGACAAGCTAAAAAGCGCGTCATGGAGTCAACAAGCGCGACGTCGATGACGTGACCATTTCCCGTTCGGTGACGTTCGAATAGTGCTGATACGGTTGCGAAGGCCGCGTCCTGTCCGGCCAACATGTCCGCCGCCGGAGCACCTATTTTCTGCGGCTCACCATTGACGGCGCCCGTAAGATCCATGACGCCTGAATATCCTTCGGCGATGAGGTCGTAACACGTCCAATCCGCCCGTTCTCCTTCCAGTCCAAATCCGGTGATGGAAACATATATCAACTCATGATGCAGTGATCGAAGCGCCTCCGCATCCACATTTAGCTTTCGGGCAACGCGAGGAGGAAGGTTCACCATGACTACGTCCGACAGACGGACAAGCCGCCTAAGGATCTCAAGTCCCTCCGGCTTTGAGTAATCAAGTGCCACGCTCTTCTTGTTCCGGTTGACGCTCAAGAACCAAAGTGACTCACCGTCGAGGAATGGCGGTCCCCATGCACGCGAGTCGTCCCCTCCAACCGGTCGCTCTATTTTAAGGACCTCGGCTCCCATGTCCGCAAGCAGCATCGTGGCCGACGGTCCCGCCACAGACGTGGTCAGGTCGATTACTCGTACGCCCTCAAGCAATGTGAAACCGCGTCCGATGGATCTAAGCGGTAGCGCATCTCCCGGCGCCGCGGAAGCAGATGGTTTGACGTGATCCGTGGCGGACTGCGCTTCATTGACGGTTGTGCTCATTGCGAACCCACGACTACGACTGCATGGCAAACGGAGATTCCTTCATCAGATGGGGTCACTCCGTCATTCGACGCGAATCCGTTCCAGTCCTCACCCACGCAAACAACACCTGCGAGATCCTTGCCTGGAGTGAACGGTCGTTCGGGAATTTGCCGAAACGACAAGATTGTCTGGAAAATTGATCGCGGGGCAGGTATATCCAGGATACTACCTTTGCCCAGGACCAGATCATTGATCTTGTTTATTTTCAGCGAAGATGGATCGCCTAGATCAACGATTTTATGTGCGCCCATTTTCGCTATCCTCGGACGTTAAGCAACTTGTTCGTGCTTGCACCGAGACGAGGCGGCGAGCCACCCGCACCGTCGGCAAAGGTTCCAAAAATCGGTAGCGGCAACGCTGGGATAGACTTACCGTCGACGGTGATCGTTCGGTCGAATACTTTCCTGTCCGCGAAATGCGGATCCTCGACCGCCTCCTTCAAGCTCGCAACAATCGAACAGCAGACATCGCGGCCAGAAAATTCTTGCATCCACTGTGAGGCAGATTTCGTTTTAATGATGCGAGCGATAGCGTCGATTACTTGTGCTTGATTCGCCGATGAAGATCTCAACCCCTCCGATAGGCCTATGACGTCACAAAAGTTCGTCCAGAACCTATCTTCCAGCGGAGCCGCAGCAAGGTATCTACCATCTCCTGTCGCATAAATCTGATAGCGCGGGCTTCCGCCAGTAACCAGCGCATCGCCTCCCCCGGGCCACATATTCACGGCAAATCCGTTTCCGAGCCCCCAGTAAGCAAACGTCAGCATGTTTTCTCCCATCGCTACGTCGAGATGCGAGCCCTCGCTTGTCACTTCGCGAGCACGGAGTGCGAGAAGAATATTGATCACAGCAGGATAAGCGCCAGCCGCAACATCGGCCGCCAGGATCGGCGGAACAACGGGAGCGCCGTCGACGCCCACACTTAGACCGAGAATACCTGCTTCCGCAACGTAGTTGAGGTCATGCGCCGCTGTCGCCGCTTTCGGCCCGCTCTGCCCCCATCCCGTAACCGAGCAGTAGATCAAGCGTGGATTAATACGCTTCAGGTCCTCATAGCCAAATCCCAACCGATCCATGACGCCAGGACGAAATTGCTCGATGAGGACATCGGCTTTCTCGATCAGAGGCCTTAAACGGTCCGTCGCGTCCTTTGACTTAAGGTCTATTTCAATGCTCTCTTTGCCCTCATTCAGAAGCGCAAAATTCACACTGAATTCGCCAAACTTCGGCTCATAGCTTCGCATCTCGTCGCCTGACTTTGGGCGCTCAATTTTAATGACTTGGGCGCCAGCCCGCGCAAGCATCAATCCTGCAAGAGGCCCCGGAAGCAGCGTGCTAAAATCGAGCACAATAATATTGTTCAGTGGGCGCATACTGTAACCCCGCGTATTACACGTTCGATGAAGCGATTTCTCGGAGCGGCAGTGGTTGGATTTTCCCGCGCCTGACCTGCAGTACCAGTTCTCGCTTTAGTATCTTGCCACTAGCCGTGAGCGGGAATTCAGTCACGCGAACGAAGTACTCCGGCATATCGTGTTTTGAAAGGCCTTCGCTGCGAAGATGTTCCAGGAGCTCAATAGGTTCGATCGTGCCTGAAACTGCGATGCACACTCGCTCGCCGAGACGATCATCCGGTACAGGAAATGCAGCGACGCGACCTGCCGCACTATTTCTAAGAGCAATCGCTTCGATGCGGGAAGGATGAATATTGTGACCACCCCGAACGATCAAGTCTTTCAATCGACCTTCGATGCGCAAGTGGCCTGATTGATCGGCTATTCCAAGATCGCCTGACATGAACCATCCAGTGCTATTGAAGCTGCTCTCGGTGGCGGTTTGGTTGTCGAAGTACCCAAGCATTAGCGCAGCCCCGCGGCCGCCGATCTGCCCAACCTGTCCGGGTCCCAGCTCGCGATCCGGATCATTTTGATCGAACAACCGGACTTCATACGAACTTCCGCCACGGCCGCACGTCTCTATAATTATCTCGGGGAGATCGTCCGGATGCGTGTACTGATGCGACGAGTTCTCCGTCATACCGTAGACGTTTTGTGGCTTCACTCCCTGTTCGAAGAACGCGCTGGCTACGCTCGGCGGAATGGGCGCGCCAGCCATGTAAAATACCCTCACGTTCCCGAGGCCGGTTCGCCCGATTTTCTTCTGCTCGGCGAGAATGTCCATCGCATGTGTGGGCACACCTAGGAGGTATGTGGCGGCACTCTCAACGATCCAATCTTGGCGACTTTTTCCCGACGGGGGGTCGTCCGTCACAAAGCGGCCACCTGTCACCAACCATTGCGCGATGCCTACCCAGGCGATGTGATGCGAGAGCGGAGAAAGCGACATAATCACGGTGTCCGGGCCCTGCTTCCAGTCACGTACAAGGTCTCTTGCATTGGCGAGCAGCGTATTATCCGAATGCATGACGCACTTCGGCGATCCAGTGGTACCCGACGTAAATGCGAGATAGGCTACCTTGTCGGGATCGGTGCAGGGTGGCGTTGAATTCGCGGCCGGAGCGGGAAATCCTTCGGGCGTGTAGACAACCTTGAGACTCGGAATGCGAACAAGGACGGCATCCAGGTCCGTCTTGTCGCGGTCAGCGCCCCATCCGGCTTCAGTCAAGAATGCGCGGACCGAGAGCGACGTGAGAAGTTCGCCAATCTCGGCACAGGTGTACGTTTTGTGCAGTGAAGGATTACACGCAAGCCCTTCGCGTGCGCAGGCAAGGAACATTACAACGGTCTCGATCCGGTTAGACATCCAGATCGAGACCCGATCACCGCTGACTAATCCGTATTCACGCAGGCTCCCTGCCACGCCATCGACCCATTGGCGCAACTCCGCCCAGGTCAACGAACGATGCCCGTCCTGAAGTGCAACTGAGTCTGGCCGATTGAGAGCGTGACGGCTCAGCAATCCGTAAAAGGTGTCATCGGTCCAGGAGCCGGACGCGTAGTAGGCCTTCGCGCTAGCTGGATGATGTAGCGTCAGGAATGGTCTCATGTCCTCTCGCAGTGCAGCACGCTTCTATGTCTCTTGGGACAGCAACTGCCGTGCCAAGAGCAATCTCACGGTCCAGCCGACCAATTTTGCCCAATGGCTCCGCTATTCCAGCGTTCTCAAGGTTTCAAATGTCCTTGCAGATGCCGGATCGCCGTGCTGTTGTGTCCTCAACAAGGACACGAGGAAATGCCCAAGTTCGAGAATTCCATTGTTGCAGGAATCGTGATTGTCGACAGCCAGTCCAAGCCGATTGCCTCCGTCGGGCTGGGTGCCGACGCGCGGATCCGCTCGCTTGTTGCCGACCAGCAATGGATGGAGGAGTTGCATCACCGGCGCCTCAGCGTGCTGAACCTGGACAGAAAGACCTATGCAGTGCTTTTGGCGCCGCTGCGCGAAGGTCACCTGCTTGTCTTGAGCGATGGCCCGGGAGACACCTTGCTAAACTTCATCGGTAGCGTGGACTTCGCATGGGATATTCTTCGATATCTGCTGACTGATCCTTTCGACGCCATGACCGTTGTCGATAAGGATGCTCGCGTCGTTCATATCTCACCGATTCACGAGACCTTCTTTGGCCTGAAGCCTGGCGAAGGCAACGGGCGGCCGGTGGAGAGAATCATCGACAACACTCGCCTTCACCACGTCGTGGCTTCTGGCAGGGCAGAGGTCGGCGCAATCCAAAGGATGCGAGGATCCGA
>Ga0182024_10025309_pt1 | contig 10487 bp, 9 predicted proteins | sample P32metaG_FD_120480 | JGI IMG/M metagenome (GOLD analysis project Ga0182024, IMG submission 120480) | Permafrost microbial communities from Stordalen Mire, Sweden - P3-2 metaG (Illumina Assembly) | ecosystem: Environmental > Terrestrial > Soil > Wetlands > Permafrost | place: Sweden: Stordalen...
TCTTGAATCCCGTCAATGCTTCTTTGATCCATGAAATGGGCGGGGTCATTCGGATCATCGGCCACGCTCAGCTGCCAACCGATTTAATTGGGGTGTTGATATGTATGACTACACATGTCAATAGATCCTGTCGGCGCCAAACTTTCTATTCAATTGCAGGACGATCGAGATCTTCGCGGGCAACTGCGTACAGGGCCAATTCAACGCGGCTGGAGACACCGAGTTTGTCATAGATCGAGCTGAGGTAGTTTCGGATGGTGTGCTCGGAGAGGGAGAGATTTTGGCTGATTTCGCGCGTACTCTGGCCGTCGGCCAGAAGATGGACGACATCGGCTTCGCGAGGAGTCAGCCGGGACATGCCGCCGCCGGCTTTGATGAGGCGCAACGGTTTTAATTGGGTCAAGAATTCCAGCAGAAAGGCCAGATTACGCGTGTCGGCCCAGATTTGGCCTTCGTGAACAGTGCGAATGCACTTGGGAAGTAATTTGATGGGCTGTAGCCTGCAAAAAACGCCTTTGGCGCCGCCTCGAAATGCGTCCACCACCAGATCCTTTTCAGAATCCGGAATCAACATGATGGCAGCAGTCTTGGGCGAAAGCGTTTGCAGGGATTGCAGGACGTTGTAGCCCGCCAGCAGGCCATCTTCCAGATGAGCGTTGATCAGCGCAATATCCGGACGATTTTTTTTCAGCTCGCGAATGGTTTCCAGGGAATTGTTGGAAACGCCAACCACGGCGATATCGTGCCGCCCGCGTGTCAACCCGTCCGCGATCATGTGCCCGCTCATGCGGTCCGCATCCGCGATGAGGACACTGATATTTTCACGAAGCGATTGGGACACGGGGTTCATAAGCAGCTCCGCTGGGAGGAAGCCGAGATGGCAGACTATCCGAAATCAGCACATGAAGCAAGTACTTTTATGGATATTTGTCATTATTCGTGCCAACAAAATGTGTGTTGTGGCGGCTTCCATATAGGTTACCCCTGACCGCTCATTAAGGTATTCGTCTCTGGCTGAGAGTTACATTTGTCACGTATGGTGACAGGCATGGTGTCACGCGGATATTGCGGGGGCGTCTTGCCTCTGTTGTGTCCACCCCGGATTGTCTATCGTGCCCACGTATTTTTGAAGAAGCCTCATGCGAGACACGGGAAGCCATACCTACACTTCGAGACGAGGACGCCGATGGAATTGAGAAAAGAGATTCGCTACCGGCTGGGGGCCCCGGCGCTATTTTCCTGGCAAGGCGGGCGCAGCGGATGTTTTCAAGGAGAGGGGATTACACGCGACATCAGCGTGAAAGGCGCGTTCATCGAGACGGCCATTACGCCGCCACCCAATTGTTCGATTCAGGTGGACCTTCTTCTTCCATCCGTGCCGGGAATGAAAGGCGCCGTGCGAATCACGGGAAGGGCCCGAGTCATTCGCGTCGAGCACCAATCGCCAAAAAAGCAGGCGCACGGGTTTGCGGTGGCAACCGGCGATTTAAACCAATGGGGTCTGACGGCATTGCAGGTCGAATCTGATGTCGCGACGCTCGAACAAAGCGGCGCGAACTGACAGGGTAAGCGAAGCCCGGCGATTCGAGTGGAATGCGGCCTCCCGATCTTGGGTAGTGGTTCCCCTGTATGTCAAATGGCGGAGCTACGTTCATTCGGTGAAAAAAACAACGACAATCCGCTGCATAACCGCCAACCAGCCACGATGGTATGCCCTGTTCACGCGTCATCGCCACGAGAAACTCGTGGCGCTGTCTCTTTCGAGCAAGAATTTTGAGGTTTACCTCCCCCTCTACCGTTCCGTTCGCAGATGGAAGGACCGTGCCAAGGAGCTCTCGCTCCCGCTGTTCCCGGGCTATGTGTTTTTGTGCGAAGGGATGGACCGTCAGCTTCAGATCATGACAACGCCCGGAGTCATTCAAGTTGTGGGATGGGGCGGGCGCCCAGCGATCGTTCCGCAGGCTCAGCTTGACGCAGTGAGGCAAATCATGGACAGCCGTCAGCGGGTCGAAGCTTATCCCTTTCTGGAGTGCGGTAATCACGTGCGGGTTAAGGCCGGGCCATTGGCGGGGCTGCAGGGAATTTTGATCCGCAAGAAAAGTGTGGCGCGTCTGGTTGTCAGCATGGAAATGCTGGGACGCTCCGCTGCGGTCGAAATCGATGTTTCCAATGTGGAGAGAATCGGGGCGTCGCCGGCAGTGGTGCAATCGGTTCCCGTGGCGCGGGCTTCAGCCTGCGGGGGTTAGTGCCAGCATACTGAACGTTGCTTGCATCAAAACCCGCAGGCTGAAGCCCGCGCCACGGAAACCAAGACTATCGGACAAGTGCATGGAAAAACTGACCTCCAACTCGCGCAATCTGGACCTGCTCCGTTCTTTCGCGGTGTTGCTGGTGGTGGGATTTCATCTGGCGAAATTCTTCAACTGGCGGCTGGAAACGCTGCGCGTCACGGATTTTGGGTTGCTGGGCGTGATGCTCTTTTTCGTGCACACCACCCTGGTGCTCATGTTTTCGCTGCAGCGGCAGAGCGAGGGATCCGGCGCATCTTTGTTTGCGCCCTTCATGATTCGCAGGTGCTTCCGGATTTATCCGCTGGCCATTTTGGTGGTCGCATCGGTTTATGCGTTCCACATACCTTCGGACTTGCAGTTTGGAAAATTTAATTTGATGCATCAGTCGCTTGGAAATTTTCTGGCCAACCTTTTGCTCATTCAAAACGTGACGCGGCAGAAGGCCAATCCCGGAATTCTGTGGAGCCTGCCGCTGGAATTGCAGATGTATCTGGTTCTGCCCGCGCTATTCGTCTTTGCTTCCTGGGTGAAGTCGTGGTGGGGAATGATCGCATTCTGGTGGGCGACCGTATCGCTTTGGTTCGCGCTGGGATTTTCGACCGGCATGCTGCCGCTGAGCGAAGGGGGCATCCGTTCGCCCGCGGAAGCGCTTCTGAAATTCACGCGATTCGTGCCATGTTTTCTTCCTGGGATTGTGGCTTACAAACTCTGGGACCGGCCCAGATTTTTGCCGGCCTCGCTCTGGCTGGTTTTTCTTGGCCTGTGTTGCGGGGCGTTTCTGTTGCTGCCGGGCAGCCAGCCGATCGAGACGGGATGGTTCATCTGTTTTGCGATTGGCGTGAGCATGTGCTTGTTTCGGGAGATGCGCGAAAATCCGCTTACCCGCCTGACGAATCGAATTGCCCGCTATTCCTACGGAATCTATTTGCTTCACTATTTTGCCATTTGGTTTGGCTTCGTTGTTTGCCGGAAATTAAATCTGGGGCTGCAAATCGCCATCTTCGCCTCGCTGCTCATTTTTCTTTCGGTGTTGCTCTATCACACCGTTGAAAAGCCGCTGATCGCGGCAGGGGTCAAAGTGGCGGAAAGATTCACGCGCCGTGAATACACGTTTGAAGTGAAAAGCCACTCCGCCGAAGGCGCGGCGTAGGCTTGTACAGGATAGGTTGAGCAATCGTGAAAACAAATCGCATTCGCGCAATTTGTCTCATAACTGGAGCCATTTTTTTGCTCGCGCTGCAAGTGATGGCTGCGCCGCTTCTCGCGCAGACCCTGGCGAATAGTGGCAATCAGTCCACGGCGCAATTGCGAACCGCGGCGGAGATCAACCAGAGCCTGCAAAAGGCGCGTGAATCGCCGGCGGTCTCCATAGAGGCATCCGCGGCAGGCGATTCGCGCATCGGCCCTGACGATCTCCTGAACATCACCATTTTTGAAGCGCCGGAAATGAACAGCACGGTGCGTGTTTCCGCGTCCGGTGAAATTTCTATGCAATTGCTGGGCCCGGTTCAAGCAGGCGGGCTGACACCCCGGGAACTTGAAGTGATGCTGCAAAGTCTGCTTCGCCGCACGTACATGAAGGATCCACATGTGGGCGTCTTCATTCAAGAATTGCAAAGCCATCCAGTTTCCGTTGTGGGCGCCGTGAAAATGCCGGGCGTATATCAGATTCGCGGGACGAAAACGGTGATTGAGGTTTTGTCGATGGCACAGGGCCTGGCGGATGACGCGGGCGAAACCGTGCTCATCCTGCACGGCAGAGAGCAGGCTGAAAGCGGCCCCCTCGATGGCCCGAGCACCACTTCGGGCGCAATCGAAGAAATCAACCTCAAGAAGCTGCTGGAATCAACCGATCCCGCGCTGAATATTCCGGTGCGGCCCGGGGACGTTGTCAAAGTGCCCCTCGCCGGAATCGTTTATGTGGTGGGAGAAGTCAACAAGCCGGGGGGATTTGTCCTGCAGAACAACGAGAGCATTTCCGTCTTGCAGGCGCTGGCGTTGGCTCAGGGCACAACGCACACCTCTGCGGTCAGCCAGGCGCGAATTATCCGCACCGACCCCGCCACAGGAAAACGAAGTGAAATTCCCATGAACCTCGGCAAAATTTTTGCAGGCAAACGGCCCGACGCCTTGCTGCAACCCAAAGACATCGTTTTTGTGCCCAATAGCGCGACCAAAAGTGTGCTGTACCGTGGCTCGGCGGCGGCCCTGCAGACCGCCGCGGGCGTGGCGATTTACAAGTGGTGAACGAATGACTTTAGACGACAACGATCAGAACAAAAACGATCAGAACAAAATGGAGGTGTTCACGCCGCGCGACGTTCGCGTGGAGCGGCGCCGCGTATTGCCGGGAGGACTTCGCCCGCAAAAAATAGAAAAGCCGCCCGATCTTTTGGCCTGGTGGAGAGTCATTCGAAAGCGTCGCTGGACGGTTCTGACCGCTTTCATCGTGCTGTTTACGACCGTACTAGTGGGATCACTCCTGGAAAAGCCCGTGTACCGGGCCAAAGCGATGATTGAGATCGACAAGGAAGATCCCAACGTCGCCAATCCGCAAGAATTGTTTCCAGTGGATGAAGTGACCGACACGTATCTGGAAACGGAGTACAAAGTTCTGGGCAGCGACGATCTGGCGGAGCGCGTCATTCATCAACTCGCTCTCGACCGGCAAGCTGAATTTCTGCCCACCACGATTCACTGGCCGTGGATTCCTGCCCCGGTCGCTGCTTCCGCTCCCGCTTCTGCTGACAAAAGCGCGCCCGTGGACGATCCTCTGGTTCAGGCCACTGTCCTCAAGCGTTTCCAGGATCGCTTGGATGTCAGGCCTGTACGCCGCAGCCGCGCTGTCGAGCTTCGTTTCGATTCGCAGGATGCACAGCTATCGGCGCAAACCGTGAACGCGGTGGTCGACAACTACATTCAGAAAAATTTTCAGGCTCGCTGGGATGCCGCGCAAAAGGCGTCTTCATGGCTCTCGCAGCAGTTGCAGGACCTGAAAACAAAGCTCGAAAAATCGCAGGACGATTTGCAGAAATATGCCTCCGATAACGGCCTTCTCTATCTCGAAACAGGAAAGGGCGACTCCGAGAGCATCGTCAATCAGAGCGTACTGGGGATACAGGATGAGCTGACCAAGGCCGAGGCCGACCGCTATGAGAAAGAATCCATTTATAAGTTAGTGCAATCCGGCGACTTCGGATCGCTTCCCGGCGTATTTGACAATAAGTTATTACAGGACTTGACGGAGCGGCTCGCAGACCTACAGCGGCAGCACGCCCAGCTGGCCGCCACGTTCACGGAAGACTATCCCAAGGTCAAGGAAATCCAGAGCCAGATCGAGGAAATTAAGAGTTCCCTGGAGGGGGAACGCCGGCACGCGGCGCAGAAAATCAGCAATGATTACTTCGCCGCGGTCCGGCGTGAAAAATTGATGCGGCAGTCATTTTCGGAAAAACAGACGGAGGCCAACCACGTTGCCGAAAAATCGGTGCAGTATGGAATCCTGAGCGGCGAAGTGGACACCAACAAGGCGTTATATGAAGGCTTGCTGGAGCGACTCAAGGAAGCGAGCGTCTCAGCGGGTTTGAAATCGGGAAACATCCGGGTGGTGGATCCAGGGACGGTTCCCTTCAAGCCCATTGCTCCGAATTATCCTCTTAACATGGGGCTGGCGACGTTTCTGGGCCTGGGCCTCGGCGTTGGCATGGCGTTCCTCAAAGAGCATTTGGACCAGACTATTCGCTACAGCGAAGATGTAATTAATTATTTGGGCGTTCCGGTGATTGGTTTTGTTCCCACCTTTGGTACCCTTCACGGGAAAAAGCGCAATCACGAAAGTCGCGCGGATCGCGAGCTCATTCTAGGACTGACCGAGGCGAGAGGGTCAGTAGGTGGCGTGATGCTCGACGATCAGCCGCGCGGCGATCTCAGCATTCATAAAGGATCGGCCTTTTCGGAAGCATTTCGCGAATTGCGAACTTCCGTGATTCTTTCTTCTTCAGGGCGATTCGCGAATTCCATATTGGTGACCAGCGCCCAGCCCGGCGAAGGAAAAACCACGGTCGCGGTGAACCTGGCATTTTCACTGGCGCAACTTGGCCAGCCGGTTCTGCTGGTCGATGCCGATATGCGCCGCCCCAGCATTCAGAAATATTTTCCACAAAGAGGCTCGCGGCTGAGCAGCTATCTGGCGGGGCAGGGCGCGTGGCAACAAATGGTGTACCCAACTTCGGTCAGGGGCTTGTCGGTGATGCACTGTGGTCCTGTTCCGGAGAATCCCTCGGAACTTCTTTCGTCGGACCGCATGCGCGCCATGATTCAGGAGTCCATGGTGACCTACCGCTTCGTGATTCTCGATTCGCCGCCGCTGCTCAACCGTGCCGACAGCCGCATCCTGGGAAGCATGGTGGGCGCGACGATTCCTGTTGTGAAAGGCGGAGAGACGCCGCGACAAGTTGTGCAATACGCGGAATCGCAGGCGCGCTCCGTGGGAACAAATCTTATCGGCGTCGTCCTGAACAACCTGGACTCCTCGATGAACGACTATTCGTATTACTCCGTCTCACGTCCCAATGAAGAAGTGGCTGAGGCCTAGCCTGCAAAAACACGCTTGATATTCTCCAAAGCAAATTTCGGAACATTTTCCACCAGCCTTGTCATCCAAGCTTGTGGCGCGGCCACTGGCATTCTGACTGCCCGGTTACTGGGCCCAGTTGCCCGCGGAGAACTGGCCACGGTGATTTTGTGGCCCATGGTTTTCAGCAACCTCGGGCTGATGGGCTGTAACTGGGTTTTGGCGCGAGAAGTCGCAAAGGATCCCGGCCGCGAATGCGACTGGGCCGCCGTGGGAGTCGCGGTCGGGCTGGGCACCGCCGCGATTTATCTACTTGTTGGGTATTTTCTGCTTCCGCGGCTGTTGCCCGCGGACCGAATGTATCTGCTGCCCATCGCGCGGCTTTGCCTGTTGCTCATTCCGCTAGATATTTTCAATCAGGTGCTGCTGGCCGTTGAGCATGGCCGGATGCGCTGGCGCCGTTACAATCTTCTGCGGCTTTCGTTTTTTCTTTTTTATCTCTCGCTGATCGGAGTTATTGGCGTGACGCGAAGAGCGCAAATTCGCTGGTTTGTTGTGGTCTTTCTCGCCAGTCAGTTGCTCGCCGCTCTCGTGCGACTTTGGATTCAACGGAAGTCACTGGCCGCGGGCAAATTGCGATTCGAGGGATGCCGCCATCTGTTGCGCGCGGGCGTGCCTTACTTCGGAGCAACCATCAGCAATTTAATTTCGCTGCAGCTGGACACCATCCTGGTTGTAAGCCTGTTCAACGCGGAAGCCGCGGGAATCTATGCCGTGGCCTCGGCTTTTGCCAACGGGCAGTCCTCGCTCGGGGAAGCGTTGGGAATCACGTCCTTCGCTGTTCTTTCGAATGAAAAGGATGCCGCGAGCCGGGAAAAAATTATCACGGAAACATTTCGGCAGTCGGCGCTGGTTTCGTGCGGCGTGGGATTGGCGCTGACTTGCTTGATCCCGTTTCTGATTGCGCCGCTCTTTGGATCTGCGTTTTCTCGCGCATTGCGGCCGGCCGTCGTGTTGGCTCTGGCGGCTTCCCTGATGGCTTCGGCCAACATCTTGAATCAAGGTTTGCGCGGAGCGGGACGCCCGCACGCGGGTTTGATGAGCCAGTTGATCGCAACCGGCGTCATGGTGATTGCGGCGCTGTTTTTCTTGCGGCCGTACGGGCTGATCGGGATGGCATTCGCGGTTGGAATCAGCGCCTGCGTGCAGTTACTGGTGTTGATTTTCTCGGCGGCAAAATGGTTGAGCATTTCGCCCGTCAAGTTTTGGCCGTTTGGAGCGGGAAATCTCAGGATGTTTTTGCAACAACTGGCGGGTTTGCGTTTGCGGGTCGTGCGCTCATTTGCACGGCCGACCCTTTCTTTTTCAGATAGCAAATCACAATGAGCGGAATCCTCGGCTACGTCACTCCCGTGCGCGCATTTTCCTGCGGCGGAGAAATTTATATGCAGTCGGCATCCGGCCGCGTTGCGGAAGCGCTTGCGCAGCACTATGAAAAAGTTTGCGTGTGCGCCAGGGTCGTGCACCAAGCTCCCCCCGCGCCGTTCGACGGTCCGCTGAATGCGCCGAATCTCGAACTCATCGAGCAGCCCTACTGGACCAGCACCGCCGGATCGCTCGTTCATTTTTTCGGAATCGCTCGTGCCTATTTGCGAACTTGCCGGCGGGCGGACGCGCTATTTGTCCGTGGAATGTGCCCCTACATCGGTGTGCTGTATTTTTTCGCCGCCATATTTCGCAGGCCGATTTGCCACTGGATTGTGGGCGATCCCGTGGCGCTACTGCGAACCGGCAACAGGAAAGGGCGCGCGGCGGATTTTTTCGCTTTGCTGTACGCGTTGCAGGATCGGCTCTTCACGCGACTTGGCCGCTGGCTTACGAGCGGGGCAATCATCTGCAACGGCCGCGAACTGGCGCGGGCCTGTAAGTCTCCCCGCACGATCGCAATTGTTTCCAGCACGGTTCGAGAGAGCGAATTTTTTCAGCGCGTCGATACCTGCCAGGGACCGCTGACGCGGATTCTTTTCGTCGGCTTCATCAGGCCCGAGAAGGGAATTGAGCATTTGCTGGAGGCGGTCTCTCAGCTAAAGGCGGAAGTCAACTGGGAGCTGGAAATTGTGGGTCCGCGCGAGTTTCCGATGTATAGCAAAAAGCTGAGAGATATCGCCGCGGCAAGTGGAATCCGCGAGCGCATTCGCTGGACGGGCTACGTTCCCAATGGTGCGCCATTATTTGAAAAAATGCGCGCCGCCGATCTTTTCGTGCTGCCCACGCTTTCCGAGGGAACCCCGCACGTTTTGGTGGAGGCGCGCGCCAACTGCTTGCCTTGCATATCCACCACTGTTGGAGGCGTGCCATCCACTGTTACGGACGGCCACGATGCGCTGCTCGTTCCTCCGAAGGATGCGCCTGCTTTGGCGCGGGCCATCGAACGAGTAATCGAAGATGGAGAATTGCGCCGGGCACTGATTCGTAATGGCTTGATGGAGGCGCACCAGCAAACATTGGATCGGTTCATCGCAACGGTGCTGAAGGAATTGAATGCAAATGCCTCCTTAGAGAGAGCCGCGATTCCTCAGGAGTAGACGCGAAAAATGCGAGTGCTGCAATATCTCTGGTTCCATTTTATCGGCGTGGCCACTGGCTGGCTGCCGGATCTGCGGCCCATTTTGCGGCTGCGAGGATTTTTAATGCGGCCAGCATTCAAAAGTTGCGGGAGAAATCTTCAAGTCGCCCGGCGCGTGAGCGTCAACTTTACAAATCGGCTGGAGATCGGCAATGACGTTTTCCTTGGCATGGGCTGCTGGCTGAACGCCGCTGGCGGAATTGTTCTGGAGGATGAAGTACAACTCGGACCGTACTCCGTGCTGGTCACCAGCGACCATATGGAAGTTGGCGGATCGTACCGGTTTGGCAAGCCGAATCTTGCGGCTATTCGGATTTGCCGCGGGTCGTGGATCGCAGCCCATTCCACGGTTACCAAAGGAGTCGTCGTTGGGTGCGGAGCTCTCCTTGCGGCCAATTCCGTGGCCACCCGCGATATTCCACCGTTTGCAATTGCAGGCGGCGTACCCGCGCGCATCATTGAGAAAAAATTGCGCATCGAGGTTGTCCGCTTAGCGCCCGTGCCCCAACGATCCGAGCGCTAAAAAAACAAATATGTTTCTCACACCGATACTCTGCTTGGAACTTGGCGTTGCAACTCTGCTTGCCGTGGGGATTATTTGGACCAGGGCAGAATACGGCTTGTTTCTTTATGCCTTCGCACTTGGATTTCCAGACATTGCTTTGCCGCTGGGCGACACCATCAACATTCGAGTGGACGACGTGCTCATCCTGCTATTTCTGGCGCGCACCATTCTTTGGACATCGGCTGCGCCTACCCATAGGCAGAAAAACATATTGATCTGGCAGGCGATTTTCCTGGCAGTGTGCCTCTTGTCCATCGCCGTCGAGACGGCGCAGGGAACGCCTCCGGGTGCCTATGAACCCGCCAAGATGGCCGGATGCGCGGCAATTCTCCTGGTTCTTCCGCGGCTTTTACAATCACGACGTAGGCTGAAATTTTTCGTAGCCGGTCTGGCGTGCGGTGGGATCGCGCTGGTCGTTCAAATCCGTATGCA
>Ga0182024_10025310_pt1 | contig 10487 bp, 5 predicted proteins | sample P32metaG_FD_120480 | JGI IMG/M metagenome (GOLD analysis project Ga0182024, IMG submission 120480) | Permafrost microbial communities from Stordalen Mire, Sweden - P3-2 metaG (Illumina Assembly) | ecosystem: Environmental > Terrestrial > Soil > Wetlands > Permafrost | place: Sweden: Stordalen...
GTGATGAGGCGACGCCGTTGTTCTCGTGACCTCTCCCCGGCGGGGAGAGGTCGGCTGCGCAGCAGCCGGGTGAGGGGTCTTTCCTGGTACAGCACAGCCGGCGCCGCACCATGACCACCCGCATCGACGCGCGCTTCGCCGAGCTGCAACGGCAGGGCCGATCGGCCTTCGTCACCTTCCTGATGGCCGGCGATCCCGATCCCGCCACCTCGCTCGCGATCATCAAGGCGCTGCCGCAAGCCGGCGCCGACATCATCGAGATCGGCGTGCCCTTCACCGACCCGATGGCCGACGGTCCGTCGATTCAGGCAGCCGGGCTGCGCGCCCTGAAGGCCGGCATGACCCTGAAGAAGACGCTGGCGATGGTGCGCGCCTTTCGTGCGCACGACAACGCGACGCCGCTGGTGCTGATGGGTTATTACAATCCGATCTACATTTACGGCGTCGACCGCTTTCTCGTCGATGCGAAATCCGCCGGCGTCGACGGCCTGATCATTGTCGACCTGCCGCCGGAGGAAGATACCGAATTGTGCCTGCCGGCGATCCAGGCCGGACTCAATTTCATCCGGCTGGCGACGCCGACCACCGACGACCGCCGCCTGCCCGCGGTGCTCGCCAACACCTCGGGCTTTGTCTATTACGTGTCGATCACCGGCATCACCGGCAGCGCCAGCGCCGACTCCGGCGTCGTCGGCGAGGCCGTCGCGCGCATCAAGCGCCACACCCATCTGCCGGTCTGTGTCGGGTTCGGCATCCGCACGCCGCAGGCGGCCCGCGCCATCGCCGAGCACGCCGATGGCGCAGTGGTCGGTACCGCGCTGGTCGATGCCTTGCGCGGCAGCCTCGATGCCGATGGCCGTGCGACCGCCACGACGGTTGGCGCCGTGGCCGATCTCGTGACCGCGCTGGCGCAAGGTGTGCGGGGCGCCAAACAGGCTGCGGAATAAGCCACAATTGTAATCATGACAGGCCGCGGATGGCGGCTTGCCGGGCCTCGCCCGGGCCGCCATATAGTCGGGTGATCGCCTTGACCGCGATTCGGAGGAACCATGAATTGGCTCACCAATGTCGTCCGGCCGAAAATCCGCAACATCCTGCGTCGCGAGACGCCGGAGAATCTGTGGATCAAATGTCCGGATTCCGGACAACTCGTGTTCTACAAGGATGTCGAGGCCAACCAGTTCGTCATTCCCGGTTCGAACTATCACATGCGCATGGGCGCGGTGGCGCGGCTGAAATCGATTTTCGACAACGAGACCTGGTTCGACGTGGCGCTGCCCGACGTGACCGCCGATCCCCTCAAGTTTCGCGACGAGCGCCGCTATGCCGACCGCATCAAGGACGCCCGCGCGAAGACCGGGCTGAACGACGCCATCAAGGTCGGCTATGGCAAGCTCGAAGGCGCCGCTGTCGTCATCGCCGTCCAGGACTTCGATTTCATGGGCGGCTCGCTCGGCATGGCCGCCGGCGAAGCGATCGTGCGCGGGCTTGAACTCGCGGTCGAGAAGAAATCGCCGTTCATCGTGTTCGCGGCCTCCGGCGGCGCCCGCATGCAGGAGGGCATCCTGTCGCTGATGCAATTGCCGCGCACCACGGTTGCGGTGCAGATGCTGCGCGAGGCGAAACAGCCCTATATCGTGGTGCTGACCAACCCGACCACCGGCGGCGTCACCGCCTCCTATGCCATGCTGGGCGATGTGCAGATCGCCGAGCCCGGCGCGCTGATCGGCTTTGCCGGCGCGCGGGTGATCGAACAGACCATTCGCGAGAAGCTGCCGGAAGGGTTTCAGCGCGCCGAATATCTCAAGGACCACGGCATGATCGACATGGTGGTGCACCGTCACGATCTGCGCCCGACGCTGGCGCGGCTGTGCCGGCTGCTGACCAAATCACCGGCGCTGGAAGCCGCGTTGAAGCCTGCGCCACCGCCGGCCGCTGCCGCCCAGATCCTGTCGGAAGCGGACGTGGCGCCCGCAGCACCGCACGCGTGAGCCTGCCCGCGGCAGAGCGTTCGCCGCCGCTTGGCGAATTGATCGCGCGGCTGTCCGGCCTGCATCCCCGGCGTATCGACCTCGATCTGGCGCGGATGCTTGGGCTGCTCGACCGGCTCGACCATCCCGAGCGCAAGCTGCCGCCGGTGATCCACATCGCCGGCACCAATGGCAAGGGCTCGACCATCGCTTATTTGCGCGCGATCCTGGAAGCGGCAGGCTTGCGCGTCCACGTCTATACCTCGCCCTATCTGGTGCGGATCAACGAATGCTACCGGATCGGTCGGCCCGGCGGCGGCCGGCTCGTCGGCGACGACGAACTGCGCGCCGCGCTGGAACACTGCGAACGCGCCAATGCCGGCCTGCCGGTCACGATCTTCGAAATCGAGACGGCAGCGGCGTTTTGCCTGTTCGCGCAGCATCCCGCCGATCTGGTGCTGCTCGAAGTCGGTCTCGGCGGCCGGCTCGACGCCACCAATGTGATCGACGCGCCACTCGCCACCGTGATCGCGCCGATCAGCATGGATCACACCGAGTTCCTCGGCGACACGTTGACCCGGATTGCCGGCGAGAAGGCCGCCATCGTCAAGCGCGGCGTGCCGGTGATCTGCGCCGAACAGGCCGCCGAGGCGATGGCCGTGATCGAGCAGCAGGCTAGAGGCGAGCACGCCGCGCTGCACGCCGCCGGCCAGCAATGGCATGTCAATGTCGAGCGCGGGCGGCTGGTCTATCAGGACGATCGCGGCCTGATGGATCTGGCGGCGCCGCGGCTGTTCGGGCGGCATCAGTTCGACAATGCCGGCCTTGCCATCGCGACTCTGCGCGCGCTGGACGCGATCCGGATCGATGCCGCGGCATTCGAGGCCGGTATCGTCGCCGCCGAATGGCCGGCGCGGATGCAACGTCTCGGCTCCGGTGCGCTGGTCGACCAGGCGCCGCCGGGCTGCGAGATCTGGCTCGACGGCGGACACAATGCCGAGGGCGGCCGTGTCGCTGCTGCCGCGCTCGGCGATCTCGAAGAGCGGGTATCGCGGCCGCTGGTGGTGATCGCTGGCATGATGGCGAACAAGGATGCCGGCGCGTTTCTCGCCAATTTTGCCGGGCTGACCCGCCACATCATGGCGGTGCGGATCCCCGCTCGCGACCAGGCGATGCCGCCGGAGCGGCTGGCCGATGCGGCGCGTCGTCTCGGCATGCGGGTGGAGATATCGGAAAGCGTCGAATCCGCGCTGCACGCGCTGACGGGGCTTGCCTATGAAGTGCCGCCACGCATCCTGATCACGGGCTCGCTGTACCTCGCCGGCCATGTGCTCGCCGTCAACGGCACACCGCCCGCGTAGCCATCCGGGTTACGAATGTATTCAGCCGTCATTGCAATGACGGAGAGAATTGTAGCGGGCAAGGCGAAACCTGCCGTCTCAACGCAAACGGCCGGCTGTTCGCCGGCCGCTCGGGCAAATTATGCAGCAAAGCTTACACCGCAGCGGTGATCCACTGCTGCAGCTTCTGCTTCGGCGCAGCCCCGACCTGGCGCGAGGCCATCTCGCCGCCCTTGAAGATCATCAGAGTGGGGATCGACATCACGCCGTATTTCGAGGCCGTCTTCGGGCTCTCGTCGACGTTGAGCTTGACGATCTTGACCTTGTCGCCCATCGCGCCGGAAATCTCGTCGAGCGCGGGGGCGATCATGCGGCAGGGTCCGCACCATTCGGCCCAGAAATCGACCACGACCGGGCCGGTCGCCTTGAGCACTTCGGCGTCGAAATCGGCGTCAGAAACCTTGCCAACGGCCATCGGAATACCTCGTTCAGTTCGGGTGGGGCGCGCGGCTTCTTGAGAATCGCGCAGGGATCATGGGGCCAACCTATGAACGCGACCCTGCCGGGTCAAGCTCGCTCCTCCCCGGCGACAATGGCGGCCAGTTGCGCGTCCAGCGCGGGGACCGAAATCTCCATTAATTCAGGCGTTTCCGTCCACAGCAGGGCGGCGCGGACCGGCCGGTGGGGATAAAGCCTGGCAAGCACGGCGCGGTAGAGCGCCAACTGGCGGACATAGCCGGAAGGCGCCTCGGTCGCCAGCCTGGGCGGGTCGTGGTTGGTCTTGTAATCGACGATCAGGACCTCCCCCGGGGTCACCACCAGGCGGTCGATTTGCCCGGAAACCAGCGCCTTGGTCCGTCGCGGCCGCTGCAGCCGCCCGACGATCGAGACCTCGGCGCGGCTGCCGGGTGCGAACACCGGGCCGAAACGAGGGTCCTCGATCAGGCCGAGCACAGACTGCGCCAGCGCCGTGCGCTCGTGCTCGGTCCAGCCATCGGCGTTGCGGGCGAGATATCTTATCGCGGCGTCGCGACGGCGGTCGGGGCTGAGCTCCGGCAAGGATTGCAGCAGCCGGTGCACCAGCGCACCGCGCTGCACGACGCGCACCCGCGACCGCGCTGCCTCGCCGGTGCGCAGCCGATGGGTAGCGTTTTCGGCCGGATCGGACGGCCGCAGCAGGCTTGCGGCAGCGGCTTGCGGCGCGGCTTCGGCGCGCAGCCATGACGGCAGCACGATCGGCGCTTTGGCGGCCGCACTTGCCGCTGCCGCGCCGGCCGGAGCGGTCGCATCCTCCGGCCGCGTATAGCGCTTGACCGTGCCGGCCGGCGTTTCGAGTTGCTGCACCGGCATTCCGGAACGCTCGAGCCCTTTGGCGATCAGGTCGTACCAGGAGCATTTGCGGATCGAATTCATGTTGCCGGGCATGCAGCCGCCAATGATCAGGCGGTCGGCGGCGCGGGTCATCGCCACATAGAGCAGCCGACGGTATTCATCCTCGGTATCGCCCAGCATCGCCACCCGCGCCGCGGCGACAATGGCCGGATCGTCGGCCTTCTTGCCGACCCACACCACAATGCCGGGCGCCTCGTGATTGGGAACCTGAATGAGCCTGACGCGCTGGGTATCGGTCGGCGATGTCGTGGTGTCGACCAGGAACACCAGCGATGCCTCCAGCCCCTTGGCGCCATGCACGGTCATGACGCGGACCTCGTCGCGCGAAATCTCCATGTCGCGCTTCACCTCGGTGTCGGCCGCGCGCAGCCACGCCATGAAGCCCTGCAACGAGGCCGGCGCCTTGCGTTCATAGCCGAGCGCGAGTTCGAGGAACTCGTCGAGCGCGTCATTGGCCTCATGGCCGAGCCGTTTCAGGATGCGTTGCCGGCCGCCGTCGCCGCCAAGCAGCCACGCATGGAATGCAAACGGCGTCATATGCGCCGCGCGTGCCTCACAGGCGCGAAGACGTTGCAGCGCCGCCGCGATCTTGCCGTCGCCCTCGGCATGATGGTCGAGCGCCCGGCGCAACGATCCCTTGCGTTGCCAGGCGAGCTTGAACAAATCGTCTTCGTCGAGACCGAACAGCGGACTTTTCAGCGCGACCGCGAGCGCCAGATCGTCCCGCGGCAACAGCAGCGCGTCGGCGAGATTCATCAGGTCGATGATGGCGATGTGCTCGGTCAGCTTGAGCCGGTCGGCGCCGGCGACGGGAATGTTGGCGTGCTTGAGGGCCTGGATGACGGCGTCGAACACGTTGCCGCGCCGCCGTACCAGCACCAGCACGTCGCCGTAGCGCAGTCGCCGGCGGTCGCCGAGCCGGCCCGTCGGGGTTCCGTTGTCGACCAGCGATTTGATCTCGGCCTGGATGCGCCGGGCGAGCCGCACCTCCGGGCTGGTCGCCGCGATGCCGTCGAATGGCGCGCGCCAGCCTTCGATGTCGTCCTTCTTGTCCGATTGCTGCAGGTCCCAGAGTTCGATCAGGCTTGGCCCGGCATCGGCGAGGGCATGGTGGACCGGGTAGCCGATATCGGCGGAATGGATGCTGCGGAAGATCTCCGGATCGCGAAACACATGGTCGACCGATTGCAGGATCGCCGGCCCCGAACGGAACGAATAGGTGAACGACACCGGATCGAATTTCAGCCCGGCATCCTCGAATTTTTTCTTCAGTGCGCGGCGGCGCAGGTCGAATTCGTGCGGCGCGGCGCCCTGAAACGAAAAGATCGACTGCTTCTCGTCGCCGACCGCGAAGATGGTGCGCACCACCCCGTCGCGCGCGCCCTGGCCGGAGGTGAATTCGGAAATGATATGGGCGACGATCTCCCATTGCCCCGGGCTGGTATCCTGCGCCTCGTCGATCAGCACATGGTCGACGCCGCGATCGAGCTTGTAATGCACCCAGCCCGACGAGACGCGGTCGAGCATATCCAGCGTCTTGTCGATCAGATCGTCATAGTCGAGCACGCCGCGCTCCAGCTTCTCGCGCCGGTAATTCGCCGCCGCGGCGGTGGCGATGTGCAGCAGCGCCTCGGTGCGGTCGCGGGTCGTCACCGCGCGGCGCCGCTCGATCAGCGGGCCGATGCGAATGCCTTCCGCCTCGAACGCGCGCGCCAGTGCCGGATTGTCATTGCCAAATCGCTTTGTCAGGACCGATTTGCGCGGCGCGCGCTCGTCGGTGAGAAACACGCCGAGATATTCATCCACTTGCGTAGTGCCGGCAAAAGCCAGCGCGTTGCGGAGCCGTTCGGCATGGTCCTGTTCGGTCTTGCTGCCGCTATCGAGCACCGCGGCGATGTCTTGCCAGCGCGATTGCGGCAGGTTTGGCCCGTCGACGATCGCGCGTTCGACGGCTTCGATTCCGTCATCCGGATCGACGCCGAGGGTTGCCGACAATTGCGCCGCAGCGGCCTCCGCGCTGCCGGCATTGTCGGTCCATGCCATGAAATGATCGCGGCTGAGACAGGCTTCGCGCACCACATCCTTGAAGGTGACGTCGGCGGCGCTGGCCATGGCGATGTTCAGCGCGCGTCCAGCCGCGCTGCCGGGGTCGCGCGATGCCTCCAGCAGCACCGCGAGGTTGGCGCGCTCCATCATCTCGGTCTGGTCGCGCTCGTCGAGCACCGCAAACCGCGCCGGTACGTTAGCCTCGAACGGGAACTGCTGCAGCAATCGGGTGCACAGCGCGTGGATGGTCTGTACTTTCAGTCCGCCCGGGGTCTCCAGCGCACAGGCGAATAGCTCGCGGGCGCGCATCCGCAAGCCAGCGTCCGGGCGTGCCAGCCCGACGTCGCGGATCGCGGCGTCCAGCGCGGCGTCGTCGAGCGTGACCCAATGGCCGAGCGTGGCGAACACCCGCTCGGCCATGTTGGCCGCGGCCGCCTTGGTGAAGGTGATGCAGAGGATCTTCTCCGGCGGCACGCCGCCGAGCAGGAGCCGGATCACCCGCTGCACCAGCACATGGGTCTTGCCGGAGCCGGCATTGGCCGAGACGAACGCGGAAGCCGCAGGGTCCGATGCGCGCGCCTGGGTGGCGCGAACGGCGTCGGGGATCTGGCGCGGCGCTTTCACCATTCCTCGATTCCCAGCCCACCGGCCGCCGACCATTCCTTGATGCGGGCGAGATCGTCATAGCTGCCGTAACGGTTCGCCCACATCGACAGATTGAGCGAGGTATAGGCCTGGTCTTCATCCTCGAAAGCGCGGATCAGCGCCTCGAGCTTGCTGCGGGCTTCGTCGGCCGCCGCGTCGGGCAGCTGGGCCGTATCGCCCTTGTTGATCCTGAGCTCGAGCGGCTTTTGCTCGCCCGGCGGATTGTTGCCGCTGAGCCTGACATAGCCGAGCTCGCTGACCGAGCTGCCGGCCGGAATGCCGGCAAAGCCGCCCTCCCGCAGGATCGCGGCCTCCAGCGTCAGCTGCGGCGCGAGCCCCATCCGCACCTGCTTGCCGGTCGGCGGCTGTCCAGTCTTGTAGTCGAGGATCGCAAAGCTGTGGTCGTGGCGCCGTTCGATCCGGTCGGCGCGCGCCGACAGCATGAAGGTACGCTCATGGTCGAGCCGGATCGGGATCTCGCCGCCGATTTCAGCCTCGATGCCGCCGACATGGCGGCGCCGCCCGGTCTCCCAATCCGCAAACCAGCCGGCGATGCGCAGGAAGCGCGGCCACCATAGCGCCCGCGCTTCCGGTCGCTCCATCAGCGGCGCGAAAAATTTTTCACCGATGTCGCGCAACACCCGCGCTGGATTGTCGGGCAGCGCGGTGGAGAAGGTCTGGGTGAATTCGCCGAGCGCATCGTGGATGGCGGAGCCGCGGTCGGCAGCCGACAGCGGCATGTCGACGGGGTCGAGCGGCAGCAGCCTGAGGATATGTTTGGCGTAGATCGTATAGGGATCGCGCAGCCAGTCCTCGATCGCCGTCACCGACAGTTTCAAGGGGCGGCTGGCGCGCGGCGGCCGTGGCGCCGATTGCGGGATCGGCGCCACCTTGTCCGGCTGGTCCATCTGCTCGGCGAAGCGAACATATTTTTCGCCGGCCTGCTGCGCGATCTGCCAGCGTTGCTCGCCCGCGACCGCCTCGAGCCGGTGCAGGAAACGCGACGCGACCGCCGGCGCGCCGCCGACTTTGGCGGCATGGCTGAGGATGACGTCGTCGGCGCCGAGCAATTGCGCGAAATCGTGGGCCGACAGCCCGATGCGCCGCTCCGGCAGATCGAGGCCGAGTTCGTGCCGCATCGGTCGGCTGAGCCAGGGATCGATTCGTGGCGCCGGCGGCCAGACGCCTTCCACCAGTCCGCCGACAATGACGCGGTCCGACTGCGTCAGCCGTGCTTCCAGCGGGCCGTAGATTTTCAGCTGTGTATCGGCCGTCTCCGGCCGCCGCACCATACGATCGCCAAAGGCGGTCTGGAACACTTCCGGATAATCGCCGAGTTCGACCGGGAGCCCGCTTGGGATGCGACCGCCGAGCAGATCGTCGAACGCGTCCGCCAGCGCCGACCCCTGCGGGCCTTCGAACGCGACCGCCGCGCCATGCCGGTCGCGCGACAGCTCGATCAGCGCGCCGCGATGGCGCCGGGCCAGCTCGGAAAGATCATGGGGCTTTGATCGACTGAGCGTTTCGAGCGGCGCCAGCGCCGTGGTCAGCGACGAGATCAGCGCCTGCGCGTCGTCGAGTCCGCTGTCATGCAGCCGGGTTCTGGGCTCGGAGCCGTGCAGCGAGGAAGTCTCGCGGCGACGGAATTTTCCGAGTTCGAGCCGGAAGCGGGCAAAATCGCGCGCCAGCCCGTCGCTGCCCGGCTGTGGACGGGTGCCGCGCAGCAGCGCCAGTTCCAGCGTCGCGATGGCATCGGCAAACCCGCCCGGCGCACCGCCCAGCCGGCACAGCGGATGTTTCAACAGCGCGAGCAAGGTCGGCGGTTCGAGCTGCCGCGCCACCGCTTGCGCGACCAGCCGCGCGAAGATTCCCGCCGGCGTGTCCATCAGCCCGTCGCCGCCGGAATCATCGAAGGCGAGATTCCAGCGCCCCAATGCCGCCATCACCCGCCGCGCCAGCGCGCGATCCGGTGTCACCAGCGCCGCGGATTTGTCGAGATGCCGCGCCTCGCGCATCGCCACCGCGATCGCCAGCGCCTCCATCTCGGGGTTGGCGGCTTCGATCACCGCGAGATTGGTCATGCCGCCCGAAATCCTGCTCGCGGTGGCGGGCTCGGCGAGCCGCCGATGCCATTGCGCGGTGGCGCTGGACGGCCGCATCGCTTCGGAAACCAGCACGTCGCGTCCGTGCGGCGCCGGTCGCCCGAGAATCTCGACATCGCAGCGCTTGATGCCGAAACGATGCAGCAAAGCGTGCATCGCGAATTGCGGATGATTGGATGCCGGAGGCGTGGTGAATTTGCCCTGTGCATCGCGGCTACCGCCGATCGATTGCCAGGACGCGTCGTCCAGATCGGTATCGAGCCCCGGCAACACCACGGCGCCCTGCGGCAGTGCGGCGATGGCGTGCAGAAATTTCGCCGTCGCCGGCATCGAACCGGTCGAGCCCGCCGCGATCACCGGGCCGTCGTGATGCGCGGTCAGGCGCGCCGCTTCCGCCTCGATCAAAAGATCGCGCCGCGCCGCCGGCTCGATCTTGCCGATTTCCGCCAGATGCGCCGGCCACCCCTGTCGCGCGATCTTCAGGAAGTCCAGCGAATGCTGCCAGTATTGGTCGAGCTGGTCCGGCACCAGCCCGTCAAGCGCGTTCCAGTCGACGCCGCGGGTGACCATGTCGTCGATCAAGCGCGCCAGATCGCCGGCGAGCGCCAGCGTCGATGCCGGGCCGCCGACCACCAGCGGCGCCGACACCGGACTTCTCGCCCAGGCGCCGACCAGTTTTGCCAGCGTCAGCTTGCGCTCGAGCTCTCCGAGCTTCGGCGCGATCTCCAGCGGAGCCGCGCCGCCATGGGATTCGGACTGCTCGGTGAACGCCAGTTCGTCTTCATCGATATCGCCCAGCGCGACGATGCGCGGCAGCACCGCGGCGTCGGTTTGCAGCTCGTCGAGGAACATTTCCCGCGCCATGCGTCCGGCGCGCCGGGTCGGCAGGTAGAGCGTGACCTGCGCGAGCCGCGCCGGATCCGCCCGTGCCGCAAAGCCGTCGACCAGTCGCCCGTCGACCAGCGCGGCAATGACGGTACGCAAGAACGGCA
>Ga0182024_10025311_pt1 | contig 10487 bp, 7 predicted proteins | sample P32metaG_FD_120480 | JGI IMG/M metagenome (GOLD analysis project Ga0182024, IMG submission 120480) | Permafrost microbial communities from Stordalen Mire, Sweden - P3-2 metaG (Illumina Assembly) | ecosystem: Environmental > Terrestrial > Soil > Wetlands > Permafrost | place: Sweden: Stordalen...
CGTGGAGCTCGACGGACTCCTCGAAGAGATCGAAGGGCAGGTTGAGTCAGAAGGTCAGGCCGCAGAAGACCTGGTTGCTCGGTTCCAGCAATTCTGTGAAGCGCACGGCGAGAAGGTCGACCGGATCGGCCGCTTCGTGCGCATCATGGAAGCCCGAGAACAGTATTGCCGGAGCGAGTCCGCGCGGCTTACTGACCGAGCTCGAGCAACAGCCGGCAAGGTGGAGCGAATCAAGAACATGGTGCTCTACTACCTGCTTAGCAGGGACCTTAAGAAGATCGAAGGCTACCAGTTCACGTTGCGCGCGCAGAAGAACAGCCAGGATTCCGTACGAATCACCGACGAAGCGGCAGTGCCGAAGTCATATTGCAGAGTCGATGCGCGGATCGATGGAGTTCTTTGGGAGACGGTCCTCTCGATACTCCCAGACGAGCTTTCGAGATTCTTGGAGTCGTCTGTTCAGGAGATACGACCGAATCCTGACTTGATCAAAGCGGCAGCAATGCGTAATGAGCAGGTGCCTGGAGCGGAAGTACGGCGGGGATCACATCTGAGGGTTGCCTGAAGCATTCTGAGCGCTGACAGCCTCCATCTCATTTTTTAGCCACTACTTTCCTCTCGTCGGTGGTTGGCAAGCCACTGAGTTTTTGTAATCAGTCCTTTACAGCTGAATCGTCTGTGATTCGGGAGCGTGATGTGTGCGAAGATTGTAGCGTACCAAGAGGACTCCTAAACCGATAAGCCAATGCTCCGTAGAGAAGCTCATTTGGGCTGCGGACCGCTAGAAATTTGTGCCGGCCTACGTGTAAATCCCATAAAATGAGTTCTTACCATCAGGAACAAGGTTTGACAACTATTCGGAGCAACTTCGCGTATCTCAGCCAGCATGACGAGCAATTGGCTCGCCTCGGCCTGCTTGCAGAACGCTATTTTGCTTCTGATCCCAACACCTGCCTGTTAAAGCTGCGGCAGTTTTCCGAGCTGCTTGCTCGAATGCTAGCAGCCAGTGCTGGCATCCCGACTTCGTCAGAAGATGCACAAATTGACTTGCTTCGCCGCGTTGGAGACTCTGGTGTCCTACCCCGCGAAATCGCGCAACTTTTCGGCGAGGTAAGGCGAGCCGGGAATGCCGCCAATCACGCGTTTGCAGGCGATCATCGCATTGCGCTGAATGCTCTCAAAATCAGCTGGCAAATCGGCCTTTGGTTTCACAGAACCTTCGCGAACCCGTCTTTCAGGTCAGGGCCTTTCATCCCTCCATCTTCTCCAGAGGATGAAGGCATTGAACTGCGCACAGAGCTTTCCCGGCTCCGCAAGGAACTTCAGGATTACGAAGCGTCTAACCAGTCACATAGCCAGCGGCTGGGTGAATTGGAGGCTAAGCTCTCCGAAGCCAAGGACGAGAAATCATTCTGGGAGCAAATGGCTGTTGAAGCAGAACAGGCAAAGACCTCCCTCGAACTGCGCCTCGCGGAGCAGCAGTTACAAGCCGCAACTCAGTCGAATGCGCGCCTCACTTTTCTCATCAACTCAGCCGCTCAGGCAGTGACCGCCGTGCAGTTGGACGAAACAGCTACGCGCGAGATTATCGATCAACAACTTCGGCAGGCGGGTTGGGAGGTGGATTCACAGACGATGCGGTACGCAAACGGTACACGCCCCGAAAAGGGCAGGAATCTTGCTATCGCGGAATGGCCCACAGGCACTGGACCGGCGGACTATGTGCTTTTTGTGGGACTCACTCCTCTCGCAGTCGTCGAAGCCAAACGGAAGAACATTGACGCTTCGGGCTCTCTCCAACAAGCCAAACGGTACAGCCGCACTTTTTTGGGAACTGACCTCGAAGATTCGAAAGTATCTTGGGGTGAATACCGAATTCCATTCTCCTTTTCTGCGAACGGGCGCCCTTACCTTCGGCAACTGGCGACGAGAAGTGGAATCTGGTTTTGCGATCTGAGGCGCCCTGAGAATCTGAGCCATGCCCTTGACGGCTGGTATACCCCAGAAGGACTCACTGCTCTATTCAGGCGCGATGAAAACCGCGCGCATCAAAAACTGTCCGAGGAACAATTTGATTACGGTTTTCCGCTCCGCTACTACCAAAAGGATGCGATACGTGCCATCGAAGCAGGTATCGCGAGTGGCCGGCGCGAAATGCTTTTGGCAATGGCAACAGGTACGGGAAAAACAAAAACATGTATCGCCCTTATCTATCGACTTCTCAAAGCTCAACGATTTCGGCGAATTCTCTTCTTGGTCGACCGTTCTGCACTCGGTGAGCAAGCAGCGAACGCTTTCAAAGATACCCGAATGGAGAACCTCCAGGCCTTTGTCGATGCGTTTGGTATCAAGGAACTCGATGAACGGTCACCGGAGTCGGATACCGCGGTCCAAATTGCCACTGTCCAAGGAATGGTGCATCGGATTCTTTACGCGAAAGAAGACAGTTTTCCTCCCCCGGTCGACGAATATGACTGCATCATTGTGGACGAGTGCCATCGCGGCTACTTACTCGACCGTGAACTTTCGGACACTGAGCTGACCTTCCGAAATTTTGAAGACTACATCTCAAAGTACCGGCGAGTGCTGGATTACTTCGATGCCGTCAAGGTCGGACTGACTGCGACTCCCGCGCTGCATACATCAAATATTTTCGGCCTGCCGATCTACACCTACAGCTATCGAGCCGCCGTTATTGATGGGTATCTTATCGACTATGAACCTCCAATTCAGATCAGAACTGAGCTGTCCTCTGAAGGGATCAAATGGAAAAGCGGAGAGGAGGTGAAAGTCTACGATGTGCGCCGCAACCAAATTGATCTCTTCAGGACGCCTGACGAATTGAGAATTGATGTAGAGGACTTTAACCGCAAGGTCATCACTGAACCGTTCAATGAAGTCGTCTGCAATTATCTGGCGAAGGAACTCGACCCGAGCTCGACTCAAAAGACTCTGATCTTCTGCGCAAACGATGCTCACGCCGACTTGGTCGTCCATCTGTTGAAGCACGCATTCCGTTCCCGCTATGGAAGTGTTGACGACGATGCAGTTCTGAAGATCACTGGAGCAGCTGAAAAGCCGCTCCAGCTGATTAGGAGATTCAAAAATGAACGGAATCCCAACGTGGCCGTCACCGTCGATTTACTTACCACCGGCGTCGACGTTCCGGAGATCTGCAACCTGGTCTTCTTGCGCCGGGTAAATAGCCGAATTCTGTTTGATCAAATGCTTGGTAGAGCGACGCGTCTCTGCGATGAGGTCGGCAAGGAGACATTTCGGGTCTTTGATGCAGTCCGAATTTTCGAGGCGCTGAATCGCCTCACAGCGATGACCTCGGTAGTCGCTGATCCCAAAATATCTTTCGTCCAACTTAGTGACGAACTCGCCCGAGTCACAGACGACGATATCCAACACGAAGTGTTGGACCAATTCGTCGCCAAGCTACAGCGCAAAAAGCGCCATTTGGGCGAGCGTGCTTTTCGCGACCTTGAATCAACTATCGGAATGACTCCTGATGCCCTGATCGGCAAAACACGAAACTGGTCTCCTTCGGAAGTGCGCGCATTCTTTAGTGCACATAGGCAGATCGGGGAGATCCTAGATCGGAAGGGCGAAGGACCCCTCATGCCTTTGTACATTTCAGAGCATCCGGATCAGTTACGTTCCATCGACCGCGGCTATCGTTCCACTTCCACCTTTGGACGAACAGCGAGAAATTGGGCGAAGAGTCGGTTTATTGCTTAACCACTCTGACTTGCTTGACCAAAGGTATTTACTTGCTCGCAAATCATTGGAAAACGTAATCCCCTCGCTCTTGACTAAAGCATTTAGCGGCGATCTTGTCCCCCAGGACCCAACCGACGAACCCGCAAGCGAGCTCTTGAACCGGATCAAGTCTTCAAGTGTCGAAGAAACTCAATCCCGACCCAACCGGCGCAATCCGAAGAGGACCTCAACCATGAACAGACTGACCAAAGATTCACTGAAAGCCACTATCCACGCGTTGCCCGGCAAATCGTTCACATTTGAGGACCTCCGCCGTGAAGTACCCGCTGAGTATGAGGTCTTAAAGGAACTGCTCTTTCAACTGCTCGACGAGAAGCAGCCACTGGTGCGCCAGGTGTTCGATAAGAAGGAGCAATCGATTCGCCTGGAGCGGCAGACGATATGAGATTACTCCGCGTGGAAGTGATCTCGGCCGCAACTTGCGGTGGGCTGTTGGATAGGCTTTCCATCCAACTGAAGAGCTCACTGTCCGACATGACTGAATTCTCTCCCCTTTGCCTGATCGGGCCAAACGGCGCAGGCAAATCACAGTTTCTTCAGATCTTGGCCGAAATGTTCCAGTCCGCGTTTCATGCTTTCGTCCCAAACCAAGAAAGACGCGATGGAAACATGGATTTGCTCTTCAAGTTGGAGTACCTCATTGACGAAGGCAAGGGGAAGGCTCCGGTCCATGTGCGAATCTCACGTTTGTCCAATGGAAAACGCCGACCCGAATTAAAGATCGAGCGACTGCGCGGAGAAGACTGGCTAGTGTGCTCTCCAGAAAGTCCGGACACAGCCGCTCTATTGCCGTCGAAAGTGGTGGGCTACACATCGGGCGGCAATGAGACGCTGAGTCTCCCATTCCTCATAAGCCGCGGCGAATATGCCAACGACGTTCGCGAACGAGCTAGGGGCAATGATCCCGATTCTTCCGTTGTGCCGGACACTCGGCTCATGCTGATTGACTATGGGACACATTTGGAAGTGCTCGTTGCGAACCTGGTTCTAGGAACCGACTCACACCGCAAGGCTCTTCTTGAAGAGGCCCGACTCAAGGACATTCATTCATTCCGGTGCATAGTACAACTTGGACACCCTGCTGCGCCGAGAGTCGCTGCAAGACGCGCGTCAGGTAGCACCTACAAAGGCGTTCAGCTCACAGCCGAATTGGAACAATACATAGATCATTTATGCCGCTGCGCAACATGTCACTCTTTTGACGAACTGACTCAAAGTTATACTTTTGATTTTCGCGTTACAGAAGCGACCAAAGAGGCCTTCGGTGCTTTTTTTAGCAGTACGCTGGAGCTCTACACTGCGCTTCACAAACTCGCGATGTTGAACGATCTCGCGATTCCAAAAACCGTCAGGGAACGATTCAGTCGAGATACGATAGCTAGGCGCTTTGCTTCTCGCCTGCCGGAACCACAGGACGAAGACAAAGTGTTTCGATTCGAGCGAGTCACCTTCATCGGAGAGAAAACGGGCAATGCGGTGGACTACGTCTCTTTGTCGGATGGAGAGCATCAACTCGTCCAGCTGCTTGGGACATTCTGCATGATTTCATATCCGAACGTTCTCTTCCTGCTGGACGAGCCAGAGTCGCATTTCAACCCGCAATGGCGAGTAAAGTTCTTGTCTCGGCTAAAGGACCTGCCAACGCCCAACGGCAAGCGGAATGATCCGAAATCCGAAGTGGCGCGACAGGAATGTCTGCTCACTACTCATGCGCCATTTGTTCCTTCCGATATGCCCGGCAAGAACGTCGTGATCTTCCGCAAGACGAATGGGGAGATCGTCGCAGAGCCTCCCCGCATAGAAACTTATGGGACCACTTTCGATTCGATCTTGGAAGAGTGCTTCGGTGTTCGACCACCCATATCTGATTCGCCAAAAGCAGAAATTGAAAGATTAATGAACAGCACGGATCCAAAAGAAATCCGGTCAGGATTGAAAAGACTGGGTGCTTCCGTTGAAAAAGCATTCCTCACCGATCACCTGCGGCAGGTCCTGAAAGAAAGCGAAGCTAAATAACGTGCTCTTCACATATCCAGAGGAGGCAACGGCGGAGAATTGGCTCCATGATTGCCTAGTTGCGATGCTGACGGCAGTCCATGATGCTGTCTCTTCGAATCGGGCTATTCCGGCTTGGCCAGATGTGATTCCCGCCCAGCACCGCAAAGTGCTTGGTCCCCGCTGGGGCCTTCGGGACAAATTTATCGCATACGCAGACTCCTATGCAGCACTAAACACGGCAGAGCAGCAACTTCTGGCTGAAGCACTTATTGAGCAAAACCGCATCGCCCAGCTTGTTGCAGGGCTCACTACGTGCCGATCGCTTGGAGACCTCGCAAAGGAAATTCTTGATCCAATCGAAGACCTCTTCGGAGCTGCATTCACAGCTTTAACGCCACTAGGTATTCGAGACCGACAATACGCCCTCATCTATGAATCTATGCCGAGCACAGAATGTCCATTTTGCGGATCTGAGCTATTCGATGCGCCCGATCGAACTCGCGAGGCGCTGGATCACTACCTCGCTCGTGAGCTGTACCCATTTGCTGGAGTGAATCTAAGAAATCTTGTTCCCATGGGAAATAAATGCAATTCTCGCCACAAGGTGGCGAAGGACATTCTCCATGGAATAGGTGGACGGCAAAGAAGGTCTCTTGATCCCTATGGCGACGTTACAATCACCGTGCACCTTACTCGGAGTAGGCCATTCGAAGGCGAAGGGGGCAAACTTCCAGCTTGGGTAATTGATTTCGTTCCAGATGATGAGGCGACTGAGACCTGGAACACTATCTTCAACATCAAGGACCGATATGAGCATGACCTCCTGAATGCAAGATTCGATGGATGGCTAAGGCTGTTTGCAGGCGGATGTATCGCCGCAAATACCGATGTCGCGAGTGACAATGCCCTTACCATCGCTCTGAGCCAACACATTGACACTTTGCGCTTTGAGCCGATGCAGGATCAGAACTTCCTCCGAGCTGAGGTGTTCAGTCTGTTTCGTCAACATATTCAAGCCGATGATCCACGCGTAGCGCCTTTTCTTCGTTCTTACGTGGACGATTTGAGGGCGTCGCGGCAACCATGATCCAGCTCTTCTGCCGGACGTTGCGAGAAGTTGTCAGACTACAGCTGAATCATCTTCATCAGATTAATTCCGTTGGACAGAACATGTTGCCCCTGGGGGGTTTTTCCAGACTCAAATATCGTCTGCCAGTATTCGTAGTTTTGTTTGCCGCCAAAGACTGACAGGGACAAGTCCCGGTTCACCCATAGAGGCATCTTGATCAGATTCCCAAGAAAGTTGTCTATATTGTCCCACAATGGCTCTGGAAACCGATATTGGCAGAGTTTTTGCTCTTGGATTGGCTTGCCGGTCATGATGAAATAATTCTGGATGATTTGACGCACAAAGCGAAGCCAGGAGTAGAGAATCTCTTCGCGGCTTAATCGATACGCAATCAGATGAGGCTCCCAGAACAGCGCACTGCCGAGATGCCGTTGAACAGACTTGTCAAAGGCGATCTGACGTAAAGTTGTTCCGGCGTTTGTATTTGCAGAAAGCAATACGTCAACATTTGGGTTCAAGAAGATTCGCAGTGGCACGTCTCGAACGCCGAGCAAGACCTGCGCAGTTGCCTTGTGCTGGCCATCAAATACCTTTACCTTGGCACTTCCATGATTGCCTTCGATCACCGTCCATCCTAGAGAAACTTGAAGCTGCGGTCGCTTCTTGTGAAACTCCTCGATCAAGCCGTTTAGACTTCCACCAACAGCCCTGGGATTTATTCGATCATCGTGAAACAAGTATTCGATCGGTAACTTTGCGAAGAAATACAGCAGTCCGCTCAAGTCATCTCGATATAGCGGTACTTTGTGAATTTCATTTCTCCCAATCTCTGGAAAAGAATAACTCACGCAGTCTTGGCCTACTATCAGATGAAGTTCGTGAGCTGCTCCATTATAGTGTCGAAGGACATCGCTCAGATTCGGTCCACGATTCTCCTTCGCAGCCTCATCACGGATCGCGGCAAATCGGGCCAGGACCCGGGCCACGCGAAGATCACTTGCCTGCTTGGATCGATTGCACGAAGAATGGGTCAATGCGAAGTTACTGGGGTCGTCTTTGCCCCCAACCTTCAGAGGCTCCACGTGGTCGATATCTATGGCCTTAGCGTGAAGTTGAAAATCAATAGGTTTCTCGCAGATGAAGCAGTTACCATCTTGCGCTTGATGTAGATTACCCTCTAGCTCCTTGCGCTGTTCAGCAGAAAGGCTATTCAAATACAACGATCCCATCCACTCACCCCCCAATTTATGCGATGCACGGCTCCAGTGACCTCAGACAGCAACAACATCCAGAGCAGATTCCTTGAGTAAAACGTTGTTCCGAGTATTCTACCTCCAGGACCTCGGTCGGCCGTTAGCCTTTATCCCGCGCAATTGTCAGTGAAATCTGTCGATTCTTTCCGACAGGATCGCTCCAGAGAAACTTGATTGGCGGATCGCGTTCCTGTTGAGAGATGAATGCTCAAAATGACGGGCTTCCCTTGGACGATCCTTCGCCTGAGAGGGGCAAGGACAGGGCTCTCGGGTCGAGACCATATTGAGAGCCTCAGAAAGCGTCATTCTTCTCGCACGAGGACATAGCCTGGATTAAGACGGGTAAAGTTGCAGGGATTCCTCACAATGTTGCGATGGTCAACGCTCTGCAGATCGAGATCTATGAGCTGATCGACCGGAGCACCATGGAGAAGACGCAGGACCTCGGTGAGCGCCAGGCTCGCCGCGACGGCGCCGACAAATGGGGCGCCGACAGCCTTACCAGCCAGAATGGTTATGCCACATTTATCCAACTCGCCATTGTTGAGCATCGCTTGATAGGCGGCCTTGTTTTCGATCGCTTCAGCGATACCATCAGCACTCCAGAGCCTGTTGGCTGCACGGCCGTTCGGGAGTGTGTGAATGCGCATTGTCCTAAAATCGCGATGGCCTCTGCCAAGCCCAGCTTCCACAACAAATTCAAAGCCGGCCGTATCCAGGGCGAGACGGCCGAGCGCGTTGTCGAAGCCACACATCCCAATACCAGGCTCGCCGATCTGTCGCCTTACCGACGCATCGAAGAGCCGCTCGCAGATGGTGGTGGTAAATCCCCGTTTCTCGGCCCACGCTGCCATGGCGCGCGTCTTCTCCTTGCCGAGCATTGTTTGGTCCGAGAGAATCGAAGTACTCAACGTGGACGGTGTTACGACATCGACATCCTGCAACACCAGGGATAGTGATGCTGGATCTGCATAAGGCAATAGGCCGAGCCCCCAGAGGTATGCCTGGCCCAGATGGCCGAGCCCCAGCAGCCAAAGTTGACTCGGTAAGTAGGTGAGTTTAGGTTCGCCACCAGTCTCAGTCACCCAATCTGTCTTGGCTGCAGGTTCCCACAGCGATAGCCCGATAACTCGATGTCCAGCGGCAGGTGTTCCACCACTCACGTAGAGAAATGCCTCGTTGATTGCGAGGGCCGCCGACAGCATGGCAGTTAGAGGCATTTCTGAACCGGCGGTCGGGGTCACGTCAGAATGTCCCGGAGCAATTCCGCCCCGCCAGCCGGCGCAAATCGTTCGCACACAAAAGCCTTCACTACGGCGTCTGGGTGGACCGCCGATGATGATCGTTGGCCGGCCGAGCGGGGAGACTAATACTACTCCTCCGGCTTGAGCAACAGCATCCGCAAGGGTACCTCGAGCTGGTTCACCCACGCAAAGCGGAACATCAAGCGACCCTTCTACAAAAACGCCGCCCAAAAATACGCGACACGCCAATGCCACCGCGGTCAGTAGGGTCGCTTGCTCCAACGGCTGACGTGCCTGGTCCTCCCCAATAAAGAATGCAATGCGATAGCCGCGGAAGAGCTCCTCGGCCTCTTGGATGGTTCCAGCTGCGCCGCTATCCAAAGCGTGTTTGATGAGCCGATGGAGCGTTTCTGAGGGTGCGAAAGTTGTCATGACAGGCCTCACAAACCCACGCGGAAGAAATCGCGCCGGTCTTTCTTTGGTATTGCAGTCCAAGACTTGGCGCCTTGATAGCAGTACATACCGATCTCGGACCGCCGAACAGGTGTGGCTGCGAACCGCGGCACTATCAGCGCAACGTGGCCGGCACTTGAGATCATCGGATGGTTTCTGTCCGAGTGGCTTTGATCCGACGGCCCAGGGTGAGTGTGAACATCGGCGACCACGGTAAGACTGCGCTGCATGCATATCTCCCAAAGGCGCCCAAAATAGCGTCCATCGAAACGAACGATGCCAGTATTAAGGCAGTTGGGATCGAGATCGTCGTAAAGAACAAAATCGACGATTTGGGCCAGGTCATTCTGTCGACGACCAAGGAGAAATGCACCGCTCTCCCGTGAATACCCGCGGCCACGTTGCCGGAGGCCAATCATCAATCGCCGCCAGACCCATGACGAGCATCGTAGCTCTCTTGGATGCGCTCCTCAGCAAAGTTCCCACGCCGACCGCTGAGCGCCAATTGCTGAATGATCTCAGCATCGTTTACGCGGGATACTTTGTTTCTTTAAGCAACCAGGGCCGCACAGAGGACGCCTTCCGAGCAATCGAGCGGGCGCGCGGTCGGGTGGAAGCTCAAGGTCTTTCACATCACGAGGTCATTTTGCCGCATGAACCCGACGCCGCCGAACAAATCCTTAC
>Ga0182024_10025312_pt1 | contig 10487 bp, 11 predicted proteins | sample P32metaG_FD_120480 | JGI IMG/M metagenome (GOLD analysis project Ga0182024, IMG submission 120480) | Permafrost microbial communities from Stordalen Mire, Sweden - P3-2 metaG (Illumina Assembly) | ecosystem: Environmental > Terrestrial > Soil > Wetlands > Permafrost | place: Sweden: Stordalen...
ATTCACGATGGACCAAATGCAAATGGAACCATACATTGACTATACCAGCCAATGGGAACAATTAGCCCAGTATATTGGGAAACCAGATTACATTCCTATAGGGAACGAAATGTCGAGGACTCCAGTAAACAACACTACATCTCACGATACTATGGAGAGAAAAATACCTATGTCACGCAACTCGTACAAACGAATGTACATTGTGATTTTTATTGGAAACCTGGTACGTTTATCACATCAAGTCTCATTGTTAACTTTTATCAGAAATTCACATTAGTTTTCCACGTTGTACAAGATTGATGATTCTAGAGATCTTTAAGGTTAGAAATAAGGGAAAATGTTATCCGTATTACAAAGAATCCATCACATACTTTGGACGGATACCTATGGATGTATTGTATTTTATTCTGTCATTTATTGACATATCGCATACTTTGGACGGATACCTATAGATGTATTGTATTTTATTCTGTCATTTATTGAAATGACTTGAGCTTAAATAAATGTTTGTGCAAGTATCTCCCATTTCATTGTGTTCTCGTGCGCGATTCAGCTCTCGATGAGCTAATATTAGGTTATTGGAAACCACACATCTCCTTTTAATGGAAATACATCTACTGTCAAAAAATATATCGCAATATTTCAATTGTACGGAAAAAAAGGTTTTTTCCAAAAACACTGAAACAAAGATGAGAGTGCCAACCTATACAGTAGCCGGTCCTATTGATGGACAAGTTGGAAATGTAGACGGCGATGCTTATACGGCAAGATTTGGTCGCACTTTAGAGCATCTGACTCGCGATGGATGTGGCAACACATTCGTGTTAGATTCGAAAAACAAGTCTGTACGAAAAATAGATAGGTTTTTCACAGTATCAAACACCTACACATTCGTACATGAGAATATTACGGACATGGCAATAAGAAATGGCAACGTAATTGTCATTACTGGAAAAAAGAGATTGTTAGAAATATGCAATGGTGACGAAGTGGAGATACCCATCTTTTTTAAAGAATTTGTTGGCGACAAGACTTTAAAACGGGCACTACGTCTACTCAAGGGTCGAAAATATTTATCGGTAGTCTCTGATGGTTCTATGATAATGACAAGCACTACAAATATCATGATTATATTCGAAACGGGCGAAGTTGCAGAGTTGTACACGTGGTCCCCCATAGTTGATGCAGGCTACAAGATAACTTTTGCTGTCAAAGATTCCAAAGGAATTATCTACTTTTGTCGAAACAACCACAGAAAATTCGAGATTAGAAAAATCGAGGCAGGCACAATCGAGTCAGTATGGGAAGGACAAAAAATTTACGACATGAAAATCTCTACAGATGGAAATCTATTATTCTCTTGCCGTGTTTCTCCACGCCGATTTGGAATTTTCAAGCTCACGCGAGATGTATTGGAAATTCTTTACAAATCAAAAAAAAGGAAAATCCGTTCCATCTGTGAAGATGAAACTGGGATATTATTTTCGAGCAGTATATGGAGAACGATTATAAACATTAACGACAAATGTTGTCATTCTTATCTCAAACAGCCATACATCTCAAAGATTTATTACAATTTGAATTGGAAACCCGGTGCATTTTTTTCCACTGTTAATTTACTAGGAATACATGCAGGATTCCCCATCAGTATAAAATTGACGATACTAGAAGTCTTCATGGTTAGAAATAAAGGAATACGTGAACGCAATCGTGAATCGCTCAGGGAATTTGGAATGATACCAAAAGATGTATTGTATTTTATTCTATCATTCATTAAAACCACCGATCTCTGAATAAGAATTTATACACCGGCATTATCACCTGCTTTTTTTGTATTCGTGTTTGGTTAATGTAAATTGCCGTCAAAAACACATCTTCTGTCAAAAAAACGAGATGTGCTTTTCAGAATAGAAAAAATTGACGTTTTTTTTTGAGCTAGGTTCTTTTTTGGAAACGGTCAGAAGAACATGGACACTGAAGCGCTTTTTAAATACGATGCAGGAACACAAACGTTGTTTGAGGCAAAGATAATTAGCATTTTTGCTGGCGATACTAAAGAGAGTGCCCAGATCGATGGCAATAGAAAAATTTCCAGATTGACGGATAATATAATGGCCATGACGATGGACCAAAGTGGGAATGTTTACATAATAGAGAATGAATCTTTCGTTGTTAGAAAAATCGATATTTATGGAAATATTACCACGATAGAAATACTGAGTCAATATCATCGCCTCGAAGAAGATGCAGCATGTATGACGATAACTCATGATGGAAAAATACTTGTTGCTTTTCCCCATTACGACCACATATTCTCCATCACGGAGCAAGCAACGGAGTATCTTCCTTTTTACAAAATCCAAGAAGATTTTGGCAGACAGAGAAAAGTACTGATGACCACACTGCGCGGGATTACATGTATGTATTCTGGTAACAACGGGTATTTATTGTATTGTGTTGAAGGGTGTATGTATTACCGTTCACCAGACGGCACAACGTCCATAATATACCAATCATACTATACGATAACGAAATGCGTTGCCGATTCCAATGGAATTATATATTTTTGTCAAAAGACAGGCTTACAACAATACAAAATCAAAGTCATTTGGAATGATGTACAATTCGTAGACGAAAGAATAACTGTGAATAGTGTACCATTGACAGATAAAAGTAACCCGGTCGTATTGTTTACTTCAAATCACATTGGTGATTTTGCGATGACCAGAGATGACCGTTTTTTATTCTCTAGCACTACACGTTGCGACGACGTAATTAGTACTGATATAGTAGAAATCACGCATGCTAATCATGGCAAATTACCAACAAGGTCACTACCACACCCGGAATCGCAAAAAAAAACATGGTCCGTAGGATTAAGAGGGGAAACTATATGTACTATACTAGCAAAAGTGACGAATTTTACCATCGATGAGACTGGATTATACATGCTGTGTGCTGGGCGAGGACACGAAGGAATCACTATGGAATTATCCAATAATGGAAGAACACAATCTTTTATACGAAAAATACATTTTCCTTCATGCACGTGGACCAAAGGTATTACTTTCAAATCGCTAAACATTAAAAGCCAAACACCATAAATTCCCGAAAATAATCAAGAACAAGATTGTGGCAATTCTCATGTTATTCGAGAGAGCAAAGCGTTCAGATTACTCTGGACTGTCCGTATTGCGAATAGTACCAAAGGATGTGTGGTTTTACATACTCTTGTTGGTAACGCAACGCATTGGAGACAACTGACGATTTTTAATAAATTGCGCAAACATTTGATTTAAAAAAGTCTGTATTTTGCGATGATGTCTTTTTTTCTCCTTATTTAATTACCTTTTGTGCTAGTTCAATAGGCACATTGCTATTTTTAATCGGACATTGTGTGAGTAAGAATTATCGTTGGTGCAAAAGTTGAGTATGTACAAAGAACAGGATAATCTACATTTTGTAACCGATCGAAAGACTGTAATATTAAAGCCAATACCAAACTGTAGGCCGCTCAACTTCCGCAATGCCTTTAGTGAGTGGAATGTACATTCCAAGAAAACATTGTTGGATTGCTATGAGAAGACGTACAAGTTGATGAAAAAGGAAAGATACTTTATCAATCCACCACAAAAGGAGCAAATGTCCAGTGGGGAAAAACGATTGAAAGAATTCGAGCACATACTCATGAGTGGTTTCACAAAGTACCTGAATAGGTTCCAAAGAGAACTAGCAAATGTCTGTACGCAAGCGCTCACTCCAATTATAATGGGTCAAGATGAATGGCTCAAGTACGGTCCAGAGCTGCTAAAGAAGAGGAATTTACCAGTGCCAAAAAAAATCGTAGCTGCATTGTCATCTAGAAGAATGGGAAAGACGTACCTGATGATTCGTTTATTGGTATGTCTTTCCAAAGTATTACAGGAGAAAAGGTATGCTCTAGCATCCACAGCACAGAGAATATCCGACGAATCGAAACATCTTGCTCTGGAATTGATGACGGAACTAGGAATAATTCCATTTAGTCACAACAAGGAAGACATCGTGTTGAAAGATGAACCAAATAATCCATTTAGTACCGAATCCAAGATGTGTTTTTATCCATCCAGTCCAAAGGTATCAAATAAGCAATTCTGCAACTTACCATCCAGGTAGAGATTATCGAAAATAGGAATAACGACGATTGCTCCTCACACCGCACTTTTTTTTTTAATACAATTTGTCATTTACTTTTATACTCACTCGTAGGATATTTCCTGTTCACCATCGCCTAAACCCCACAATGTCTACAGAAGCCGAAACTCAAGCGTTTATCAATCAAAAAAAGGAAGAAAGAAGAATGTGTGACAAGCAATACGATGAAGCCGAATTGGAGTACTTTAGAAGATTGCCAACAGCCACAGTGTTTGCGATTCCATGTTTCAAAAAAGTAAAACCTGACGGTTCTGAATATTGGTTATGTCCACGTTATCCGTGGAGGCTTTCAAGATACGAAGTCATAGAGAGTTTCTTTCGTGGTGAATGCGCTACCAGTGATTTTTATGGAAAGGAACCAGGGATGAAGATAATACCTTCCAGAGGACTATTTTGGGACAGTTTATTCACGAACCCAGAAATACCAGAAAATGTTCAATTCTTTGGCAAATGGTTCTAGTAAAAATGTTTCCATATACTGCAATCGTTTTATTACATTTACTTTTTTAGTAACTCGGTGTGAGAAATGAGAGTACAACATACAGCACATCTTTGGGTATTTTACAAAACATTGCTAGTGACTTGTTTTCTGGATAAACATTTGTCTTTCCTACTATCGAGAGAAAAGCCACGATTCGCTTCTGTGTTGTTCGAGGAAATCTGTGGTGGATTTCTTACACGTGAGTCTATAAGCATATAATTTACCTTTTTTCCATTGCATTGAAAAAAAAACCTTTTGAATGCAACATTCACTAACACAAGTCTCCCAATTTAATGCAGTATTCGAACAGACCATATATAATCCAATAGCATCCACCACGAATTTTTCAACTCGCGTATTTTTGGTAGTAAACAATGTCTTTTCATCCCAGTATTCTGTATCTTCCAATACATTATTGTAATCAGTTATCGTCTTTCGTTGCCTCGTGAGCTGTACTATACTCGCGGTGCGCTGTGGTGACAATCCTTCTTTATATGCCCACTCGAACGTAGAAAAGTAGAGGCGGTCGTCTTTGGCTATTGTTAGGTTAGAGATTGTTTCAGAAGACATTATGAAAATAGCGACGCGTGTATTTACTACTTTAGCAACGGTGTCGCTATCATGAGATCTTTGTGCGCTGAAGAATATGCTTCCATCAGAATCCATAACAACGGCCGTTATTTTTATAAACGTATCATATTCGCTGTATCGCATACTTTCTTCTCCATCTACTGAAATGCACACAATAAAAGTACCCACGGCGGCCAACAATTCTCCAGTAGCACATGCAAACAAACAGTTAATGTCGTCTATCTCCAAGGTTAGTCTGTCTCCCATCTTCGTGGAACTATGACAAATTTCCGTAGCATTTTTTGTAAATAACCCGTCGAGATTATATTTGGTAACAACATTAAATGACGCGAGTCGATTTTCGTACAGGAACAAATCCCTTCCAACACACATTCCACAAGTGCTTTTGGTATTCCGGAATACCGCATTTGCGATGCTAAAAGTAGTGACTGTACCATGAATGTCTATTCTTCTAAGGTTGTAATAGGTCAAATGGTCTTCTAGTATGTAAATATTTCCGTGTTGGTCTATGGACATGTGGCTTATATTCATCGACAGCAGCGCAACATCTCTTTTGCCATCTTTACTACCTGGAGAATTTGGTTTACCAGAGTAACATTCTATGACCGTCATTCTCTTCATTCACTTGCTCTAAGAGGAAAAAAAAAAAGTCCAAATTAAAATTGACATTTGAGTTAGAATGGAGATGTATTTATTTTCGTAGAACATCTTCATATTTTCATACATAGTATTACGTTCCTTGTGACTTCTTTCATCTTGCCATTGTTATCCAACAATCCCCTCTTTGTCCAAAATTCCTTGGAATCATCCCACCAATCATCCCATCTATCATTTTCGGCTTTGCGTCGTATGTCGTCCACTCGAAATAAACCGCGAGTCATCCCATTTTGGAGTTGTTCTTGTATGTTCAATATTATAGGAATCGCTGCTGAATGTGCATTTATTTTATCACAATCGTTAGACATTCTTACTTTTTTGCTTTTTCCTTTCTGAAATAATGAATCGTACTCTTTGTTTCTTTGACATGACTTTTTGACATGCGAGTTAGAATGGAGATGTATTATTCCGTTAGATACATCTTTATTTCCGAGGCTTTGTTAAAAAACAAAGTCCAAACTCAAACTAGGTATCCCCCCCGGTGATTTTGTGCCTTTTGATTTCTATAGTACAATGGATGCTAGGCAAGCTATGCATCATAGTGTCTATTCCAACCATACCATGCATGATTATTTCAGATTTAATTTCACCCTTTTCTCGCAATGCACTACCTAATATACACGCGTGTTTGTATATTTCAATGTCATCTCCTGTTAGATAAGAGGTATTCCACTCAAGTATGAAGAACATCTCCGAATCTGTTAATTTTCTACACGAACGAACTATCGTCATAATTAATCTGTCTAGCAACCACAGTTTCGAAAAATGCTCGAATTCATCTTCCATATTTGACATTTAAATCACAAAATAGTGTTTAGTGACACTCGGTTTTGTTCTGAAATTAAAGTGTTTTTTAATATTGGATTTCTTTATTTTTCATCTTCATCATAATCCAGTTTTTCATCGCATTTGAGCACACTAACGCCACCATTGCTGGCGTTAGTTTTGCCAATGTATTGGTCATATAGGCTTGCTAATTCGCGTCCATTGACCACTCGTTTCCAATGGTCAAAAGGTTGAACGGTCACCGCAGGGGTACTTGCAAATGATTTCTTTACCCAAGAAATTTGTTTCACTTTGACATTGCCCACATTTGTCATCTTTTCTATTTCTTCTGGATGTAATACCGTCCACATTTTTTCTATGATGAATCTTACGAGTAAATCGTTCCTCTTTAAAACATCTGGCTCTTCGATGGAAGTAAAGGTGCAGTGCGTAGAACCGAAAAATCCTGAGATGAACCACAATTTAGGATTGACTATAGAATTAACGTCTATCTGTTTCCTAGCCCATGTTTTCAATCTCTCTAAAACAAACACCCAGTCCTTTATTTTAATGCTTTCTCCAATCTCGTAATTTTCATTATCGTACAAGACTTTTCCATAAAATGACTCGGCATCTCTGTCATTTACAATTAATGAACCATGTGGTACGAATGTCCACTTTGAAGGAATATTAACGGTGACTACCTGGGCCATTTTTGATATAACTGCATCCATCTTACCCTTCTCTCACAACGTGTTTGTTGGCTTTTATTATTTATGACAAGTTTATTTTTGACATTCAATGGATGTATTTTATGAATCATCGAACAACTTCCATAATTGATGTAATAACATCCATCATTCATGAGAGTCGTTTGACGAATGTATTGTAACAGAATAAAAACATGGAATTATTTCTCTACAAGACGATTTCCAAGATTGTTAAATACTCTTCGGAAAGCACCTTTGCCGTACTGATGGTCATAAAAATATGGGTCGATGATATCATTAGAAAAATCTACTTTGATGTATCTGCAGAACAAATAATCGATATTGCCATTTTCTTTTTCAAAGACTCTGACCGCCGCATCTCTATCGAACTCGATGCCACCACTTCGCAAATTGTGCATAGGTCCAGCGTTATCCCACAGAGCTTTCAGCAAGTCCATTTTGTTAGTAGAGCTAATATCCATCTTGTTGTTTGCCATGGTCGTCGGCGATTTTGTAAAACAATGAAAATATTTTTCCCTTGTTTCGCGATCTCATGCTATTAACGATGTTATTTTTTTTTCTGACACTTTATCAGAGTAATAACATCTGATGTAGACAAACAATTATGTACCCTGAAGACAATCGCCGTTTTTAAAAAAAGATGTATTAAAAAATTACACTGGTGCGATCGACACCGCTTATACTACATTGCTCCAACACGAATTGGTATAGTTTGTCTGCGTGGTACTTTGAGTTCTCGTCCTGGATGTCTGCTGTAATTTTCCATTCTAAACCCATTTCGATCGCAGTCAATATTCCAAGATTACATTTAGACTTCCACCCCCTCTTCTCATTGATGGATTTCTTAATGTGTTTTGTACTGTAATTTCTGATGGGTGGTACTCTTATCCACAAGACCAATTTCCATGAACCTGCAGCCTTTTTAGTCTCCTGTGGACCTCCTTGTATTATTCCATTGCATTGTAACAATCTACAATTAATGTCCTTCGTCGTTCCTGTTCTTGCATGTAGTGTCCTATAAGGACATTGGTTGGCTATTACATAGACATAGATGCTTTCTTTTTTCACCATCCAGGACTTTTGCTCCTTGACCATTTGGTCAAAGTCCCAATTTGAAAACATTCCAATCTGATGAAGTCCGAATCTGCCATCTAGATAGGTTTCGATCTTTTTCTTTATAATCTCGATTTCCACATGTTCGTCCAAATTCGAATAATTCACCACACTGCGATTGTCTCGGTTCTTGGCTCTTTTCTGTTTTTTTTTCTGACGAGTTTTTATCACTTGTGATTCCATCACGTATTATCATCTACGACAATGGTTTCTGGATTTGGTTTAGATTTCTTCCTCCTCTTATTAATTTCTTTGATAGTATTATTTACTGGTATAAAAATATCCCTATCAATTTGTCCATAATCCATAGAATCCAACATTAGACTTTCAGGAGCGATGGAGTCTCTGATAATACTCTGTGTTATTGCCAACTCGATATCACTTCGCATCTTGTTGCTATTCTTTCCTTTTCTAGTCACCTGCTGTTTTTTTTTCCTCTTGTACTTTACTTTCTTTTCTTCCCCGTCCTCGTAATAATTATCCACTGCCACCCTTTTCTTGGATTTCATCTTGAAGCCCTTCTTTTCGATATTGGTCCTGTGACTAAATGGAAACGATGCTAAATAAATGTCCCTCTCGATGATAGTTACTGGACCTCTGTCGATGCCCAAATTTATAGTCAGGCCATTTTCAAACAACCTCATCGCACCAAATATAAAATCACTAAAAGTGAACAAGTTTGGGCTACTCCTTCCTAGTGCAGTTCGTGTCCTTATGATTGCCCACAGTATTAAACACTTTCTTGCATATTGTAGGGCAATGTCTGTGGTAGTGGTCATGTCCAAATCTAGGTCAGGGATTATATACTCTTGGCATCTCTTCCAACGGGTAATCTGATACATATCGGTAGCTATTAACTCGGTATTGGCTTGCCTGCATTTTGTTGCGTACCTGTCCAATTCTTCACCCATGGAATTTTGAAAATCTTCTATATTCTTCCTCTCCAGCTGAAATCTCTCCTTTGAAAACATTTTGAGTAATCTAACGAATGCCACTATAATGTGTTTTTCCTTGTAATCAATAGTCTCCTTTGCTTTGTTAGAGATTACATCACTTAGATCGAATATTCCAGAAGCTAAACCATCTGACCTACGTATAGCGTCTTCTAGGTTTTCTATTCCGATGCTCTCTTCGGACATGTTGGAGATATGCCTTAAAAGCGGTTGTTTTGATAACATTTTTACATTCTTCTCGTATAGTGGATTCATGGTCTCGTTATAAACGCTCTGGTCACTTCCATTCTTATTTAGCATATAATCGTACATTGTACGAGTTTCTACTTCTCCTGAAGAAATGCCAGTAAATTTACATACGTACATGTGTTCTATATTATCAGAAACCAAGGCATCACAGAATTCTCCGCACATGTGAAATAGTCCTGATTTTAAACACACGAAGAAATCTGTAATTCTCCTAGACAATTTCCATTCCCGTTCATTGACACTAAATCCATCACTCCTAAACTCATCCAGTAGAATGTTACATCTGGTCATCGTTTTCAAATCCAGATATACATTGAAAGTTATGTTGTGCATATTACAATTCCGCCAGTCTGTGCTACATTGGTGAACGTTACTCCCAACAGGTACATTATAAAAACTAGTTTTGGAAAGCCAAACCTTCTGCACAAAATCTAGCACAGGTTTCAATTCTTCCAATTGCATAAAATGCCTTCTGCCTGTCTCCACCATCTTTATTTTCTCTTTTCAATCTAGTTTCTCGAACGGATGGAAAATAAAAATGAATTTATACCAAACCCCAAAAATTGTGACTGGTGCTAGTATAAATATATAAACTGCACTTTTTCCATCGAGACGAAAAGCTAATTAAAGAAAAACTAGGGTGTATTCTAAAGTACAAAAAAAAGAAGAGGACTAAATGTCTAGTGCTGTATCAGTTGGCTTTGCTGACGGTTCATTGTGTTGCGGAACCTTGAAAACACTACCACCATAGCA
>Ga0182024_10025313_pt1 | contig 10487 bp, 6 predicted proteins | sample P32metaG_FD_120480 | JGI IMG/M metagenome (GOLD analysis project Ga0182024, IMG submission 120480) | Permafrost microbial communities from Stordalen Mire, Sweden - P3-2 metaG (Illumina Assembly) | ecosystem: Environmental > Terrestrial > Soil > Wetlands > Permafrost | place: Sweden: Stordalen...
ATCCTTACCTCGCCATCGGAACGCTTGAAGATCTCTATCGCGATGGGCATTTCCCGTCCGACTACACCTGGGACAAGGTTTTCAAGAGCTACATGAAAGCCACCGATAAGGGGCTGCTCAAAACCTTCTCTAAGATGGGCATTTCAACGCTTCAAAGCTACCAAGGTGCGCAGATATTTGAAGCCATTGGCCTGAACCGCGACCTCATCGACCGGTATTTTACCGGCACCGCCTCGCGCATTGAGGGAATCGGCATTGAAGCATTGGCTCGCGAGTCGTTGATGAAGCACCGTTTCGCCATGGAGCCGCTTTCTGAATCGGATACCGAATTGCGCATTGGCGGCGAATACCAATATCGCGTTCGCGGCGAGCGCCATCTTTTGAATCCCACCACGGTGAGCAAGCTCCAGCACGCCGTTCGTCAAGAAAGCTTCGAAACGTTCGAGGAATTCGCCAAGATTGTCGACCAGCAAAATCGCGATCTCTTGATGCTTCGCGGGATGTTCGATTTCAAGCCTGCTGGTCCGGCTGTGCCGCTGGATGACGTAGAGCCTGCTTCGGAAATCGTGAAGCGCTTCGCCACCGGCGCCATGTCATATGGCTCCATCAGCAAGGAAGCGCACGAGACGCTTGCCATCGCCATGAACCGGATTCACGGCAAGTCGAACACCGGCGAAGGCGGAGAAGATGAGGCGCGCTTCACGCCGGATGCGAATGGCGATCTGCGCCGCAGCGCCATCAAGCAGGTGGCTTCAGCTCGCTTTGGCGTCACCACGAATTATCTTGTGAATGCGGACGACTTGCAGATCAAGGTCGCGCAAGGCGCGAAACCTGGCGAAGGTGGGCAGCTGCCCGGCCACAAAGTGGACGAAGTGATCGCCCGCGTGCGCCATTCGATTCCCGGCGTCGGGTTGATTTCGCCGCCTCCGCACCACGATATTTATTCCATCGAAGACTTGGCGCAGCTCATCCATGACCTCAAGAACGCGAATCCGGTAGCTCGCATCTCCGTAAAGCTGGTTGCCGAGGTAGGAGTTGGCACCGTTGCGGCGGGAGTTGCCAAGGCTCACGCCGACGTGATTCTCATCAGCGGTTACGACGGCGGCACGGGCGCCTCGCCCATCAGTTCGATTCGCCATGCCGGCATCCCTTGGGAGCTTGGTCTTTCCGAAACGCAGCAGGTGCTCGTGCTCAACGATCTTCGCAGCCGTGTGCGGCTGCAGGTGGATGGCAAGCTGCAAACCGGGCGCGATGTGGCCGTCGCGGCCTTGCTTGGCGCCGAAGAGTTTGGATTTTCCACGGCGCCGTTGATTGCGATGGGCTGCATCATGATGCGCAAGTGCCACCTGAACACGTGTCCCGTAGGTGTCGCCACGCAGGATCCCGAATTGCGCAAAAAGTTTCAGGGGCAGCCCGAGCACGTTATCAATTTCTTTTTCTTTGTCGCCGAGGATTTGCGCCGCGTCATGGCCCAGCTCGGCTTCCGCACGGTGAATGAAATGGTTGGCCGCGTCGACTGCCTCACGCAGCGCGACGATATCGAGCACTGGAAGGCCAAGGGAATCGATCTTTCCGCCGTTCTCTACAATCCGCCGGTGCCGAGCCACGTGGGGCGGCGCTGCCTGCAGGCTCAGGATCATGGTCTCGAAGAAGCGCTCGACCGCAAATTGATTGAAATGACTCACGAGGCCATCGAAAATCGCGCGCCGCTCTCTTTGAGCATGCCCATCCGGAATATCCATCGCACCGTTGGCACCATGCTCAGCGGCGCTGTCGCACGACGCTACGGCTCGGCTGGTTTGCCCGAGGATACAATTCGCGTGCAGTTCACGGGCTGTGCGGGGCAGAGCTTTGGCGCGTTTCTGGCCAAAGGCATCACTCTCACGCTCGAGGGCGATGGCAACGACTATGTGGGCAAAGGGCTTTCCGGCGGCAAGCTGATCGTCTATCACTCCCGGAAATCCGAATTTGTGCCCGAGGAAAATATTCTTATCGGAAACGTCTGCCTCTATGGCGCCACCAGCGGCGAAGCCTATTTCGGCGGCATGGCCGGGGAGCGCTTTGCTGTGCGCAATTCCGGCGCGACGGCCGTTGTGGAAGGCGTTGGCGATCATGGCTGCGAGTACATGACCAACGGCCTCATCGTCGTGCTCGGGCGCACCGGAAGAAATTTCGCGGCGGGCATGACCGGCGGCATCGCTTATGTCCTCGACAAAGACGCGGACTTTGCCATCCGCTGCAATCGAGCCGAAGTGGACCTCGAGCCTGTGACTCAGCAGAAAGATATCGACCTGCTTTATCAATTGATCTCTCGTCACAGCGAATATACCGAGAGTCCCCAGGCCAAGTGGATTCTTGAAAATTGGGAAGCCACGCTGCCGCAGTTCGTGAAAGTTTTCCCGCACGAGTTCAAGCGCGTGCTTGGAATCCCGCGTGTCCCCTCTGCGGTGATCGCTGCGCATGCGGTGAAACATAAGGCTTCAGGGCAGGTGATCGGTGGGTAAGGTCACCGGCTTCAAAGAGTACAACCGCGAGACTCCCACCCGCCGCCCCGTTGCGGAGCGCGTGAACGATTACTTCGAGGTGTACCAGCCGTTTCCCGAAGAGGCAGTGCGTACGCAAGCGGCGCGCTGCATGGATTGCGGGATTCCTTTCTGCCACACAGGCTGCCCGGTGAATAACATCATTCCAGATTGGAACGATTTCGTTTATCAGGACGAGTGGAAAGACGCGATTCGGGTGCTGCATTCCACGAACAATTTCCCTGAGTTTACCGGCCGCATCTGCCCGGCCCCTTGCGAGGCTGCGTGCGTGCTTGGCATCAATGAGCCTCCGGTCGCCATTAAATTAATCGAAAAAAATATCGTCGAGCACGCCTGGAACGAAGGCTGGATCAAGCCTGAGCCTCCGCAAACACGCACCGGAAAGCGCGTCGCCGTCGTCGGTTCAGGGCCGGCTGGCTTGGCGGCGGCTCAGCAACTCAATCGCGCTGGGCACTGGGTCACCGTTTTTGAGAAGGCGGACCGTATCGGCGGCTTGCTGCGCTACGGCATTCCGGACTTCAAGATGGAGAAAATCGTCCTCGACCGTCGTCTCGAACAGATGGAGGCCGAAGGGGTTGAGTTTGAGCCGAATGCGCATGTGGGCGGGAACGTGCCCATCGAGGCTTTGCGCAAGGAATTCCACGCGATTTTGCTTTCCGGCGGCGCCGAAGCTCCGCGTGATATGAAAGTTCCCGGCCGCAACTTGAATGGCATCCATTTCGCGATGGACTTTCTGCCGCAGCAGAACAAGCGCGTCGCTGGTGACGAAGTTCCAGGCCAGATTCTTGCCACCGGCAAGCGTGTGGTCATCATCGGTGGCGGCGACACTGGAGCCGATTGCCTGGGCACTTGCCATCGGCACAAAGCAGCGTCCGTGAGCCAGTTTGAGATTATGCCCATGCCTCCCGGAGACCGCCACGCCAGCACTCCCTGGCCTCTGTGGCCTCTCCAGTTGCGCGTCGAGAGCGCGCATGAGGAAGGCGGCCTGCGCGATTGGGCTCTCAACACCACACACTTCGTCGGCGGTGCCGATGGAAACGTGAAGGAGTTGCACGGAATTCGCGTGGGCGCTCCGCCGAAATTTGAGCCTATCCCCGGCACGGAAATCGTGATTGAAACGGACCTCGTGCTTTTGGCGCTGGGCTTCACTGGGCCGGTGAAGCAGGGAATGATCGAGCAATTCGGCGTGGAGCTTGACCCGCGCGGCAATGTCGCGACGAAAGGGAATTACGGCACGTCCGTCCCTGGAATTTTTGCCGCCGGAGATATGCGCCGCGGCCAGTCCTTGGTGGTGTGGGCGATTGCCGAAGGCCGCAGCGCCGCCGCCGCGATCCATCATCACCTCACCCGCTCCTCCTAGTTTTCAGCTGGGGTTTTCGCGCACCCTTCCCGGAATTCGTAATGATAAAAGCTGCCAGAAATCAGTAAAACGGGCGCAAATCCATCAAGTGCGGCAGTTCCAGTTCTAAAACGCGGCCATAGTCTCCAAGCGTAATGTGGATGTCTTCCGCGGGGCCCACGTCGTGTTCGATCCACTCACTGGTAGGAATCAGCGTTGAGGAATTCGCCAGATCGCCGCTTTCGTAGTCTTTATCCTGCGCATGCAAATCGCCGGGCGTTACCTGGTAGACGTTTTTCGCCTTGATGTCGACCATCAGCCAGCGGTGCCCCAGCAGCACAAGGACGAGATGTGCGTCTTTCTTTTTGTCCGGCTGGTACATATTCCAAGTGAGCGGCGTTTTATCGTCGATCTTCACCTGCCCTTCGGTAATCGCCTTCCAATGGTAGCTTTCGGCCGCGTCGATGGCGTGAATGTGCCCCAAGAGCAGAACGCACAAACAGCACAAGGCGCTCAGCGCCACACGCTCGCGCGGAAAGGTTAAAATGAATCGTTGGGAACGCGAAATTGACTTTCTCCCGATAATCCAAGCACGAAGCGCCCGCCGGCGATGTGGCGGAATCTATGTGCGGACTTCTCCAAGCGACTTATCCAGCAGGCGAATGCCTTCATCCACATCCGCTTTGGTGATGTTCATCGGAGGAGCGATGCGGATGGTGTTGCCATAGAGTCCGCCCTTGCCAATCAGCAGGCCATTTTCTCTCGCCCGCTCCATCAACTGCGTCGCTTCCGCTGGAGCCGGTTCCTTCGTTTGGCGGTCGCGCACCAGTTCGAGCGCCTGCATCATTCCCATTCCGCGAACGTCTCCGATCAGCGGGTACTTCGCCTGCAACTCCTCCAGCTTGCCGCGGAAATAGCCGCCCACCACATACGTATTTTCGAGCAGGTTTTCCTCTTCGATCACTTCGATCACCGCACGGGCTGCCACTGAAGTCACGGGATTACCGCCGAATGTGGAAATCGTCAGGCCCTGAAATTTGCCGGCCAGTTCCGAGGTTGTAATCGTGGCGCCCACGGGAACTCCGTTGCCCATGCTTTTCGCGCACGTAATCACATCCGGCGTCACTTCCCACTGTTCGATCCCGAACCACTTTCTCCCCGTGCGCCCAAAGCCCGTTTGCACTTCGTCCGAGATAAACAAACCTCCGTAGTTTTTCACGATGCGATAGACGATCTTGAAATATTCCGCCGGAGGCGTGATGAATCCACCCACTCCCTGAATCGGTTCCGCGATAAACGCCGCAATTGAGCCGCTGGTGCCTGTCTGGATCAGGTTCTCCACGTCCTGTGCGCATGCCACGCCGCATTCTGGATATTTCAGGTGTAGCGGGCAGCGATAGCAGTAAGGATTGATCGCGTGGGATACGCCTATGCTGATCACTCCGCCTTTTCTCCACGGAGCCTGGGCTGTCACGGACTTTGCCAATGCGGACCCGCCCGAATACCCGTGGCGCAGGGCCACAATGTCGTAGCTGGGGCTTGCCATGCGCGCCAGCAGTATGGCGGCTTCGTTTGCTTCTGTGCCCGAACTGGTAAAAAAGCTCTTTTGCAGCTTGCCCGGCGTAATTTCCGCGAGCTTCTCCGCGAGGGCCACGATGGCCTCATTGGGAAAAAGGGTAGACGTGTGCTGCAGCTTATCAACTTGGGCTTTGATCTTTGTCGTGACTTTGGGATTGCAGTGGCCCACGCCGATCGTGACGATTCCGCCAAAGAAATCGAGATAGCGCCGCCCTTCGATGTCCCACAAATACTGCATCGAGCCGTGGTCTGCCACCAGTGGCTGCTGATAGTAGTTCGTCACCGCCGGCCACAGGAATTCCTTGTGCTTCCTCAGGATTTCTTCGCTTCGGTTCGCCACAGTCTTCGCTTCGGTTCCCGCTTCGCTTGCCATTGAATCACCGCTCGTTCCCTGTTGCTTGCCGTGCGGCACAGCCTCTTTCTGCCGCAAGTTCATCTGCTGCCGCAGTGTAACCCGCACTCGTTATACTCGCAACACATGCGAAAACACCCATTTCGAAGATGTAGGAACGGTTTCGCTGTTACCCTATAATGCAACTACACCGATGCAAAGGGTCCTTACAAATGTGGGCCGGGCTCTCAATCGCATCATTCCAGACTGCGTCACCCTGAGCCAAGCCATCGCTTTCAACATGTTTCTCGCCTTTTTCCCTCTGGTTCTGCTGGCCCTTGGTTTCTTCGCCATCACCTCGCACTTTGTCGATGCCGTGCGGGAAGTCCCGGACCGTCTCAGCCTGATTCTGCCGCCCGGCAGCATGACGGTGCTGGCCGCTTATTTCGTGCGGCGTGTGAACCGCCCCTGGCGCTGGATATTCGTAGGGCTCGTGGGGACGCTCCTGGCGGGCACGCAAGCGATGGCCGGATATATAGAAGGATTTCGCATCATCGAAGGTGACCTGCTGGGGCCGAGCTACTGGCGCAGGCAATTGCGCGCTCTCTCTCTTCTCTGCGTCACCATCGTACCCATGCTCGCCGTTGTGGTCCTCACCGTGTATGGCAAGCAAACTCGTCAGTGGATCATGCTGGAAACGGGTTCAGCCAGCGTCTCGCGCGTCCTCGAGTTGCTCTTTTACGCAGTCGTTGTTTTCACGCTGGCAATGGCGGTGCTCGTGCTCCTTTACCGGATTGGCCGTCCTGGCCATCGCGGACTTCTCAATTTGTTTCCGGGCGCCACCGTTTCCACGGTGCTGTGGTGGACTGCGGACATATCCTTTGGTTTTTACATGCGGAAGATGCCCTATGATTTCGTCTACCGTGGCCTTGCGGCTGCCATAGGCCTGCTCCTCTGGATGTTTATTACCGCCATTGTGGTTTTTATTGGCGCGGCGTATAACGCGGAGGTTCGAGAAGCCCAAGAGGCGGCGCTCTCCACTGGAGAGGTGGTGTTTCGCCCGGTTGTGACCACCGTGGCAGGCGGAGGCTCTGCGCGCTCAAAAACTGCTAAACTTTAATCGGAGGCGGTCAACCAGGGAGCGAACATTCGTCAGAAGGAGGCGTTATGAGCGAGATGCGCGTTCAATGTTATTCCGGGTATCGCGCCGATGAAACTCCCCTTCGCTTCGTTCTCCGAGGCCGCGAATTTCAAGTCAACGAGCTCGATGGCCGCTGGTACTCGCCCGATGCCAGCTATTTTCGGGTTCGCGCAGACGACGGAAATTATTACGTTCTCCGCCACGATGAAGGTCAGGATATCTGGTCGCTCGATGGCTTCCGTGCCGCCCGATCCTCGCGCTAATTGATTCGCCACACCGTTACCCGGTCGGCTAGCCGCACTTTCAATCGCCCCGTTAATAGCTCGATTAACCATTAAGCACGCTATTGGCGACTGCCACTCCACCTTCGCTTCTCTCGTCGGATAATCGAAGATCGAATAATTTCATCTTTCCATGCTCTGCTTCTTCTGTTCCGCGTCGCAACTTTTCAACGCGGTTCGGGTTCAATCGAGGGAGCCATGAAGCCAATCTTTCGATCGCGTCGCCACCAAGTTTCTGATCCGCACCGCAGCCCAGTCGGTTTATCTTTCCGTTCACCTCTGGATGCGGCAAGCCGATCTATTGTTAATGGAAAGCTCGTTACTGGCGCCTACATCGCCGGCACTTTCATCGCTGGCTTGCTCGTAGCTTTTTCTTTCCTTGCGCCCAACGCCCAGGCAAATAAGCATAAAACTGACGCCTCCGCAGCCATCCACCTCGACAAGAAATTCAAGGGCAAGCTTCCCATCACCGAACTTACGGAAGACCAGGCCGTCACCCACGCGCTCAATCGTCTTGGCTATGGTCCGCGGCCCGGCGACATTGAAAACATAAAACGAATGGGCCTGGAAAAGTGGATCGACCAGCAACTCGATCCCGATTCCATCGACGATTCGGCCCTGAATGCGCGCCTTGAAAGATATCCCACGCTCAAGATGTCGTCGAAAGAGCTACTCGAAAATTTTCCGGCGCCCGCGCAAGCGGCCAAACAGGAGGGCATGACCAAGGAGGAAGTGGAGCAGCAGGTGCGCGAAAAGCGCCGCGATGCCATGGGCGCCGTGCTCGAGACCGGCGATGACAATATCGATAAAGCCCAGCTTCAGCTTGCCATGATGCAAGGGCCGGGCCGCATCATCGCCGAACTCTCTATGGGTAAGCTCGACCGCGCTATCTATAGCCAGCGTCAGCTCGAAGCCGTGATGGAAGATTTCTGGTTCAACCACTTTAATATCTTTGCCAATAAGGGAGACGATCGCTGGCTCGTCACCTCTTATGTGCGCGACGCGATTCGCCCCCATGTCATGGGCCATTTCGACGATCTGCTTTTGGCTACCGCCAAAAGCCCCGCAATGCTTTTCTTCCTGGATAATTGGCAGAGCGTCGATCCGGACGCATTCCGCCAGTTCCAGCAGGACCAGGCAGCCCGCGCCCGCTTTCGAGGCATCTTCGGCGGAGGATCTGGGTCGCCCAGACCCCGCCAGTTTCCTTTTCCTGCGCCGAATTCTCCGGCCGCCCGTCAGAACCAGCAGAATCAGGAGCGCGGTCTGAACGAGAACTACGGCAGGGAAGTGATGGAGCTTCACACCATCGGCGTCGACGCGGGTTATACCCAGGAAGACGTGATCGAGATGGCCAAGACCCTCACCGGCTGGACCATTCGCGAGCCACGCCGCGATCCGGAATATATGTTCCGTCCCGAGTTCCACGCCGCCGGCAAAAAAGTTGTGATGGGCCGCACGTTTGATTATGGCGGCGAGAAGGACGGCGAAGAAGCATTGCGAATGCTCGCGAACGATTCTCGCGCCGCCAGGTTTCTTTCAACCGAGCTCGCCCGTCATTTTGTCTCCGATGAACCGCCGCAACCTTTAATTGATCGCATGTCGCAAAGTTACGAGGACACGCACGGCGACATCCGCAGCGTTTTGCGGACCATGATCTATTCACCGGAGTTTTGGTCGCGTGACGCCTATCGCTCGAAAGTAAAGACGCCTTTTGAGCTTGTCGCCAGCACAGCCAGGGCATTGGACGCGGACGTGGCCGTCACGCTGCCGCTGGTGCAATGGGTGGGCCGCATGGGTGAGCCGCTGTTTCTCTGCGAGCCACCCACCGGATACTCCGACAAGTCGGAAACCTGGGTTAATTCCGGCGCACTCTTGAATCGCCTCAACTTCGCCATGGGATTCGCAAGCGATCACATGGCGGGCGCCGTCGTGGACTTGGCTCCAGTATTTGGCGGCGAGGCTGCTGGTGACGCGCACGCAACTCTGTCGCGTGCCCTCCAAATCTTTTTGGACGATCAGGTCGCGCCTGGTACGCGCGAAACGCTCGAATCGCGCCTGAACGATCCGGTTGTCTTGCAGGCGAAGCTCGACGATCCCGTCAAGCACGTGAACGAGGGCATGTTGTCCGGCTTGGTTCTCGGCGCGCCGGAATTTCAGCGGCGATAGCTGCGCCCAAGCGCATCTCGATGAACGTATCGCTGTTCCGTTGGCCTTCTTCGGTAAGGAGCATTTTATGAATCTTTCCAGGCGCTATTTCCTCAAAAATGGCGGAATCGCCATGCTGGGCATGGCATCGCTGCCGTCATTTTTGCAGCGGGCCGTCGCGGCCACTTCCGCGCCAAGTAAGAAGAAAATGGTCGTGCTGTTTCAGCGCGGCGCGATGGACGGCTTGAACGTCGTCGTTCCCTTCGCCGAGCCGAACTACTACCAGATGCGCCCTACCATCGCCATCCCTGCGCCGCAGCGAGGTGGTGCTGAGGCGGCCATCGATCTCGACGGTTTCTTTGGCCTTCATCCGAGCCTTCAACCTCTGCAGCCCCTATTCCAGCAGGGAAATCTCGCAATCGTTCAAGCAGTGGGCTCACCCGATCCCACTCGCTCGCATTTCGACGCGCAGGACTTTATGGAGTCGGGCACGCCCGGCGTGAAGTCCACAGACGATGGCTGGCTCAATCGAGCGCTTCAAGTTCGTCCTGAATACCAGCAATCACCGTTTCGAGCCGTCGCGCTCGGCCCGTATCTTCCGCGCACGCTCCAGGGCAGCGTCTCCGCCATCGCCATTCCGGATCTCAAGCAATTCAAAATGAATGGCCCGCAGCAAACCGTCCAGGGCGGCTTCGAGGCTTTGTATGCCCAGACAGTGGATCAGGCCATGCGCGGCGTGGGGCGCGAAACGTTCGAAGCCATCGATCAGCTCAAGAAGGTCAATCCGGATGCGTACCAGCCCGAAAACGGCGCCGACTATCCCAAGGGCCGCTTTGGCCAGAGCCTGATGGAAATTGCCGAACTTTTCAAAGCGGACGTTGGCTTGGAAGTCGCCTTCCTCGATAGTGGCGGCTGGGATCACCACGTCAACGAAGGCGGTGTGCAGGGCCAGCTTTCAAACTCGCTGCGCGATTTGGGGCAGGGAATCGCCGCGTTTCATCGGGACATGGGCGACCGAATGAACGACGTCGTTTTCGTGAGCATGTCCGAATTTGGTCGCACTGTTCACGAGAATGGCAACCGCGGCACCGATCACGGCCACGCCAATTGCATGTTCGTGATGGGCGGC
>Ga0182024_10025314_pt1 | contig 10487 bp, 4 predicted proteins | sample P32metaG_FD_120480 | JGI IMG/M metagenome (GOLD analysis project Ga0182024, IMG submission 120480) | Permafrost microbial communities from Stordalen Mire, Sweden - P3-2 metaG (Illumina Assembly) | ecosystem: Environmental > Terrestrial > Soil > Wetlands > Permafrost | place: Sweden: Stordalen...
GAGCGGCGGGGCCGCTGGCTGCGACATTAAGAAAACCTTCAATGGGGCCTCCTCCGGCGATGCCGCCAGGCAAGCCGCCTGGCACTCCACCCATCGCTTGGTCGGGTGGTGGCGCCGCGTCATTGACGGGGCCCTTGGAACCGCCAGCAACCATGCGGTTTGTAGCGAAATCATAATTGATTTGTAAAACTTTTAGACGACACAGGGCTCAAATCGGGGCATGTTTTGAGCGCCCTTCGGAGCACGGGGCTGAACTTTGTGTTCTGACGAGCGGTTGCGATGGAGGAGGCTCCTCGCCGCGCTGGATCGGCATATTCCAAAAGTCACGCTGCGACCTGTTTATCCAGAAAGTATATAAACTGAGTAGTTATAAGGCCGGCTTAAACCCGCATTTGTAGATCGTTCCCATCGATTAATTGGTGTTGACAGGAACAGCTGCCTGGACGCATGTTGCCCGCGTCGCCCGAAGTGGACACGGTGCTTGAAGAAGAAAGTCGGCCCTAAAGAAGTCCGCAGAGACGTCCCTGCAATTCAGGTTTAGGGCCTCAATCGCTTAGCTCTCTTCAAGGCCAGTCATTCTTCGGGCCTCCTCTCCCTGTCGAGAGAAATCCCAGCTCCGATACGAACGTAGCCGTGGTGTGGGTGTGCGCCTGACCGCACGCGACTGCCCCACAGCAATGAGGAGAGGTGTGCATGGACTCTCATATTGAAGGTTACTGTACCGGCATCCAGCAATCAACTCGACGGATCGTGCTCGCCAAGAAAAGACTGCTCGACCTCTTAACAGGTTTTTTTCTTGGCGGATCGGAAATAGGAGCCGTTCGAAAAACCACTGCGGCAAAAAAGATGCTGATAGCTACGGTAGCTGCCTTCTTGCTGTGCGCTCCTCTGTATCCACAAGGCAATGCAGGCCGAATCTTAGGAGTCGTAACGGACCAGCAGGGCGCCGCCGTGCCTAACGTAACCGTAACGATCACAGACACGCAACGAGGAACTTCGCGAACCCTTAAAACAGACGAAGCCGGAGAATTCAACGCTCCTAACCTATTGCCGGGCGCCTATGCGGTCCGCGCGGAAGCGCAAGGATTCAAGCCTACCGAACACACTGGCGTTACTTTGGAGGTCAATCAGGACCTTCGTGTCGACATTCAACTCCAAATTGGTTCAGAGACTGAGACGGTCGAAGTTTCCGCAGACGCGCCGGTGATCGAAACAACTGGCGCAGCGGTGGGCGGAACCATCCCGAACGTCGTGATGAACGAGCTACCGTTGAACGGCCGCAACTTTCAGAATCTGATCGCCATGCGTCCGGGCATGACGATCTATCCGGGCGGGGGCTCTTGGACGCAGAGCACCGACGGCACGCGTCCGCATGACCAGATGTATTTGGTCGACGGCGTCAACAGCAACGATCCCTCGATCGCCATGAGCGTGATGAACGCACCTTTGCTGGCGGGAGATGGCGGCACCATGCTGCCGATCGAAGCGATCGACGAGTTCAGGACGGAGGTAAATCCTCCGGCTGAGTTCGGATGGAGGCCTGGGTCCGTCGTTAACGTAAGCATCAAGTCGGGTACAAACGGCCTTCATGGTTCGGCCTTTGCCTACGGCCGCGATCAGGCGTTCGATGCGCGGGATTACTTTGCGGCGCAGGCGCCGGCGCCAGCGCCACCGCTAGCGCTCGAGCAGTTCGGAGGCAGCTTGGGCGGTCCCATCAAGAAGGACAAACTATTCTTCTTCGCGGATTACGAGGACCAACGCTACTTGGTCGGCAGTCCGTCGGAGCATACCGCCCCAATCACGGGCGGCGCGAACGCCACCGTGTATACGACAACTCCAGGCCTGATACCCGGGCTAATAGGGGCCTGCAAGAACGCGTTGGCGGGCATAGGTGTCCCAGCAGCAGGTGTCGCGGCCTTGAGCGCACAAATGGCGGGTCTGAGTACCGGTTGCGTGCCGCTGCCGAACTATCCCGGTCTGTTTCTGCCCAACAGTAGCGGAGCCGAGGACATCACGACAGCTTTTAATACCACGAGTCAGATAGACACCGGCGTCACAAAAATCGACTACAACCTTAATGACAAAAACCAATTGCACGGCTCTTATTTCTTTAGCGAAGGCAACGGAGTCGTGGTCGACAACCCTCCCAAACAAATTGCTACCAACTGGCTCTCGGACCAGTTCGCACGGTCCCAAGTAGCTGCTGTGAGCTGGATTTGGACGAAGAGTTCTTCCGTGGTCAACGAAGCTCGCGTCGGCTATTCCGACTATTCCCAACAGTATTTGGCCAACGATAGCACCCAAAATCCAGACGACTACAGCTTCAACGGCCCTACGTACAATTTCAACACCGGGGTAACGAACCCAACCTTTTTCGGGTTTCCTCCGATCACTTTTCAAAATCTGCCCTTCTACCAGGTGGGCGCGGGTAGCTACCAACTAGTAGGCCCCGACGGGATCCTGGATCTCGTGGACAACGTCTCGGTTTTACGAGGCAAGCACGCCTTCAAATTTGGCGGAGAAGTTCTGAACATGCAAAATCCCGTGGGAATAGGAAGCTCCAAGGGCAGCGTTCGCTTCGCGAACCTTCCGACGTTTTTCAACGGCGTCCCAAACAAAGCAAGTTTTCTCGGCGGAGCAGATCTCCTGAGGCACTTCAGCACCGGGGGATACGCCGGCTTCCTTCAGGACGATTGGCACCTCAAACCAAGAGTTCAACTCAGGCTCGGAGTGCGGTACGAGATAGACACGGTCCTCAAAGACTCCAACGGCCTGCTGGGTAACTTCGATCCAAACTCTGCGACCGGTTTGGTGCAAACCGGCGCAGGAATTACTTCTCTCTACACCGGCGACCATCACAACTTCTCGCCACGGATCGGTCTCGCTTGGGACGTCAGGGGCGATGGGAAGACCGTGGTTCGCGTGGGTGGAAACATCATCTTCGAACAGCTTACCAACGACGTATTCGGGGGGAACGCGGGTGGCGTCGGGTTAGCCGGCGTTCCGACCGGAATCCCGTTATACGACCAAACCAACGGTCAAACTCCACTTCAGAGCGGTGGCACGATCAACGCAGTTGCGACGACTTATAACGGCAAAGCATTGACTGGTAGCACAGCGAATGGTGGCGGACCCGGCGACATCGCGTATAACTGGCAGACCAATGCGACTAATCCACTTTTCAGCGACGTATCGCCGGCGTGTGGTGACAACAACGTCACCGTCAAGGTAACTGGTATCACGCCTACTCAGTGCGCGATTACTGGGGTCAATCCTAACCTTCGGTCCCCCTACGTTACGACTTGGACGTTGGTCTTGGAACCTCGGGTTGGAGGTTGCCTACGTAGGTAACCATGGCACGAAGCTGATCTCCCTGACCGACGTCAACGAACCGCCCATTGGGGCTGGATGGACACCGGCGGCCATCAGTTCATGCCTCATGAGCGCGCCAGCTTACGGCAACTGCTCGCCTGACGCGGCAGCGGAACAGGCAGCCCGACCCTATAACGCAAAGTTTCCGTACCTGAGCTACATCGACATTCTGGGAAACGGAGATACCTCGAACTATAACGGCCTCCAGACAACCCTTACGGAACGGACGTCCCACGGCCTGTCCTTCGTGGCGGGTTATACGTATTCCTACGCCCTGGACGATTCGTCGGACAATGAGGGCACTCTCAAAGTTCCCATCGGCCCGGAGCAGGCACTATATACATACAGCGATTTCGACATTCGCAACCGTTTTACGCTTACTGCAACTTACGCGCTCCCGGGGAGGGATGGGTTTGCGCAAATGTTAGAGGGTTGGTCAGTCAGCTCCTCCGTGGTTCTTCAAAGCGGTTTGCCGTGGGGCGCTGGGGATGCCTCAGACGATTTCAGCGGAACTGGCGAAATAAGCAATAGAAACAGCCAGCTTCAGGGGTGGGACTTTATCGGCAAGCCCTCCGACTTCACGATGATTCACGGTTTTACCAACTATAACGGCGGCGTGCTCTCGGGCGGTACCGGGGGAGTGCCGTATTACCCCGGGAGCAGCAACCCGGCCTGCGCAGCGGCGGCCCAGAAACTGGACGGTGGAGCAACTGTCGGCTTGGCTCAGGCCTCGCTCGCTAACCTGGGCTGCTTTGCCTTGGGCAACTCCATTCTAATCCCTCCAGCGTATGACACGCTCGGTCCCGTCAGCCGCAACATCTTCCGGGACTCCGGCTTCAAGAATTGGGATTTCTCAGTGAGCAAGACTTTTGCTTTCAAGGAGCGCATCAGGGCGCAGTTCCGGGCGGAGTTTTTCAACCTTCTCAATCATCCCGATTTTGCCAATCCTTACGGAGGTCCCAGCGGCGGTTCCGGGGCCAACGATCCCTCGTCTGGAGCGGGCTACGGGTGCGGTTGCGTCACGATGGATGAAGGCGGGCAAAACCCGGTGCTTGGGTCCGGCGGACCTCGCGACATTCAATTTGGTTTGAAGCTCCTCTGGTGAGGTCTTGAAGAACGAGGAGCGACTAGGCAGACCGCTGGGCGATACGTCACGCGGGCGTCAATTTCATCATGAGCACTCCGAACGTTAGACGATTGGAGGATTGGATAGCACATGAGGTACTCGCGCATACTGGCAGGACTGACGGCATTTGTTCTGACTCTGGCTCTGGCGCTGTTTCTGGTGCCCGCGCCTGTGGTGCGTTCGCAAACTCGAGTGTCCGAGTTCCATCTGCAAGAAGCGACAATCGACGACATCCAGCAGGCCATCCGCTCCGGGCAGATCACCTGCGCAGAGCTGGTCCAGCTTTATATCAATCGTGCAAAGGCTTACAACGGGGTCGTTGATCAGTTGGTGACCAAAGACGGAGCGCCGATCCCCCCGACACTCGGGGTAGTTCGAGCGGGCTCCCCACTCAAGTTCCCGACGCAAACCGTCGCGATATCCACTCTCTTGCCAAATTTCGATCAGTACGCCGGCCTGCCAATCGAGTTTGGCAGGATGGAGCCAACAGCATCTGATCCAAGCGTTCAGCAACAATATGGCATGACCATTGGCGTTCCCAATGCCGGTCAGGTCAACGCACTGGGTACGCTAAACATCCGCGGCGAGCGCTCCGTCACTTGCAAGGGAGATCGCGATAAGAAGCCCTCCGACGGGCCGCTCCCGACGGGCTCGCCTGCGGTCTGCGAGGAATTCCGCAAGCAGCCGGACGCGCTCGAGCGCGCGGCCGAGCTCGATGCCCAGTACGGCCAGAATCCCGATCTGGCGCAGTTGCCCATGTATTGCGTCGTGTTCTCGTTCAAGGACCCCTACGATACCAAGGACATGCGCAGCACGGGCGGCGCCGACGCGCATTACGATATAGATTTCCCGGCCCGGGACCAGACGCTCGTGGCTCAGCTTCGTGCGACGGGCGCCATCATTTATGCCAAAGCGGTGAACACGGAGTACAACGGTCGCCCAGTTCCTCAAGTTCGCAACGGGGCGCCGGGAACGCCGGGCACAAACAGGCCCGCAAAGGTTCTCGTCTCAACCCTGGGCTATCAGCGCAGCACTTGGGCAGGAAATCCGAGCGAGGTCTATGACACCACGCGCGCAGCCTCCTTAGGTTCAAGTTCTGGTTCGGGCGTTTCCGTGAGCGCGAATCTTGTGGACTGCAGTCTTTGTGAAGAGACCGGCTTGTCTTGCCGCGGGCCCTCCAATCACAATTCGGTGGCGCTGATCTTGCCTCAGAAGTCGCTTATCTCCTATATCGGCGGCGCGATCGGCGCAAACATTTACCAGGATCGGGCGGGCATCATGTGCCGCACGGTCAAAGACGCGACGAAAGTATTGGACGCCCTCAAAGATCCGGTCAATGGATACTATGATCCGCGCGATATTTTCACGGCGCTCCCCAGATCGGTTCTTCTCGATAAGCCTTACTCTGACAGCATAGCCACCGGCGAGCGCGGCTCGCTCCACGGAATGCGCATCGGGATCATCCGCGAATCTATGGTGACTTTTCCGGGCGTAAAGGCCGATGAGCCGATGTCTCAAGCAGCGGCCAAGGAAATCAAGTCCGTACTCGGCGACTACCTGGGAGCTACTCTGGTGGAATCTGTCGATCCCCTTTGGCCAGATGATCCCAGTGTTGAAAAAATGAAAACGTCGTACACACAGGCTTTAGCCCAGATGCTCCCGGTACTGTTCCCCGAAATTCTTTTCCGGCTCACACGCGATGGCAAGCCTGAATTCCCCGACTTTGCCGCGATGATTGTACCCACTGAGTTTGCGCCGGGTAAGACGTTTGGAACCGGAACGATGAAGCCCATTGATTACATGCTCAATTTGGCCGAAGGGCGCGTGCCGGTCCCCAAAAACTTCAACATCCGTACGCTTTTCGGAGACGGGGCCGAATCGAACGCCTTCACCTTGGAAATGAATCAATATCTGATGCGGCGGGCGGCCGATTGGAAACAGCGCGGATTCACCGAAACCTTGGCGGATTTCGCCGCCCTGAATGCTCGCTCGAAGTTCTGGGGCGACGATCAGCGCGCGGGATTCAAGAATTGGGAACAGATGATGGACATGCGCAATCCACTCGGCGAGCGGCAAGGAATCGATGAGATCATCATGATGCGAGAGCTACTGCGGCGAGTTGAGATGAAGGTCCTCGAAGAAAACCACCTCGACGCCGTCGTTCGTCTCCACACTTCACTTCCACCCGGTAAGATCGGGCTGGCGACCCAGCCAGAACCCCCTGGCGACACCCGCGGCGAGCTTGGCTATGGACCTGTTGGCGGTCTCTCCGAGGTGCTGGTTCCCGCCGGGTACGTGCGGACGGTTTACGATCCAGTCTTCGTATTGAGTGCAGACAAGAAGCGATACGTTCCGACCAATAACAACACCCCTATAACTATGCCCGCACCGGGTCTGCCCTTCTCTCTTGTTTTTCGCGCGGAGCCCGGGAAGGAAGACGTCATCTTGAAGATCGCCTCGGCCTATCAGGCGGCTTCTAAACGCCGCGTTCCTCCGCCTGCGTTTGGCCCGATTCCAGGCGAACCATAAAAACGATTGGCAGGGGGCGGCGATACGAATGCGCCACGAACAAAGCAACCAACGGAATTACAGAGAAGTTGTCATTACATCTGCGTTAGCGAAGGAGGATTACTTTGAGAAAGCAAATTATCGGTGCTCAGGCGCTTAGTGACACGTACAAGGTGTTCCGCTCCCCGCGGATCAACCTGCTGCTCTTGGCACTGCCATTTACATTGGCAGTGTTCATGCCAGCGGCGGGTCTGGCCCAAACAGCGAGTGGCGGGCAGAGCGCTGCAAGCCCCAACACTGCCGTCACATGGCACTTTCATCTTGAGGAGGCCACGATCGATGATGTCCACCGGGCGATACAAGAAGGACAGATAACGTGTCATGGGTTGATCGAGGCTTACTTTGCTCGCGCCAAAGCCTACAATGGCGTGACCAATAAGCTGGTCACCGCGGACGGTAAGGACGTACAACCCGTTTCCGGGACGGTTCGCGCGGGCTCGCCGCTGAAGTTCCCAACCCAGACCATAAAAGCTTCGGACATATTTCCAGACTTCGGCCAGTACGCCGGTCCTCCCATTGAATTCGGCCGCATGGAGACGACAGCCACGGACCCAACTGTGTACCAAGAGTACGGCATGACGGTCGGGATGCCGAATGCCGGCCAAGTGAACGCCCTGCAGACAATCAACATCCGCGGCGAGCGGTCGGTGACCTGCAAGGGCGCCTTCGACACAGCGCCATCCAAAGGACCACTACCCCCGGGTGCGCCAGCGGTCTGCGAGGAATTCCGCAAACTGCCTGACGCGCTGGAGCGCGCCGCCCAGCTTGACGCTCAATATGGCAAGAACCCGGATCTCAAGAGCCAGCCCATGTACTGCATTCCTTTCGCGTTCAAGGATCCGTACGACACCATGGACATGCACACAACGGGAGGCGCCGACGCCCGTTACGACATCGATTTTCCCGCTCGAGACCATACCCTGGTCGCTGAGTTGAGAAAAAAGGGCGCGATCATTTACGCCAAATCCGTCCTCACCGAGTACAACGGACGCGGTGGCGATCCAGGCGGGAAAAACAAGCCGGCGAAGGTGCTCTATTCCACGCTGGGCTATCAACGCAGCACGTGGGGAGGAAATCCGTCGAGCGTTTTTGATTCGACGCGCGCTGGTTCGCTCGGATCAAGCTCCGGTTCTGGTGCGTCCGTAGGCGCGAACCTGGAGATATGCGGCATATGCGAGGAATCCCGCGCATCCTGTCGCGGTCCAGCCAACCACAATTCCGATGCCCTGATTCTTCCGCAGAAGTCGATGATCTCGTTCGCGGGCGGCGCCATCGGCTCGGACATGTATGTGGATAGAGCGGGCATCCATTGCCGGACAGTTAGGGACGCCGCGAAGGTGCTGGATGCGCTACGTGATCCAGTCAACGGCTACTACGACTCGCGCGACGTGATGACCACGGTGCCGCGATCCAGCATTCTGGACAAGTCCTACGCCGCCGCCGCGATGATGTCCGGAAAGCCGGGCTCGTTGAAGGGCATGCGTATTGGAATCATTCGCGAATCGATGCTGACCTTCCCGGGCGTGAAAGCCGACGAACCGATCGTCGAAGCCGCCAACAAGGAAATCAAAGAAGTCCTGGGCAAGCAGCTTGGGGCGACGCTGGTCGAGTCCGTCGACCCAGACTGGAAAGACGATCCCGACATCGAAAACATGAATCCCACGTATTCCCAGGCGCTTGCTCAACTTGTGCCCGTCATATTCCCGGAGATCCTTTTCCGATTGACTCGTGACGGCAAACCCGAATTCCCGGAATTTGTCGCGGCGATTATTCCGACTGAGTTTGCCCCGGGCAAAACGTTCGGCACAGGCACCATGAAGCCCATCGACTATATGGAAGCGCTGGCAAACGGGCGCGTGCCGATCCCGAAAAACCTCAACATCCGCGTGATCCAGCAAGAGGCGGAATCCATGAACTTCCACTACATGTTCATGAATTACGCCCAACGGCGCGCTGCGGACTGGAAGGCTCGCGGATTCACGGAAACCCTGCTTGACTGGCCGACATTGAATGCTCGTTCCAAATTCTGGGGCGACGATCAGCGCGCGGCCTTCAAGAATTGGGAAGAGGTCGATAACATGCTCAATCCACTCGGCGAGCGCCAGGGGATCGCGGAGCGCGCTCAGCTTCGGGAGCTCCTGCGTCGCGTGGAAATGAAAGTCATCTATGAGAACCGCCTTGATGTCGTTGTCCGCCTGCACACTTCTTTGCCTCCAGGCAAGATTGGGATGGCAGAATGGCCGCAGCCTGAAGGGGACACCAGGGGTGAAACCGCATTTGGTCCCAACGCGGGTTTGACCGAAGTGCTGGTTCCAGCGGGCTACGTGCGAGTGGCCTACGACGCGGTCTTCAAGCTGAGCCCGGACAAAAAGCGATATATCGCCGTCAACAGCAACACGCCGACGATGTTACCGGCGCCCGGTCTGCCATTCTCTCTGGTGTTCAGGTCTGAGCCAGGGAAGGAAGACCTCACTCTCAAGGTAGCTTCGGCTTATCAGGCAGCTTCGAAGCGCCGCGTTTCACCGCCGGCGTTCGGCCCCGTACCCGGCGAGGAAACGCTTCTGAGAGATTTGCCGGCAAACCAAAGCGCAGCCAAACACACTACAACCCCGGCGGGAGTCGCTACAGAAATCGCCAGGAGTAATTAGTGGGGAACCGCTCCCTTGATCCGCTCCCCGCAAAGCCAAAAGGCAACGGGCCACTGGGCGTATCACAGAGTCAACCGAGGGGAGGGCCGAACGCGGGTTCGGCCCTCCTATCGAACTGAGTACCCCATCATGAGTATCACTATTATCAATAGCACTGCCTCAAATTTTGCGTTTCCTATCTCTGCCCGGGAACCGGCAAACTACATTTGGTTAGAAGTAGTCTGCGCAAGTGGGCCACCCCGCCTTTCCTCGTCGAAACGACGGTTTCCACTGTGGCGTGAAGCTGCGAGTTTTCGCACACCGTCGCGCCGGTCCTCCTCGAGGCGCTTCTTTGGTGTGACGATCGGAAAGGGGGATTTAATGCTCGATCAAAACGTTCTTCAATTGGACGCAATCCATCCGGACGCCCGCAGGAACCAAACGGTTGTCTTGCCGCCGCCGAAGAACTCATCGGAAGCAAACGTCTTTGCGGCAGCAATACTCGATGACGCCACAACGCACCGGAGGCGGCCGCTGGACCTGGCCATCTCGCTCGTGTTCCACGCCGGCCTGCTGACCGTCGTTTTACTTCTCCCACTTTTTTTCTCCACCAAACTTGACGTGCACGTGGCGGCCGCGACGTTCCTTGTTGCGCCACCGCCCCCGGTCGCCGCTCCACCACCGCCGCCGGCCGCCATACCACGCACGCCTCGGACACCGCCCAAGGAGATTTTCACGCCTGGGAAACTGACGGCTCCTTCCTTCGTGCCCCAGAAGGTCGCGATCACCGCCGA
>Ga0182024_10025315_pt1 | contig 10487 bp, 7 predicted proteins | sample P32metaG_FD_120480 | JGI IMG/M metagenome (GOLD analysis project Ga0182024, IMG submission 120480) | Permafrost microbial communities from Stordalen Mire, Sweden - P3-2 metaG (Illumina Assembly) | ecosystem: Environmental > Terrestrial > Soil > Wetlands > Permafrost | place: Sweden: Stordalen...
AAAGATTGTAGCCGGCCTCTTCAATGAGTTTTTGACGCTGCTCGCGCGTGGTGCTGCGGATGGGCTCGACGCTCTTTATCCGGAAGGGCTCGATGATGGTGCGAATCGACACGGCCTTAGCAACCCCCCCTGCAAACACTACCACATCGCACTAGGCACTGTGGCACCGTCCGGAATGTGATACCTTCCTAATCCGTTGCGGCGAGATGCCCGAGTTCCGAAACTTTCCTGCGAGAGATTCAGCAAATACGAGGACAGCCTAAGTGGTCGAGAGAGTGCTCTTCCGCAACCAATAATCCGGCTAACCTTCAGTTGGTACGGCGCGCGATCATCAAACGGCTCAGCTTCCTCGCAACGGCTGCGGTTCGCTAAATTCTACAGATTTTACATTACTCGACGGTCACCGGTATGCTCACTGTACCGGTCGCATTCGCGTTCGTTCCGGTAATTACAACGATCGAGGTACGAACAGGCGTTCCGGGATTTGTGACAGTCCCACCTCCGCCTCCAGCGCTTCCGCTTCCTGACCCGCCGCCTCCGCCGCCGCCGCAGGAGATACAGAACAGCAGGACGGCTGAGGCTGCAAGCGTTAACGCCATCCTCCGCCTCCGCGTGAAAACCAGAAAGAGAATGGGAGCGCAACCCAGGGTTAAACTCAGCGGCCCGGTAATTTCCGGGAAGCCAATAGGGTACATCAGTCGCGAAGTCTGAGAGGCAAGATGGAAGGAGGATTTTGGGCAGCCTGCAATCGTCAGTTTTTGTCGGTTCTTAACTTTAGGGCTGCCTCTATTCTGGTAAGCACGAAAGCGACTTCAGCTGGACCGCGGATTGAGTAGCGCGCGCGCGTCGGACGTGCAGCGCCAACGCGGATAGAAATGCCTTTACACAGGGCCTCGAAAGCGGGTTCGTCAGAAAGATCGTCCCCGAAATAAAAGGGGAGTGCGTGACGAAATGTCGGTTTGGCAAGGAATTGTTGCACTGCGATGCCTTTGCCCGAAATGCAGCGCGGAACGACCTCCGCGTCCCGTAGATTTTCAATGACACGCAGGGTCTTCTGAAAAGGAAGCAGCAGGGAATGGAGGTTGCGCCGGGCTAGGCGTTGCAACGCCGGGGATACACCCAGAAGGTGAACCGACAAGGTGAGGTGTTTGTCCTCGATCCACAAACCAGGAATTGAGGCGAGATGAATCGAGAGTTGTATTCGAGCACGCCGAAGTGCAGTGAGAGCCGAAACGGGAAGCGGAGAGTGACGGCCGCGTTCCCACCCGTACAGACCGAAGTAGCGGATGTGGCGGAGGCCGATATAGCGCAGAAGTTCGGCGCGGCGCCGGCCACTGATGACGACAAGTGTCACACGGGGATGAAGCGCGAGACGCTGCAACACATGGCGGATCGAGGACGCCAAGTGGACTTGATCGGGGAGCCGCGCAATGTTAACAAGCGTGCCGTCAAAATCGAGAAACACGGCGACGCAGCGGCTCAACTGGATCTGGGCCGCTATGCGATCCCAATCCGCAACAAGGTGAGGAGCCATACGCTCCAACTGGTTCATAGAGATTCGACCCGCTCCGGAGTGTCAATTCGAATCTCCGTAAGATCGGAAAGAAGATTAGCGGCCCAGCGATAGATATTATTTTCGCGGACCCCGGAGCGCAGTCGGCACATACGGGCGGACTGTTCTTCTTCGGACATATCGAGGGCGCGGTGGATGGCCCCGGCAACTTGCTGAATGTCATACGGGTTGATAAGCAGTGCATCGTGAAGCTCGAACGCGGCCCCTGCAAATGTGCTTAGGATCAGGACTCCGCGGTCGTCTTCGCGCGAAGCGACAAACTCTTTGGCGACAAGATTCATACCATCGTGGAGCGATGTGACGAGACACACAGATGCAGCACGATAGAAGCGCTCAATCTCCTGATGCGAGTGATGCCTCTTCACAAGCACAATTGGTTTCCAGCGGCCGGCCTGGAACCGCGTATTGATACGTTCAGCTTCAGCGGTGACCTCGTCCAGAAAATTCTTGTAGCGCTCGATGTGGGCGCGGCTTGGAGCGCCGATCTGCACGAAGGCGAATCGGCGCTGATAAGACGGGTTTAGCTCCAGAAAGAGCTCGATACCGCGGAAGCGCTCGAGAATGCCTTTGGTGTAGTCAACGCGATCGACTCCGACGCCCAGCAGGGTAGCTTCTATCCCCAACTCCTCGCACAATGCGGCGCGTTCCGCGCCTGAACTGCGTCGCGGTTCGGCTTGCGTGGAGATTTCGGGGAAGGCCACGCTGATAGGGTAAGGACGCACGCGCGTGACATGGCCCTGGCGATTAACTGCGAACCGGTCCCATTCGGTGAGCGCCTCAACCGCGCGGTCAACTGTCTCCAGAAAATTGTTGCAATGCGATTGAATGTGGAAACCGATGAGGTCGGCTCCCAGAAGACCGTCTACGAGTTCGCGCTGCCAAGGGCAGATGCCGAAAGCTTCCGCATTAGGCCAGGGTATGTGCCAGAAGATGGCGACACGCGCGTCAGGCCGCGCTTCTTTGACCATTCGTGGGAGCAGAGCAAAGTGATAGTCCTGCACGAGAAGCATCGGCGATTCCGTGCTTTCCATTTCTCCGAGGACGATATCGGCGAAGTGGCGGTTAACCTGCTGGTAGTGAAACCAGTCCTCCGGGCGGAATACCGGACGTGTATGCGCGATGTGACAGAGAGGCCAAAGACCTTCGTTGGAAAAGCCTGCGTAGTAGCGTTTTTCTTCTTCGGCGCTGAGCCAGACACGCCGCAGCGTATACGTTGGATGATCGGGCGGAACTCGGAGGCGATCATGCGCGTCGACCACTTCGCGGTCAGCGCTGCCGGAGCCGTGAGCGATCCATGTGCCGTTACAAGCAAGAAGGATAGGTTCAAGCGCAGTGACCACACCGCTCGCGGGGACGATCACGCCTATCGATTTATCTTTGTTATTAAAGACGTGCATGTAAGGCTCGCGATTCGAGACGACGAACAGCGGCTTGTTCTGCAGCTTGTTGCGCACGCTGACGCGGAGGCGTTCAGCCGTCCACAGGGATGCGTTCGAATCGCGGAGACGCGCCTCTTCTTCCGCAGTGGCGCGGGCTGCGCTGAGATCGTGGGCCAGATGCGTGACTTCCTGATTGATCTGATCAAAGATTTCGCCTTGGGCAACAGCAGGGGGAGCGTGTGACTGACCCGTGCGGAGCGTGCGGAGCCATTTCGTGGTTTGCGTGAGGGGGCCGGTGAAGGTCCAGCGAACTAGCACCAGCGCGAGGGCCGTGATAAGTAGCGTTTGGATTAGGGCGTTGAGCAGGGAATCGCGCAGAGTATGCGAGATCTGGGTGTCGATATAACTAGTGTCGTGTAGCAACATGAGTGTCCCGACGGTTTGTCCATTCAGGTGGAGCGGCAAGGCATAGATGTGGACAGGCACTTGATCGATGCGAACAAACTCGCCATAACCGATGTTATGGTTGGCGGCGCGGACTGCGGCGGCAGGTTGGGTTTGGAGTTGAAGTGAGAGGCCAGACGTAGCAGCAAGGACGGTACCGTTTGCGTCGTATACAGCGACCCCTTTCAAGTGTTCGCGCTGGCAGAAGCGTTCGACGAGCCGTTGGATGCTACCGTCAGGCTTTCGATCGAACAGAGGTTCGACGGCATCCTGAAGGCTGTCGCCGAGGATTTCTGCACGGTGCGAGAGATCGTTGCGGAGGATGCGCTTTTCCGTATGAACCTGATACGCGGCAAAGAGCAGACAGCCAGCGGCCACGCTCACTATCAGCGGGAGGACCATTTTCAGAGTAGTGCGCATCAACTCCTCAGTTTGACCCTAGCGAGATTTCGTAACCTCGCAAACAAAAGTCTACATGCGACGGCCAGCGGGAAGCTGGCAAATTGCATTCGACGGCGCCGGAGGCGGAACGTGGGTCGGCGTTTTGTACTCCACTCGCGGCCGCTCGATCACGATCGCGCCTTCCCTCAAGCAATTGGAGATGGCCGTGATACTTTCTCGGTCACAACGGTTGTGGTTCTCTATCTTTTTCCTTCTTGGCATTCCCGAAATATCTCTCCAATGACTTCCGAGCCAGATCTTGGCCGCCTAGCCCGAAGGCGATAGCCAACCCGAGCATTAAGGCTCCAAGAATGATCGAAAACGCCGATATCACGGTCTGTCGTGCCACGCCGAGTTCCTCCAAAGTCATCGAAATCGCCAGAATCCAGATAACGAAACGGATTGACCAGCTAAGGATTCTTGGGGAAGGATGCCCCGCATTAACTCCGGCAAGCAGCGCAGTCCGGGATAGAAAGTTCGCTGCCATCAGGCCAAGGAACAATATCAGGATCCCAATGAATACCTCGGGCAGGAACTGAAACAACCGCGAAATCTGTCCCTGCAGGCCAGCAACGCCGAGCACGCCGAGCCCGATTAAAATGAAGCCGAACCACGTTACCCAAAAGACGGAGCGGCTGAGCAACACCGTCATCGGAGCGAGATGTGCGAGCCGAAGGATGCGGGAAGCCCCCGCCTCCTCAGAAACTCGGTCGAGTTTCGTAAGGCCCAGGACTGCTCTCAGAATGTACTTGAGCACGAATGCTACCACGAGCCCGAGGACAGTGATAATTAGCATCACTAAGAGACGTGGGAGAAAGTCAGCAATCATGTGGACGAAATTGCTGTACGCCTGCTCTAAGCCCTGCAGGATGGTTTGTCTCATGATTTCACCTCAACCTTTGCCTTCCATTTCTCCTTCAGATATGGCTTTTGGCGCTCGAACTCGACGCATAGCGCTTCGCTGGCCGTCTCTATCTCGGCTGGTGATGACTCGGAATGTTCAGTGAGATAGGAAAAGGTCACGCCTCGATACAGGGGTGCCAAGGCCTGGACTAAGTGATCCCGATTGATGACGGCGTGATGGTAGGAAGCAGCGAAATCATAGAGCGTCCTAACCCAAAGGTCAGATGTGAACCTGAACTCGCTTTCCTGAAGCGAAACGATGCTTTTGATTTCGGCGTGAGTTTCGGGATCCAGAATCGAGCTTAGAATCGACTCCAATTCCGTTACCCCGCTTCGGAACATCTCGAAGACCCTGTGTCGATCTAAGTCGGCCGGCTCCGAGGTCAGCTCATGATCCGGCCCAAAGGTCCGCACGGGTTCTGGTCTCTCGCCGTCCAACCAGTCTGATTGCCGGGATTCCATGCACCAGAACAGGTTTCCTACGGTCTGTCGAAAGACTTCAACGATGTCTGTCCCGGAGCCTGTTGTTGCGCGTAATTTCTCACCGAGGAAAACCTGGCAGCAGCGAAAATCATTGGAAATTGCGGAGATTGCCATCCATGCTTCAGGTCTGGTCACAATCGCCTCTTCGTGCCACACATCCTGTTTGAGGCAAACCGCGGCTAGGCGACCGGAAAATCCCCATTCATCCGAGTAGAGTTCGCGGATTCCGCAGCCGAAGATCGCGCGGCTCATCGGATAGAGCAAATTCCGAGCCAGCAACCCTTGAAACTTGTGGCGCGTATAAAGTGGCGCTACGAAATCGAACTTTTCCTGGTATGCAGGCCTCAGTAAATTTGCGATCCAGTCGGGCGTGAAATTGGTTGTCCCGGGTGAAACGACGGCGCAGGCCCGTGCCCGCAACAAGTCTGCCGCGGCTAGAATCGTGCGCAGAGTCATTCCTGGAGAAGGTGGGACAGAAAAGTCCGCTGTCACTCGCTGGACAGTGCGAAGTGACACTGACTCGGCTAAACGTACATTCTTTTCTGCCACGTTGCCTGGCCTCGCTGTCGCGTCGCCCCCGTGCTGGTCTCCACCGTACGCATTGACGATGACCGCCCGTTGCCTCGTAAAGTGCTGCTGAAAGCTTCGTTCAATTGCGTACAAGGCTTGACTGGTTGTGTTCGCATCACTGTGAGAAGAGATCCCCACAAGAAGATCCACTTCGCCAACGCCCATCAGTTGGCGAAGCAAATCGTCGTCAAGGAAGGTATCTTCGGTCAAAGCGTTTGAAATCTCATTTTCAACCCGCAGATCCGGAAGGATTCACCGACGTGACGCCGCCGCCCGTCGTTGGTCAAATCCGGCGAAGCTGAAACCAGTAAAACTGATAGGGCCCCAGCGTGAGTAAGTAAGGCAGATCCGCAAACCGCGGAAATAGGTTTCTCCCAAACATCTCAATCGGTACGTAGCCCTTAAAACGCCGCACATCCAGTTCTACAGCTTGTGCGGAACTAGAAAGATTGTTCACAACGAGCACTGTTTCCTCACCGAATTGGCGGACGTAAGCCAGAACCCGGTGGTTCGAAGGATTCAAGAATTGAATCGATCCACGGCCAAATGCTTTAAATGAATTACGCAATTGAATTAAGGACTTCATCCAGCGGAGGAGCGAGTGCTTCGATCGTTTTTGCGAATCCACGTTGATCGCTTGAGAGCCATACACGGCGTTCGAGATTACGGGCGAATACAAGCGTTCAGGATCTGCTGTCGAGAACCCTGCGTTCCTTTCGCCAGTCCACTGCATCGGAGTGCGAACCCCATTGCGATCGCCAAGGTAGATGTTATCGCCCATGCCGATTTCGTCTCCGTAGTACACAACGGGCGTCCCTGGCATGGACATTAACAATCCGTTTAGCAGCTCTATTTGCCTCCTGTCGTTGTCCATCATGGGGGCAAGGCGTCGGCGGATGCCTCGATTGATTCGCATCGTCTTATCCATGGCGTACTCGTCGTACATGTAGTCGCGTTCGATATCAGTGACCATCTCTAGCGTAAGCTCGTCATGGTTACGGAGGAAAATGCACCACTGGCAGTTGTTGGGTATTTCTGGCGTCTGTTCAAGGATGTCGATGATCGGCTTACGATCTTCCAGCTTCACGGACATAAACATTCTTGGCATGAGAGGAAAGTTAAATGCGGCATGGAATTCGTCACCATCTCCGAAATATGCGCGAATGTCGGCAGGCCAATTGTTCGCCTCAGCTAGAAGCATCCTTCCGGGATATGTTAGATCCAGGCGTTTGCGAAGGTCGCGGATAATCGCATGCGTTTCGGGCAGATTTTCACACGAAGTTCCTTCGCGCTCGACGAGATAGGGAACCGCATCAAACCGGAAACCATCCACGCCTAGATTCAGCCAGAACTTCATCACTTCCCATAGCGCCTCAAGAACCTTCGGATTGTCGAAATTCAGATCGGGTTGATGGCTGAAAAATCGGTGCCAGTAATAGGACTTCGAAATGGGATCCCATGCCCAGTTGGACGTCTCTGTGTCGACAAAAATGATCCGCACGCCCTCGTAACGAGTGTCTGTATCACTCCATACGTACCAGTCCCGTTTAGGATTTTCGCGAGAGCTTCGAGCCTCTTTAAACCACGGGTGTTGGTCCGAAGTATGATTCAAGACCATTTCGATGATGATACGTATCCCCCGATTATGAGCCGCTGTCAGGAACGTCTTGAAATCCTCAAGTGAACCGTAACTCGGATGAACCGAGGCGTAATCGGCTATGTCGTAACCGTCGTCCCGCAGTGGCGAAGGATAAAAAGGCAGGAGCCAGATAGCGGTAACCCCAACGTCTTGCAAATAGTCGAGTCGTTGTGTGAGACCAGCGAAGTCGCCAATGCCGTCAGCATTGCTGTCGCAGAACGTCCGCACATGAAGCTGATAGATAACGGCATCCTTGTACCAGAGGTTATCTGTTTGCAGTGCCAACGTTCGATTCTCCCTTCGATTCTGGAAAACCTTCGATCGGTTACCCTGCTGTCATACCCTTTGTATCGGGTGTGGAATCGCACTGAATGAGGCAGATGCTCATTGTGTTCACGGTACATTTTACCATGTACTTTCTTGATCTCGTCTTCTCCCGCGAACAAACGGAAGGAGATTCGGTTGCGGAGGCCTGATTTGAACCGATGCTGAAGGCAGACGGGGCACCCTGTGGGAGGTGCATCCAGTGACGAAAGTTGAGGTGTTTACCGCTGGGGAACGGCGAGAGAAGAACGCCTTTTGGAGAGCGCCCGTAAAGCTGGTGACGCACGCAGTGCTTGCGCTTCTTGCGCCGGATGCTCAACCCCGCTTCCCGATACACGCGATGCACTCGTTTGTGGTTCACATCTTCTCCGCTGCGTCGTAGCAACACATGCAAGCGCCGTTAGCCGAACCGCGGCTTCTCCCGCGCCAACTCCACCAGCCGTGAAGTAAGAGACTGAGGTTACGGCGCGCCTTCAGGAGTTGCTGGGCAAGAGTTCAATGCTATGCAGAAGCTCTCCGCATAGCCGTCGACAGATTGAGAAAAGGTTGGTAGTTCGGTTATGTTTCTTCCAAACACTCCGTTCGTAAGGTCTAGCTTCGCAGGTCGATCTAAACAGAGCCAAAGTCATTGCGTGTACGTACGGAAGGGCCTACGATGCGCCTGAAGGTGTGGAGGACCTTATGACGGCGCGTACTATCTTTCTGGCCAAGTTGATCCCTGGATCGGCATGAATGCGCGATGACAGACAAGGTGGATTGAGGTGCAAGTTCTCAGCATGCGCAAGGTGTGATCATCACGATCCCGGCGACAGCGGAGCAACTTTCGCTTTCTGCGCCAACCGTGGCGAAGGCCTTGCAGCACATGATGAAGCTCGGTATGGTCGTCGAGACCACCGGCAAACAGCGGCATCGGCTCTTCACGTATTACCGCTACCTGGAAATTCTCAATCGGGGCACCGAACTGCCAAAGACAAGTCGCTGACATGGCTTGCGTAAGCCGATGGAAGCTGATCCCCTCTCCAGAAGTCTGTAGTGCACTCGACATCGTGGTTGACCGTGGCGATAGACCTGAGCCGTCAACGCGTGTCGATAAGGTCGCCCACTTCAAGGGAAATGAAGTCCTCACATTTTGATTGATTCCAAAGGTAGAAAAGTTAATGCTTATTTAGGAGGGACACACATGTGTAATCGGGTTCTTACGATCGCGGCTCTCGCCGCAGCCGCAATCACTGGCCTCGCCGCCCAACAGGCGCCAGCGCCGCCGATGTCCGACAGCGTGGCAGGCTATCACCTTGCCACTACAATTCCATTGCCCGACGAGGGCTTCTGGGATTACCTCGGCATTGACGAGCCGAATCACCACCTGTTCGTTTCCCACAGCAACGAAATCCTCGTCATCTCGACCGAGACCAACCAGGTGATCTCAAAACTCGCCCCCACGCCTGGCAGCCATGGCGTCGTCGTCTCCCGCAAGGACGGGCACGGCTTCACCAGCAACAGCGGCAATAGCAGTGGTCAACAGGGCGTGAGCAGCTTCACCGAGTTTGATGCGAAGACACTCGACGTCATCAAGCAGGTGATTTTGCCCATCGGCGGCTCCGACGGCATTGTCTACGATCCCGCCAGTGATCGCGTCTTCGGCCTGACGCACGGCAAGAAGGATGTCGCCGTAGACGCCGCGACCGGGGACGTCGCCGGCGTCATCGAGATTCCCGGCGCGGCGGAATCCGCCGCCGCAGACGGCAAGGGGCACCTCTATAACGTTATGGAAGACCTCAGTATCTTGGTGGATATCGATACCAAGGCGCTCAAGGTCGTTAATCAGTGGCCCCTCGCGCCCTGTACGGGACCCTCGGGCGTCGCCATGGACACCAAGACCCGCCGCATCTTCATTGGCTGCCATGGCGGTGGTGACGGCACGGGCTTGATGGTGGTCTTCAACCCCGACGCGGGCAAAGTCGTCGCCACGTTGCCGCTCGGCGGTGCGGGCAACGATGCCGTGCGCTTTGACCCCGGCGCCAAACTCGCCTTTGCATCTGAGGGCGAGGGCGATATCACGATTGTGCGCGAGGAGTCATCCGATAAGTTCACTCTGCTCGGCAACGTGAAGACCGAGCCCGGTGCACGCACCATGGAGTGCGACACCTCGACCCATACGCTCTATTCGGTCACGGCAAAGTTTACCCCGCCACCGCCGCCCGATCCCAACGCCCCGCCGCCTGCCGCCGGCGAGCGAGGTGGGCGCGGTCGCGGACGCGGACAGATGGTCCCCGGAAGCTTTGCGCTGCTGGTGGTCCCGAATCGCTAGGTCCATGGCGCAGCGCCGCCGGAGTCCTATCATCATCCGCGTTGTTGTCGGCTGCGCCGTCGTCGCGCGTGCAATAAAGAGTGGGACGACGCGACCACGATTAGGCGAGCGCAGTCGATTTCCTGGAGTTTGCTTGCTTAAGCCGAGATGAGTTCGGTCCTCATGGTAATAGCCGACATATTCTGCAAGCAGCCGTTTCAGGTGGCTTTCGTTCAGCGGGATAACGTGGTCAAGCGAGTCACGTCGGCAACTCTCAATCCACCGCTCGGCGACCCCGTTTTGCCACGGGCTTTCAAAGGAGGAACTCGCAGTGATTGAAGCCAGGAAGGAATATCTCAAGGACATCAATGCGGAGGAATTGCGAGAACGGAAGAATTCGAGTAATTGCTTCTATTGTTCGGACAGGAATTAGGATCGCACAGA
>Ga0182024_10025316_pt1 | contig 10486 bp, 4 predicted proteins | sample P32metaG_FD_120480 | JGI IMG/M metagenome (GOLD analysis project Ga0182024, IMG submission 120480) | Permafrost microbial communities from Stordalen Mire, Sweden - P3-2 metaG (Illumina Assembly) | ecosystem: Environmental > Terrestrial > Soil > Wetlands > Permafrost | place: Sweden: Stordalen...
CAGGCTGATGTGCTCCGGGCACAGATGGCGATCACGCGACTCGATGAGCAGCTGATTGAACTCGATGAAGAGCGGGACACGGCGCTCGCCGGCTTGAACGTGTTGCTGGGGCGGCATCCGGATGAGGAGTTGGAGATTGCCGGCAGCTATGACGCCCCCAGAGAACTGCCAACTATTGAGGAGCTGGAGCGGCTGGCGATTCTGAATCGCCCCGAGCTTGCAGGGTTGCGAACGCAGATTGCGAAATCAAAGAATGAAGGCCAAGCCACGCGGTTGGCCATGAAGCCCGATTTCACTGCGGCGCTCGGTTATATGGTGATGCCGGCCGGCTCTGCATCGCGCAACGCGTACATGGCTGAGATGACCATGAATCTGCCCTGGTTGAATCGCGATCGCCACGAGGGCGAGTCGAAGCAGGCCGATGCGGCCACCGCGGTAGCGCAAGCCGATCTCGACGTGCGCACCTCTGCCGTGTTCCTGGAAGTGCGGCAGGCGCAGATCGCGACTCTCGCAGCCGAGAAACGCGTGAAGGTGTATCGCGATACGCTGCTGCCGCAGGCCGAGGCGGCATTCAAAGCTTCAACGGCCGCGTATCAAAATAATCGCGCCGAGTTTCTGACGCTGATCGATAGTCAGAACCTTCTGCTCGACATTCAAGTTTCCTACTACAAGGCATTGTCGGCCACGGATGCAGGCGTCGCGGAGTTGGAACGTACCATCGGCGCTCAGATCCCGGAAACGGCCGGTGCGGCGCCTGCCCAATCCAATACAGACTCTTCCTACACAGGTGTTTTGAGCCCAAACCAACCCAGCACAGATTGGAGAAGCAAATGACTTCCAGAGAGAAAAAGTTGATCGCACTCGGCGCGGGGGCGGGCACATTGACCGCCGTGCTGGCACTCGGGCTGCTTGGTGCACGAGGAACACATTTCTTCGCAACCGCTTCGGCGAGCGCCGCGACGCAACCTGCCTCATCTCCGCAACCGGTCGCTGCCTCAACCCACGAACAGGGTACGCAACCCGGCACAACAGTGGAACTGAGCCCTGCCGAGATTACCGCAGCCGGAGTGCAGATTGCCGAAGTTCGCACGGCATCGCTCAAGACAGACATCGACGCCTTTGGCCGGGTGGAGCAGCCGGAGGCACAGCTTGCGGCCGTGAGCGCACGGATCGGGGGCCGCGTGGACAAACTCTATGTGCAATACACAGGAGAGCGCGTGCGCAGCGGCCAGCCGGTAGCCGAAATCTACAGTCCTGAAGTTGCAACGGCCATCGAGGAATATCGCCTGGCTGAGGAGAACCGCAATGGGCTCGTCCAGTCGGATGATCCCTTTGCTCGCTCGCAGGCCGATGCGCTGGTGAAGGCAAGCCAGCACAAGCTGGAGCTTTGGGGCATCACGGGCAAGCAGATTGACGCGCCCGGGAAAGATGGCATCCCTCATGTGACCATCTACGCCTACGCCTCGGGAACGGTTGTCGAGCGCAAGGTGACGCAGGGCCAGTATGTAGCCGCGGGTGACACGTTATTTACAGTGGCCGATCTCAGCCAGGTCTGGATCAAGGCCGATGTCTATGAGGAACAGCTGCCTCAGATTCAGCAGGGGCAGGAAGTTGAGATCACCGCAGAGTCGCTGCCCAATCAGATCATCCACGGCCGTGTGGACTTCATCGAGCCTGCCGCCAATCCGCAGACGCGCACGGTTCCGGTCCATGTGCATGTGGCCAATCCGGGAATGCGTCTTCTGCCAGGCATGTTTGTCAGCGCAACTTTTGTGAGCCGCGCAGCGCAGCCGTCCATCGTGATTCCGCGCTCGGCAGTCCTCGATACAGGGACGCGGAAGATCGTTTATCTGGCCAGGCCCAATGGCGTCTTTGAGGCACGCGAGGTCCAGGTGGGTGCGCCCTCTGACGATCTGTTCCCGGTCTCCAGTGGACTGGCCCTGGGCGACAAGGTGGTGCTCAACGGCAACTTCCTGATTGACTCGCAGGCGCACCTGAGTTCAGGTATGTCCGGGCTCTATGGCGGCTCGAAGGAGTTTGGTGGCGGTTCGCAAGGGCAGACTCCCGCCGCAACCGGGCCAGAGAAAAGTGCTGAAGCTGGCGCGGCGCAGATTGAGTTTCACGCCGACGCCGATCCGCTCAAAGCAGGCGAAGACAATCCCTTTCACGTCAAGTTGACCGACGCCGGCGGCAAGCCCATCGCCGATGCCAAAGTCACGGTCACGTTCATCATGCCCGCAATGCCGTCGATGGGCATGCCGGAGATGAAGAGTTCTTTCGAGTTGTCGTGGTCGGCCGCTCGCCAGATGTACGTGGGCAAAGGCCAGCCACCGATGTCGGGATCGTGGACCGTGCTGGTCGAGGCGCGCAGGAACGGCAGCGTCATTGCCTCCACACACACTCACCTCAGCGCGAAGTAGGAGCCGGCAATGATCAACCGCATTATCGAATTTTCCATGAAGAACCGCTGGCTGATCCTGGCCGTTTATGCTGCGCTCGCGGTTTGGGGCTACTGGGCGCTGCTGCACACGCCCATCGACGCCATTCCCGATCTAAGCGAAAACCAGGTCATCGTCTTCACCGAGTGGCAGGGCCGCAGCCCGCAGGAAGTGGAAGACCAGATCACCTATCCGCTCACCGTAAACCTGCAAGGCCTTCCGCATGTGCGCACGGTTCGATCCGCCTCGGCATTCGGCTTCTCGATGGTGAACGTCGTCTTTGAGGATTCCGTGGACATCTACTTTGCCCGGACGCGCGTGCTGGAGCGGCTAAGTTTGGCGGGCAACTTTCTGCCCGCGGGCGTAACTCCCATGATGGGGCCTGATGCAACCGGAGTGGGACAAGTTTATTGGTATACGGTCGAAGGGCCCTACGACAGCGGCACCCTGCATTCCATTCAGGACTGGTATGTGAAGTATCAGTTGAACTCAGTGCCTGGCGTGGCTGAGGTGGCCAGCGTCGGCGGGTTCGTGAAGCAGTATCAGATCGATCTCGACCCCATCAAGCTACGCGCGTACAACGTCGCGCTCAAGGATGTGGTCTCCGCCGTGGAGCGAAGCAACAACAACGTGGGCGCAAAAGTGATTGAAACCGGCGATACCGAGGAGATGATACGCGGCATCGGACTGATCAACGGCCTGAAGGATATTGAGGACATCTCGCTTGGCGCCTACAACGGTATACCCGTCACCGTGGGGAATGTAGGCAGTGTCCAACTTGGTCCCGAGTTCCGCCGCGGCGTTCTTGACAAGGATGGGAAAGAAGCTGTGGGCGGGGTGGTCATCATCCGCTACGGCGCCAATGCGCGCGAAGTGATCAATGCCGTGAAGCAGAAGATCGCCGAAATTCAGCCGGGCCTGCCGGCTGGTGTTACGATCGTTCCCTTCTATGACCGCAGCATCCTCATCGATCACGCGGTCGACACGCTGCGCCATGCGCTGATTGAAGAGCTGATTCTGGTCACGCTGGCGCACGTGCTTTTTCTGTGGCACTTCCGCAGCATCCTGGTGGTCACCATTCCGCTGCCTCTCGCTGTCCTGGGCGCATTTCTGTTCATGAAAGGCGCGGGCATCTCCTCGAACATCATGTCGCTCGGTGGAATCGCCATCGCTATTGGCGTGCTCGTCGACGCTGGCATTGTGATGACAGAAAACGTGATTCGCCAGGCGGAGCAATACGAAGCGGAGCATGGCAACTATCGCGACCACATTGGTGAAATCACGCTCAAGGCCGCGCGCCTTGTGGGCAGGCCAATCTCCTTTGCGATGGTCATTATCATCCTTGCCTTCGTCCCGGTCTTCGCTCTCACGGGCATGGAGGGCAAGATGTTTCATCCCCTGGCCTTTACCAAGACGTTTGCCATGGTCTGCTCCACGATTCTCGCCATCACTCTGGTCCCGGTTTTATGCACATTTCTGATTCGCGGCAAACTGCACAGCGAAAATGATAACCCGATCATGCGCATACTGCGCGCAATCTATCAGCCAGTTCTGCGCTGGGCGCTGCGACACAGGATCATCACACTGGGTGCGGCCATCGCGTTGCTCATCGGCGCTCTCTACACTGCCACAACAATCGGCTCCGAATTCATGCCGCCGCTCGATGAAGAGACCGCGCTCTTCATGCCCATCACCGATCCGCGCATCTCGCTCACCGAGGCAACCCGCATCCTTCGCCAGCAGGACCTCATCATTTCCGCGGACCCGGCCGTCGCGATGGTAGTGGGCAAAGTTGGCCGCGCGGAAACATCCACCGATCCCGCGCCAGTGAATATGAGTGAGACGACCATTACTTTCAAGCCAAAGGACCAGTGGCCCAAGGGACTTACGAAAGACGCGATCCTGGCCCGGCTCGACGAAAAGCTGCAGATTCCCGGCGTCACCAACATTTGGACACAGCCGATTCGCAACCGTATCGACATGCTTTCAACCGGCATTCGCACCCAGGTTGGCATTAAGGTATTTGGCCCCGACCTTGCTGTGATTGAAGCCAAGTCAGAAGAGATCAAAGAGGTCGTGGCGCAGATTCCTGGCGCCGTCGATCTCTATGCCGAGCGAACCACGGGTTCGCCTTACCTGGAGATGACCGTCGATCGTGCCGCCGCGGATCGCTACGGATTGAATGTCGCCGATGTCGAAGACGCGATCGAAACCGCAATCGGCGGGAAGAATCTGACCACTACCATAGAAGGGCGGCAACGCTTCCCGGTGCGTGTTCGCTATGCACGCGATTTTCGCGAGAACCCACAGCAACTGGACGAGGTTCTTGTGATGGGAAGCGGAGGCGCGCAGGTGCCGCTCAGCAAAGTGGTCACCATGAAAACAACCACGGGGCCGTCGATGATCACCAGCGAAAACGGCCTGCTGCGCGGAGCTGTGCTGTTGAATGTGCGCGGGCGCGATGTGGGAGGCTTCGTTGACCAGGCTCAGCGCGCAGTGACCGAACAAGTGAAGATGCCGCCCGGATACTACATCGAGTGGAGCGGCCAATATGAAAACCAGATCAGCGCGCGGAAGCGCCTTGAACTGGTCATTCCCATTGTGCTGCTTGTGATTTTTGTCTTGCTCTATCGCACCTATCACTCCGCCAGGGAGGCAGCACACGTTCTGCTGGCGGTGCCCTTCGCGCTCAGCGGCGGCATTTTCCTCGTCAAGATTCTTGGGCTCAACTTCTCCGTCGCCGTGTGGGTCGGCTTTATCGCGCTGTTCGGAACCGCTGTGCAAACGGCCGTAGTGATGGTCATCTACCTTGAGGAAGCCGTTGCGCGGCGCAAAGCAGCCGATGGCCAACTGACCCGGGCCGGCCTGCATGCGGCCGTAATTGAAGGCGCCCTCCTGCGGCTTCGTCCCAAGGTAATGACCGTGGCCACAGTTGTAGCCGGATTGCTGCCACTCCTCTGGTCCACACGCACAGGAGCGGAGTTTATGAGGCCGCTTGCCGCCCCCGTGCTGGGAGGGATGCTCAGCTCTCTGCTTCACGTTCTGATCGTGACCCCAGTCGTCTTCACGTGGCTGCGTGAACGTGATTTGCAAAGGGAGCAGGCGAAATAGGAGTGCGCAATTAGGGGATGGGTGGGCGAGAACTCGTAGAGCGAATAAGGCTCACCGCTTTGCGCGATTGCCGTACCATCCAGGTTCCAATCGTTGACGAACCGAGCAACGAGTGAATGCGCCTTGGCGGCGTTGGGAACCGACGCCTGGAAATAAGCTGAGAAGACCTGCGTGCGGTCGAAGTCAGAGGAAGCGTCGGGCGCGGCGCCTGTGGCGCCGGCGGCTCCAGCGGCACCGGGAGCACCGGCGGCAGCGCCGGTAACGCCGGCGAAACGCTTCGCCGTCTTTGAAGAAGTGCTGACGAACGAGATAATTCCTGATGTCTTGGGAAACTCGGCCAGGCGTTGTGCGGTGCTGGCACGTTGAAACTCGGCGGCGTCTTCGGGTTGGGCCCAGCCTGTCTCAACGACAATAGCGAGGAGAAATGCCAGGCAATTTTCATCCCACACGCAGTTTTGAAGGGCACATCTGAAAACGTTTTCTTGGGCATGGCAGACACTGTGGCACCTCAAAAGAAATTTCCATTTTGACTTTTCGATTCGCAGTCAGTCTACGCACGACCGTCTCACTGGTGTCAAATATCTGTAACCGCAGGCATATGTGTCACAGAAGCTCGTTGTATCATTTGAAGGCGCCCGAATGCGGGTCCCCCGTTTGGCAGAGAATCCGGCCAAACCTCGCTCAGGATAACGCTGCATTTTTGGTGCGAACTTTAAAAACAGGACACTGGATTGAGGGCGAATGAAAACGGATCGGCGCAAATTTATTTCTGCAGCTCTCGGGTCGGGAGCTCTGTCAGCAATCGAGTCTCTAGGCCATGCTGCCTCACCAGCAGAGAACGCTTCGCATTCGGCACTGGCCGGCGATCCGCTTCGGCCGCAATATCATCTTCTGCCGGCAGCTAACTGGATGAATGATCCCGATGTCGCTATTTACTGGAACGGCCATTACCACTTGATGTACCAATACAACCCCGACGGCGCTTACTCGGGCGATAAGCACTGGGGTCACGCCATCAGTCCCGACATGGTGCATTGGCGGCATCTTCCCGTAGCATTGGCGCCCACACCGGGTGGACCCGACGCGGACGGCTGCTACACAGGGACGGCTGCCATCAACGATGGCGCCGTTGTCGCCCTCTATACCGGCGTACGCGCTGCGCCGGAGAACGAGGCAACGATAAAAAGCCAGACGCCCATGCTGCGCGAAACACAATGCCTTGCGGTGGCTGCCGATTCTGATCTGAGGACCTGGACCAAGCAGGGCACGCCTGTGATTTCCTCGCCGCCCCCGGACCTCCAGGTGAATGGTTTTCGCGATCCATCACCGTGGCGGCAGGGCGAGTGGTGGTATACGGTGATTGCTTCCGGCATCGCCAATGAGGGCGGCGCGGTGCTGCTCTACCGGTCAAGAGATTTGCGCGCCTGGGAGTTTTTGCACATTTTTTCCCGCCGCGACCGCAATGGCGTTGCAGCTTTCGACCCCTTCAATCCGTGGGAAGTCTGGGAATGTCCCGAATTTTTCCCGCTTGGAGACCGGCATGTATTGATCTTCTCCACTGCCGGCAAGACCTACTGGCAAAGCGGCAGGCTTGATGAAGAGAAGATGAGCTTCAGTCGAGAGCAGGCGGGTATCCTCGACTACGGATCCTACTACGCCGCCAAGACTCAGTTGGATAAAGAGGGGAATCGGATCATCTGGGGCTGGATTCAGGAGACACGGCCACTCGACGAATTCAAGGCTGCGGGCTGGGCCGGAATGATGTCGCTGCCGCGCGTTCTTACTTTGACCGCCAAGGGCAGGCTCCGTTTCCGCGTGGCTGATGCCGTCGACAGCCTGCGCGGCCACGAACAGGCGTTGACGTTGAATGGCGATGAACAGACCATCCGCCGCCAGATCAATAATCTTCGGATTGCCGGCTGCTGCGGCGAGATCCTTTTGAAGGCGCGGCGAACTAGCGGCCCGTTTGAAGTCGTTCTCTACGCGGGCGAAGAGGACGCGGTCCCGTGTCTCACGCTTGCATTCGATTCAAAGCATCCCAGCCAGATATCGGCGGATGCTCGTCCCCTGTCGCTGGCGCTCGATGAAAACGAAGAGCTCGAGTTCCATCTCTACGCCGATGGCTCAGTGATCGAAGTGTTGGTCAACGGACAGGTCGCGTCGACCAAACGCTTCTATTATTCCGGGCGCAGCTCGCGGGATCTGCGCCTGCAATGGAAAGGCCCCACAGGATCGATAGCCGGCCTGTCCGTCTGGCAGCTCCAGCCTATCTCGCAAGACCGTCTGACAAGCTGAATCGGACGACGAGAAGCCAGGCGCGGAAGTCAGGCGGCGAAGCGAGGCCCGCCAACAAACGAACGCGGTCAAGCCTGCTCAACAACAAAGTACGGTTGGTAAGTCAAATCCGGACCAAGGCCCGGATAACATGCTGCGCGGCCGGGGCCAGCTTCTATCTCGAATAAGTACTGAATTGCGTATTCGGATTGCGCGTACTCGGCTGGGATGGTGCCGCGGTAGATTGAACCCTGCGCCTGCAACTCTATCGCCTGATAATATTCCCCCTGGTTTACGTGACGATACTTGAGGCGAACCGCGCTGATTCCGGTGGATGCCACTTGAAGTTCAATGGTCTGCGCCATTCCAGGCGTGAATGTCGTGACAGGAGTATGCCGACATGAAAGTGTGGGACGCATCGGCGGCGAGAAAACGTCGCGGATCGCTCTCGACAGGGAATCGCCGCTGACCTGATGATTGCTGACCGCGCCTGCGGGCGCCTGGAGGAGACACGTCTGCATCGCACTGATATCCGAATCGATGCCGGGCAGACGGTCGAGCCAGTGTCCGCGCATGTTCTTCGGTCCGCCATAGGTGATGTCGTTCATGTAAATGCCCTTGGCCTGATTCGCCATGGCGGCCCATGCATCTCGAGCTTTGCGGTAGGCAGTTAGAGCCTGTTCGAGCGCTGCTTGGTCGCCTGTCGCCCGATAAATGGCAAAGAGGGCGCCGCTGCGAATCTTCCATGCGAAGAATTTTCCTAGACCACTTTGAATCTGCACATCGAGGACGACGCGGCGGTATTCAGGAGAGGCGATGTTTTTGGCGTGAATCCTGGCTTCAGACAGGTTACTGTCCGCGGCGTTGGCGTATTTCTCGAGCCAGCTCGCAACCTCAAGTGGAGTGTACTTGAGGTTACTGTTGCCTTTGAGCATGTTATTTACACATTCTGCGATGGAGCAGAACATCTGCGGATCGAGCGGGCTCACATTGTCGAACACCCTTGGTGTTGGAGTATCTCGATAAAGCGTGTTTGCAGCCTCGTCAACGATGGGCATGTTGGTGTACATCTCAGGCCAGTAAGTCCAATTCGCCGCGGAAGGTTCGTGTGAGATTGTCACGATGCGCAGGATGCGGCTAGCGTTCGAAAGAGCCTGACTCATGGCAGAACCAGCCATTCCGAGTTGCTTATTCCAGAATCGGTAACAGCCTTCGGGGTTTGCGTCAGGGTTGTAGATATGACGTCCCCATACTCGATAACTATAGAGAAACTTTTCCCAGTCGTAGCGCGGGGTCAGCGAACTGTCAGCGTAGGCACAGCGACCGCCGGGAGCACTTGAGACGCCAGATCCGCCCCGCCCCTTGAACGACAAGGGCTCAAACAAATCGATGCCCAGACTCCCGCAGAAGTGCGCGGCGCGGCCATCTGCGGCCGACAGCTCCGGGTCGCCCCAAAGCAATGTTCGCTGGGTTCCAGGCCAGATTCGGAAGTATATGTCGTACGGGCGCGACTTCTTGAGCAAATCGCCGTAGCTGTAGCGAAGAAAGCGTCTGGCGCCGGAGCTGATCGAGAAGAAGCCTTCCTTTGCCGGTTCAACTGGAGGCATCTCAAGCTCACGAATCGAGGATTGTTGATAAGGGAGGCCAAGATGCTCGGCCCAATACTTGGGCGAGAGAGTAATGGGCATCTTTGTCGAGAGAGCGATGTTGATCATTTGCTCCGTGATGCCCTTGGCGTGCAGATTGACTTCGATCTTCCGGTCCAACTTGCCGATGCCCTGGAAGACCACTTGCCAGAAACCGAAATCTCCTTCCGGAATGCCGCTTTCCCCGTGGACCCGGAGAGTAAGACCGCTGATCCCGGGACACGCCTTGAGCAACATGTAAAGTGCATCACGGCAGTATGGAGCGTGCGTCTCCGGAGTAAGACCCTCGATGGCATAAGTGGGAGCTGAATTCTTCGACATCAGATAAGCGTGGTTCCAGAGCCCAAGCTGAAAGTCAAGTCCGCGTGCGGCTGCTTCGGCGCTGATGAAGCGCAACATCTCAAGATTGTCATCGCGTTCCTGATCGCTGAGAGGCGCGGCGCGCACATCGTAGCCGGGAACGCTTACAAGAAATGGATAACTAAAGTAGAGATAAGAGTCTGTCACTACTTGCGGGTAGTCGTAGCCAAGGCCGAGCGTCAGGTTAAAGCGGTTGAAGCGCTGAGTGGCCAGCATGGTTAGGTAGGCGGACCACATGGCTTTGTCGTTCAACCATGGCTTGTCTTCGACATGGCTCTGAAAACAGCGATTGACTGACCGCACCTTATTGGTTGGCTGCTCAATCAAAGGCTCGTGGATTTCGATAGCTGCGATCGGTTCGGTACCGCATCGGACGCGATCGGCAAGTTCGAGCAGGGCATATACAAGACCGCGGGGATCGGAGCCGCAAGCGAGGATGACATTTCTCGAGCCGGCTTTCCCCGGCACAAGCGCAAGGGATTCGGGAACACTGCTTATCGCGGCTCCTGCCTGCCTCATCAAATCCCTGGCCAGGGAAGCATTACTACCCGCGACGATGACGCACAGATCGCCTGCAGGGGCATCGCTAAGGCTCTCCGGCCTCGAAGTCTTTACATGCTGCTCGGTCAAAGCATGCTCAAGCTCTCTGGCAGCCCA
>Ga0182024_10025317_pt1 | contig 10486 bp, 6 predicted proteins | sample P32metaG_FD_120480 | JGI IMG/M metagenome (GOLD analysis project Ga0182024, IMG submission 120480) | Permafrost microbial communities from Stordalen Mire, Sweden - P3-2 metaG (Illumina Assembly) | ecosystem: Environmental > Terrestrial > Soil > Wetlands > Permafrost | place: Sweden: Stordalen...
CGAGTCGCATGGCGGCCGCTTGTGGGCGAGCGCCAACGCAGGAAAAGGCGCCACGTTTCGTTTTACGCTGCCCACGAGCTGACAGCGTCCTCACCTTCGGCTGGCTAAACACGCTGGCGACAACTGCGATCGCGCCGATCGACATGAGCGGGGATGCCTTACCGCGTGCCGGTTAAAGGATGGTGCGTTTCTTGTCAGGCCCACTCAAGGGGCGGTTTGTAAAAACGCCGCATGCAATCCGTCGCGGGGAATATTATGTCAAGTTTTAGTGCAAGCAAACTTGACACCATGGACGCTTTTCGTGAAGTTCCCTGCGGCTCGCGTTGACCCTCCTCTCTACTCCTGCTACCGTCATATGTTTGCCCTTCTGCGCACGCTTATTCGACGTTCGGCAAACCTCTGGCTGTGCCGTTAGTCCCAGCTTGTAGATTCATCGCTACGGAGATTCATCATGCCTGCCATCAAATTTCGCGGTGTGGATTTCATCCAGTTTGATTCACTGCTCACGGAAGAAGAGCGCCTGGTACGCGATACCACTCGTCAGTTCATCGAGGACAACCTCGTGCCTATCATCGAAGAGTGCAACCGTGCCGGGCGATTTCCTCGCGAACTGGTCAAACCCATGGCCGATCTCGGATTCTTCGGGGCCTCGCTCAAAGGCTACGGATGCGCCGGAATGGGCAACGTCGAATATGGACTGATGACGCAGGAGCTCGAACGTGGCGACTCTGGTGTGCGCAGCTTCGTCAGCGTGCAATCGGGACTTTGTATGTATCCCATCTACGAATTTGGCAGCGAGGAGCAGAAACAGACCTGGCTGCCGCCCATGCAGAAGGGCGAAAAACTTGGCTGTTTCGGGCTCACTGAGCCGGGCTTCGGCTCGAATCCCGGTGGCATGCTAACGCGCGCACGCAAGGTGGGGAACGAATACATTCTTAACGGGGAGAAGATGTGGATTACATCTGGCAGCATCGCGGATGTCGCCATCATCTGGGCAAAAGTTGAAAACGAAGACAACAACATTCGTGGCTTTCTGGTAGAAACCACCCGTCCCGGATTCAAGGCGGATGACGTTCACGGAAAGTGGTCCCTGCGCGCCTCCGTGACTTCAGGGCTGTCGCTGCAGGACGTTCACATTCCTGAGTCAAACCTGCTGCCGAAGAGCAATGGATTAAAGTCACCGCTGAAGTGCTTGAATCAGGCGCGCTATGGCATCGCATGGGGTGCGATCGGGGCAGCCATGTCTTGCTACGATTGCGCGCTGCAGTATGCAATTTTGCGCAAACAGTGGCGCGACCAGCCCATCGCTTCGCATCAGCTTGTACAAGACAAGCTCACCTGGATGATCAGCGAGATCACGAAAGCCCAACTGCTGGTGCTGCAGGTCGGACGCTTGAAAGATGCGGGCAAGGTGGAGCACCAGCACATTTCGATGGCGAAGCGAAACAATGTGTGGATGGCTCTCGAGTGCGCCCGCATGGCGCGCGACATCCTCGGCGCCAACGGCATCGCCGACGACTACCCCATCATGCGACACATGATGAATCTGGAATCAGTGAAAACCTATGAAGGAACCCACGACGTGCACTCGCTGATCATCGGCCAGAGCGTGACCGGTATCGACGCGTTCTGATGGCGTGAATCAGAAGTTACGACGTAGGTTTTTCTCGCGGAGGCTCCACTGCGAGAAAATCATGCACGAAGCGCGGAGCGTAGTTCTCCAGCAATGAGCGGACGCGGTCCGGATCGTTCGACCGCAGCACCAATCCAGCGTGGTGGTGCTTCTTGATGCGCAAGCACACTTCCGGATTGTTGTATGCCGAAGTGTCCGGATTTTCCTGCCGCGCGAGGGAAAGGACCACGCCGGCGTATTCTTCGCGCACCGATGGGAGTTTGTACGTGCCGTCGTCGCCAGCGATCTCGATACGCGCCCACTCCCGCCACAAGTTAATGTCCGTAGCGGCCTCAACCATCTCGCTGATGTAAGCGCCTCCCACGCGCGCCGCGCACTCGAGAAAATAGAAATGCCCATCTTCGTGCGCCTGGATGAATTCCGTGTGCGCCACGCCGCGCATCAGTCCCAGCGCTGCAATCAGTTCGCGGTTGATCGTTCGCAGACCGGTGTCGGCGTCGCTTCCGCGGGGCACAGTGAAGGTTGTGAAAACTCCTCCACCCTGGGCCACATTCATGGGCGGCTTACCGTACTTGCTTACGTTGGCAAAGACCACATCGTTCTCTGATACTACCGAGTCCACATGATAGACCTCGCCAGGAACGAACTTCTCCAGCAGATAAGTGGACTGCTTGTCCCCCAGTTGTTCGAGGATCGTCCATAGTTCGTCCGAGTTGTGAATCTTCTTGATCCCGATTGCCGAGGCTTCCTGCCGCGGCTTTAGTACCCACGGTCCCCGAACATTTTCGAGGTAGTAGCGAATGTCGTTGTGATTGAAGACAGGCACGAAATCCGGCACGCGCACTCCGCGATCGAGAGCGCGCATGCGCATAGCCAGCTTGTCCCGAAAATAGCGCATGGTGGTGAGCCCCATGCCGGGGACGCGGAGGTGTTCGCGTAGAGTCGCAGCCGTTTCCATATCAAACTCATCGAGAGCGACGATGCGATCAAGCTTATGGGTTCGTGCCAGCTGCGTGACCGCCTGAACGATATCCGCGAGCGGAAGCTCAGCGGGAAGATAGAACGTGTCGTCCAGGCTTTCTCGCGGCCAGTCGGCATCGCGCAGCTTTTCAGCCGTCAGCAGAAGTACATGGCAACCCTGGCGCTTACACTCGCGCATGAAGTCCTGCCCTTTTTCGTAGGTCGTGATGCAGAGTAAGGTCAGTGGGCGCGATTCCGGCATGAGTATCCTTTTTTCGAACAGGCTTGAGAGAATAGCACGGTGGAATGGCGTCGGCATTAGTTGATTGAAGGTCCTGACAAGATTCGCTTGGCAAGTGATCGTCGGAGCCGCTACCTTACTGCGCGACGGAGGGAAAGTGGTCGTTCTGCTCATGGGAGTGGCGGGGGCGGGGAAGACTACGGTGGGAAAATCGTTGGCTTCACAGCTCGGCTGGGACTTCGCAGACGCCGACGACTATCACTCCGCGACGAATATAGAGAAGATGCGGAACGGGATTCCGCTGACCGACGCGGATCGTGCGCCCTGGCTGGCGGCGCTGCGTACGCTGGTCTCGAACTGGATTGCAACCGGGAAAAATGCCGTGCTCGCTTGTTCGGCATTGAAGCGAACCTACCGAGATCAATTGCGCGTCGGACCCGAAGTCTGCCTCGTCTACTTACGAGTAGCTCCCGAGGTGCTGCGGCAGCGGCTGCGCGCGCGCCACGGACACTACATGACGGAAGCCATGCTCGAGAGCCAACTGGCGACACTCGAGGAGCCGGATGATGCGCTGGTGATTGATGCCGACCGCGCTCCGGAAGTGATCGTCGCCGAGATTATAAGGAAGCTAAAACCGACGAAAAACTCTTAAGCCAGTCGCAATCTAAAATCCAAGTAGCGACAATCTGAAAAAATATTAACCTGATATTCAACGCTCTTTAACGTCCTTTGCTTGAACAGCGATCACGAGGTTTGCTATAAGGGCCAGTTCCTTCTAAAGGAGGGTCCGCCGGTGACCTCTCGTCTTCTATTGTCCGCTCGATTCATCAAGACATTTTCATGTAGCGCAGCGCTGCTCGTAGCACTCACCCTCAGTGGCTTGTCGCAGTTCGCCCTGGGGCAACAGACCCTCGGTTCCATTGAAGGCACAGTCACTGACGCCAGTGGTGCGGTTCTTCGCAATGTGCAGGTGAAGATACACAATGTCGGGACCGATCTGGAGCAGAGTGCGGTAACGAATTCAAGTGGATCCTATCGTTTTCAGAATTTGCCCATTGGTACTTATACGGTTAGCTTCTCGCGGGAGGGCTTCGATACGGAGGTCCACAACGGAGTAGCGGTGTCTGCGAATCGCACCGTGACCGAGTCTGCGGCGATGCGAGTCGGTAAGATCAGCCAAACCGTCCAGGTTACTGCAACCAATACTTTAAATCAGACGGACACGACAAATGGCTATGTGCTTAGCTCGTCCATTATCGAGAACACACCACTCGGAACCGGTAGTTTCACTCAGCTTGCTCTGCTGAGTCCCGGAGTGCACGCAGACTTGTTGGCGGGCTCCGGTTCCGGCACCGGTCTAGGGAATCAGGCCATCTTCGCCAACGGCCAGCGTGACACCAGCAACAGCTTTACGCTGAACGCCATCAGCGGCAATAACCTCTTCAATGGAAATTCAAGCAGCCAGGTGAGCGGAAACCGTTTTGTATTGAATACCGGCGAGAACTTTAACAATAGCTCCGGTGAGATCCAGACCAGCACCTCGGTTTATGACGCGATCGGCGAGGCGTTGCCAACGCCACCGCAAGAAACCATCGAGGAACTGCGCGTAAATACCTCCATGTACGATGCGTCACAAGGGGCGAACAGCGGGGCGCACATCGGGCTTATCACGAAGTCGGGAACCAACACGCTGCACGGACAAGTGTATGAATATTTCCAGAACAGCTTCTGGAATGCCGCTCCATTTTTTCGAAATGCCGCGCCAGATGCTGTAATCCCGCCGAACCAGAAAGTTCCGGCTTTGCACTACAACCGGTTCGGAGCGACGCTCGGCGGCCCGGTCATCAAGGATAAATTGTTTTTCTTCGCTTCGTACCAGGGAATTCGGGTGACTGATGCTCTGCTCGGGACTTCGCAAGCGAACGTACCGCTACATCTGACGAATGATCGCAGCGCACCCGCGCTTGCCGGTGTCGTTAATCAGGATTTCATAGGCCCTTGCGGCGGGGCCACTCAGCCGACATGCTTTACGGCCGGCCAAGTGGATCCGGTGGCGTTGCAGCTTTTGCAGACGAAGCTGCCGAACGGACAATATTTGATTCCGAGCCCACAGATTACTGATCCGAACGTTGCCAGTTCGCTCGGATACGATGCCCTGATCCAGGGCGTACCTTCCGTTTTCCATGCCGATCAAGCGAATTTCAATCTGGATTACAACGTGGGAAGCAAAGACCGGTTGGCGATGAAGTACTACTATCAACACAGTCCGACCACGAATCCATTCGCGTCGCAGGGTGGAGGAAGCTCTGGCGGCGGTACGCTGGGCTTTCCTCAGGAACTGGATGCGGGAAGCCATGTGATCTCAATCGATAACTCAATCAACGTTACATCGAATACGGTCTGGGAACAGCGCATCGGATTCGTTCGGGAGAAGGCCTTCGCGAGCACCAGTCAACCGTTTACACCGCAGCAGTTTGGAATCGATTTATTCGGCAGCCAGCGATTTCCTGGGATCTCCATCGACAACAACGCTGGGACGCAAACCTCCTATGCTGGCGGCCTTACGTTCGGTCCGGTGACGAATTTTGCTAACGCTGGAATGTTCCAAAATCGGTTTGCGGGGGCCAGCGATCTCAATTGGATCCATGGCCGTCACAGCGTCGCAGTTGGCTTTAACTGGGACTACGTTCAGCTCAACGTAGAAAACCTGAATAATCAAGTGGCGGGTTTGGAGTTCAGCACTTTCCCAGACTTCTTAAGCGGCACACTGAGGCCGGGCCTTGGGCACTCGGTTTTGTTCGACGGAACCAGTGACCGGCATTATCGCGCGAATGAAGCGGGGGCTTATGCGCAGGACAAAATCGCACTGGCAAAGAACCTCAATGTAACGCTGGGCTTACGCTGGGACTGGGATGGGCCGCTGTGGGAGAAGGACGGCTTGCTGACTAATTTTGATCCGGCACTCTACAGCTATTCCGGGTCAACCGACACGATCAACAATATCGGTCTGGTCGTGGCGGGAAATAACCACGCCTTGGGGACGAAGGGAATCAGCAATTCTACTTTGACGGGGCGGCAATGGGGATTTGCGCCGCGAGTCGGCGTGGTCTGGTCTCCTTCTCAACTAAAGAATTTTGTCGTGCGGGCCAGCTACGGAATGTTCTACGATCGCGGTGAGTTTTTCACCGAGTTCTCTCCGAGCGCCGGTTTTGGATACAACGGGCCATTTGGCGTGACCCTGGAACCGCCCTTCACGATCCCTGTGCCCGCTACCACCAGCAGCACGTTTAGCAATCCGTTTGGCACCACCGCTCCGACTCCCCCGCCCAACAATCTTTCGAGCGTGGTGGGCTTGGTGCCGAATCAGGCTGGATTGATCGGCGGCACGACGCCATTCCTGTTTGGCGGTTACGATCCCCGGAATAAACTGCCGTATTCCGAAAATTGGGGATTGGATGTCCAGTTCCAACCCGCTTCTGACGTGGTTTTCACGCTGGGCTACCTGGGAAATCACGGCGTACATCTGACCATGCCAATTCCGTTCAATCAACCGGGGATTGCGACGGCACAGAATCCGATCAACGGACAGACAAGTTCGTATGGTTATCAGCCTATCGATCACAACGATCCCGCCTCGGTGGCCTGCACGGCCCCTCCCTTTCCTCCGTGCCCGACCCTGTTGAGCGAGCCATATAACACCTCCACGGGCGGCAATACGGATCTAAGGGTGCCTTACATTGGTTACAATCCAAATTCTGTTTTTTGGACGGCCAATGGCATGTCGAATTACAACGCATTGCAGGCCGGGCTGAACAAGAAGATGAAACATGGCCTGCAGATTAGCGGATCCTATACCTGGTCGCACTCTCTGGACGAACAGAGCGGGCTGGGACTTTTTTACAATGGCAACAATCCATTGAATCCGCGTTCTTCGTACGCGTCATCGGATTTTGATCGCACCCACGTGGGAGTCGCGTCCTTCTTGTATCAATTGCCTACATTCGAGCGCGGATCGTCACTGCAAAAGGGTTTTCTCAATGGTTGGGGGATCAGCAGCACAATGGTGTTCGAAAGCGGAGAGCCTTATAACGTTTACGACTTCTCCGGCTCCGTCGGAAGCCTCTATTACAGCGCGAACGACTTCATTACTAATCCAGTCGTTCCGCTGGCCCCGGGGTTCAATCCGATCACCGCGCAGACGCACGGAAATCCGGGAGCAACTCCCCCCGTGCCTTCGTTGAATCCAAACGCATTCGCAATTCCTCAATTGTCTCCAGGTCAGGACGGGGTTCCCCCCTGCGGACCGACCACCACGGGCTTCGAAACGTTTTGCGACACAGTTGAGAACACATTCTCGTCGGGCGGGCGGAATATATTCCGAGGTCCGTTCCAGGCTCGGGTCGACTTCTCAGTCCTGAAAGATACCAAAATCAACGAGCGGTTTACCGTGAAGTATCAGGCCGATTTTTTTAACATTCTGAACCACACCAGCTTCGATACGCCGAATAATAATGTCACCTTCAATCCCTGCTTCAATCCCGATCCTTGCTATACATTTCCGCCGCAAGGACAGCTTGGGGTGATTCAGCACACCCTGGGCAGTCCGCGGTTTATTCAGATGGCGTTGCATCTGACGTTCTGAGGTGGATTGCTTTGGGGGGGATTCGGCGGTTGGTCTCGGGCGAAAATGAGAATGGATAAATTCAAGCAGGGGCTGATCGGCTGGATGCTGGCTGGCTTCGTCTTATTTCAGCCTGAGGGCGCGCTGGCGTGGGGAAACGAGGGACACATTTATGTAAACCGGGTTGCGGCGGAGAAAATCCCCGCGAGCATGCCACGGTTTTTACGTCGTGCCGTGGTGGAGATTGCTTATCTCGGGCCTGAGCCCGACCGCTGGCGCAATCCTGCAGAATTCGCGCTCAAGAATTCGCAGGAGCCGGATCACTTCATCGATCTGGAGCGAGTGGACTGGCTCGATCCGCTGCCTCGCGGGCGTTATGAGTTTTATCGGAAACTTTACGAGAAGCGTGCCGCAACTACGGACCATCCTGACGATTACCTTCCCGAACACGTCGGGCTGCAGCCCTACATCAGCATGGAAGTCTATGGCCGATTGAAGGCTGCGTTTCGCGAGTATCGGAAGCTGCAGGCTGATCATCAGCCGACGGCTTCAGTGGAGCAGGCGATTATCTTTTATGCGGGTTGGATGGGTCATTACGTCGCCGATGGATCGCAACCGTTGCACACAACCATCCGGTACAACGGATGGGTAGGAGCGAATCCCAACGGTTATACGACGCTGCATGACATCCATTCGCAGTTCGAGACAGCATATGTCGGAGGCAATATCTCTGCAAAGAATTTTGCTGGATTGGTAAACCCTCCAGAGAAGCTGGACGATCCCTTTGTTCGCTATGTTGCTTACCTGAGAGAGTCCAATGGACTGGTGGAAAAAGTTTATGCGATCGAAAAGGCGGGCGGCTTTCGCGAGAAAGGCTCTCCGGAGGCATTCGAGTTCACCACTCATCGCCTCGCAGCAGGATCGCAGATGCTGCTAAATCTCTGGTATACCGCGTGGTTGGAAAGCGCAGCCGCGCTGCCCGTTCCAGAGCACTCCACTCCTGGCCCGGTCAAGAAGTAACGACGAATAAAGCAGAAATCGCGCGAGGTCCGCCTATCCCTATCCTGCGATCCCTATCCTGCGGGCATTGATCGCGGCTGCCGCATCTGGGAAGTCAATGGAGAAGGTCATAACATATTTATCCAAACTGTTTCGCGGTCTGGTAACATGATCGCCAATTGAACGTGGAGTCTTTTTCAGGTTGTGGGGTCCGGGAGTCGCACCTGGGCATTTCGACCGCTGCTATTTCTTGCGGAGATGTGCCGTTGGTCCTGAACCCGAGACGTCCGCCTCAGGCAGGAGCAGCTTGGTGAGCGATCCCGTAGGGGGGAACGTCCGGATAAGAAGGCGCCGGCGAAGCCGTCGGCACGGTCGTAATCGAAGCGTTCGGCGCTGGCTCGCGACTGCTGCCATCGCGCTCTGCGTCGGTATCGTTTCGGCTGTCGCCTTACAGTATCTCAGTCCCTCATTATTTAGCGCCGAGCAATCTGCGTCTAGCTTTCAGCAAGCGGAATTGAGCCACAAGCGCCTGCTCGCACTGACTCAGATTTTCTCGCAGGTGCAGCCCCCCATTCAGCGTCCAGTGTATCCGTATTCGGTTGTGCCAGGCGGGGTGCAGGACGCCAAGGAATTGAAGTGGGTGGCGGAGCACGATCCCATCGTTGCGGCGCATTACGCCGGCTTTGACTATGATCACGCGCAGGTGGTGCGGCTCACATTGGCGCGGACGGTGTACGTTTCCTACCGGATTGGAAACCGCGTTTACTGGACCAGTCACCGCGTGACTCTGCACAAAGGCGAAAAAGTAATTACCGATGGACGGATAACCGCTCGCACTCGTTGCGCCAACCGCGTGGAGGAAACTCCGCAACAGGCGGCGGCCTCCCCCGTCGAACCTCCCGTGGCAAAATTCGATCAGCCGGTGGGGGCAGGTGACGGTACGGCGATGCAGTCTCCTCCGGTTCCATTCCAATCGGCATTGCTCGAACGGCCCCAGGTACCGGGCGTAGGGCCCGCCGGGCCTCTAAGTCTGTACAATCCGTTTGTCGGGGGAAGTTGGGTGCCCGTCGCGGCTCCGCCTTTGCCTCTGGGAGTTTGCGGTCCAGTCAACAAAAAGGGTGGTGTCGAAACCGGTTGCTGCGCCGGTGAGGTCACTAAAAAGAAGGGTGGTCCATGTGGTAGCCCTTCGGGCGTGGTTCCCGAACCAGGCACATGGGTAATGTTCGTGTCCGGTTTAGCTGCGATCTACTGGCAGACGCGGCGCAAACTGATCCGCATTTGAGATTCGAAGCACAAGTTCTGAATCGCTCTGTGTTGTGCTTGCGAACTTGTCCTCGTTTTCGGTAGGCTCATCCTTCAAAAACACATCTAAGTCGCGGGAGGTCCGGTTGCATTGTCCGCGTCGTATTGCACTGTTTGCGCTGCTAGTTGCCTGGGAAGCGTTAGCGTCAGCAGGCCAAAGCGCGTTCGCCCAGGCCGTCCGCTTAAACGTGGATCTCACCGACGCTCCGCGAAATATCTATCATGCAAAACTCCGCATTGCAGCCAAGCCCGGGGCGATGACGCTCGTCTTTCCGGAATGGATCCCAGGCAACCACCGCCCCAGCGGACCAATTGCCGCTCTCACCGGGATTCGCATGGAAGCGGCGGGAAGGCTCTTGGCCTGGCAGCGCGACGACGTAGACATGTACGCGTTTCATGTCGTCGTGCCGGACGGGGCACACGAAATCGAGGTTTCGCTCGACGCGCTCACCTCAACTGACAGCGCGGGTGGTGGTGGCCCGGCGGCTTCCAGCAATCTCCTCGATTTGAATTGGAACGCCGTGGTGCTATATCCGCAGGGTGCCGATTCTGACGCGGTCCAATTCACTGCCTCCGTAAAACTTCCGCCAGGATGGAAGTTTGGAACGGCGTTGATCCCCTCGCACACAACGGGAGATGAAGTGGAATTTGCGCCGGTGTCTCTCACTACATTGGTGGATTCGCCCTTGATTGCCGGGAAACATTATCGGCGAATCGATTTGCCTGCCGC
>Ga0182024_10025318_pt1 | contig 10486 bp, 8 predicted proteins | sample P32metaG_FD_120480 | JGI IMG/M metagenome (GOLD analysis project Ga0182024, IMG submission 120480) | Permafrost microbial communities from Stordalen Mire, Sweden - P3-2 metaG (Illumina Assembly) | ecosystem: Environmental > Terrestrial > Soil > Wetlands > Permafrost | place: Sweden: Stordalen...
CAGCCTCCAGCGCTGCAGGCAGCCGCGTTCGTTCCAGAGACCGATCTGTTCGTGCCAAATACATTTACCATCATCAGCGCCGGCAGCTTCGGTGAGAACCTATCATTCTGGGTCGATGACGATATCTCCACCACGGGCAGCGGCGCCCTCGGCGGAATGGGCGATGCATACTTACGATACAACGACTTAGGTCACATTTTTCACTTACCGAAGAATGTGCTGAATGTTCGCTTCGGACAATTCGAGCTGGATTTGCCGTTCACCCAAGCACGGACGATTTATCCGTCAGCTTATGACGTTTACTCCGAGACGGCGGTTGCGCAGCCTTCGACGACCACCGGTCAGACGGTATTTCAAACCACCAACAATCCCTTCGCCTTGGGGGTTCCGCAGCGTGGCATCGAATTCGGCGGCTATCCCAACAACGGAAACTTCATTTGGTCGGTAACCGTCGACAACGGAACCAATTCGGCATATGGGCTTCCGCCTTCTGCTGGGCTGACCGGGGATGGGCTCACATCGCGGAACACGAAGGATGTCTATGTCCGCGTGTCGCAGAAATTCAACCTGGAACGCGATCCCGACAGCCGGAAGGCGATACAGGCTGCGGGAACGACCGGGCCGCACGATCACACCTCGATCCGTCTCGGAGGCTTCTACTATCACGGGCAGAACCAGTTGAACTATGGAGGCTCACAATTCAGTTTCCTGGGAACAATTAAAGAGCCGTTCTATCGGACCGGTGGAGATGTTCGCTTCAAGTACCGCAATAAGTTGGAACTCTTCGGTCTCGCCATGGTGGGTCACGACAACAACCACTCCATAGATACGGTTGCCCAAACCATTACCAATGTGCCCGCGGTCACCTATACGGGAGGGTTCGTGGGCAGCAATTACTGGATTTACCCCTGGTTGATCGCATACATGCGCTATGACTTCGTGAACTCGCCGACCGACTATGCTAACGGCGTTTCGCAGTACAGGACGCGCAACCGCTACAGTCCAGGTTTCCAGGTGCTGGTTCGCCCAAACATCAAAGTCATCGGCGAATATCAGTTTCACTGGGCGCAACCGTACACCGACCCAATTACAAGCAATACGTTGTTTTACAGCCCGAACTCGTTCGTAAGTGGCATCGACTACGTTTTCTAAACTGGGTGCGAGGCGATTGAAGCGCAACTACATCCGAAAGCAAGTAGGATGCCTCGGGCTTTCATTTTTTGCAATCAGGAGATTATATGAAACACATCGCTCTGGTAACACTCACTGCAATGGCCGCACTCGGCACCGCGGCCTTTGCCGGCACCATTCACGGCAAGGTTTCCGGCGTCAACGGCGCATCTGTCGTATACGTGGAAGCCGTCGCCGGCAAGACCTTCCCTGCTCCCACGCAACACGTCACTATCGACCAGAAGGGCCTGATGTTCGCGCCGCACATCGTGGTCATCGCGCAGGGCACGACGGTCGAATTCCTCAACAGCGACAGCGTCGCGCACAACGTTTACTGGATCTCCATCAGTGGCAACAAAAAGCTTGGCCACAACATGGGCACATGGCCCAAGGGTCAGCAGAAATCCTTCAAATTCGACACCCCCGGCATCGTTCCCCTGCTCTGCAACGTCCACCCGGAAATGTCGGCCTACGTGATCGTTTCGCCCACGCCCTACTTCGTGGAGACAGACAAGTCCGGCGAATTCAAGATCGACAATGTGCCTGACGGCGCCTACACCGTAACCGCGTGGAACGAAGGGGCAAAGAGCAAATCCAATCCACTGAAAGTTGCCGGAGACACCACGGCGGACTTCACCCTCACCAAGTAAATCTGCGGCCGGCAGCGTGTGCTCCTGCCTGCCCCTGCTTTCTTCGCCGAACGCGGAAGGGACATATATATGCTGCGACGCCTCGTAGACAAGAAAGTAGACAGCGATTGGCTCAACACCAACTTCCCCTGCATGATGGCCTGTCCCGCGCATACCAACGCCGGCCGCTATGTAGCGCTCATTGGCGAGGGGCGGTTTGAAGAAGCCTACCGCTATGCGCGCGAGCCCAATCCGTTGGCCAGCGTCTGCGGGCGTGTCTGCGCTCATCCCTGCGAGACGGCGTGCCGTCGCGGTGAGATCGATAAGCCGATCGCGATCCGCGCGCTCAAGCGCTTCCTGACTGAGCAATATGGTCCGGAGTCGCGGCACCCCATTGATGTGAACGCGGGCCGCACGCAGCCCAAACTTCCTTTTCGCATTGCGGTGGTGGGGGCCGGGCCGGTCGGGCTCTCTGCCGCTCACGACCTGGCCCTGATGGGCTACCCGGTCACCATCTTTGAAGCATCACACGTGGCAGGCGGCATGCTCTATCTTGGCCTGCCCGAATATCGCTTGGCCCACGACGTCGTCGAAGCGCAGGTGCGCGAGATTCTCTCCACCGGCGATATCACGCTGAAATTGAACCAGGCGGCCGGCCGTGACTTTAGCATTTCCGATCTGCGCCACCAATTCGATGCTGTCCTGGTTGCCGTCGGAGCGCACCGCAGCCGCGACCTGACGATTCCAGGCGTGAACCTGGACGGCGTGTACAAGGGTATCGATTTTCTGCTCAACGTAAATCTCGGCTACCGGTTCACCATTGGCAAAAAGGTTCTGGTGATCGGCGGCGGCAACGTGGCCATGGACGTAGCCCGCTCTGCAGCACGTGAGGTGCTTCGCCAGCACCCCGGCGGGGTGGAGAACATTGAGCCTTCCGAGAGCAGCCTGGCGGCGGTCGCCGGCCGCGAAATGATGGACATATCGCTCTCCGCCCTGCGGCTGGGCGCGCAGGAAGTGCACCTCGTGTGCCTGGAAAACCGCGGCGAGATGCCCGCCTCGCTCGAGGAGATCGAAGAGGCGGAAGAAGAAGGGATTATCATCCATGCCGGGCTGGGTCCGAAGCAGATTATCGGGGAGAATGGGCGAGCCGTGGCCCTGGAGACGCTCAAGACCAAATCGGTCTTCGATGCGAACCGGCGTTTCAACCCCACTTTCTACGAGAACAGTGAGACGCGGCTTGATTGTGACACCATCATCATGGCCATTGGTCAGGCGCCCAATCTGGATTTCCTTAGTCCCGAAGATGGTGTGGAAGTATCGCCGCGCGGGCTCATCGCCATCAATCCGCAAACGCTGATGACGTCGGCTGCAGGTGTCTTCGCCGGCGGCGACTGCGTGTTCGGGCCGCGCCTCATTATCGACAGTGTTGCCGATGGCAAGCGCGCGGCAGTTGGTATTGATGAGTTCCTGCGGGGGCAAAAGCACCCGGAACCCGTGGTGGAAGTGGAGGTGCTTGAGCGCTATCGCATGCCGCTGGACCTGCTCGACCTGACGCGACCCCAGATTCCCATGCTGCCGCTGAACCGGCGCACCGGTGTCACGGAAGTTGAGATCGGCTACGACGCCGAAGCGGCGATGGCCGAAGCGCAACGCTGCCTGCACTGCTGGGTCAACACCGTATTCGAAGGCACGCCTGAAGAGGGTACCGAATGCATTCTGTGTGGTGGCTGCGTGGACGTTTGCCCCGAGAACTGTCTGGAGCTTGTCTCGCTCGACCGCATCACTTTCGACCAGGCGACCACCGCGCAACTCGCTGACGTCCGCGAACTACTCGGGTTGGAATTAGGTGACATCAGGGCCGAGGAGCTTGGAGTGATCACCGGCTCCGCCATGATCAAAGACGAGTCGCGGTGTCTCCGGTGCGGACTGTGCGCGGCACGTTGCCCGGCAGGCACGATCACCATGGAATCCTTCAACCTCATCCCCGCAGAGCCCACCGGCTTAATCTCCGTGGAAGCCATCGACCGCTCACTGCGATCCAGACCGCCTCTTGCAGGCGCTTCCGCGAGGTAATCAATGCCCAACGAAAAACAATACGCAACTCCAACACCGGCGCGAGAGCTTGATCGCCGGACCTTCTTCACGCAGATCGGGCTCGGATCGCTCGGCGTCGCTGCGGCAGGCACTCTTGGCTTCACTTACGAGTTTCTCTCGCCCAACGTCCTCTATGAGCCCTCGCCCATCATCAACGCTGGTAAGCCGGAGAGCTTCGCGGTTGACTCTGTGACCATGGACGTCAAGGCAGGCATCTACCTGGTGCGTGCGGCGGAAGGCTTCTTTGCGCTGAGCGCCGTGTGTACCCACCTGGGCTGCCTGACCGCGTGGAACCAGGAGTTGGGCATAATCAAGTGCCCCTGCCACGGCAGCGAGTTCACACGCACCGGAGTAAAGATCGAAGGACCTGCGCCGAAACCCCTGCCGTGGCTCAGGACATGGGTGAGCGATGATGGCGACCTGATGGTCGATCGCTCCATGAACATCCCACCACTGCAGTTCCTGAGGGTATGAGCATGTCCACCCAAACCGGCAGGATCGTCGAACGGTTGCGCAGGAGCCGGGTGTGGCTCTCAGTGTTCCGCAGCGGTACGGGTGACAGCACACTCCATCGCGCGCTTGCCATTCAGCAGAACCTGTTCCTGCACCTGTTCTCCACTAAAGTCCGCAAGCGGATGATCAGCTTCAGCGCTACCTGGTTTCTGGGAACGCTGACGCTGGGAACATTTTTCATCCTGGTGCTCACCGGCGTACTGCTCATGCTGTACTACCACCCGTCCGTGCCCCAGGCATACGCGGACATGAAGGATCTGCAGTTCGTCGTATCGTCGGGATTATTCCTGCGCAATTTGCATCGCTGGTCAGCCCAGGCCATGGTTTTCCTGGTGTTCGCGCACATGTTCAAGGTCTTCTACCGCGGTGCCTACCGCCGCCCCCGCGAATTCAACTGGGTGATCGGTATCATCCTGCTGCTGGTCACGCTGCTGCTCAGTTACACCGGTTATCTGTTGCCGTGGGACCAGCTTGCTTTCTGGGCCATTACCGTTGGTTCCAATATCTCTTCTGCTGTGCCGGTGTTGGGCAACAAGATCCACTTCCTTCTCCTGGGTGGCAACCAGGTCAACGCAAACGCACTGCTGCGTTTCTATGTGCTGCACTGCGTCATCCTGCCGCTCATGGCCATTCTCTTCATCGCCGTACACTTCTGGCGGATTCGCAAGGACGGCGGACTCTATGTGCAGCAGACTGAGCCGAAGACGAAAACGGTCGAGGGTTTGCTGCCGGCAAAGGAGGTTAAATGAGCGAGCCGCGGGACTTCGTAGCCGGCGTGGATTCCGATCAGCGGCGCTCGCCAAAGCGGGTTGCATTCGTAACGCGGCGCACCTCTGCGCAGGTCAAGTCTGTCCATGAAGACCAGGTGCAAACCTACCCTGAGGTATTATTCCGCGCCGCGCTGGCCATCGAACTGCTGGCTATCGTGCTGGTCGTCTTCTCGCTGCTTTTCGATGCGCCGCTGGAGGGCATTGCCGACCCAACCCATACGCCGAATCCGGCCAAGGCCCCATGGTATTTCCTGGGGCTGCAGGAATTGCTGCACTACTTCCCGCCAGTCGTGGCGGGCGTGCTGGTGCCTACCCTGCTCATTGTTTCCCTGGTCGTCATCCCTTATTTCAATATCAACATCGAAGCCGAAGGTCTGTTTCTAAAGCAGCGGCAGCAGCGGTTGGGCATCTTCTATCTCGCGGCAGCCGGCCTGCTGCTGTTCCTGCTGCTGTTCCATGTATACGTGGCTGTCGTGCCCACCGTGATGGTTGCCATCGCGATGATCATCGCCGCCAACAGCACCCTCGACTCTCCCCACCGGTTGCAGCGATATCTCGCCTCCAAGCCGCTCGCTTACTGGATCATGACGTGGTTTCTTTTTGAGCTGATTGTGCTCACGGCAGTTGGCACATTTTTCCGCGGCCCCGGGTGGTCGTGGGTGTTGCCGTGGAGGAATTAAGTGCAATCCTTACGAAGATTTTTTTCCTCTGCCTGGCGGATGCTCTTCGGCGATCCGGTGCGGGCCTTTGGAGTGGTCAGCCTGATGCTGCTGGCTGCGCTGGCCATCGCTCCGGCAAAAGACCATTTCAGTGAATGGCACGGCTATCAGCAACGCTATCTATCGTTGATTCGCGACCGCGGAGATGCCGTGAGCCTGCGTCGCCGCTTCCAGCCGGGCATCCGGCAGGTGTGGCTGCCTGAACTAGGTGTTGTGGACCGCTGCGCGACCTGCCACCAAGGATTGCAAGAAGCCAGTCTTGCCGACGTGCACCAGCAGCCTTTCCGCGAGCACCCGGCAATACCGCATAAGCTGGACGAGTTCGGTTGCGTCATCTGCCATCGCGGGCAGGGCGCTGCCACCACCGTCGCTGAGGCGCACCATAGCGAACGAGCCGGCGAGGAGCCTATCCTTCCCGCACGCTACATTGAGTCCGGCTGTGGCCAATGCCACCAGAACGCGCTGACTGGAACGCCTCACCTCAGCCAGGGCAGAATCTTGCTGGCGCGCTACGGCTGCGTCAGTTGCCACACCATCAAACTGGCCGACGGCAGCGCCATGACCGCCAGCGATCATCCGCCGTCGCTCGAGCATGTGGCCGACAAGACAACGCGCGAGTGGATCTATAGCTGGCTGAAAGATCCGCAGGCGTATGCGGTAACCGCCACGATGCCCAACTACAAGCTGAGCGACGCGGACGCCAGCGATATCTCCGCTTTTCTGATCAGCAGCAGTACCCCCCGCGCCGGCGATACCGCCGCCGTCGAGGTTGCGTCCACGGCGCCGGCGGATCCATCGGCGGGAGCCAGTCTATATGGGGAATCCTTCTGCGCCTCCTGCCACGCCGTCCAGAATGCCGCCGGCAACGTGGTGGGCGGCGATGTAGGCCCCGAGTTGACGCGCATTGGCAACAAGGCGAAACCCGAATGGCTGTCGGCGTGGCTTGCCAATCCGCGCAGTTACGATCCGGCGACGCTCATGCCGCATTACCGCTTCACGCCGCAGCAGATCGTAACTCTGGCCGGCTTCCTCAAGAACAAGTCGGACGCAGACTACGGCGCAGGCGTTCACCTGGCTCCTGCAACGCCGCAGCAGATTGCACACGGCAAAAAACTTACCGCCGAGATGGGATGCGCGGCCTGCCATGAGATCAACGGCGTGCAGAGACCAGAGAACTTCGCACCCGACCTTAGCCGCATCGGCAGCAAGCCCCTGGCCCAGATCGTCTTCCTGCCGGGCATGGAACACGCGCTGCCCAACTACATCGCCGCCAAGATTCAGCAACCGCGAGCCTTTGGTCCCGGCCTGAAGATGCCGCAGTTCACGCTGACCACGGCGCAGACGGATGACCTCACCAATGCTCTGCTTGCGCTCACTGACCGCAGCTATACCGTACCCGATACCCTGCGCGTAGCCGCGGTGCGGGACACGAACTACCAACCGGCGGGACACGCGGGCAAGCTGATGAGCGATCTGGCCTGCTTCAGTTGCCACCGCATCGACGGCCGGGGCAGCGACATGGCGCCGGATCTGACGTGGGAAGGCAGCTCAGTACAGCGGCCATGGCTCGACGCCTTCCTCAAGAATCCGAACACCTTGCGGCCTTCGCTCATCCGGCGTATGCCGCGCTTTAATCTGTCTGACGGTGATCGCAAGGATCTGACAGACTACATCCTGGCGGTGTATCAGTCGCCGGCCATCGATCCAGATACAGCGCCCACGGCGACGAGTCCTCCGGCCCTGGTGGAGCATGGCAGGCAGTTGTTTTATTCCAGGTATGCGTGCCAGTCCTGCCACATTGCCGACGCAAAGACCGACAAAGGCTACGTTGGGCCAACGCTGACCGCGGTGGGCTCGCGGTTGACTCCGGCGTGGATCTACGCATGGCTCAAAGACCCGCAGGCCCTGCGGCCCGGCACCATCGAACCAAACCAGAACATCAGCGACGAAGATGATCGTGCGTTGACGGCATTCCTGATGACGCTGAAAGACTCAGGCGGGCAGGAGGCAAAGCGATGATGCGGCGCTCCAATGTATGCCTGATGTTCCTGATAGTGGCCACGGCCGCCGGCTGCAAACACGGGGCTGCAACGTCTCCGGTGCTGAAAGCCACGGCTGTGGGAACAGCCATCGTCGCGTCGAGTGGCGGCCAACAGATCGGTGAAACCGGCACCGCCTTGAAAGATCCCCTGGTCGTGCAGGTGAATGACGATCACGGCACTGCCGTCCCAGGAGCGCTGGTGGAATTCCGTGGCCCGGCCGGCGTTCACTTCGATCCACCGGCGGTGCTTACTGATTCCAGTGGACAGGCAACCACAACCGTCATGCTGGGCACCATCGCCGGGCGTTACCAGATCAGCGCGGTCACGCCCGGCAAATCGAAGTCTGCGGTGATTCAGGTCGTTGAAACGGCGCTGGGCTACCAGCAGGCGGTGGGCTACATTCTCGCCGAAAAGTACTGCGACCGCTGCCACGATCCAGAATCCTCAGCCGAGCGCGTCTCCAACTACGACAATCTGGAGGTAAAGCCACATCCCTTTACCGAGGGCAATATCCTGAACAAGATGAGCGATGCTGATCTGGTAGCGATCATCCAGCATGGTGGACCAGCGCTGAGCCGGTCCGCGTTGATGCCGCCGTACGGCAATACGTTGAGCGCGGCGAATTTACGAGCCCTCATCGCCTTTATTCGTGCAGTGGCCGATCCTCCGTATCAGCCAGCAGGGACGGTCTATGCGCAGAAGTAGATTTGCATGCCTGCCGATCCTGCTCGTCGCCACCGGCCTCGCTTCGGCGCAGGTGGTATCGCCGGTCCAGATTAGCGACCCCGAGATGCGCGCACTGCAACAGAGCTCGATGAGCCAGCTGAAGCTGGCGGCCCAGAACATTGCCGGTTATCACTTCGACTTCCCCTTCTACTTCAGCCGCAAACTCGACGTGGACGTGAAGCAGCAGCAGCGCATCGACCAGCACTCCATTCGCTTCGAACGCTTCAACGGAGCCATCGTTCTGGCGATTACAGGCAACTATTACGGTGCATACTCGGCAGAGAAGTTAACCGACGAATTGCGCGCCCGTCAGACATTTCTCCAAGTCGTGCTGCCGATCCTGAAGGCCGTCGTGCCCGCGGTGCAAGGCAATCCCCAGGTTCAGGGATACGCAGTGGAGGTGTCGCACCACGTCTTTGGCGGCTCAATGGGCATGCCCATTGAGCGCGCGGAAAACCTGATGGTCTACCTGCCGCAGAGCGCAGCGGTGAAGCTGGTGGCCGCGCAGAACAATCTGGCGCGGCAAGCCGCGCTGCTCGAGGCCGAAGTCTTCCTCAACGCCAATCCGCTGAACTTGTGGCTGACAGACGACGGACAGTCTTCGGTGAATGATATTGCGCGTTCCGCACCGGATGTGTCGAGGACTACCCCGCCGCCCACCGGGCCAGCCATAGCGGATGAAAGCGGTCCACAGCCGCTGGCCGGCGGGACACCAGAACCAGTTCAACCCGACCCGAAGCCCACTGCCGCGACCTCTCCACCGCCGCCGCCAGCGCTCGTGCGCGATACCTCTCCGCAGGCGCTTACAGCGCTCCAGTTGTCGATTCAGGGCATCAGCAACCGCATGCTCAGGGAGTTGGAGCCGGAGGCGCATTTCGTAGTCTATGCACCTCCGGCATTTATTGCGTTCCGCCATCAGGCATATCTCGAGCTTTCCGTCAGCACAACGCTCGCAGTGCCTGCGGGGGCCTCGCGCTACAAGGTGGCCGCGCTGTCCTTCGACGACTACCTGTCACCACTCCTCCGGCGAGTGCTCGGCTACCTTCCCGGCGACCAGAACTTCGACGGCATCAGCTTCAGCACCACCGTGCATACGCTCAACAAACCGGGCACAGCGGCAACGAAGCCCCTGTCCGTAGAGTTTTTCTTTCCCTTAGGATCCCTTCACTGTTACGAATCGTATGACTGCACCGGCCAGCAACTCATCGACGCCGGAACCGTACTTATCAACGGTGAGCGTGTTGGGCTCGCCCTGCAGTCAGCAGAGGGCACCGGAGGGCCCTGAGGATGTTCGCGTGGCCCAGAGGCCGCAGTGTCCGGCATCTGCCTAGATATCCAGGAACACAAGAACCAACTAATAAGCTCCGCCATAGGGGACCGCAAACCGACGCGGCGGTCGGCGCAAAGGTGAGGTTTTTCGTCTCGGCCGTTGTGCCGTCGTTCGTTATGCGGGCGCCCAACAGCGGGACCTGTGATTCTTCTTCTTAAAGAACAGGTTCGCGTTCTAGTTCCGGGTGTGGTCATCGGTATGGCCGCTTGTTTGTTTCTGACGCGCATCAGGCTTGCGCTCCCAGGCTCAGCACGGGGCTCCGCATACCCCAGGCTTGCATAACGAAGCGCCTGAAAACGTCGGCGTCAGACTAGGAGATCTACAGGGACATGGAAAACTTCCCCAATCCCTGAGGGTTTTGGTCGCCAAGCCCACTAGAGCATTTTCTGTAATGGTGTAGACTTGATTTGGCGAAACTCTGCGGCGAATAAAGAATGGGGAAAGCTTATGGGGATGACCTGCGCCGTAAATTTCTGTTGGCCTACGATCAAGG
>Ga0182024_10025319_pt1 | contig 10486 bp, 9 predicted proteins | sample P32metaG_FD_120480 | JGI IMG/M metagenome (GOLD analysis project Ga0182024, IMG submission 120480) | Permafrost microbial communities from Stordalen Mire, Sweden - P3-2 metaG (Illumina Assembly) | ecosystem: Environmental > Terrestrial > Soil > Wetlands > Permafrost | place: Sweden: Stordalen...
CTGCTTGGCCACCAGGGGTTTGTCGCGCGGCTCTACTTTGCTCAATGGGCTGAGCAGAAATTGCCGCAGCTGCACCTGCATTTGCGCTTCCATCGCCTGGGGGTTTGCGCCGGGTCGGATACGACCGATCAGATCGAGCCAGTCGAGTGAGGCCTCCTCCAGGATCGTGCCCGTAGGGCTGATCATTGGTTCATCGTTGAGAGGAATGAAAAAAGCCGGCGGAGTGCTCTGGACGCGGTCACCGAAAAATCCCGGCGGGGTGATCCCCACCACGGTGAACGGTTGACCGTTGATCACGAAGCCCGACCCAACCACCGCGCCGTCCCTGCCAAACTTATCCTGCCAGGTCCTGAAGCTCATCATGGCCACGGCAGGCGCGCCTTTCCGGTCGTCGTTCGGGGTGATCGCCCGCCCGAAATAAGGAAGGATCCCGAAAGTCGAAAAGTAGTTGCCGGAGACGAACTCGCTCTTGTAGGGCTCCGATGGCTTGTTGCTGCCGTCGCGGCGAACACCGATCATCGTTCCCCCGGCTTGAAAAGCAGCCAGCTCCGCGAAGCCGGTGGCCTGCGCGCGAAACTGCTTATATTGCTCGTAGGAGAAGAGAGTCCAGTTATCCTGCATGCCGCCGTTGACGCAGCAGTTCTCTTCATTGCCGACCCGCCACAAGTCCTCGGGGTTGACCACCGGCAGCGATTTCAGAAGGACCGCATAGACCAGGGTGACGATTGCCGTGGTGGCGCCGATGCCAAGGGCCAGGGTAAGAATCGCTGTCGTGGTAAATCCCGGCGCCTTGGCAAATTGACGTAATGCGTAACGGATATCTGCTGCAATCTGCATCCCTGTTCCCCGAACTGTGTGCTGAGAGGCAATCCCTCCCGCAACGCTAGATACGGAGAGTCCAGGCCTATGGTTCGATTTATTTCAAGCCTTCTATTCGGGGGCTGACCGGCGGCGGCGTCCGCTCAATAGATAGACTGCGGCCCGCAACTCGAGCAGCGGGTCGTCGGAGGCATCAATGCCATCCACGCGTGGAATGGGATCGAAGATAATTTGCTTCTGTTCATGAGCTTCATCGAGCACCGGCTCCGTGAACGACAGTTTGCCCAACTCCACTTGCTTGCGGCTTTCCGGCCACTGAATGGTCACGTCGTTCACCGTATCCCCATCCTCGGCTAATTGAGCTACCACCCGAAACTTGACCGGCTCATTGGCGATCCGGTGCTCAATTTCGTCGAACAGATAATTCGGTTCCTTAGCCGCCGCTGCGGCCGCCTCCAGATGATCGTTGCCGGCCTCCGGGAGAATACGGTAACGGCCGTACCGGCTCACGCCATCTTTATTGATAAAGCGAACGGCGGTCAGGCCAAAATATGTTTCCCGGGCGAAACTCGAAGCGGGGGGCTTCGGCGCTTGCACAAATGCCAGCGTTGCCGGGTGGCTGCCCAGGTATTTTTCCAACGGCGACCCGGGAATGTGTGTAAGGTCGGTCGCGGTAATGGCAGTCAAGAACTCCAGGAAGTCCTGCCCTGTTCGCGCAGGAAAACAATTGGTGGAATGGGCCACGATGTCGGTGTGCACGCGATCGGCAAGATAAAACCGGATCGCACAGCCGCGTGGATCGGCATTCGGATCATTGTCCGGGATCACCGGAATCCCGGTAGAGTTGGAGAACCGCACAGTGGCCGGCGTGGATGGCCGGTTCAGGTGGGGCGCCTTGCTGAGCGAAGCCGATTCCGGTGTGGGCGTGAACGATCCATTCAACATGATGCCCTTGGCGTGAGCCGGCCGAAAGCCAGGGTGCGCCCCGAACAGGGCCTCGAACTTCTGCAGTATCTGGTTGCTCAGAGCAACGATTTTTTCGTCTGTGGGCAGCGGCATGCTGTGATTCCTCCATGATAGGTAGGCGTTGATGCTGACTCGAGTCGCGAAACCCTCGAAGGCTAAATCCGGAGGGAGCAACCGGTCCCGGATGAAAACCCACCGGCCCTCCGGCCCCCCGAGCGCATAGGTTTCCATCACTACGATGCTCTGCGAAGCGAATGGTCTCAAAACAACCGTATCGGGTTTTCGTTAAAGAGCAATCTTGTCCCGGCAGAGTCTAAAGCCCCTGAGGTTCCCTTTTCAGTTTGTCTCAGCGGCAATCATCATTTCCCAATGCAAAAGGTAGAAAAGATCAAATTCAGGATGTCATCGCTGGTGGTCTCGCCGGTGAGCGAATCGAGATGGCGAAGGGCCCCGTACAAATCCAGCAGCACCATTTCATGCGGAATATTTTGCCCGGCCGCGGAGCCCGCGGCCGCCAGACCTTCCAGCGTTGCGGTGACCGCCTGGTATTGGCGCAAGCTGGTGAGCATGCCGCTCTCCGTTTCCACCGTGCGCTCGCCCACCATGGCCAACATCTTTTCCTTTAGCTCGCTCACCCCTTGTCCGCTGAGTGCGGAGGTATGAACCACCGGCAAGCCAAGGCCGCCCAGTGCCTCTTCCATTGCGCTTGAAGGGTGGGCCAGGTCGCTCTTATTCACCACCACCAGCGCCCGGCGTTGCGCCAGCGTGGCTAGAAGCTCAAGCTCTTCCTGACCCGGCGCCGCGGTCGCGTCGAGCACCATCAACACCATATCTGCATCCGCCAGCGCCTCGCGCGATTTGCGAATGCCAATTTGCTCCGCCTCGTCACTGGCCTCACGCATGCCCGCCGTGTCCACCAGCTCCACGGGAATTCCACCCAGGGAAACTCGCTCCGTCACCAGGTCGCGCGTGGTCCCGGGCGCCGCGGTGACAATCGCCCGCTCCCGCTGCACGATGCGATTAAAGAGAGAAGATTTACCCGCGTTCGGCCGGCCTACAATCGCCAGCATCAACCCCGCATGCACAATGCGTCCACGGGCAAAGCTGTCCGCAACCGGCTGCAGCAGTACGCGAATCTCATCGATCCTGCTTAGGATCTCTCCCCCCGGCAGGACATCCACATCGTCTTCTGCGAAATCGATTCCCGCTTCGAGCATAGCAATCAGCGAGACCAGTCCCTCTTTGATGGGCTTGATGCGCCGCGAAAGCGAGCCATGCAGTTGCTGCGCAGCGACCCGCGCCTGGTAAAGCGTCTGCGCTTCAATCAGGTCGTGGACTGCTTCAGCTTGGGTCAGATCAATGCGGCCGCTCAGAAACGCCCGCTGCGTGAACTCGCCCGGAGCCGCTAAACGCGCACCGCCTGCGAGCGCCTGCCGCACCAAAGTATCGAGAATCACCGGCGAGCCATGCGCGGCCAGTTCCACCACATCTTCGCCGGTATAGGAATTGGGGGCAGCAAAGAACGTGACCACCGCCTCATCCAACTTTTCCTGGGTGTCGAGGTCCAGCAGATCGGCAAAACGTGCCTGCGCATGGGCCAGCGGATTGCGCAGGCGGAGCATCGGCTCGGCAATCCCGGTCGCCTCAGGCCCCGAGAGGCGCACGATCCCAATGCCACCGCGTCCGGGCGGCGTCGCTACGGCGACAATGGTCTCGTTTTGATAGACCAAGTGTGGATCGGGCTGCATAAAGCCTCCCGATGCTTAGTAGGGGGAGTTGCGCCGCGCCGGCCGTGCGCCGCCAACTTCAGAGGCCCGTGGCCGAAGCCGCGCCGCTCCCTTGGGATAGACCACCACGAAGCGGCGTAAACCCTCGCCGCTGCTCTCGGTTTCGAGATCGGTGTAGTCCCGGAACGCCAGATGCAGCATACGGCGCTCCCGCGAACTCATGGGCGCAAAGCTGTAAGGCTGAGATGTGCCGCGGACCCGTTCCGCCGCCGTCTCTGCGGCCAGCTTCAACTCTCGCGCGCGGAGCGCCTTGAAGTTGTTGGCGTCAAAAGAAACAATGTCGTGCTCTTCCGCTTCGAGGCGCACGATCTTGGCCGCGATGTGTTCCAACGCCCGTAGCAATTCGCCGCCGCGCTGAGTCAGGAGCACGGCATCGGGCCCGGACATCTCCACGTAAATTTCGCGGGCCTCGAGGCCATCGGGATCACGGGCTCCCGCGCCCGCGATGATCCGATACTTCAATCGCAGGCCGCCAGTGGTGGTAAGAGTCTTGAGGAAGGCTGCAATCTTTTGAGCTGCAGCCGCGTGGTCGACGATCGGCATCGGTTTAGTATCGCATCTCGGGTGTGGGAAGTCAGCCCAGCAGGAAACCAATTCCTGCGCTCGGTAACCGTGCTGTTGGATTGTTAGCGGCGGACCATCTGGCGGCCACTGCCGCCGCTTTTCTTGGCCGCCCGCTTGGCGGCGATTTCGCGCATCTGCTTGCCAATGCCGGTACGGTTCATGACCGCCTGCTGGATCACGTTGATCACATTGCCAAAAGCCCAGTACAAGGCCAGCCCGGAACTCAAATTCCAGGTCATGAAACCAAAAAAGACCGGCATGGTAAAGGCCATCATCTTCTGCTGCGCGGGGTCCATACCTGGCGACGGAGTCAGGTACTGCACCAGGAACATGGTCACGATGAAAAAGACTGGCAGAATATGCAGGGGGTCGGGAGCAGCCAGGTTATGGATCCACAGCCAGGGTGCCTGGCGCAGTTCGATGGTGTGCAGCAGCATGCGATAAAAAGCGAACAGTAACGGCCACTGCACCAACATCGGCAGACAGCCGCCAAACATGTTCACGCCCTCACGCTTCTGCAGGTCGAACATTTCTTTGTTCATGTCCGCGCGGCGCGGATCCGTGGTCTTGTACTTCTTGAACTTCTCCTTGATCGCGTTCATCTCCGGCTGGATGCGCTGCATCTTCAGAGCGGACTTCATCATCTGGATGCGGGTCGGCAGCATAGCCAGGTTGATCACCAGGGTAAGAACCAGGATGGCCCATCCCCAGTTGGAGACAATATGCTCATGCACCCAGCGCAGGGCCAGGAACAACGGCTTGGCGATGATCCCCGAATAACCGAAGTCCACCACCGGTTCGAGACTCGGGCCCGTCTGCCCGCCATTCGCCGTAGCGCGCACAGAGGCAAGCACGTCGATCACCTTAGGTCCGGCGAAGAGGCGCAAGCTGCTGTGCCCGGAGTTCGAACCCATCGCAGCGCCGAGCACAGGCGCCTGGTCGGTCTGATCGGCTTTCCCGTGGCGCGGGACGTCGATTGAGTCATGCAGACCCACCAGCAGCGTTTGCGACGGGTCGTCGGGAAGAAAAATCGCTGCGAAGGACAGGTCACTCACTCCAGCCCATTCGAATGGCCCAGGCATGGTGCCGCCGCCGGCAATCTTCTTCGCCGCCTGGTTCTCGTTCTTGCCTCCCTGCATGGTGTCAAACTGTGACTGCGCGTAATCCGGGAGAGTATCCTGATCGCCAAAGCCGCTGGGCCAGGCAATCAGGGCGGTCACCGGGCTCCCATGATTGGTGGCCGTCGTGTCCACATGAACGACGTAGGTGGAATCGAAGCTGAAAGTCTTTTTCACTTCGAGGCCGTTGTTGGAGTAGGTAAAGCTCAGCGTGGCAGGAGCATTCAACGTGCCCGTAGCCGACGGCACATACAACGCCTGCGCGAGCTGGTTACGCAGATTCGCGTCGTAGGTCCAGAGCGAGAGTGGATACCCGGCCTTGGCCGCAGCCTTGGGGTTGACCAAGTCCAGCGGCTTACCCGCGTCGTCTTTGTACTTCTTCAGAATCCAGGAGACGACCTGACCGCCGCGATTCGAAAACGTAATGCGGTACAACTCGTTCTCGGCCACGGTGGTCGACTCGGCAGCCGCCTCAACAGCTTGCGTCGACCCTTTGGCGGAGTCGGGCATTGCAGCCATCGCAGAAGCGGGAGCAGAATTAAGTGTCGAGGCCCTGGACGCAGAAGTCGAAGCCACCTCGGCCGGCGTCTCCGGTTGCGTCTTTTTCTTGGGCGAAAAATATTGCAGGCCTAGAAATATAAGAACAAAGACGATGGAGAAGATGAGAAGAGTGCGTGAGTCCTGCCCACCGCCACCCGGCTGATTAGGATTGCGTATTTCTGCCAAAGAGAGTTCCTGTCGATCGGACGATCTTGCGGCATTTGGCGCCTGATGCACCAATGGCCACGATCTTATGGTAAATGGCGGGGGTCATCTGTGCGGAAGGGGTCCCTGGTAAGTGCCGGGAACCGGGTCGAAGCCTCCGCGACTGAAGGGGTTACAGCGCAGCACACGCCACACGGCGAGCACCGTGCCAAAGAACACTCCGTGGCGAAGCACGGCGGCGATCGCATATTCCGAACATGTGGGTTGAAAGCGGCAAGCACCCGACGCCCCGCTGACGGAATGGATCAGCGGTGAAATCCAACGCCGGTAGAGATCAGGCATCCGTTGGCCTCAACCCGGCGGGTGCGGCCTTATCTCTGGACTTTTGCACCGTGGCGAAGATTCTGGATACCTCTTCTTGCAGTCCAGCAAATTCCGCAGTCAGCACCGTGCGCCGAGGGTGCAGCACCACGTCGACGTCACGCGTTAGCGAAGCCACGCTCAGGCGCACTGCTTCGCGCATGCGCCGCTTGATGCGATTGCGTTCCACCGCTTTGCCAAGGACACGCCCAGCAGTCAGACCCACGCGCGGACCAGAGACCGGGCCCGCACCGCGCTCGGCGTAGAAGTATGTCATCGAAGACGAGAAGTGTTTGCGGCTCCGTTGATAAACGCGCTGATAGTCTGCGTGCTTGCGTAGCCGCGGATCGCTTTGGGTAAGAGGCCTCAACTGAGAATTCCCCGGTCGCCCGTAGACTCTTCTAGTCGCGGTAACCGGCACTCACGGAAACGCGCTTGCGTCCCTTGGCCCGGCGGCGGGAAAGCACTGCTGCCCCTGCCTTGGTCTTCATGCGGGTCAAAAACCCGTGAGTCTTCGCCCGATGGCGGCGGTTCGGTTGGAATGTGCGCTTGGGCATAACACTGCGCTCCTGATCTCAGTCAAAAATATGTGCCTTAAGGCAAGGTTTAAGTATAACGGATTCAGCCCAAAGGGCCAAGCTGACCGATGGCTCATGTGGCCGGGCCGTTCGCTTTCACTGCGCATGGTGCAACTCGGGAAAGAAAGATTTTTTTGCCCGGAATGAGCCGTTGCACCGCCTTGTAACTGTGCTAGTATCGGCTCCGATCAAGATTGATTTTCTGCACGTCCACACTACCTGATCTTTCGATCTGGATACTTTCGCGAAGGGGTTGTTCCCCAGAGCAGTTCCTAAGCACAGGAGCTACAATGACACGCACGGTCAACACCGCGGCGGGTTTGCTCCTTTGCACCTAGCGGAAGCTATCAGGCAGTCGGCGTTGAACGAAGGAAGCGTATGTCTTTTGTCGCCACCGCCCCCGCCGTGCCCAATCCCTGGGCGCGGATACTGGGAGCTCTTGAAAAGAAGGTCAACCGGCAATCTTTTGACACCTGGCTCAAACCCACGCGGTTTAGCCACATCACTGGCCGGATGCTTTTCGTGCGGGTTCCCACCCCCGAGTTTCAGCACATCGGCGACCGCTACGGCGATCTGATCCAGGAAGCCATTGATGCCTTCCACTTGGAGTTCGACGACGTCTCTTTCGTCATTCCGCAAGAGGATCCTGCCGCTGTCCGAGTGCGTGAGGATGGAGGGTTCGCACCCATGCCCTCCCACTCGCCAGGAGCACAACGGCCAGCCAACCGTGGTGTGCCCATGCCGCCGCCGCCGCAGCAGGCCAAGTTCGACTGGGCCACGGCCGCGCAGCTCAACCCCCGGTACACCTTCGATGCCTTCGTCATTGGCAATGGAAACCAGTTTGCCCGCGCGGCTTCTGAAGCTGTCGCCGAGCGTCCTTCCAAGGCCTACAATCCGCTCTTTATCTATGGCGGTGTCGGCATGGGCAAAACCCACTTGATGCACGCCATCGGCCATGAGGTGAAGAAGCGACAGCCGCAATGCTCGGTCTGCTATGTCTCCAGCGAGAAGTTCACCAACGAGATGATCAACTCGTTGCGCTATGACAAAATGACCAGCTTCCGCGATAAGTTTCGCTCCGTCGACCTGCTGCTGATTGATGACATTCAGTTCCTGGCGCAAAAGGAGCGAACCCAGGAAGAGTTCTTCCACACCTTCAACGCGCTCCACGAGAGCATGAAGCAGATTGTCATCGCATCCGATCGTCCGCCCAAGGAACTGCCTGAAATCGAAGACCGGTTGCGCAGCCGGTTTGAATGGGGATTGATCGCCGACATTCAGCCGCCCGATCTGGAGACCAAGGTCGCTATCCTGCAGAAGAAGGCAGAGAGCGAGCATGTTCTGTTGCCGACCGATATCGCTCTCTTCATCGCGTCGAACGTGCGCACCAACGTGCGCGAGCTGGAGGGCGCCATGGTCCGGCTGTTAGCCTGGTGCCGCCTCAATGGCGCCGAGCTTACCCTGGCCACCACCCAGCTGTGCCTCAAGCAGTTCATCGATACCCAGGTACGCAAGATCACCATTGAAGCGATTCAACGCGCTGTCTCCGAGCAGTTCGGAATGCGCGTAGCCGAGCTGAAGCAGAAAAATAACTCCCGCTCCGTGGTCGTTCCCCGCCAGATCGCCATGTATCTGGCCAAGCAGATGACCGAGGCATCCCTGCCCGAGATAGGGCGGCAGTTTGGCGGCAAGCACCACACCACCGTGATGCATTCCATTGCCAAAATCGACGAGCAGCGCCGTGCCGACAAAGATCTAAACCGCACCATCAACAAACTTTTGGAGACCCTCAACGGCTGAGTCGACCGTTTTATGAGGGAAAGAAACCGCAGATCTCATGCGGCTTCTTTTCCCTCTACTGTGCGAACCCCTTAGTCCGATAGCCTTTTCACGTCCGGGCCCCACCCGGTATGCTCAAGTTGTCTATGTTTTGTTTCGAGTCGCCGCGCCGCCTGGCTTCATTGGCTGGCTACTTGATCACCGCTTTCCTCCTCAGCGTTATGCCGCTCATGGGGCCGCGCGCTTATGCCCGCCAACAAGACACCGGCTTTCTCAATCGCACCATCACCCTCAATGGCACCGTTTATCACTACGTCGTATATCTACCCATGGACTGGTCCCCCAAGCACAAATGGCCGGTCATCTTGTTTCTGCACGGATCGGGAGAGCGTGGCTCGGATGGCCTTGACGAGACCCAGGTAGGTCTACCCAACGCGCTGCGGTCCCACTACGAGCGCTGGCCCTTTGTGGTGGTCATGCCCCAGGTCCCCTACAACCATCATCACTGGACCGACTCGGACATCATGGCCATGGCTATGGGCGCTTTGAATGCCGAGGTCAAAGAATTCCACGGCGATCCCGATCGGCTCTACCTCACCGGCATGTCACTGGGCGGATACGGCGTGTGGGAGATTGCCAAGGACTATCCTGGCCGCTTTGCTGCTATCGCTCCCGTGTGCGGCGGTATCTACTGGTCTTACGCGCCAAGCCGCTGGCATCAGCCGGAGCTGGTTCCGGAGTATGTCAAAGCCATCGGCCGCACACCCGTATGGATCTTTCATGGCGCAGACGACCCTGTCGTATCGCCCGCGCAATCGCAGATCATGTTTGCGGCCCTCAGTGCTGCGGGGGGCAATGTACGCTTTTGGGAATATGCGAACTATCATCACAACGCCTGGGATCGAGCGTACGTTGATCCGCAATTGCCGCAATGGTTTTTAGCTCACCAGCTCTCCGATATCGCTGCCACCAAGCCGTACTCGGAAAAGCGCGTCATCCCCATCCATCCTTTGCCAATCCGTGTGGATCCCACTGTTTATGACGCTTATCAAGGTGAGTACGTCGACGCCGGCGTGACCCAGGTAACCGTCTTCCGGCAAGGCAACCGGTTGATGTCCAGAAATCGCACCGGCGATCAGACCGAGTTGCTGCCCGAGCAACCCAATCGATTTTTCTATCCCAGCGGCAGCAGCACTCGCCTCACTTTTCAAAAAGGTCCCGACGGCCACGTCACCGGACTGCTGTTTTCCGACGACCGCCACCAGGAACTGTGGGAAAAGGCGCCGGAAAAAACACCCTAGCTGCGTTTAGGGCATTGTGCAAAGCCGGCCTCTCTCGGAGCCGCATCAGGACTGCTTGGAAACGCGCTTTGCACTCGCCGCCGCCGCTTTCCACACCCTTTTTTCGGGCACCTGTGCAGACCGTGGGGAACACGGGACCCAAATCAGGGCTATGCGCTACTCTTCCTGCTTTTCATTTCGCGCAGGCCCGGTTTTCTAAAACGTGGACGGCTGTCACCCGCGCCACCAGCTTGGTTTCCGCCTGGCTTTCCACTTTTCCGTCACGAACGGTTACTACGACTAAGAGGGAATGGATTAATTGCGTTTTTCGTCGTAGTAAAAGTTTTCTGTTTCCCGTTGTTGTCCCGCCGTAGTATTACGCACCGGGAATCCACAGGATGAAGCATAGTTGAGATTCTCACGCCCCTCCGCAGTGGTGTAGAGTGAGTCAAACCGACAAGGGGGCAAACACACCATGCTTAGCGCGGGGGTTGAGCAGGAGAGACCGGTCGTACAGGGAGCCGCAACGA
>Ga0182024_10025320_pt1 | contig 10486 bp, 8 predicted proteins | sample P32metaG_FD_120480 | JGI IMG/M metagenome (GOLD analysis project Ga0182024, IMG submission 120480) | Permafrost microbial communities from Stordalen Mire, Sweden - P3-2 metaG (Illumina Assembly) | ecosystem: Environmental > Terrestrial > Soil > Wetlands > Permafrost | place: Sweden: Stordalen...
CGCCACCTCGGCCTCGATGATCGGCCACGCCGCCGGCACGGCCGCCGCCGCCCGCTCCGGATGCGCGATCAGGATCCCGAAGCCCTGGGCCCGGAGCTCGTCCGCCGCGACCGAAAAGCTCTGGTCCAGTCCGTCCAGCGGCGCCTCGAGCAGCAGCCACCGCCGGCCCGCCGGCCCGTGGGCGATCACGTCGAGCTCGCGGCGGGACAGCCGCGAGACCATCGGGTGGGCCAGCTCGCCTCCGCACAGAGCCTCGACCGGGACGCCGGCGGCTCGGAGCGCGGCCTGAACCTCGCTGACCCGCTCGGGGAGCGATGAGGTGTCAGTCACCAGCCCGGCCATGACGTGCGGGGTGGCCGTGATCGTGCGGGTTCCCTCAGCCGCGGCAGTCCGGGCCAGCTCGATGCTCTCCTCCAGCGAAGCCGGGCCGTCGTCGACCCCGGGCAGCAGGTGGAAGTGGAGCTCAGCGTAGCTCATCGATCTCAATGGTTCGGGCTCAGCCGGGGGATCCGGTGACGATTCGGTGAAGGGGGCGGGCTGTCGGTGCGCGCGCTTGACCTTCGAGTATGGGACGTCGAAGTCGTATGGGTCAAAGACGGCCAAGCGCACGTTGAAGGCTGGGGATACGAGCAGAAGCGTGTCGGCGCTGATCAAGGGCCTGAAGCCCGGGACGACGTATCACTTCCGGTTGGTGGCGAGGAACTCGGCGGGGACGGTTGACGGTCAGGACGTCACGTTCACGACGGCGGCCACCTCGCCTCACGCCACATAGCACCGGCAGGCTTGACGGCTTCGTCATGCTTGCCCCATGAGCGCTTCACCGACCAAGCCGCTGCTGTCCCCCGGTCAGCTGGAGACCCTGGCCGCCGTCGGCCAGGAGCGCACCGCCGATGTGGGGGACGTGCTCTACCAGGTCGGAGATCGCCGCTACCCGTTCATCACGATCCTGGAGGGCGAGGCGGCGATCCTCGACGGCGACGGTCAAGAGATCATCCGCCACGGCGCGTCGGGCTTCCTGGGCGAGATCAACCTGCTGTCGGGCCAGACCGTGTACCTGACCGCCGTGGTCACCGAGCCGATGCGCTACATCGCCATCGAGCGCGAGCAGCTGCGAGAGCTACTGGATGACGACGGCCCGCTCAGCGAAACCGTGCTGTCTGCGTTCGTGGCTCGCCGGGAGGTGCTCCAGTCGCAGGAGGGAGTGGGTGTCCAGATCGTCGGCCCACACGCGTCGGCGCCTACACGTTCGATGGTCGATTTCGCCCGGCGAAACCGGCTGCCATTCACCTGGCTTGACACCGAGCTCGAGGCCTACGGCGACCTGATCGACGGGCTGAGCTCGGACGAGCTGCCGCTCGTCCGGCTCCCGGGGGGCCCCGATCTGCGCAATCCGAGCCATGGTCACGTGTCGCGGGCACTGGGCATCGGACTGGAGCTCGCCCCGCGCGAGGAGGCCGACCTGCTGGTCCTCGGCGCCGGACCGGCCGGCCTGGGAGCCGCCGTCTACGGAGCCTCGGAAGGCCTCGACACCCTCGTCGTCGAAGCCACCGCGCTGGGTGGGCAGGCCGGCACCTCGCGCCGGATCGAGAACTACCTCGGCTTCCCGGCCGGGGTCAGTGGGAGCGAGCTGACCACCAGGGCGATCACCCAGGCCCGGAAGTTCGGGGCCCGCACGGCCACGCCCTACCGGGCGCTCGCGCTCGAGCCGGGCGACGATCTCCATGTCGTGCGGCTGGAGGAGGACCACTGCGTGGCCGCCCGCGCCGTGCTGCTGGCCACCGGCGCGGACTACCGCCGCCTGCCCGTGGCCAACCTCGAGCAGTACGAGGGCTTGAGCGTCTTCTACGCCGCCGGACCTCCGGAGGCACGCCAGTGCGGCGCCACGCGGGTGGGCGTGATCGGGGGCGGCAACTCGGCCGCGCAGGCGGCGATCTGGCTGGCCCGCAGCGGCGCCGTGGTCACGCTGTTGCACCGGCGAGCGGACCTGCGCGAGACGATGTCCGACTACCTGATCCAGGACCTGGAGCGCTACGGCGTGGCCGTGCGGGATCGCAGCGAGGTGGCCGAGCTGCATGGCCCGGGCGGCCAGCTGGAAGCGGTCACCCTGAAGGATGGGGAGCGCCTCAGCCTGTCGTTCCTGTTCCTGTTCCTGGGCGCTTCGCCGTGCACGGAATGGCTGCGCGGCGTGGTGGCGACCGACGAGAACGGCTTCGTGCTCACCGGTGCCGCCGCCGGGGCGGATGGGCTGCTGGAGACCAGCGTGCCCGGGGTGTTCGCGGCCGGAGACGTGCGCTCCGGCTCGACCAAGCGCTGCGCCACCGCGGTGGGCGAGGGCGCGATGGTGGTGAGCTTCGTCCACCAGCGCTTGGCCGGGGCGCGGGTCTAGCGCCCGATGGGCGCCGCGCTCGAACCACAAGTCGAGCGCGGCAGGAGAACCGTCAGGTGGCCGGCGGGTGCGGGGGTGCTCACTCGGGTGCTGAATCGAGTTCGGGTGGTGCGAGCCGGTAGGACGGGGGAGTGGCGGACAGGCGGATCGGGTTGCGGGGCAGGCGGACCTCGGTGCCGTCCTCGCGCGCCAGGGCGATGATCGGGTCAAGCCCCAGGCTCTCGGCCAGGCGGAAGGCACCCGCTATGTCGTTGACCACGCCCGCGGGCACGCGCGCCTCGGTCAGCTCCGCGGCCCACTCGTCCGCCGGGCGGGCCGCCAGCCGGCGCTCCAGCTCGGTGAGCAGCGCGGGGCGGTTGGCCACCCGGCTCGAGTTGGTGGCAAAGCGGGGATCGTGGGCAAGCTCCGGCGCGCCCACGACCGAGCACAGGGAGGCGAACTGGCGGTCGTTGCCCACCGCCACCACCACGTCTCCGTCCGCGCAGGTCAGCGGCTCGTAGGGGGCGATGCTCGGATGCTGGTTGCCCATCCGCTGGGGCACGACGCCGCCCGCCGTGTAGGCGGCGCTCTGGTTGACCATCGCGGCCAGCAGGCTCGAGAGCAGGTCGACCTCGACCCGCTGCCCCTCGCCGGTGGCGCCCCGGTGCATGATCGCGGTGAGGATCCCGATCGTGGCGAACAAGCCGGCCAGCACGTCAACCAGGGCCACGCCGACCTTGTGAGGGTGCCCGTCGGCCGGGCCGGTGATGCTCATCAGCCCGCCCAGGGCCTGGACGAGCAGGTCATAGCCGGGCAGCTCGGAGGCTTCGGCTCCGAAGCCGGTGATGGAGCAGTAGATCAGGCGAGGGTTGTCCGCGCGCAGGCGCTCGTAGCCCAGCCCCACGCTGTCCATCAGCCCGGGGCGGAAGTTCTCCACCAGCACGTCGGACTCGTAGGCCAGCTGGCGAGCCCGGTCCAGGTCGGCGGGCTCGTTCAGGTCGAGGACGAGGCTCTGCTTGTTGCGGTTGACCGACTGGAAGTAGGTGGCGTTCCCGGCCTCGTCGTAGGGCGGACCCCAGGCGCGGGTGTCATCGCCGGTGCCGGGCCGCTCCACCTTCGTCACCTGGGCGCCCAGGTCGCCCAGCATCATCGTCGCGAACGGCCCGGCCAGCACGCGAGAGAAGTCGAGAACCCGGATCCTTGGCAAGGCGGTGGTCAATCTGACGAGATCCTAGATCGGGCACGGGCCGCCGGCGTGGGCACGCGGGGCGAAAAAGTCAAAGCATGTTTGACAAATTCGCCCCGCAGCGCCCGCAACCCGTGCGCCGCATATCGTTCCGCCTATGGAACTGACGCTGATGATCGAAGGGCAGGAGGGCGTGAGCTGGGAGGAGTGGGTGGCTCTGCTCGGCGAGCGTCTGGCTCCGCTGGTCGCCAGCTAGCCAGCGGCGCTCCCGGACCTGTCCTGGACGCGGTGGCCGGACTCGCCGCCGGCCACCGCGCCGTCATCGGGCCCTACGCCGTTGTGAACGTGTGGTCTTTCCCGTGGGAAGTGGCGGCCGCGTTCTCGGCCACGATCCGGAAGTGGTACTTGGTCCCCGGCTTCAGGTGCTTGATCGAGGCGAACTCCTTCTCCGCCGCGTTGCCCAAGCCGGCGGAGTTCGCCTTGGTCTTCTTCCCGTAGTGCTTGGTCTTGCCGTACTGGAAGTAGTAAGTGGTGGGGCCGCCGTTCGGAGTAACTGAGCCGTTCAGTCTCGCGCTGTGATGGCGCACCTTGCTCGCCTTCCGGGTCTTGACCACCGGGGTGCTGGTGACCATCACGTCGTCGGCGCCGGCGTTGAAGTAGTTCTCGTTGTCGACCATCGCCAGGCGCAGCCTGACCGTCTGACCGGCAAACTGACTCAGGTTCGCCGTGATCACCGTGGGTGCCATCACCTCGGGAGCACCCGTCACAGTGGCGAACACCGGGTCCAGGATGTCCGGGGAGGAGACAGAGGTGAGAGACGACGACGGATTCATCACATCGATCCGGTACTGCTGGTTTGCGCTGGTTGTGTAGTCGAGCGTGGGCGGACTGGAGATCGGGGCATAGCTCGTGTAGTACACGTACAGCGACAGGATGTGCTTCTCCTTCGGCTTCAGCGTGATGTTCTGATAGAGGATGCTGGAGCTGACATCGGTCTGATCGGTGATCGCCGCGAATGATCCTTGCGGCGGGGCGGGGATCGGGTGGCCGGTGAGCGGCGAGCTCGTGCTGTACACGTACCAGCTGCCTGCACTGCCCGCCTGGTCCTGCTCGGTCCAGCCGGCGAGAGTTCCGGTCTCAAAACCGCCGTTGACGACCACGGCGGCGCTGGCTGCCGCTGGGATTGCCAGCAGGACGGCGACGATCACGGCAAATAGCAGGGCTCTCCTGGCGCACTCAGTCCCATTCCGCATTGGGGCCTCCTTCGACTCGCTTGCCCCCGGTAGGGCTAGTCAAACCCGGTAAGGGCGATCCTATCCGAAGGCCGCGGTAGGCCGAGGATTGATTGAGGCAAACCGGGCGTCAGCTTGGGCCCGTGGCCCCCGCGCGACAGGCTGATGGCGCCAAGGTAACCAGGACGGCGAACGCCAGGTGGCCATATCAGCTCTGGAGGGCCGCCAGCACGGCCACCCCAACAGCGATGATCCCCAGGCCGACCACCTGCCGGCGGGCCAGCCGCTCGCTCAGCAGGAAGTACCCGCCCACCGCGGCCAGGCCGGCGAACTGGGATCCCACCACGGCAGGCACGGCCACTCCGTGCCGGGCGCCGGTGGCGTAGGCCAGGATGCCCAGAACCTCGGCCACACCCGACGCGGCCGCGTAGGCCAGCGCGGGCCCGGGCAGGCGAAGCTTGCCCTGCGCCGCCAGGGGTAGGGCCACCGTGACCGTGCCGACGACTCGGGCCGGCCAGAGGGCCCAGACCACGGAGGTGTGACCGCCCACCCGGCCGAGCGCGTACAGGTTGACCGCAAACAGCCCGGCCGCCCCGAAGGCCAGTGCCGCCGCCCGGTAGCGGCCGGCCTGCGGCGCAGCGACCCGGGCACCACCGGCGGCACTCAGGAACACTCCCACCGCAAGCGCCGCCAGGGTGACGAGGACGGGCACGGACGGGACCTGACCGGCGATCACCGCGATCACCGCCGCCATCGCCCCCTCCGTCGACGCGATCGGTGCCACCACTCCCACCGGCCCGGCGCGCAAGGCCAGATACTCCAGGGCCAGACCGCCCACGTTCCCGCATCCGGCCAGCGCCAGCAGGCCGATGGTGTGCGCCGAGAGGGTGGACGGATCCGCGAGCAGCAGTGTCGGGCTGATCAGGACCAGCCCGACGAGCATCACCCAGGCCAGCGTGCGCGGCGCTCCAGCGGACCGGCTGGCCCGGGTTGCCGTCAGTGCGGCCGCGGCCCACGCCAGCGCGGCGCCCAGGCCACCGAGAACGCCGATCATTGCCCGCCAGGCTAGTGGCCCGCGTACCCCGGTCCGATTTACGCCCAGGATCAGGTAGTGACCCTGCCGTGGGCGGACACCGGAATGACGGCGAGCAGCAGCCCGGGCCCCACCAGCACATTGACCTGGGGAGCTGGTGGCTCAGGCGGATCGCTCAGCTCAGCGCGTGCTGGTGCTCGTGCAGGCTGAGCAGGCAATCGACCACCTGCGGGTCGAACTGGGTGCCGCGGTTGGCCCGCAGCTCCTCCAAGGCGATGTCCAGGCTCAGCGCCGCACGGTACGGGCGGTCGGTGGTCATCGCGTTGAAGGCATCACAGCAGGCGATGATCCGAGCCTCGACCGGGATCGTCTGGCCCGGCAGGCGATCTGGGTAGCCCTTGCCGTCGTAGCGCTCGTGGCAGGAGCGGACGATCGCTCCTACCTCGGCCAGCAGACCACCCACGTTCTTGAGCATCTTCTCGCCCTCGATCGTGTGGGTGTCGATGATCGCGCGCTCCTCGGGCGTGAGCTTGCCGGGCTTGTTGATGATCGACTTGGGGATGGCGATCTTGCCGACGTCGTGGAGGAGGGCGGCCAGCTCCAGGCGGCGGAGCTGGTCCTCGTCGAGCGCCAGCATCGGCCCGACCGCCTTGGCCAGGTCGACCACGTCGCGGCTGTGGCTGCCGGTGTAGGCGTCGTCTGCCTCCACCACCTCGCCGAGCAGCAGCGCGGTTCCGCGGTAGGCCGCTGACAGCTCCACCATCGCGGCCATCCGAGCGCGGCGGTCACGCGCCAGGAACATCAGGAGGCCACACAGCGGCAGCGTGATCAGCACCGCCGCCGGTCGCCCGGCCGCCGCGAAGGCCACCGCGAAGGCGATCGGGGTCAGGCAGATGTCCATCAAGTAGACGCTCCCCAGCAGCTTCAAGGGCAGGTGGGGGAAGCTGCCCATCCGCAGTCCCTCCCGAGTCAGGCTGCCGACCAGATCGAAGACCAGCTGGGCGGCCAGCGCGCCGAGCAGGACGAACCAGTCCGACCAGTGCGGACCTCTGATCCCGGCCAGCGAGAAGACCAGCGCCGGCCCGAGCGTGTGCCAGCTGTTGGCCACGGCTGACACGGCGCGGTCGGGCGCGCGGGAGCCTCCGATGTACGACGGCGACTTGCCCACCACCCAGGCCAGGGCCACCAGCAGCGGGACCCAGCCCGGCGGCAGAGCGAACAGCATCGGGATCAGGACCAGCTGGGTGGGAGGCGTGTAGCCGGAACCGACGTCGAACTCGATGCGTGAGGTGACGGCGTACAGCGCGACGAACAGCAGCGCCACCGCCGCGGAGTGGGAGCCGTGGCCGGGCAGCCAGATGGCCATCGGGACGGCGGTGGCCAGGAAGGCCGCCGCCACCGCCGCCTCCGCTCGCAGCTCGCGGCTGGCCATGCGTTGGGGCAGGCGGGGACGGAACTGCGCGGCCAGGCGCTCGAGCCCCGCCGTGCCGTCCAGCGCCAGTCCAGCCGGCGCCGCAGTGTCCCGATCGACTGCCCCGTTCATGGTTCATTTGCCCTATCGGCGCGTCCGCCGCCTGACTGCAGCGCAAGCGCCCCGGATCCGGGTAGATCGAACAAGTGTCCAGATAGTCCATAAAGTGGTGAACCGGCCCCGGCCCGTGGCCGAACAGAGCCACAGCACATAGGGGGCTGCCCACGGCAAACCCGCTGCGAAGCGGGGACGCAAAGCTAGAGGTCTCGCCTAGCGAGATAGCTCGGCTGCCAGCCCCTCGTCCACCGGTCCTGCAAGGGCGCAGGACCTCAACGATGAGGGGAAACTTCAAATGGGAATTCGGATCAGGGTCGCGGCGCTGGCGGCGATGTCGACGCTGGTGATCGCCGGCGGACTGGCCGGCGGGGCGCAGGCGAACATCCTCTCTTTGCTGCCCGGCAGCTGCGCGAACCAGCCGGAGTCACAGCCGTTCACCCAGTGGAGGGATTACAACGAGTACACCCCGGTGCCGGGGGGCAGCTTCGAGTCCGGTTCGGTGCCCTGGCTGCTGAGCGGCGGGGCCGGCACAGTGGCCGGCAACGAGACCTTCTACGTGAGGTCGCCCACCGACTCGCGCTCGCTGGCGCTGCCGGCCGGCAGCTCGGCGATCAGCCCGGCATCCTGCACCGACATCTATCACCCCACGCTGCGCCTGTTCGTCAGGAACACCGGTTCCTCGAGGTCGCGTCTGACGGTCGATGCCCTGTACCCGGGGTTGCTGGGCTCGGTGCAGTCATCGCAGATCGGGTTCCTCACCGGCTCCGCTAGCTGGGAACCCACGCCGCAGCTCTCGCTGCTGCTCGACAACCTTCTGGGGACGCTGTCCCTGGACCAGACGGCGATCGCGTTCCGCTTCGCGCCCGCCGGCAGCCTGGGCAACTGGCGGATCGACGACGTCTACCTCGATCCGTTCGCCCGCGGCTGATCTCCGGTCGGCCCGGCTCGTGTGGCGACACGGGTCGGGCCGCCGTCCGGAGCTCTCGCGCCCGCTGACCGGGAGCGCGTTCGGTTAGGCTCGGGACTGGTGGCTCACCGGTCGCTCACCTACTCGTCCTACCTGGCGCTCGACGAACTGCTGAGTGCCCAGCACGCGAGCTCAGGCGAGCACGACGAACTGCTGTTCATCGTCATCCACCAGATCTACGAGCTGTGGTTCAAGCAGCTCTTGCATGAGAGCGCCCGCCTGCAGAACCGGCTCGAGGCCGGCGACACCCCGCACGCCCTGAACACCGCCAAGCGCATCCTGACGATCCTCAAGACGGTGGTCGCCCAGATCGACGTGCTGGAGACGATGACTCCCAGCCAGTTCCTGTCCTTCCGGGCCCGCCTGGACGCAGCCAGCGGCTTTCAGTCGGCGCAGTTCCGCGAACTGGAGGCGGTCCTCGGCCGCCGCAACCCGACGATGCCCGGCGCCTATCCCCAGGATTCCCCGGCGCGGGCTCGCATCGAGGCGGCGATGCGACGTCCCTGCCTGTACGACTCGCTGCTGCGCTACCTGGCCAGTCACGGCTACCAGCTGCCCGCTCGGGCCCTGGAGCGGGACGTCACCCGGCCGCTGGAGTCCGATCCCGAGGCGCAAAGTGCGATCCTGGCCGCCTACCGGGACGACGGCGACGCCGCCCAGGTGTGCGAGCGCTTGGTCGATCTCGACGAGGGGCTGATGGAGTGGCGCTACCGCCACGTGCAGATGGTCAGGCGCACGATCGGCGAGCGAACCGGCACCGGCGGCTCCTCGGGCGCTCGCTACCTGGCCTCGACCCTGCTCTCGCCGGCCTTCCCCGACCTGTGGGCCGTGCGCACCGAACTGTGATCCCCGGCCTGGCCGAGCACTACACGCGCTTCCGCGTCGCCGAGCGGCTGCTGCTGACCGGGCACTCGCATCAGGCCTGGCCCGACGTGGCCCTCGACGGGATGGCCGAGGCCTTCCAGGACGCCGCCGAGCTGGTCGACACAAAGTGGGAGCGAGCGTTCGCCAAAGCCGACCGCGTCCGCCACGGGTACCGGGCGCTGATCGGCGACCCGACCGCCGAGATCGCCCTCGGCGCCAGCACGCACGAGCTCGTCGTGCGGTTCCTCTCCGCGCTGCCGTTGCGCGAGCACCCCCGCCTGGTCACCACAGACGGTGAATTTCACACCCTGCGCCGCCAGCTCGGCCGTCTGGCCGAGTCCGGCCTGGAGGTGGTGCGGGTGCCCGCCCGGCCGGTCGACGACCTGGCCGAGCGCCTGGCCGCCGCGATCGACGCCAGGACCGCCGCCGTGCTCGTCTCGGCGGTCCTGTTCGAGGACGCGCGGATCGTGCCGGGCCTCGACGACCTCGCCCAGGCGGCGACCGGCACCGAGCTCCTGATCGACGTCTACCACGCGCTTGGCGTCGTGCCGTTCGTGGCGCCTCCGCGCGCCTGGATCCTCGGCGGCGGCTACAAGTACCTGCAGCTGGGCGAGGGCAACTGCTTCCTGCGCGTACCCCAGCACGCCTGGGACTGGCGGCCGGTCATCACGGGCTGGTACGCGGAATTCTCTTTCTTGGATAGGGATGCGGGCTGTGACGCCCGCATCCCGTTTGCGCCCGGCGCCGAGGCGTTTGCGGGGGCCACCTATGACCCGGTCAGCCACTACCGCGCCGCCCGGGTGCTCGACTTCTTTTCGCAGCACTCGCTCACCCCCGAGGCGCTGCGCGACTCCTATCAGTGCCAGCTGGCCGTGGTGGCGGCGGCGTTCGACTCTCTCGGCGCGTCCGCGGCGGTGATCACCCGTGATCGCGACACTCCGCTCGAGCGGTTCGGGGGCTTCCTGGCCCTGCGCTGCGATCGGGCGGCCGAGCTTTCGCGTGAGCTGCTCGGCCGCGGCGTTCACACCGACAGCCGGGGACCTTCCCTGCGGTTCGGCCCGGCGCCCTACCTGAGCGACGAGCAGCTGGAACGCTCGATGGCCGAGCTCGGCGCCGTGCTCGCCAGCTGAGAAAACGGGTAGCCCGAAGGCATGCCTACCAAAAGCAACGCCTGACCTTGGCCACCGCCGCTCGTTCGTTCGAGGGCCGGGTGGCCCTGGTGACCGGCGCCAGCGGCGGCATCGGCGGTGAGCTGTGCCGGCGCCTGGCCACCGAGGGCGCCACCGTGGCGGTGCACTACCGCTCGGGTTC
>Ga0182024_10025321_pt1 | contig 10485 bp, 11 predicted proteins | sample P32metaG_FD_120480 | JGI IMG/M metagenome (GOLD analysis project Ga0182024, IMG submission 120480) | Permafrost microbial communities from Stordalen Mire, Sweden - P3-2 metaG (Illumina Assembly) | ecosystem: Environmental > Terrestrial > Soil > Wetlands > Permafrost | place: Sweden: Stordalen...
ATAGTCCGCGGCTATTCAGCTACAAAATCCGGTTTATTGTTATTGCCTTTAGTAGTCGGAATGATCGGATCTATGTTAACTTCCGGAAGATTAATTACCAAATTTGGCCGCTATAGGATTTATCCAATAGTCGGCACTATAGTTCTGGCTTTTGGCCTCTGGCTGTTTAGCCATGTCATGGTAAATACCAGCCAGGCTGCATTATCTGTTTGGATGTTAGTCACAGGAGTTGGAATAGGAATGTTCTTCCAGGTTATGACTCTAGCTGTCCAAAATACAGTTGACCGCAAAGACTTAGGCACAGCAACTTCAACAGTTACTTTCTTTCGAACTATGGGCAGTGCATTTGGAACAGCACTTTTCGGAGCAATTTTAATAAATCGTTTAACCCACAATCTTAAGATATTGCTTCCTAAGAGCGCGTTAAATTCTTCGAATATTAATATCGCAAATCTACAAACTGGGTCAGTTAAAATTCATGGCTTACCTTCATATCTTTCCCAAGATGTATTAGAAGCCTTCACCAGATCATTCCATAGTGTATTCCTTTGGGGCGTACCGTTTGCCATACTTGCCTTAATCGTTGCTTTATTCTTGCGGGAAACACCGCTTAAGAGCACTACTCGTGACATGGCAGCCGGCGAGGGGCTAGAAGCGCCGAGTCATGAGCTCGGGTAGACCTAGAAACATTGAGCAAGGATAACTCCTGTGGTATAATTATTAACAGATTAAATTAAGCAACCCGGGAAAAAGTTTTCCTCTTCAGTGTCTACCTTGGAAGGTTCACTGAGGCGTCCCGGGTGAAGATGAAAGGATATAACTGATGGCTACTGATACAGTAGATATTAAAAAACTTTTGGAAGTTGGAGCTCATTTTGGGCACAAGTCCAGCAGATGGCACCCAAAAATGGCGCCATACATACACAGTAAACGAAACGGAAGTCATATTATTGACCTGACCCTAACTGTTGAATGTCTGGAAAAAGCTTTGGACTTTTTGACTAAAACAGCCAGTGAAGGCAAAAAGATCCTATTCGTAGCCACCAAAAGACAATCTAAAGAAAGCGTTAAAGAGCTGGCTGAAGCTACAAATATGCCTTACGTTAGTGAAAGATGGCTGGGCGGCACGCTTACCAACTGGCAAACTGTTGGCGGAAGAGTTAAGTATCTAAAAGACCTAGAATCCAGGATGGCTTCTGGTCAGCTGGCAGCTAAATACAATAAGCTGGAAGTTCAGAGGTTCCAAGAAGAAATCAACCACTTAAACAATTTATACGGCGGAATTAAAGAATTAAGCGGACGCCCAGGGGCTATGATGGTATTTGACATGATTAATGAGGCGAACGCAGTTCGTGAAGCCAGAAAACTAGGTATACCGATTGTTGCGATTGTCGATACCAATGCTGACCCCAGCCTTGTTGAATATCCAATCCCAGCCAACGACGATGCCATAAAAACAATTCAGTTGATATGTGACTACACGAAAAAAGCCGTTGAGCAGGGTCTAGCTAGACAGAAACCGGCAGAAAAAAAGCCTGAGAAGACTGCTGAGAAAACCACAGAAAAGAAACCTACAGGAGATAAATAACCATGGACATAGCAGAAATTAAAAGACTTCGTGAGTTAACCGGAGTAGGGATGACTGATGCTAAAAAAGCTCTAGAGGACTCCAAGGGAGATTTTGATAAAGCCTTGGCGGCAATGCGCAAAAAAGGCTTAACTAAAGCTGAAAAAAGTGCGGAGAGAGAAGCTCGTTCTGGAATTATTGGTACATACGTACACGATAACCGCATAGGTGTGATAGTTGAAGTTAACTGTGAGACTGACTTTGTGGCCAGAAATGAGTTGTTCACCACTTTAGTAAAAGACATTGCTATGCAAGTAGCCGCCAGCTCACCAAAGTATGTAAGTTTAAGCGATGTCCCATCTAAAGATAAGGAGCAAGCAAAGTCAGAGTTTAGCGAGAAGGCGCTGGCTGAAGGTAAGCCAAAAGACATGATTAAAAAAATCGTTGACGGACAAATCGATAAATACTTTAGTGAAAAGTGCCTGCTTGACCAAGTTTTTATCAAGAATCCTGATCAAACTGTCGACGACTACATCAAAGTGCATATTGCTAAGTTAGGCGAAAATATTGTAGTCCGCCGGTTCGACCGAATGGTGCTAGGAGAAGTCAGCTAAAAAAAGTTTTGATAATTAATTAAAGCTTATACAATTTAAGGAGGGAAAATATGGATTCAGATCAAATTTTCGACAGTGCAAAAGAAAAATTTCAAACTGCGGCAAATCATTTTGCTGAGGAATTGAAGAAGCTCCGAACTGGGCGGGCTAGCACCAGTATGCTCGACGGTGTCACAATTGAGGCTTACGGCACATCAATCCCCCTCAATCAGGCATCAACGATCAGCACGCCAGCAGCACAGCTTTTGCAAATAACGCCTTTCGATCCAAACAATCTGCAGGCTATAGCCAGTGCAATTCGTGAAAACCAGACGCTGGGCCTTAACCCCGTAGACGATGGACGAGTCATAAGAGTCACGATTCCACCGCTGACTTCTGAGCGTAGACAAGAAATAGTCAAACAGCTACACGAAAAAGTAGAGAACAGTTTAATTAGCATGAGGGGTGCTCGTCATGAGGCGTTAAAAGCCGCAGAACAGCTGAAAAAGGATAAGAAGATCGGGGAAGACGATTACGAAAGACTTGAAAAAAGAATTGACGATGAGATGACCCGCCAAAAATCAGAATTAGAGAAATTAGCCAGCGCTAAGGAAAAAGACATCACAACCGTCTAAGCATTATCGCTAAAGATTGATACAATATACTTTATAAATTAATCGAGGGTTATAGTGTCAAAAAAGATTCAATTTACTAAAATAAAAGGGATAGTAAGCTAAATTATGACCGTATTTCTGCTAATTATAGCTTTAATTTTATTTATTGGCCTAGTGGTTGTACATGAGCTAGGACACTTTATTGTAGCGAAGCGAAACGGTGTTAAATCAATAGAATTTGGTCTAGGTTTTCCGCCGAGAGCTTGGCACAAAAAGCTAAAAAGTGGACTTGATTTTAGCATTAACTGGCTGCCGCTAGGCGGATTTGTCAGATTAAAAGGTGAACACGACACCGACACTTCCGCGAATAGTTTCGGTGCAGCAAGCGTTTGGGTAAAAACCAAAATTTTATTGGCTGGCGTAGTAATGAATGTCGTTGCCGCGTTCGCGATCCTGACTATCTTGGGGTGGTTTGGCATGCCGAATCTGCTTCCATCGCAGTTCAGCGTAAACAGCAATGCCAAGGTTATTAGGAATGATGTCTTAATGCTTGTAACATCTGTTACGCCCAACTCTCCAGCACAACACGCTGGTCTGAAACCAGACGATAACATTGAAAAGATCGGGCCAGTAAACGGCAACCTTAAAACATTAAACAGTTCATCAAATTTGCCGAATATAACTAAATCTCTTGCCGGCGACAGAGTAAACCTTGTTTATCAAAGGGGGAATCGAGTTTACGAAGCCCAAACTACACTACTAACAAATGCTGTGGTTGCCCAGAGTCAGAACACTAAAAACCCTAAAGGTATTCTCGGCGTCGGGATAAACTCACCCACACCGATAACCTATACACTAACTAGATATACCTGGGCTGCTCCAATTGTAGCCGTTGGGCTAATTAAGCAAATAACGGTTTTAACTTTTAAGGGGCTTGGGACGGTATTAGTAAGTTTACTGCATGGCAATGCTTCTAAAGCTGGAAATCAGGTGACTGGCCCAGTCGGAATTTTTTACATATTAAAAAACGGCAGTACACTTGGCTATCAATTTATTCTAATATTTCTCGGCGTCATCTCTTTAACCCTGGCAATTATAAATGTTCTACCAATTCCAGCCCTAGACGGAGGTAGGCTATTTATGATTTTAATAACACACCTCGTACGTCATCCACTTAAAAAACGGACTGAAGAAATAATAAACGGCGCGAGTTTTGCATTACTCCTGCTACTAATAGTGATAATTACTATCAATGACATTAAGAAAAACGGTTAATTTCATTAAGTCGAAGTTTACTAGAAAAACTTTGCCCGATAAGCCAAAGCCTGAAAAGGTCGGTTGGGGTCCTTTAGTCGCTGTTTTTATAACAGTAGTTATATATTTTGCTGCTCAGGTTTTGGGTGCGCTAGTGCTGGGCGTTTACGGGAATATTCATCATTGGAATCAGTCAACTATCAACAATTGGCTAAACAATTCAGTTAACGCTCAGTTTTTCTATACTGTGATAGCTGAAGGCGCCAGCCTTTTAATCTTGTGGGCTATTTTAAAGCGGTATAAAGCTACTTTTAAGACACTTGGCTTTAACAGACCAAAACTCCGTTTTATATGGTATATAATCGTTGGATTCGGTGTTTATTTAATCGGGCTGGACATACTAACTTCACTAGCAAAACGAGTTGACCAATCGTTGAACCTCAACCAGCAGCAGGCAGTTGGATTTCAATCAGCTACAGGACCAGAGCTCATTCTAGTAGTCATTAGTCTAGTTATATTACCGCCTATTGTCGAAGAGCTACTTTTTAGGGGTTTCCTGTACTCCGGATTAAGAAAAGTTATGCCAGCAATTTGGGCTGGGCTTTTTACTAGTATATTGTTCGCTATTCCGCATTTGTTTGAAAGTGCCAGCGGTGGACTGCTTTGGGTTGCCGGAATAGACACTTTCACTTTGTCTTTAGTGCTTGTATACCTGAGGGAGAAAACCAACAGCATCTGGCCCTGCATTGGTCTACACGCACTTAAAAACGGTATAGCATTCTTAGCGCTATTCGTCTTTCGAGTGGGCTAGGGTACAATATTCGAATATGAGGTTAAGCGAGTTATTTACCAAAACCAGCAAAACTATTCCAGCTGACGAGAAGTCTCGTAATGCACAGCTGTTAATTCAAGCCGGTTATATTCATAAAGAAATGGCTGGCGTCTACTCATATCTTCCACTAGGTAAACGGGTTCTTGATAATATTGCACAGATAATTCGCGAAGAGATGAACGACATTGGGGGACAAGAGCTGTTGATGTCAACATTTCAGAATAAAAATATATGGGAAAAGACCGGTCGTTGGAGCGATGTAGTTATTGATAACTGGTTCAAAACAAAACTTTTAAACGGTACCGAGGTGGGTATTGGCCTAACCCATGAAGAGCCAATTATTAATATGCTAAAACCCTATGTAAATTCATATAAAGACTTACCGCTCTATATATATCAGCTTCAAACTAAGTACAGGAACGAACTAAGAGCTAAGAGCGGAATTATGAGAGGTCGCGAATTCTATATGAAAGATCTATACTCATTTTCTCGTACTCAGGAAGAACACGAAGATTTTTATACAAAAACAGCTGCTGCTTATCAGAAGATATATAAAAGACTGGGGATAGGCGATATTACTTACTATACCTACGCAAGTGGTGGGTATTTCTCAAAGTTCAGTCATGAATTTCAAACTATAACAGATATAGGGGAAGACACAGTATATCTGTCAAAAGATAAAAAATTAGCGATAAACAAAGAAGTTTATGATGATGAGCTACTGAAGGAACTTGGTCTTAACAAATCCGAGTTAATTGAGAAAAGAGCAGTAGAGGTCGGGAATATATTTCCACTCGGATCGAAATACTCTGATACCATTGGTCTTTTCTACCTAGACAAAGAGGGGAAAAGGCAATCAATTGTAATGGGGTGTTATGGGATAGGCGTTAGTAGGTTAATGGGGCTCTTAGCCGAGCATTTCTCTGACGATAGAGGCTTAGTATGGCCGCAACGAGTTGCTCCTTTTCAAATAATACTTGTTAGCTTGGGTGATGATAAAAAAGTCTTAGAGGAGGCCGAAAAAGTGTATAAACGCTTGACTGAAAAGGGCATTGCGGTACTATATGATAATCGGGATCTCCACCCGGGAGAAAAATTTAGTGATGCCGACCTGCTAGGAATACCATATCGGGTTGTTATCAGCCAAAAGACAGTTGAAAAGCAAAGATTAGAACTTAAAAAACGGATAGAAAGTAAGTCTGAACTAGTTACGCTAGATCAAATTGTAAGCAAAATCACTAGAGACTAGAAGATATTCTGATAAAGTAAGTTTTTAAAAGGTTAATTAGCTGTAAGTATCGGGGGAAAATTATGAAGAAACAGTTTCACCTAACTCAAACTGGCGTACATGAGCTCGACGAAGAGCTTAGTACATTATTGAGTCAGCGATCTACTATTGCTGAAAGGATAAAGACAGCTAGAGAATTTGGTGATCTAACTGAAAACGCTGAATATGCCGTCGCGCGACAAGAACAAGAACGTAATGAAACAAGAATTGCTGAGATAGAACACATTCTACAAAATGTTGATTTGATCAAAACCCCAAAAAACGATAGCAAGGTTCAACTAGGTTCAACCGTAAAGCTGAAAAGTGAATCGGGCAAGACTAAAGAGTTCCAAGTCGTAGGCACGGTAGAGGCAGATCCTTTAAATGGGAAAATTTCTGATGAATCACCGATTGGTAAAGCTCTAATCGGAAAACAAGTAGGCGAAAAAGTTGAAATTCATACGCCTTCTGACACCACAGTCTATAAAATTGCAGATATAAGCTAATCAGCCCACAGTCTCAAAAACGCCATTCAACAGAGGTAATTAATGAATAATATATTTGTTCATTAGCAAAAACTACCTTAAAAAGTGCTAAGGAGCTTAGAATACAGACTTTTCAAGAATCTGTAGCCGCATTTATTAATTTTCTTGTAGTAAGTTACTGTTAATCGAAATTTTAAAAATAATTCGTAAAAAAATAAAAAAAATTGTACTTGAAATTACAACTACATATTACTATTGCTTTAATATCAACGTGTGGCGGAAGTTCACCAGTAAAAATTACATTATCAGATTAACACTTATGCTTAAGTGTCATAAAATTGATAAGTAAACGTGTTTGTTACAACGATACAGATGAGCTTATAATCTGAAGCTCAATATTTTAATATATATAGTGATTTGAGTCGAAAGTACAACGGAAGATTAATGAACTTAGATACAAATTATATCCTCACTTTACGATGTGTTTTATACAATTCTGGTCAAACGCTGCATCTGTACTTGACCAGTTAAGCTTAAATGCGAAAAATATATGCCTAGACAACAACTTCAGTAGGCAAACGTTCTCTGCAATAGGTGTAAAATTTACACTAAATTTATATTGTAAATCTTACATTGGACTCAATAAGCTACAATATATTCATGAATGATGCTCAGAATGAAGTTATAGTTTTAGGCGGTGGGTGCTTTTGGTGTTTAGACGCAGCATATAAGTTGATCAAGGGTGTTGTTGAGGTTGAAGAAGGTTACAGCGGTGGAGATCTAGAAGACCCGACTGACGACCAGATATACGAAAATGACACTGGTCACGCAGAGGTGGTAAGAGTAACTTATGATCCAAAAGTTATTAAGCTAGAAGATATTCTAGAGATATTTTGGACAATACATGATCCAACAACGCTTAATCGTCAGGGGTATGATGTTGGCCCGCAGTATAGGTCGGTAGTTTTTTACCTTAATGAAGCTCAAAAAAAGGTAATTGAGGCTGAAAAGCAAAAAGCCCAGAAGGTTTGGGACAATAAGATAGTTACCGAAGTTACAAAATTTAAGAATTTCTATCCGGCTTCTGAATATCAAAAGAATTACGAAACCAATCGGCCTGATTACTGCCAAATTATCATTAATCCTAAACTAAAAAAACTAAGAGAAAAATTTGCGGCCAGAATCGTTAAATAAGATCTAATTGAGTATATCTTAATTGCTCTTAGTCAGTTTGGCTAAGTGTAGCTACTGAATAATGATTGAAAATGGTATATTGAAAAAATGGCAAGAGTACTGAAGAAGGCGTCTTATAAAAATAAAATAACATTCAACGATTTGCATAAGTGGAATTTATACCTGGCAGCCCTGCATTTTATACAAGGAGCAGTGATTTTGATTATCAGTAAGTCCAGAGCGTTTCCGGTTACCACAAATTACTTAACACTCAACCCACTATCTTCGAGCGCTGCCGGTCATCCTGTACTTGTTGCGGCTACTAGGCACTTATTCGACTTCAATATAGCTTATTTAATCGCGGCATTCTTCTTTATATCAGCAATTGCCCATACCTACTTAGCAACGGCTTACAGAAGCCGATACGAGGCTGATCTTAAAAAAGGAATTAATCGTATCAGATGGATAGAGTACGGCTTTAGCGCAGGACTTATGATGGTGGCAATTGCATTTTTAAGCGGGGCATACGATCTATCGACTATAGTTATGATCTTTAGCCTAACGTTGATCATGAACCTGCTCGGTCTCCTTATGGAGGTGCACAACCACACCACTAAATCAACCAGTTGGTTGAGTTATATAATTGGCTGTTTCGCCGGGATTATCCCGTGGGTGGTCTTCGTGATTTATGTAATTGGATCTGGAGTATTTGGAAGCGGGAATATCCCGACATTTGTATATTGGATTTATGTAAGTATGTTTATATTCTTTAGCAGTTTCGCAGTAAATATGTATTTACAATACAAAAAGAAAGGAAAATGGGCGGACTACTTATATGGCGAGCGTACATATATGATCTTGAGCCTGGTTGCTAAAACTTTGCTGGCATGGCAGGTCTTTGCGGGAATATTGCGTCCCTAAACATAGATGGCAAACTATATATTCGACTTTGACGGAACAGTTGCCGATAGCTTACCGGCAGCCTTAAAGGTATTTAATGCCTGGGTGCGTAACCGCGAGCCCGTTGGAGACGAAGAACTAGAACACCTAAAGAATTTATCAGCTACTCAGATAATGAAAGAGCTGGGTGTCCCGAAATGGCGTGTACCATCCTTAATAGTTAAAGGGCGCAGGGAAATGTCTAAACATTTGAAAGAAGTGCCTGTTTTCGACGGAATTAAAGATGTTTTAGATAAAATAAGTGTGCCGGAAAACAAGTTATTTATAGTCAGCTCAAACGGCAACAGAAACATAAAACGGTTTTTGTCTGATAATGATCTAGATAAATACTTTAAAAAAATATACGCCGATATAGGTATTTTAGGGAAAGCATCAGCTCTCAAAAAAGTCGTTAGAGACAATAATCTAGCCAAGCCAGAGACTTACTATATAGGAGATGAGGCCAGGGATGTAATAGCTGCTAAAAAAAATGGCTTACATTCAGTTGCCGTTACCTGGGGCTATAACGGAACCAAGATACTGGAAAGCCAGAACCCAGAAAAACTAGTTTCGAGTAGCAAAGAGTTGATTAGGGCACTGTCTAATTAAACTGTTATAATTAAGCATATATGGCAAATTGGGAAAGTTACATGGTCGAGCGTGCTCAGGCCTACAAACCAGGGCAGAGCGCGACTTTTAAGGTAAGTAGAAGCAAGATCGATGATTTTGTAAACTGCCAAAGATGTTTTTGGCTTGACCGCCGCCTAAAAATTAGAAAGCCGGATACGCCACCATTCTCAATTAATAAAGCTGTCGATGAATTACTTAAAAAAGAGTTTGATACGTATCGGTCTAAGCAGCAGCCACACCCCATGATGATTGAACACAATATTAGTGCAATTCCGTACGAACATAAAAATCTGAACCAGTGGAGACAAAACTTTGTTGGCGTCCAATTTTTACATAAACCAACCAACTTATTGGTTTTTGGAGCAGTCGATGATATATGGGTTAACGACGACGGTGAATTAATTGTTGTCGACTACAAAGCCACTGCCAAGAAAAGCGAGGTATCGCTGGATGCTCCATGGCAAGTTGCTTATAAAAGGCAGCTGGAAGTTTATCAATGGCTGCTTCGGCAAAATGGCTTCAAGGTTAATCCAACCGGCTATTTTGTTTACACCAATGGCCGCTTAGACCCGGAAGGCTTCTTCGATAAAGTAGAGTTTCGGACCAAAGTAATCGGCTATAAAGGTGACGATAGCTGGGTTGAGCCGACAATCATTAAAATTAAAGAATGTTTGGAAAGTAATGACATACCTGATCCGAGTACAGATTGCCAGTACTGTAAATACGCCAGACTCCGGACGGAACTGACTCTTAACGAGATGGGAATCAAGACCAAAAAAGCCAAAACTTAGGTATAATATAAATATATGCTCGACATAAAAATAATTCGTGATAATCCTAAAATGATAGAGACTAAGTCTCGTCAAAAGGGCTACGAAGTAGATATAAAAAGACTTCTTGAAGTTGATGTTTTGCTCAGAGCAAAAATTGTTGATCTAGAAAAGCTTCAGCATCAAAAAAATGAATTAGCGGCCCGCTTCAAGTCATCCAAACCCACTGCGGCTGAAATTGAAGAAGGCAAGAAGGTTAAGGAACAAATCTCCAAATTAGAAGCCGAAACCAACATGCTCAAACAGGAATATGATGAATTGTTAACAGCTGTTCCTAATCTGCCCCTAGACGATGTACCAG
>Ga0182024_10025322_pt1 | contig 10485 bp, 14 predicted proteins | sample P32metaG_FD_120480 | JGI IMG/M metagenome (GOLD analysis project Ga0182024, IMG submission 120480) | Permafrost microbial communities from Stordalen Mire, Sweden - P3-2 metaG (Illumina Assembly) | ecosystem: Environmental > Terrestrial > Soil > Wetlands > Permafrost | place: Sweden: Stordalen...
CATATGGCCGCCGCTCCGCCGGCGGAACTGTGGGCGGCCCTTCGGCAAAAGGAGCGATGAAGATGCGCCGTGTCGCCATGGTCATCGACGTCAGGCCTGAGAAACTGGAAGAATACCGCCGCCTTCATGCCGACGCGTGGCCAGACGTACTCGCGGCGCTGCGCCGGGCCAACGTCCGCAACTACTCGATCCACCTCAAGGACCACACCCTCTTCGGCTATCTCGAATACCATGGCGACGACTGGGGGGCGGACATGGCCCAGGTCGCCGCCGATCCGGCCACCCGGCGCTGGTGGGCGCTCACCGATCCGTGCCAGGAGGCGTGGCCGACCCGTGCGCCCGGCGAATGGTGGGCGCTGATGGAGCCGGTCTTCCTGATGGAGTGAGGCGATGCATCGACTGGCTGGCAAGACGGCCCTGGTCACCGCGGCCGGGGCGGGCATCGGCCGCGCCACCGCCCTGGCCTTCGCGGCCGAGGGCGCGCGGGTGCTGGCGACGGACATCGACGCCCCGGCTCTCGCCGGCCTGAAAGCCGAAGCGCCGGGGATCGAAACCGTGATCCTCGACGTGCGTTCCGACGCCGCCGTCACCGCCCTGTTCGCGTCCGACTTCGCCCCTGAAATCCTCTTCAATTGCGCTGGTTTCGTCCATCACGGGACCATTCTGGACTGCGAACCGACCGATTGGGCCTTCAGCTGGGACCTGAATGTCACTTCGATGTACCGCACCCTTCGCGCCGCGCTGCCCGGTATGGTCGAGCGCGGCGGCGGGTCGATCGTCAACATGGCCTCGGTCGCCTCCAGCCTGCGCGGCGTCGCCAACCGCTGCGTCTACGGAACCACCAAGGCGGCCGTGATCGGCCTGACCAAGTCGGTAGCCCAGGATTTCGTGACCCAAGGCGTCCGCTGCAACGCCATCTGCCCGGGCACGGTGCAGTCGCCGTCCCTCGAAGGGCGGATCGCCGCGGCTCCCGACCCGGTCGCCGCCCGCGCCGCCTTCATCGCCCGCCAGCCCATGGGCCGCCTGGGAACGCCCGAGGAAGTCGCCGCCCTCGCCGTCTACCTCGCCTCCGACGAAGCCCGCTACGTCACCGGCCTGTGCGCGGTGATCGACGGCGGCTGGAGCAACTGAAGGCCTGATCCAGGCCGATGTCTCAAGCGCCCCTTCCTCCCTCCGTTCGCCATGGGGAGGGTCGGCCGAAGGCCGGGGTGGGGAAGTGTGACGCCGCCTCGATGCCGGGGATGATCGACACCTCCCCACCCTGACGGCTTCGCCGTCTGTCCCTCCCCATGAAGGGGAGGGAGGCTCGCCGGCAAGGGAATGGGCGGCTCTACCGATCGCCAGTGGCGGATGAACACCCCGCGGCTTGCCCGCCTTCATCCGCGGCCCTAGCCTGGACGGCAAAGGGACGGCAGCTTTCGGGGGAGACGCCAGGTGTCGCGCAGGGCGTGTGTCTGGACGGCGTTAGCGGCTGTCTTTTTCCTTGGCGGGGCGCCGGCGGCTTTCGCCCAGCCTCCGAGGCCGCCGCTGATCGTCATCTCCCTCGACGGGTTTCGCGCCGACTACTACGACCGGGGCCTGACGCCGACGCTCGCCGAACTCGCCCGCGGCGGGGTTCACGCGGCCTCGATGCGGCCGGCCTTCCCCTCGGTCACCGAGCCCAATCACTATACGCTGATGACCGGCCTCTACCCCGATCATCACGGCATCGTCGACAACACCATGGTCGATCCGAACATGCCGGGCATGGCGTTCGGCGGTCCGCATGCCCAGGGAACCAATACGGACACCGATCCGCGCTGGTGGGACGAGGCGACGCCCCTGTGGGTCACCGCCGAGCGTCGCGGCCTGAAGACGGCCTCCTCACTGTGGCCGGGCGACGAGGCGGTGATCCACGGCGTCGCGCCGAGCTACCTTCAGGCTCGCCCCCGACCCATGCCGCTGATCTTTCCCATGGACAAGCAGGTCGACACCGTGCTGGGCTGGCTGGACCTGCCGCCCGCCGAGCGGCCGGCCCTGATCCGGCTTCACTTCGACATCACCGACCTGATCGGCCATCTTCTCGGACCCGACAGCCCGCAGGAAAACGACGCCATCGCCAAGACCGACGCCGCCCTCGCGCGGCTCGTGGAGGGGCTGCGGACGCGGCGGCTGCTCGACGCCGTCAATATCGTGGTGGTGTCCGACCACGGCATGGCCAACATCGCCGCGACCAGGACCCTGTTCCTGGATGATCTGATCGACCTGAAGACGGCGGCCACGCCGCTGAAATCGAGAAGATCATGCTCGCCCCGCGCGACCACATGCAATGCTGGCGGCGACAGGACATCCCGGCGCGCCTCCACTACGGCCACAATCCGCGGGTCCCGGCGATCTTCTGTCTGGCCCAGGTGGGCTGGACGGTCACCACCCGCGAGGCGATCACCCGATATCCGCCGCTCCACGGCAACCACGGCTACGATCCCGCCGAGCCGACCATGGCCGCTTTCTTCCTGGCCCATGGCCCGGCCTTCAGGGCCGGCGTCACCCTGCCGGCGTTCGACAACGTCGATGTCTATCCGATGCTGGCCAGGGTGCTCGGCGTCCGCGCGCGAGCCAACGACGGCAGGCTCGCCGATCTCGCCCCGGCCTTGAACCCGGCGCCGTGAGCGGCGCCGGCCACTCCCGCTCTGGGGCCAGATGCGGCCGTGCTCACCGCGGCCGCTGGAACGGCTATTCCGCCGGTTCCAGCACGCGTGCGACGCCCTTGGCGTCTCTCGGCGGCACCAGCGCGTCGGTCCTGGGGTCCATGGCGCGGGTCCAGCAGGCGAACTCGAGAACGACGCCGTCGGGGTCGGAGAAATACACCGAGCGGACGAAGGTCGTCGGCGTCACCTCGTCGATCGTGGTGTCCGGATCGCCATCGTTGTGGTTCAGCACCCGGGTGCATTTCACCCCGCGCGCTTCCAGCTTCCGGCAATATTCGTCGAACCTGTCTTCCGGCACGCTGAAGGCGACGTGGTTCATCGAGCCGTGGGCCGAAACGATCGAACCGGCCAGCGGCAGATTGGCCGCCGAACTCACCCCCGGCTGGGCGTCGGGCGCGTCCCGGAACCAGAAGAAGGCGAGGCAGTCGCCGTTGCCGATGTCGAAGAAGAAATGCTGTCCGGCCCCGCCGGGAAAGTCGATCGTCTTGATCAGCGGCATGCCAAGCACATTGCTGTAGAAATCGACCGTCCTGGCCATGTCCTTGCAGACCAGGGCCAAATGGTTGATCCCGCGAATATCGAAGACTTCGTTGCGGACGTTCGGCATGGCGGTCCTCCAGGGGAGCGTTGCCCGGCCGCCGGTGGGCCTGCGGCGGATGCACAAAAGTCTAAGCGCTCCGCCGCGCTTGTCCAGCCCCGGCCTTCGTGGCTGCCCGCCCCCAAAGCAAAATGGGCCGACGCTTGCGCGCCGGCCCATCGCTGTTCCCACGAAGGTGAGGGAAGGGGTCCTAGGCCTGGAGTTGGCCGGCGGACATCTTGCCGTTCTTCGCGTCGCGCTCGAGTTCGTAGGTGATCTTCTGACCTTCGCGCAGAGTGCCCAGGCCAGCGCGTTCAACCGCCGAGATGTGCACGAAAACGTCCGCGCCGCCCGCGTCCGGCTGGATGAAGCCGAAGCCTTTTTGGCCGTTGAACCATTTGACAGTACCGGTAGCCATTTAGATTTAGTCCTTTGAAAGTAGAGAGTTCCGCACCGCGCGGGCCCCCTTGAGACATCAAAATCGGTGAGGATCGGAAGGCGGGTCCGGGGGCGCCCCTGAGAAACGGAGGCGCATGGAAGAGCGGCCGAACCCTAGCGAATTCGATACCCTCATTATGGGGCTTAATTCCCACGAAGCAAGGCCGGTTGTTTTCAGGCGGGCCGGCCCGGCGATCGGCTGGGCTTGTCTGGCGCGACACGGCGCCTGTTTCCGGCCGGACCCTTGCTAGGGATCACCCCAGCCCCAGTCCACGGCGAACGTCGGCGAGCGTGACCATCAGGGTCATGGAGTCCAGTGGCGAGGGTTCGAAGCCGACGGCGACGTAGAAGGCCCGGGCGTCGTCCGAGAGGGCGTGAACGATCAGGCCCCGAATGCCGACGGTGTCGGCCGCGTGCAGTACCCTTCGGGCGCTGTCGCGAAAGAGCGCGCGACCCATGCCACGGCCCGCATGAGCCCGGTCGACGGCCAGGCGGGCCAGAACGGCGACGGGCACGGGCTCGGGCATGTTCCGCCGAAATCGACCGGTTGCTTCGGCGAGGGTCACGGCGCCGGACGCCAGGGCGTAGTAGGCGACGACGCTTTCGCCGGCGCAGGCGACAAAGGTTCTCGATGCGCCCGACGCCTGGTTCGGGCGCGCGCGCCGTTTCAGCCAGTCGTCGAGAGAGGCGACACCGCACGCGAACCGATCGAGTTGGTGGTGAGCGGCCAGAGGCTCCGGCGCGGTCGGGGCCACGCCTAGTCCCAAGGCGCGCCTGTGCTCAGTGCGCGCACCAGCCGCGCATTGGGCGCGGGCGGCGCATCGAGCCGGGCCAGGAACTCCGCATGGGCCTGCGATCCGACCGCGAACAGGGTCCGGTCGATCAGCGCCTCCTCGGCCGCGCGGCGGCTGGCTTCGAGGATGAAGTCCGTCCGCGTCTTTCCCGTCAGGCGCGCGGCGCGGTCGATCAGCCCCCGTTCGGCGGCCTTGATCCGGATGTTGAGGGTCTCTCGCTTGGCGAGAGCCGGGACGGTGGCGGTCATGCCGACAGGCTCATTTCTCTTGGCAGGCGGCACAACGTAATGTCGTTGTCATTGCGGTGCAAGACGGTGTTTCGCCTTCTCCATCAGCCCCGCGAAACGCTCGAAGAGATAGAGCGAGTCCATCGGCCCCGGCGAGGCTTCGGGGTGATGTTGCACCGAAAACACCGGCCGGCCTTCCAGCGCCAGGCCGGCGTTGCTGCCGTCGAAGAGGGAGACGTGGGTCTCGATCAGACCCGCCGGCAGGCTGGCGCGCTCGACGGTGAAGCCGTGGTTCATCGAGACGATCTCGACCTCGCCGGTGGTCAGATCCTTGACCGGATGGTTGGCCCCGTGATGGCCCTGCTCCATCTTGGTCGTCGCCGCGCCCAGGGCCAGGGCCAGGAGCTGGTGGCCCAGGCAAATGCCGAAGAGGGGCGTGCCGCTTTCCGCCAGCTCGCGGATCTCGGGGCCGGCATGGATCGCCGTCGCCGCTGGATCGCCGGGACCGTTGGACAGCAGCACCCCGTCCGGCGCCCGCTCCAGAATGGCCCGCGCCGAGGTCGTCGCCGGAACCACCGTCACCCGCGCCCCGATGGCGGTGAGCGAGCGCAGGATGTTGCGCTTCACCCCATAGTCGACCACCACCACGTGAAAGCGGGCCTCGCCGCGACCGGCGTATCCCTCCGGCCACGACCACGCCCCCTCGTCCCATTCGAAGGGCTGCAGGCAGGAGGCGTCCTTGGCGAGGTCCGCGCCGGTCAGCCCCGGCCAGGCCCGCGCCCGGGCGGTCAGGGCCGGCAGGTCGAAATCGCCCCGCGGACTGTGGGCGATCACGCCATGGGGCATGCCGCCCTCTCGGATCGCGCGGGTCAGGGCTCGCGTGTCGACGCCGGCCAGGCCGATCACGCCCCTGCGCGCCAGCCAGCCGCCCAAGTCGGCGGTGGCCCGCCAGTTGGCCGGCGCCGTGGGGACGTCGCGGAAGATCGCCCCCCGCGCCGCCGTCTCGCTCGCCCCCGAGACCTGTTCCAGATCCTCGCTGTTGGTCCCGACATTGCCGATGTGGGGGAAGGTGAAGGCGATGATCTGGGCCATGTAGGAGGGATCGGTGAGGATCTCCTGATAGCCGGTCATGGCGGTGTTGAAGCAGACCTCGCCCACCGCCTCGCCCACCGCCCCCACCCCGACGCCGGCCAGCACCGTCCCGTCGGCGAGCGCCAGGACGCCCGTGGCGCCGGCCGGAAGATCGTGCGACATCGCAGGTGTCGTCCTCAGCCGATTCAAGCGAGCCGTCTCATGCTCCAGATGCGTCCCAATTGCGAGTGCTGCGACCGCGATCTCGCCCCCACCAGCGACCAGGCGATGATCTGCACCTTCGAGTGCACCTTCTGCGCGGCGTGCGCCGAGGGCCGGTTCGCCGGCGTCTGCCCCAACTGCGGCGGCGAGCTGGTCCGTCGCCCGATCCGCCCGCCGGCCATGCTGGCGCGCTACCCGGCCTCGCCGGATCGGGTGGTCAAGGCCCACGCGCCATGCGCCTGACGCTCGTCGGCCTGGATGCCGACGACACCCTCTGGCACAACGAATCGATCTTCCGCTTCACCCAGGATCGCTTCGCCGGCCTGCTCGCCCCGTTCGCCGACCGGCCGGACCTGGAGGCGAGGCTCGCCGAGGCCGAGGGGCGCAACCTTCGCCTCTACGGCTATGGCGTGAAGGGCTTCACCCTCTCGATGATCGAGACCGCCATCGAGGTCGCCGGCGACGCCGCCGCGCCGGTGATCCGCGAAGTCCTCGCCGCCGGCCGCGAAATGCTCACCCATCCGGTCGAGCCCCTGCCCGGCGTCGAGCAGGCCCTGGCCGAACTCTCCCGGCGCTACCGGCTGCTGCTGATCACCAAGGGCGACCTCTTGGACCAGGAACGCAAGCTGGCCGCCTCGGGCCTCGGCGAACGCTTCGTGGCCGTCGAGGTGGTCAGCGAAAAGGACGCCGCCACCTACGCCCGCCTGTTCGACCGCCACGGTTCCGGCCCGGCCCACGCCGCCATGATCGGCAACTCCCTGCGCTCCGATGTCCTGCCGGCCCTCGCCGCCGGCGCCTTCGCCGCCCACATCCCCTACGCCCTCACCTGGGCCCACGAGGCGGCCGAGACCCCCACCGGCCATCCCCGTTTCGCCGAACTCGCCTCGATCGCCGATGCGCCGGCCTGGCTGGATGGGTGCTTATTGCAGGGACACAATGCTTAACGGCTGTTTCATGTTAGGTGTGGATGATATGGTTAGCGTAATATAATCATAGAACTACCTGATATATCCCAATATAATACGCTGGTTATTTAGGTCTCGGACATAGACACAGCCGCAATAGCAGCACTTCGTTGCGTTGTTTAACCGTGGATCGTGCGCGGCAGCACCAAGCTCGTCCGCGCCTTCGCCCCGTAGAAGATTTCTTTGTCTTGGGTCTGCGGCTCCACAAGAGGGTGCCGGACATTTCTTGACGGATTTTCTCATAGCTCTATTTTATTTCCCCGACGGATCAAGCCTCTTGCGCGAACGATCCAACCACGGTTGACACAATTTCTCAAGTTCAGCGGTTACTATATACGATGGCGGATTCGGCCATTGATTAACATTTTTGGCGTAAGCATTGTCGATCATTTGAGCTAATAGCTCTCCGTTTAGCTTGTTGTCGCCTATACACTTTAACATACCATCAATACGAGCTATTCTCCTATTATCGTTGATATCTAGGTAGCCGTCCCTAGTGCCGCCGCCGTCAACAAGCCCGGCGGCATAGAGTGCCTTGTTGGTTTTGTCGAGATTGTACCACTCGGAGTAGTTTGAAATGAACTCTGCGCGCACCGAACCGGAAAGGCCCGTTGTGAAGAATACGGCTACGAGAGCAATACAGCGCAGTCTACGGAGCATCTTGTTCCTAGGTTGGATGGCGTTGAACGACCCGTCCGCTACGCCGCCAGCAATTCTCTCGACAGATCATTCCCGAAGGGCTTGTGCAGGGTGATTCGCCGCGCCCAGCCAAAATAGTTCATCAGGTAGCGCGTGCCCACGCCCATACACCGCCGATTGACCAGATTTTCCACGTCGCGGTGATATGCGTCAATCCGACCTATGCTCAGGTTGAGGGCGTTCCCGCCCGTGCCGTTCTTGACCACTGTATGTTCGGGACGCGAATGAGGTGACAGGAACAAGGCCCCGGTCTGGCCTGCACGGTCTTGCCCGCTGGCGAGTGTTCCGGCCGCGCCCTCAATCTCCAAAGTCACCAAAGTCACCAAAGTCGCCGGCTCGGCGGGGCTTAGGGCCAAGAGGTGCCTCGCGCCCCATCCAGCCGGCCCCGCGACGGAACGCCCGTTCACCGCGCCGGCGTCAGCGCGATGACCCGCTCGGCTTGCTTCTCGATCGCCCGGCGGGAAAAGAGCAGAGGCGCATAGTCGCCCCTGGCCCAGAGGGGGAAGAGATCGCGGTAGTGTGGACTGGCGGGATCGCCGCTCTGACCGGGCGTGTTGATGATCACCGAATTGTCCCAGGCGCCCACGTCGACCACCATCCGCACCGAGGCGCCGGCGATGGTGTTGAAGTCGGCCGGCGCCCAGGTGGCGGCCTTCGGCGTCGAGGGTCCGCCGGGCAGCGGCGCGGGCCCGACGGTCATCGCCGCGCGCGTCGCGGCGTCGGCGAGCGGGGCGATCGCCGGGGTGAAGGTCGCGTGGTGCAGGGCGCCCCAGGACCAGGCGCCCATGTCCGGACCCAGCCGCCCGCTCAGCTCATCGAGCGCTTCCGACAGGCTGGCGGCGAGGATCTCCGCGCGCGCCTCCGGATGCGTTTCCAGCCAGGTGATCGAGGCGTCGACGTTGCCCAGGCCGATCACGCCCGCGGCCGCCGGCGCGGCGGCGCGCGCCACCGCGGGCCCCAGGTGCTTGCCGGCCCAGACCTCGTAGATCGCCGCCGCCGCGCTGCCGGTTCCCTCCGTGTGGTCCCAGGCCGCCAGCAGGGCCAGGGCCTGTGCGGCCTTCGCATCCGGCGGCGATATCGCCCCGGCCAGCGCCGTCAGCCGCCGCGACATCGGGCTGACGCTGTCGGTCTGCAGGGCTTGCGAATCGGCCACGCTGACGTGGGCGTTGGCCCCCAGCACCGCCTCGATCCGGTCGATGCGCGAGCGGTCCGACCATTCGAAGGAGACCCTGCGCGCCTCGTCTGGATAGCCGGCCGGCAGGTTCATCTGGTTGGCGGTCGCGAACCAGCCCTTGGCCGGGTCGCGGCTGATGGGCAAATCCTGGCCTTTGAGGAACCCGCGCCACTCATAACGCCCGTCGCCTGGAACCGGCATCAGGCCGTCCCAGTTGGGCCGCACCGGCGTCAGGCCCGAGGCGGCCCACCCGACCTCGCCGGCGGTGTCGGCGAACACCAGGTTGAGCGGCGGCGCGCCCCAATGGTCGTGGGCGGCCATGAAGTCCTTCCAGGTCGCCGCGTGGGTCAGCCACGAGGCCTGGAAATAGCCGGAAGCGCCGGGCTCGCTCCACACCGTGCGCAGGGCGAAGGCCCGGCCGTGGGCCGGATCGTCGAGTAGCACCGGCCCGTGGCGGGTGAAGCGCAGCTCCACCATGCGCGCCGCTTCGCCCTTGACCGGGATCGCCTCGCGCACCACCCGCATCTGTTCCCAGCCGGCTCCGTAGCGATACCGGTCCGGGTGGGCGGGATCGAGGGCGTAGACGTAGAGGTCCTCCTGGTCGATGCCGAAGATGGTGATGCCCCAGGCGGCCGTCTCGTTGTGTCCGAAGGTCACGCCCGGCAGCGCCGGCTCGCCCGCCCCGATCAGATCGAGGCCCGGGGCGTTCAGATGCACGATGTAGCGCAAGGAAGGCACGCCCAGCTGTCGGTGTGGATCGTTGGCCAGCAGCGGTCGGCCGGTGGCGGTGCGCGCGCCGGCCACCACCCAGTTGTTGGAGCCCTCGGCGCCGGCGGCCGCGGCGAAGGTCTCGGCGTCCAGCGCCGCCACCTTGTGCGTCGCGGCGGAGAAGGCGACCGGCTGGGTGGCCAGGATGTAGTCCTCGAGGACATCGGCGGTGACGGCGCAGGGATCCAGGCCCTCGGGAACCAGGGTCGTGTGCGGCGGCTCCAGCTTCTTGCGCACGGCGTCGGCGGCGAGGCCCGCGGCGCAGGCGACCCGCGAGCGCGCCACCTCCGAACTCAGATTGGCCACCAGGGCGTGGCTGCGGATGCGCACGACGTCCTCGGCCTTCCAGAAATCGGGCTGTGAGCCGGTGAGGGCGAACTCGACGGGCAGGGGCCTGGCCCCGCGCCGCACCTCGGCGACGTAGGCGTTGACGCCGGCGGTGAACGCCTCGGCTGTCGCCCGCGCGCCCGGCGCATAGTCCGCCCACTCGGCCGCCATGTCGCCGCGATAGAGGAACAGCCGCGCCGCCCGATCCTCATCGACATAGGCCGGCCCGAAACTCGCCGACAGCAGCCCCAGCCCCCGCTTGCGCCACAGATCGATCTGCCACAGCCGGTCGCGCGCCGCGTTGTAGCCCTGCAGGAAATACGCGTCCCGCTGACTGCGCGCGAAGATGTGCGCGATCCCCCATCGATCGACCACGATCCGCGCCGGCTCCCGCAGACCCCGCACCGCCCACGGCTCGGCGGCCGGCGCTCCGCGCGCCGCCGCCGCCGCCAGCCCGAGGATCAGCATCAAGCCGCGCAGCCACATCGAAAACCCCCCTCCGTGACTCTTCGGCGCCATGAACGGCGGCCAAGACG
>Ga0182024_10025323_pt1 | contig 10485 bp, 6 predicted proteins | sample P32metaG_FD_120480 | JGI IMG/M metagenome (GOLD analysis project Ga0182024, IMG submission 120480) | Permafrost microbial communities from Stordalen Mire, Sweden - P3-2 metaG (Illumina Assembly) | ecosystem: Environmental > Terrestrial > Soil > Wetlands > Permafrost | place: Sweden: Stordalen...
AAAAGGGATTACATCCATTCATTCAGGATCAAATCTTGTGGCAATTGCGACGTTCAAAAGCCAAGCGAGGGGTGATTGCCGCAAACGCTTGGGAATATCTGTTTGAGTCCTGGGAAATGAGAAGCGGTGACCGAAGCACCCGAACTTACGACGTTAAGGCAACGGTTGAGCGTTACGGTTGGTCAAGCGCATCGGTGCGTGAATATGTTCAGTTGCTTCGTCCCCGTATCGAAGTTTCACGCCCGCTTCGCATTGCCCCTCAAACGCCGACAGCACGACCGAGGCTTCAGGATTGCGTAAGTATCGACGTTGAGTATCCGGAACACTCTACATCGGTGGCCATTCCGGACGATTGGCTAGCACGAATTGTCGTGGCACTTCGTCGTAATCTTGAGATCGCGGCCGCGCTTGAAGCAGAGATGGATCCTAAAGGCCTAACTTACGTTTACGCCATCGAAGAAGATCCGAACCTAGTTGGCGAGGCGAGCGGCCGCGAGATGGGTCTGACGCGGGAGGTCTTGTCATTTACGCGACTGTTTCGCCGTTTGGTAGTTCTTAATGTCGCGAGCGCGAGATTGGAGTGGGCGGCGTGGCCTGCAGATGAGCGGATTATCTTTGGTCGTCTGAAATTTTGGGCGTGTGGGATTCCCAAATTGATTTCTGGTACCGAAGCGGCAGAAGTTCTGCTGACAATTCCTTCGCAAATTTTTTGGGATATACACCATCAGCGCGACCTACTGCTCGTCTTGGCTGCGCGTTGGAGCGACTTATCGTCTGCAGGAAGGCTCGCAATTGAGAAGCGCATTTTGGCGGGTCCCGAGAGGAGATGGCCGCGAAAACATTCGAAAGATTTTATTAAGCACCGGGCCGGGCAAATTCTGGACCGGCTGTATTGGCTATCGTCGCAAGGATGCACTTTCAGCTTTGACCTTGAAATCAAGGCCGCACGGTATCGGACACAAGCGCCGGAGTGGAAACCCGAGTTCGCCTCGAGCGCCGCCATGTCTTATGAGCCGCACGGTGGCTACATTAAAACAGAGACAGCCGACAGCGACTTATTGGCGGTACCCATCCCTAATTTGTTGGAGGTGGCCTTTGACCGAAGGAAACGAGATCACGGCACATTGCGCGAATTCGATCCTTTCGCCGGCTTAGTTGAGGGACGCCCATTGAGAGCGTTGGCCGCTTTACGCTTCGCCACAGCGGCTGACGATCTTATCGCTTTGGGCTGGCGAGACTTTCTCAGTCCTCTTCAACGTGAAAAAGACAAGCCGCGCTTAGCAACATTAATCGCTGGTAGGCTATCCAATTTGCCGTCCGAGACATTGGGGAAGCTTTCGTACTCTGCAACGGCTTGGCTTGAAAGAAATGCCAAGGAATTAACTACGCTGAACCGGCCGCTATTTTTCAAGCTGCTAGATGCGTTGATCGAGACCTTAGTAAAAGTTCCGGACGCGGAACCCTCTAAAATAGCGAGCCGGCCGGCCGGACGTGACTGGGTACAAGAATCAATAAACTCTTCTGCAGGCAAACTGGCTCAAGCTATCCTTCTTGATTCTTTGTTGGAAAAATCACCAGAGAACGCCGGCTTACCTGAGGAACTGCGAGCCCGAGTCAAGGAGCTATTTTCCCTACCTAGAGACCAAGGGAAATATGCGCTCGCTATTTTTGCGCGGCATCTTAACTGGTTGTACTGGATGGATTCCGACTGGGCAACTGCAAACGTGGTGTCGCAGATGACCCAAGGAGGCGAAAAGCAAGAAGCTTCCCTTACCGGTTTCTTCTGGAATCCTAATGTCAGCGGACTATCGCTTTTCGCGCTGTTGAAACCGATACTTCTTGGAATAATCAATGCGCGGCACCCTGAGCATGATAGACACGCTCATAGAGCATCTGATCTCCTCATTAGCGGCTGGCGCCTATTTGACGACAATGGTGCTCGATGGACAACAGGCGAGGAAGTCCGAAGCATTCTCGTAAGAGGCGACGACAACGTTCGTACGCACGCTCTATGGATCGTTTCGAAGTGGGAGTTGCCAGATAAAATTACGTTCCTGACAGAAGCTTGGCCCAAACAAATGGCCGCACGTAGCCCGCTCGTGAGCGGAAGACTCTGTAACCTTGCGTTGGAAGATAAGAAAAACTTCCCGGCGCTGCTTGATGCGATATTACCGCTCATAACGAAGCTCGGAGACGGAAGAAGCGCTCTGCATAACTTGACAGCGCACGAGAGCATCATAGCGAAGGAGTTTCCAAACCAGGTCCTCACGCTCTTATGGGCCGTGCTAGGTGAGAACGCGTCAGAATGGCCCTATGGAGTTGCTGGTGTTCTTGAGCGACTCGCAACAGCGCAACCGGCGCTACGTCGTGATTCCCGGCTGACCGAACTACGCCGCCGATTGGGGAAAGTATGAAGATGAAGGCCGGAATTGCTACGCTATTCCGCACTACTGCCCCGCCGCTACCCCATCGCCTGCTTTAATCCCTCATCGAGCTTGTCGAGGAACTGGTTGGTGGTGAGCCACGGCGTATCGGGGCCGATCAGGATGGCGAGGTCCTTGGTCATGAAGCCGCCTTGCACGGTGTCGAGGCAGACTTTTTCCAACGTCTCCGCGAAATGCTTGACGTCGGGCGTGTTGTCGAACTCGCCGCGATACCACAGGCCGCGCGTCCAGGCGAAGATCGACGCGATCGGATTGGTCGAGGTCTCCTTGCCCTGTTGGTGGAGGCGGTAGTGCCGCGTCACCGTGCCGTGCGCCGCCTCGGCCTCGACCGTCTTGCCGTCGGGCGTCAGCAACACGGACGTCATCAGGCCGAGCGAGCCGTAGGCCTGCGCCACCATGTCCGACTGCACGTCGCCGTCGTAGTTCTTGCACGCCCAGATGATGTTGCCGTTCCATTTCAGGACCGCGGCGACCATGTCGTCGATCAGGCGATGCTCGTAGGTCAGGCCCTGGGCCTTGAATTTGTCGGCGAACTCGGCGGCGAAGATTTCGGCGAACAGATCCTTGAAGCGGCCGTCATAGGCCTTGAGGATCGTGTTCTTGGTCGAGAGATAGACCGGCCAGTTGCGCTGCAGCCCGTAATTGAAACACGAGCGCGCGAAGCCGCCGATCGATTCGTCGAGATTGAACATGCCCATGGCGACGCCGCCGCCGGGGAAGTCGAACAGCTCGCGGCTCACCGGCTTACCGCCGTCGGCCGGCGTATAGACCATCGTCACCTTGCCGGGGCCGGGCACCCGGAAATCGGTGGCGCGATACTGGTCCGCGTAGGCGTGGCGGCCGATCACGATCGGCGCCGTCCAGCTCGGGACCAGGCGCGGCACGTTCTTGCACACGATCGGCTCGCGGAAGATGGTGCCGCCCAAAATGTTGCGGATGGTGCCGTTGGGCGAGCGGTACATCGCCTTCAGATTGAACTCCTTCACCCGCGCCTCGTCGGGCGTGATGGTGGCGCATTTGACGCCGACGCCGTGCCGGGCGATGGCGTTGGCCGCGTCCACCGTGATCCGGTCGTCGGTCTCGTCGCGCTTCTCGATGCCGAGGTCGTAATACTCAAGCTCGATGTCGAGATAGGGCAGGATCAGCTTTTCGCGGATCGATTGCCAAATGATGCGCGTCATCTCGTCGCCATCCAGCTCGACAAGGGGCTTGGCGACCTTGATCTTTTTCATGAGACGATTCCGGATCGGAAGTTTTAGGTGCGCCGCAACATAGCATGAGCGCGAAGACGGGCAAGCGGCCTCACGACAACAGGCTTTTCGGCGTCAGACTGGGCTCCGGCAGGCGTTTCAATAGCGGCAGAACGTCATCGACACTGGACACGATCCGATAGAGATCCCGGGCGCCCGGCGGCGCGAAACCCGCGGTTACAACCTGGTCCAGGAGCGCGCGCAGCGGTCCCCAATAGCCCGCGACATCGACGATCACGATGGGCTTGTCGTGCAGCCCGAGCTGCTTCCAGGTGACAATCTCGAAGGTTTCGTCGAGGGTGCCGAGACCGCCGGGCAGAATCGCGAACGCGTCGGCGCGCTCGAACATCAGCGCTTTGCGCGCGTGCATGGTCTCGACCACGGTGAGTTCGCCCAAGGGCGGGCGATCGCCCAGCTCGAAATCATGGAGATGACGGGGAATGACCCCGAAGACCCGGCCGCCCGCGCCGAGCGCTGCTCCCGCGACCAGCCCCATGAGGCCGATGCGGCCGCCGCCGAACACCAGTTCGACGCCGGACCTCGCGATCAGCTCGCCGAAGCGCGAGGCGGCGTCGCGATAGGCGGTATCGACCCGGGCCGACGCGCCGCAGAAAACGCAGAGGCTTTTGACCGAAGCCATGAACGACATCCTGAAGGTTGCTGTTCCGTTACCGCGGAGCGCGCTAGAATGCCCTGAGGTAGGAGCGGCCAAGGCGGACGGAAAGCGGGGAAGCAGGGGAACGATGGAGCGGAAACATACCATAGGCATTGTCGCGGTCGCGATCATTGTGCTGCTGGCGATCGGCGGATTCGCCTGGCGGGAGTATTGGTCGCCGGGCTCCGCGCCGGGCGCTGGGACCCTGGAATCGGTGCCACCGGCGTCCGTGGCCGCCATCGCGCCCGCGATCGCGCCTCCCGCCGTGGCGCCCGCGGTCCCAGCGGCCGTCACGCCGTCGGCTTCGACGGCCGCGCCGCAACCGGCCAAGACCGAAGCGCCGAGCTTCGACGTCGTGCGCGTCCAACCCAACGGTACGGCGGTCATCGCCGGACGGGCCGAGGCAGGCGACCAGGTCACCGTCCTCGACAGCGGCAAGCCCATCGGACAAGCCACCGCCGGTCCAAAGGGCGATTGGGTCCTCGTGCCCAGCGAGACTCTAACGCCGGGCCAAAAGGAGCTGAGCCTAACCGAGCGTTCGCCCGCGGGCGGCGCCGAAACCAAGTCCGACGGCGTGGTCGCCATGATCGTGCCGGACCGAGGGCCGTCACCCGCGCCGGCGCCGCCGGCAAAAACCACCGTGCTCGCGGACCGCGAGTCCGACCCGGAAACGGTCACGCACGCTCCTTTGTCGGACACAATCCCCCCCCAGCCCGAAGCTCGGCTTCGGCATGGTCCGCCGGCGGCGACTTCATTTCCGCCCTCGGCTTCGTCGCCCCCGCCGGCCCCGGTCGCGGTTCTCCTCCCCAAGGAAGGACCGGCCAAAGCGCTTCAGTTGCCGCCGCTAACGGGTAAGGCCGAGGATAAGCTGTCCTTGGATATCGTCGAATATAATCGTGCGGGCGCGTTGAAACTCTCGGGCCGGGCCGCCCCGGACGAGGGCATCGAGGCCTATCTCAACAATATTCCGATCGGGGGCGTGACGACCAACGGCAAGGGCGAATGGTCGGTCACCGCGGGCAACGATGTTCCGGAAGGCCACTACCAGCTTCGACTTGAGGCCCACGGAGCCGACGGCAAGGAAGTCGCCAAGCTCGCGATGCCGTTCGAGCGGGCGATGCCGCCCATCGACATCGCGGGCGATTTCGTCACCGTGCAGCCCGGGAATTCGCTGTGGCGAATCGCCCGGCGCAGCTACGGCAAAGGCGTCCTTTATGTCGAGATCTACGCCGCCAATCGCGGCAAAATTCGCGATCCCGACATGATATTCCCCGGCCAGATCTTTTCCGTGCCACAAAAATCCTGAGCCGCCCGGTGCAGGTCGCGGGTGTCCTCGTCGCGGCGGCACTCGCGATGTCGCCGGTCTGGGCAGCGGCGGAGGACGATCCCATGCCGGCGCCGAGCTTTTCCTGCGCCGCGGCGAAGGCACCGAGCGAGAAACTGATCTGCGAGGCGCCCGGCCTGGCGAAAATGGATGCGTTGCTGGCGGATGCCTATCGGTCCGCCCTGAGCGCGGCGCCGAACGAAAATGCCAAGAAGGCGCTCGTCGCCGAGCAGAAGCAATGGGCCGCCGGGCGTGTTGCCGCTTGCCCGGCCATCAAGCCCGATCCGTCCAGCGACGAACGCGCGGAAGCGGTCGATTGCCTCGAACGCATCTACGAGCAGCGCGTTGGGGTGCTGCAACGCGCCCGTATGGAAGGGGCGTGGCCGAAGATGCCGTTCCGCCCGACGCTGGTGATGGGCGCCAAGATTCCGGTTTGCGATGCAATCCTGTCTGATTTGCAGGCCGCCTTTCTGGGTTCAAGCATGTGGGTCGATCCGCTGGGCGAGCGCGAGATCGACTTTACGGTGGCGCCGGGCCTGAACGACCCGTCCGACCAGCTCGGTCCGCTCAGCGGTTATCGCCGGGCCGATTTCGATCTCTTCAACACCGGGAAGCCGGTGCCGGTGCTGGTCATGATCGGAGAGGGCGGAGCGGAGCGATTGGGCGAGACCTTCTACCGGCGCGTAACGATAGCCACCCTCGACCAGATGCGTGCCGATCACGCCCCAGTCCGTGGGGGATACGACGCCATTGGCGAGTCGTTGCTCGATCGAGACACCGTGACGGTGTATTCCGACCGCGCGGGACCCTTCGTCAAATTCATCGATCAGTCCGTCGTTGTGGTGCCGGCGATGCCGCGCTTCTTCCGGTTCGACGGCAAGGTCTATCTCTTCAACCCAGGCGTTTATTACGACGAGAATGGCGGCGTCTATAGCCTGACCTCGCCAAGCGAAGCGAGCGAGCTTTGCCTCTTCAAGACCGAGCCAGCGACCGACACTCGTGTAATCGGCGATGACAAGGTGGCGAGCGCGGAATTTGCCGCGGTCGACCGTGCCGCGGCCCCGCTTCTGCCGCACGGACAATTGTGCGAACCGAATGGCGACGCCGCCGACACCCGCACAATGCGCGCCTTATACCGGCCGTGGAGCCTCGAAGCCTGGCCCAACCTGCCAGACCCTTACGGTGCGGCGGAATTCGATCGCTATATGCACAACCGCGGTCTGACCGGCCTCGAACGACACCGGCAATGGCTCGCCTACAGCGCGGCGCGCGAACAGGCGGTTGCTGCCGTGACGCGCTATTATGCCGCTGCGTTCGGCCGTGATGACGAGGAGACGAAACGGCTAGCCGCGGTTTGGATCGACCAGAGCCTGTATGACGCCGCGTCTTTGGGATATGACGAGGCTAGCAAGGGTTTGTTCGAGATCGGTTTTGCCGACAAACGCGCGCCAGCGGTGGCGGCGTTCGCGGGCAATCTCGTGGCGCTGAAGAACGCGCTCGGTCCCGATCCTAAAGCGGTGGCCGCGCGCGCGCTGGGTCGTTACGACGAGCCGCTGACCGTCGACGCGCTCGAACATCCTGAATTGCTCAAGGCTCTGTTGGCGATGGGGTTCGACCCGGACCAGTTCGGCGCATCCGGACGCAGCGCGCTGATGAGCGCGGCGCGGCTCGATCTGATCGAGGCGGCGACCGCGCTTTTGGATGCCGGCACCAAGCCGAATCTCGGCGCGGGCGACGCCGTTGCCACGATCTATGGCGACGCCGACGACCTCGATGTGATGTGCCAGAAGGCCGGCGGACCGCCGCCGGCCGATGTGCCCGGCCGCACCGCGCTGTCCTACGCCGCCGAGCGTGCCTCGATCGCGATGGTGAAACTGCTGCTGGCGCATGGGGCGGACAAGAGGATCGCCGACAAGGAAGGCTCGGCTCCGGTCAAATGGGCCGAGCCGCGCAAGGATGAAGCTGGTGTCGAGATCGAGAGCCTGTTGCAAATCGCACGATGACGCGCGAGCGTATGTACGGATCTCAGGAGAGTAGCGTTATGAAATATTTCGGCAGCCCCGGTTCCTGTTCGCTTTCGCCGCACATCGCGTTGCGCGAGGCGGAATTGCCGTTCGAATACGTCAAGGTCAATCTTCGAACCAAGGAAACGGAGGAGGGCGCGGATTACCGCGCCGTCAATCCGAAGGGCTACGTCCCCGCCGTGATCTTGGAGGATGGCGAAACGCTGACGGAAAACCCCGTGATCCTGCAATGGATCGCGGACCAGAAGCCGGAGAAGCAATTGGCGCCGCTGGCGGGAACCATGGAACGCTACCGGTTCCAGGAGTGGCTCAACTTCATCTGCAGCGAGCTGCATAAAAGTTGCTTCGGTCCGATGTTCAACCCGAAGGCCAGCGACGAGTGGAAGGAGGTGCTGCGCGGAAACATGGCGGCGCGGTTCGGCGTGCTGGAGAAGCATCTGCAAGGGCGCACCTATCTGCTCGGCGACCGCTTCAGTCTGGCCGATTCCTATCTGTTCACGATTTTGCGATGGACGAAGGGAATGCAGATCGACCTCTCTCCCTGGCCGGCCGTGAAATCGCATTTCGAGCGGATTTGGGATCGGCCGCATGTTCAGGCCGCGATGCAGGCGGAGGGCTTGCTCTGAGCGAGCCAGCCGCAAGCGCGGGAAGCGTTATTAACTTGTAAACGGATTGCACCGATGGTCGGGCGGGGACATGCCCAACTCCCATCGGAGCGATGCAACGCCGGCAGCGCCAGGTACGGACCCCAGCCAATGGCAGTCGAAAGTCACAATATTTACGACCCGACCTACGAGCGCTTCATCGCCTTCATTTTCGAAGCCGCCGATCTCTTGGTCGAGGCCGACGCGAGGGGGCAAATCAGTTTCCTCGGCGGGGCGACCGGGCGGCTTGAGCGGGAGGGCCCGGGCGTTCTGATCGGCCGGCCCTTTGTCGAGCTGTTCACCGCCGAGGACCGGGCTCTCGCCGAGGCGCGGCTCGACCGCATGCGTAACCACGGCGGCATGATGCCCGCGATACTTCACCTGAAGCAGGATGGCGGCCCGGCTATCATGTTCGGCGGCTGCGCCCTCCCGAACGGGCAGGTGGCATTATTCCTATCGGTTGCGCGGGACGAGGCCGAAAAGCGGGGCCGCCCCACAATCGCCGCCGGCCCGGTCGCCGGACTGCAGAGTCCGATCGCCTTCGCTGCCACGGTCCGCGAACGCTTCCAGGGCCCCGAGGCCGGCGAACGGCGACTTACGCTCGTCGCGCTCGACGGCCTGTCGCCGTCGCTGCGCGAGACGTTGGTCGATTTGGAGCAGGCCTTATTCGCGCCTTTGCCGACCGACAGGCGATTGGGCGGCAAGATCGTGGCGGTCGGGCGTATCGCCGATGCACGCTATGGGATCCTGCACGATGGGCCGCTCGATGCCGGCGGACTGCGCCGGCATGCGCGCAAGCTGGCTCTGCAACTCGCCCCCGAGGCTCCGGACCTGCGACTGACCTCTACCGCCATTCGCTTGCGCCCCGGCAGTTTGCGTTCCGATATCGTCGCAACCGCCATGGTCTATGTCATGGCTCGGCTCGCCGGTGGGGCCGATCCATCGCTCGATCGCTTGCGCCGCACCAATCTTGGGCAGCTTATGGTCGAAACAACCGCCCGAATCGCGGGCCTGCGACGCATGTTGGAGGAGGCCAATTTCGAACTTGCCCGCCAGCCAATCGTCGCCTTCGCCAGCGGCGAGACCCACCATGACGAGGCTCTGATCCGTTTTGGCGACGGCGGAGCGCCGAACGAGTGGATCGCGCTCGCCGAGGCGGCCGACATCGTGCACGAACTGGATTTGGCCGTGTGTCGCCGGGCTCTGTCCGAACTTGCCCCCGAAAGCGGCGCGCCTCCGTTGGCTATCAACCTGTCGGGGCGTTCCCTCGAAAGCGATTCGTTCGTCTCCGAGCTCCATGTCCTCCTTGACGCACATCCCGGAGCCGCGCGGGGCCTGATGTTCGAACTGACCGAAAGCGCGGTCGTTCGCGACATCGAAACGGTGGATCGGGCGGTACAAAGCCTGCGTGGTCGCGGCTACAAGGTTTGTCTCGACGATTTCGGGGCGGTGGCGACCTCGATTCACTATTTGCGGTCGATCAAGGTGGATTATGTCAAGATCGACGGGCTCTTCGCCCGTTCCAGCCTCCGCAACGCCAACGATCGCTCGATTCTCCGGCATGTGGTCGGATTGGCCCGGGGATCGGGGGCCGGGGTCATTATCGAAATGATCGAGACCGCCGAACAGGCGGCGGTTTTCCGCGCTTTAGGCGCCGAATATGCCCAGGGTTTTTTCTTTGGGGCGCCCGCCACTTTCTGATTCGGAGTCGATCACGATTCGACCTTGCCAAGGCGCCCGCGCTTGGTTACGGTTTTTTCAATGAGGCGGAATTGCGGCATCGACCGGGCGGAGTTACGCTCGGACTGCTTAATAAACCGTCCAGCGTGAGTGCCCTTATGGGGGGCGCGGATCGTCGGTGCGCCGGGTGGCTGTGAGTTTGGCTTAGCGCCGTAACGTCGAAAGCGGAGGGGCATTGATTACTATCGTTCGAAGCTGGGGGGACCGCATGTTCCCCGAATTTCAGGTCCTGTTCCGCCGCGGCGGACGGGTCGCCTACCTTAATCTCACCGGATTGCGTCAGGCGTTCATGGCAGCCGCGGCTTTGGGCGCCCTGCTGTGCGTCGCCTATCTGGGTGCCCGGTTTCAACATTTCGGTCACGTCCTCGATTCACGTAACGGCGAACTTGTCCAGGCCGACCAGG
>Ga0182024_10025324_pt1 | contig 10485 bp, 8 predicted proteins | sample P32metaG_FD_120480 | JGI IMG/M metagenome (GOLD analysis project Ga0182024, IMG submission 120480) | Permafrost microbial communities from Stordalen Mire, Sweden - P3-2 metaG (Illumina Assembly) | ecosystem: Environmental > Terrestrial > Soil > Wetlands > Permafrost | place: Sweden: Stordalen...
GCGGAAGAGCCGCGTCAGGAAAACCCAGCGCAAAGGCGTACAAAAACAGCCCGTATTCGACCTTCGTCCATAGAATGCCGATTGCGATGAGCATCGCAATACCGAGTTCGAGCCAGAGAATGGGTGTGAGAACCATGATCATTTTCGATTTTTTCTACGCTCTAAATTTCTTCAGCGTACGACTTCGATTCGCGTTTTTCTTTCAATGGGCTTTGCGGGAACGCCGCCCGCTATCGTGTATTCCGAAATTTCATGAGTGGCCACTGAATTTGCCGCAAGGAGCGCGCCGCGCCCTACATGGACTCCCTTCGTGACCGTCGCATGCCCCGCGATCCAGGCTCCACAGCCAATGTGAATCGGCGCGAGATTCCGCGGACCGAATCGATACGATCCGTCGATCCGTGTGTGATCCCCCGTAATCAACATCGCGTAGGGCCCCACTTGTACTTCGTCGCCCAAAATAATTCCGCCGGCGGCATGCAGCCAGCAACCCATCCCGAGAAAAACGTCATCGCCGATTTCCATGCGATTTGGGAAGTTGACAGTCACGCGCCGCGCCACCTGAAGATTTTTTCCGCAGCTTCGAAACGAAGGTCGCAACAAAAACCCGCGCAGTTGAAGGACAGGCCGCAAATCGGGCAGCCACCCGGTCGCCACACTGATAAAATGAAACCAAAGGTATTTAAGAACTCGCAATTTTTTATGACCTACCCTTGGGGCACCGCGGCCCTTTCCAGAGGAACATCCGTCCCCAATTCTTTTACAACTGCGGCAATAAACCGGTCCAAAGTTTGACTTTGCGCCTGAACCAAGCCATTGAAAATCAGCATGCGGCGCAAGTCCGGATCACAAATCACCTGCTCAATGGCGCGCGCCAATGCAGGCGCATCTTTGGGAGGAACGAGCAGCGCGTCGTAACCGTGCGTAACGGTGGAAGGCACGCCTCCCACCGTAGTGGATATGCAGGGCAAACCATTGGCCCGGGCCTCGACCAAAACGTGCGGAGTTCCCTCCGAGAGGGTGGGCAGCACAAAAACATCCGCAGCGCGCATGATGTTGAACAAAGGGGCGCCATTCGGCACATAGTCCGTCCAGCGAATTCTTCTGCTCATGTCGTGCTCGGCGACGATTTCACCAAGTTTCTTGCAGTATTCGGGATACTCGCGCGGCCCGACAATTTCCAACTTCCATGGAAGGGACGGGTCAAGCTGTGAGACGGCGTCCAGCAAGTACTCAATTCCCTTTTCCGGCCGCACAAATCCAACGAACAGAATGCGAACCAGCGATTGCTGGCAGGTATCGACGCGATAAAAAAACTCTCGCTCTTTGATTGTGCTCGAAACAACTTCCGTGGTTCGGGAAGATGCGTAGGCCTCGGTTAATTCGCGGCCATTGCAGATCAATGCTCCATTTGTGATCCAGCGCCCCGCACGCGTAAAGAACCGGTCCTGAAGCGCGAAGACTAAGGATATAAAATCCGTCGCGCGTCCCTTCCTCCCCCCGGTTCGCAGTAGGGCCACGGAATCCCCCACAATCCAGTGGCAAATGGGCTTTTGAAAGAACCAAGCGCACAGATAAAGGACAGCGATGTACGGGCACATTCCACGAACGAACAGAGCATCCACCCGGCGGCAAGTTCGAATGTAGGCGCGAGTGATTCCAAAGAAATGCAGCAGCGATCCGGCGGTTGAGTTCCAGTAGGGCTGTTCGATCAGTTCGAGGTTTGGCGCGTTCAGCGGGAAATCGAACGGCTCCGGAGGCGCCCCGCGCACTACCCTCGCGCACACATAAACTTTTTCATACTGTTCCGCGAGTGCTTCGGCTACCCGCCCGGATGCCGACTGCATATATATTTTCCCGTCGCTGGAGTACGCGCGGACAGGAGTGATATAGCCAAGGATTTTGCTCATATGAGATTTTTTGAGTACAGTGAAATTTTCATGCCGGAAATCTCGAATATCGCAAACGCAAATCGGCCACTTGCTGAAAAAACAGCCTGATATTTCCCGCACCGAACGGCCAAAATTTAATTGGGGAAATTTCCAGCCATTCTGCTGCGGCCACAATCAGGACCATCAACTGCACGCAAGCGCTGATCCCGATGGCGAACGCGATTCCCATCAGCCCAAATCCGCGAAGGAAAAAAAGTGCCGCAATTGCCATCACTCCGGCCCCGATCAGTTGGCTTATGAATCCCGCGTGCGGGCGCCCCGCGCCCCGCAGTCCTTGATTCAGGATATTGGCTGAGCCCAGTACGGAGGCAGCAAGAGCCAGCAGGATCGCAGGACGAATGGCTTTCAAATAAGCGAATCCAAACAGCGGCCCAACCATGATCGGAATCAGGCAGGAAAGAGCAATCCCGGCGCCGCACGAAATCAGCGTGGATTGCCGAAATGTTTCCGTGATGATTTTTTCGCGGTTCTTCGGATTTTTTTCATTGGAAAGAACGGCAAAGGAAGTGATCCCCAGAGCCTCGCCCAGCGAGGATTGCCCGTTAGCAAATGCGGAGGCGACCGCGTAGATTCCGGCAGCTTCCGCATTGAACATTCCCACAACCAGAATCGTATCGAGTTGCAGCGAAATAAGATTGCTAATCGTCGCACCGAAAAATGGCACGCCCTGTCGCATCAGGTAAGAGCAACGCTCCAACGGCAATTTGCCCGTGACAAGAGACTTCCTGTGAATCCATACGCGCACAAGAAGCGACAACAATTGGCTGGCAAGAAACGCCGCAACAAACCAGCGAATCTGTGACCGTCTGGTGAAGCCAATTAGACCAAGGAGGCCTAAATAGAAAAGAAAAAATGAAAGCCGCAGAAGATTGTAGCGGCGCCAGCGCATCCGGCCGTGCTCAACAGCCAAAAGCACCTGGTTCAGAATGTCAAACGGGAGCAGTAATAGACAGAGTCGCGCAACCGGGAGCAAGTAAATTCTGTCCGCCGGCAAAAATAAGGGAAGCAGGAAATATCCCGCCGCAAAGTACATAAAAGCCATCGCTAGCCCGACGACTGTTCCGGCGGCAATCCAATCGGATTCGCGATTGGGATCTTTCGCCACCTCTCGTGCAACCACCCAGTTACAACCCATCAATCCGAGGTTACTCAAAATCGTGGGCCACAAAATAACAGTCGCGAGTTCACCGCGTGCGACAGGGCCCAACAACCGGGCAGTCAAAATTCCCGTTGCCGCGCCGCAAGCTTGAATTGCCAGGCTCGTGGAAAATGTTCCGAAGTTGGCTCTTGAAAAGATCATGGATGCATTCGCAGGCTACGCCTCGGCCACTTCTTCTTTTGGGCGAGGGACAGCGTAGTACGAGTAATCAATCGTGGATTTATCGAGATTGTTCAGGACCACGCCTATCAGATTTGTACCCACGGACCGTGCTTGAGATTCCGCATATTGCACAACCTGGCGCGGTGTTTCTCCGCCCTTTACGACCAGGATCGTGGCGCCAACCATGCTTCCCAGAATGCGGCTGTCGGCGCGATTCAGCAGCGGCGGTGAATCCAGAATCACGAAGCGATAGGTTGACATCGACTCCTGAAGCATGGCGCGCATCCGATCCGAGGAAAGCAATTCCGAGGGATTTTCCGGAATAGGACCGCAATGCATAACGGATAATCCCCTAACCGACGTGGGGTAAACCATTTCTTGCCACGCGCCTTGTCCAGACAAGTAGCTGCTAAGCCGTGACCCTCTTTGCGGGAAATATTTCTGAATGGTAGGACGGCGCATATCCGCGTCAACCAACAAAACCGGTTGCCCAAGTTGCGCCAGGGAAAATGCCAGATTTACGGCAACTGTGGTTTTCCCCTCGCCAGACTGCGCGCTCGTCACCAAAATGGAATTGGCGAATCGGCCTGATGAGGAAAGAATGACCGATGTTCTCAGCTCGCGAAAGGCTTCGGAAAAGGCCGAGCCCTTATGAATGCCACGGTCATTGCGAGAATGGGCGTCTGCAAAAATACTCCCCATGGCGCTTTTAGTCTCGCTCGCTCCCAGATTAAGTTCGTTTTCGGCTGCCGCAATTTCTTTTAGGTTCTTTTTATTTAATGCGGCGTATTTGGGAACAAAACCGATGACCGGAACTCCGAGATAGTTATATACATCTTCGCTGTATCGAATGGTCTGGTCCAGGTGCTCCTTCAGGAAAGCCATGCTGATTCCGAGTCCCAAGCCGAGGATCGACGCCAGCCCCAAATTGAGAGGATAATTTGGAGCGATAGGTTTGAAAGGAACTGTGCCCGGATCCACCACGCGGATGTTGCCCGCTTTCAGGCCCGCCGAAACGCTTGCTTCTTTGAGCCGCTCCAGCAACCCTTCGTACAGCCCCTTATTGGTTTCCACTTCGCGATTTAACATTTCATATTGCACTGATTTTTCGGCAACCTGGTTTGCCTCGGCTTGCGTTTCCGCAAAGGATTGCCGGACTAATTTTTCACGCCGGACCGCCGCGAAATAATCATTGCCGATTTTTTGCGCCGCTCGCCGGCGTTCCCTCTCCAGGGAACTTTGAACTTCCGTAATCTGTCCTTGAATCTCTTTTACCTTTGGATAATCTTCCGTGAAAGTGGCGGCCAATTGCGCGTGCTCCCGTTGCAGGTCCGCAAGCTTCACGGTCAAATCCTGCAGTAACTTGTTGTCAAAAACGCCGGGAAGGGATCCGAAGTCGCCTGCTTGCACGAGCCTGTAAATGGACTCTTTCTCAAAGCGGTCCGCCTCCGCCTTGGTCAGTTCACCCTGGATCCCAAGCACGGTTTGATTCACGATACTTTCGGAATCCCCTTTCCCTGTTTCCAGATATAAAAGCCCGTTGTCCGCGGAATATTTTTGCAAATCGTCTTGTGATTTTTCTAGTTTTGATTTGAGGTCCTGTAATTGCTGCGAAAGCCATGACGAAGCTTTTTGCGCGGCATCCCACCGGGCTTGAAAATTTTTCTGAATATAGTCGTCCACCACAGCGTTAACGGTTCGCGCCGCCAACTCCGGATCTTGGGAATCGAACCAAAGCTCTACTGCGCGACTGCGGCGAACCGGCCTGATATCCAGCCGGTCCTGAAAACGCCTAAGGACCGTGTCCTGAACATATGGGTCCATCGCTTTTTTATCCTGTTCGGCGGACACAGCGGCCTGAACCTGCGGTGCGATTACGCTCCACGGCCAGTGAATTCTGGAAGGTAGGAATTCACTTTTCGAATCCAAATCCAGTTGATGGATGACGCGCTCGGCCAGATCGTCGCTGCCCAGGACTTTGTATTGCGTTTCCAGATAGGCGTCGGACACCTCGTCCACCTGAAACAGCTCTTGCGGGTTCGCAACGCTTGGGTCTTCCTTATCAATCTCAATGAGGGCTTTGGCCCGGTACACAGGCTTCTCTTTCCACGATCCGATCCATACCGTAAGAAACAAAACCACGAACGCAGTTAGCACGGTCCAATGGTGCTTTCGAACAACTCTCCACCACGCGACAAGGTCTGGCGGCTTGTCCATCTTTGAGGGGCGAAGGCCTCCGGGCAATACGCGCCGCCTTTCCACGCGGACATCGCGTGGAGTGAACACTTCCATTTTATTCTGTTCTTTTTCGTCAGAGCCCATGGGTCACCACTTATAAATCGCCACACCTGCAGCCGTTTGAATGGCCGCTTCGGATCCTCGATACAACATGCTTTTTGCCGCGCTGTTAGGGACAAATACAACGTCTTTGGGCTCCAGCAAAATGTCTGGACGCTTCCCGGAAAAAATCTTGCCCAGGTTTATCGGTATTTCTATTCGTTTTCCAGTCGTTGAATCGGTGCGAATAATTCGGGCCTGACTAATAGCGGACGTATGCGTCGTGCCCTGGGCAAGGGCGAGGGCTTGCAGAATGGAAATGGTTTCGTTGTTCTGCAAAACAAATCCGCCTGGCTTGCTGACCTCTCCCACCACGTACACAATTCCCGCGCGGGAAACTTTAACCACGTCTCCAGGATGAACCAGCACATTTAATGCGGAATCCGACGATTCCAACAATCCCTTCAGATTTATGTTTTCTATCTTTGTGTTTCGTTCCGGAACCGAAACCTCAGTCCCATCGTTTTTGACGAGTAATTCATGTGGTGAAAGAATCCCAATCGTCCCGCTCAATTTCAAATCCGGATGACTCGATCTATCTGAACTCGTTTGCTCGGCTCCGTGCATGATGGAGACGCTATCGCCTGCGTCATCCGCCAACCCTTGCGCCATGGAAAGGACTTCGAGGAGCGTCTTGGGGCCACGGATTTGAAATACGCCGGGCATTTTTACGGCTCCCACGACTGATACGGGATGGCTTTGCAGTTCTTGAATGAAGACGCCCACGTGGGGATCTTTCATATACGTGCGGCGCAGCAATCCTTCCAAAACGGACTGAAGTTCACTCGGTGTAAGCCCTGCGGCATGAACTTCGCCTAGCAATGGAATGGAAATATCGCCGCTGGCCGAGACTCGCAGCGCGGTGTTCATTTCCGGCGCTTCAAACACGGTGATGTTCAACAAATCATCGGGCCCAATGCGGGAGTCGGGAAGGATGGCCACGGCTGGCGGCGCAACAAGGTCTTCGCGCACCGGTTGGAATAGTTGCGTCGGCCCGGCAGCAGTTTGCAGCCGCGTAGAATTCCCGGAAACGGCATTCCCTGGGATCTGCGCAAACGCGGGCATCGCCACGATGAACAACACAACCCAAAATATCGCCTGCACCTTGAATGACATTTTGCGTAACCGTTTCATGCTCATCGCACCTCAGTCCGCTCTAAACAAAATCTAAACCGCGCCTTCTACGGAATGGCTTTTCACGCGGAACGTATATTCGCGACGCGTGAACTTTTCCGAGATATTTGCGCCCACTTCAATCAACGGCGCTTCCACCAGGTGATAAAGCAGAGCGGAGAGACTTATGAGCACCGCTCCAAAAATGGCGAACTGCGCGCCACGGCCGACGCCCCGGCAAACAACGAAGCCGATCCATATCGCAAAATAGTGCAGCAAATAAATTCCATAGGAATATCGGGCAATCCGCTTGGTCAATCGAGTAAGAATGTTTTCGCGCATTTCTCGAAAGAAGCTCGCGCCCAACCCGATTGCCAGACAAATAAACCATCCCGTCTCGATCGGCTGCTTTCCCGAAAGCCACAAAAAAGCCGCGCAACACATTCCAAGGAAAATCAGCCAGGACGAAGCGGGAAGGAATCTGGACCGGCCCCAAAGTTTGTACGCCACGATTCCCGGAAGAAAACACGGTACAAATCTCGTAAATTTCAGCAGCGCTTCGACCGGCGAACGTATGCCGCCTTCGCTGAGCGGCAACATGCCGGAGAAAGATCCTACAGCGAACCAAAGCGCGACCGCCGAGCACCAAAATGCGATCATTCCCCACCAGGACCGCACCCAGGCGGCGAAAAGAAATAGCGCGGGCAGCGCCAGGTACATCTGCAATTCGAGAGGCAGGCTCCACAGGATGCCGGGATTGGCCTTTTGTTGCGTCACGTTTTGGATCAGGAATAAATTCGCCAGCAAATTTCCCGTCGACTGGTGAAGCAGATTAAATTTTCCAAATTGCAGGTCCGACGGAATGTGGAGCAAATAGGCAAACGCGACCACAAAAATTGCCAGCGGATAAATCCGAAAGCACCGGCGAATTATGAAGGGTACGAACAGCGATTTACTGGATTTCGCATTCAGTCTTTCGAGCGAAAACATAAGCACAAGAGTGGTGTGCACAAAAAACAGCATCACTCCCAGCAAGCCGAAATCCTTCACGCTCAATGCGCCAAACTGCCAGTTAAAAAATTTCGCCAGATGAAAACCCACGACCAGCAGCACGGCAAAAGACCGGAGCAAATCGAGGTTGCGCGAATTGGCTGTGAGTCTTTCCATGCGCTCGATCGCTTTTCCAAACCCAGCCGCAAAATTGCCGGGCTGATTTTTAGGCAGTGCAGGCTTTAGAGGCTGTGTGAGAACTCGATTTTCGTCTATGTAGCGCTCGCCTTCAGGCGAGCATGTGCTTGATTCCAAAGTGCCCGCCTGCAAGCGACCGCTACGATAAACCTGTCGATTTTGAGTTCCCGCACAGACTCTTTAGCCTCTTTGCTTTAGTTTTAAATTGCCGAAATCCAAAAGCAAAAACCGGGCCGCGCAAAACGAACCTGAAACACCTCTTTGGACCTAATTTTCACGCCACAGCGGCCACGCGATTTGTTGGAGGCCCCGCAGGCTTAGGCCCGATTCTTTCCACGTTCGCCAATTCAATCTCAACGGACGCGGAACGTCCCAGCATTTCCATCGAAATAACCAGTTGGGCGCGATTCTTTTTGCGAGTCAAAATTCCTTCCAATCCCGCCAAGGCTCCGCTCTTAACCCGCACGCGATCCCCACACCCTAAATAAGGATGTGGCTCAACTGAAGCGTGGCTTTCCAGAATTTTTCTGACTGCATCGAGCTGATCCTGCGAAATAATCGCCGGGCGTCCGCCAAACCGCACAATGTGAATCACTCCCGGTGTGGAAAGGATCTGGAGTTGGCGGTCCATGGCTTCGCGAACAAATACATAGCTGGGGAACAAAGGCAACCAGAGTCGCTTGGCCCGATCTTGCCAAGAGCGCGTGGAATTGCAGAGAGGAAGATAGACATCATAATTCTTGTTTGAGAGGGCAACGGCGACAGGTTTTTCATGCTGATAGCGCACGAACAGCGCATGCCAATTCGGCCCGCCGGAAGCGCCGAATACCTGATTTCTATTTTCTGCCGAGTGCATCTAGCTCCGCCCTTTGACTTACAGAGAACTTTTTTTTCAAAACCGGTCCCACTCCTTGTCGCTCGGTCAGGCCGTTGCAATTTCCGATTCGCCCGAAGCTAAAGCCAATCTACACGGGTACAGGTGGCCGGGCAGCATACAGGAGCAATGGGCTCGACGACTCCCAGTTAAGCGATCCATGCGCCTGACTTGGACTGTTCCGTGCAGCAGACCGCATCCTGCATTCCTGAGCACGATGAACTAAAAAGATCGGCTCTTATCGGACCATCGGTTGGCGGCGTCGAGGCTGTCCTGATGGGTGTGCACTGCACGTTGCTGTCGCGTAGAATGCCTTCCTTTTTTGTGCACCAACGAAGCATTTCCTGCATGGAACAGAGCGCTGAAGCAGTCAGCCGAATTTGGCTTTCTTTTGTCGCTTGCATTGGCACCCTCGTCTTGCGTGGCAAAATCACTCTGCGCGCTTATTACAATTCCGCCTGAAACCCTCCATAAATGAGTACCGAACAATAGACAGTTTCGCGCGGCTCGAAAAGGGGTAAGACGCCCCCGCAATTTACACGTGACACCTTGTTTGTCACTATACGTGACAATTTGCCCTATCGGTTAACAGTAAAACAGGAGGACGAGGAAGTATTTACCGAGCCATTAATCCAATAACATGCATTGACCGCGTGGCACGATTAGTGACCTTTATACACATAATACACTTGCTTAGTTAGGTGATTTAATATAATCTGCGCCCCTCGGGCCCTCCCGAGTAGCTGCCCATGACTCACGCCTTACGTTCGCTTAGCGGAATCATCCGCGTCCATATCGCGGACGCCGACCGTATGAGCGGGCAACTGATCGCTGATGGCTTGGTGCGCGGGCGGCAGGACATAGACGTGGTCGAAGTTTCCAACAATTCTCTGGAAACCATTCGAGAAATCGAAAAAAAACAGCCAGACATTGCCCTGATCAATGCCCACCTGGACGATGGCAAGCTGACCGGCTATAAGGTCCTGCAATCCGTGCAAACTCTTTCTCCCCGGACGTCTGTCATCATGCTGATTCCCGATTCGGAACGGGATTTGGTTGTGGACGCTTTTCGAGGCGGCGCAAAAGGCGTTTTTTGCCGCCTCCAATCCATCAAATTGCTACCAAAGTGCATTCGAACCGTGCATGAAGGCCAAATCTGGGCAGATACCCGAAACCTGGCCTACCTTCTCGACTTCCTCACTCAGTTAAAGCCCCTTCGATTGGTCAAGCCGGGTGGCGGCATGGACCGCCTGACTCCCCGCGAAGCCGAAGTCGTGCACTTGCTGAGCGACGGCCTAAGCACTCGCGAAATCAGCCAAAAGCTCGCCCTATCCGAGCACACCATCCGCAACTACCTCAGCGCCATCTACGACAAGCTAGGCGTGTCTAGCCGAGTCGAGCTGGCCCTCTATGCCGTGCACCGCGAAGACCTGAATCGCCCCCAGGGTGACTAAGGAATCGTTTCCCTGCGGCTGATTTACCGAAGTGATATCATTCCGTCGCCCAGGCAAAAAAGGTGGTGGGGCAGTTCGTATAGAACCGAGCCTGATCCAAGCCATGCGAAGAGATGAGGAGAATGCACTGATGAGCCATTCGGCTCGGTACGAACGCGGGCTGGCAAAATTTGTGGAGATGTATGGCGATCTGGCCAAGACGTTTCTGGCTTCGCTCGAGGACATCGCGCCCGATCTCGGAACGTA
>Ga0182024_10025325_pt1 | contig 10484 bp, 1 predicted proteins | sample P32metaG_FD_120480 | JGI IMG/M metagenome (GOLD analysis project Ga0182024, IMG submission 120480) | Permafrost microbial communities from Stordalen Mire, Sweden - P3-2 metaG (Illumina Assembly) | ecosystem: Environmental > Terrestrial > Soil > Wetlands > Permafrost | place: Sweden: Stordalen...
ATACATGGGACGCGCGCGGACGGCTCCAGGGCTCCTCGGCGGGCGGTGTCGTGACGAGTTTTGTGTACGATTTTGCCGGCAATATGATCCAGAAACACCTGGTGTCGTCGGGAGTCGATAACCTGCAGCGTTATATCCTGGATGACCTTTCGAACATCGTGGCGGTTCAGTCGGGAGAAGACAATAACGGCGTTATTTCTGTTCTCGATGGCCGCAAGCCTGACGACATCGTCGCAGTCTCGCAGGGTGGAGCAACAGTTTTTCCGTTTGTCGATCAGGTTCTGAGCCAGGCTGCTGTGACTGACAGTTCCGGTAATGTTGTGGGTCGCGAGTTTTACGAGCCATATGGCGCCGGGACTGTATCCGGAACCACCAGCCTGTTCCAGTTCACCGGCAAATTGCCCGTCAATACGAATCTGTACTACGACCACGCTCGCTTTTATGACAGCAACACCGGCCGTTTCCTGAGCGAAGATCCCGCAGGAGTCCAGGGCCGCGACTCGAATCTTTATCGTTATGCCGGTAATAATCCGATATCGTTTGCAGACCCGACCGGCAATAGCAAGTGCTCGTCGTTTTTTGCCAGGCTGAACAGTTGTGGGTGCAGCGTCCTATATGCCGGCAAAGGTAAGGGTAAGAGTAAAGGAAAGCTTCGCCCCTGCGTCATTATCATCGTCGTGGCCGGCGGCGGACCGAATGGTCCCGGCCCGAATGGCCCGAATGGCCCCGGTGTCAACGGCCCCGGCGACAACGGTCCCGGAGCGGATGGTCCCGACGATGGTCCTGATGATGGTCCGGACGGAAATGGTCCCGACGATCCCGGCGGTCCCGATGGTCCGGATGGCCCGGGCGCGAACGGTCCTGATGGTCCCGACGGCCCCGACGGCCCTGACGGTCCCGATGGTCCTGGAGTTGATGGTCCTGACGGTCCCGACGGACCCGACGGTCCTGACGGTCCCGATGGCCCTGACGGTCCCGATGGACCTGACGGTCCCGACGGCCCGGATGGTCCCGACAAGTGAGGGAAGTCATGGGGATATTCAAGACAGTCACCGAGCAGCGGAGAGCCAGGTACATTGGTATGACTTCAGACAGGAAGAGTTTTCCCGGATTACTCACTCTTGCTCTGGTGGCGACCGCATTAACGTTGCAGGCGCAGGCTCCTGTCACGTATCAGTACATCTACGACGGCGGCGGACAGCTTTCGGACGTAATTGACTCTACCGGGGTCGTCGTTCAATATGTTTACGATCAGGCTGGAAACATTATTCAGGTCAATCGGGGCTCTGCCAGCGGCTCGCTTACTTTACTCAACTTCAATCCGACTTCGGCCGCTCCCGGAGCTTCGGTCACCCTCGTTGGCTCTGGATTCAGCACGACGCTCGCCAACGACTTAGTCAGCTTTAATGGCGCTGCGGCCACAGTTACTGCCGCCACAGCCAATACACTCACCGTAACAGTTCCGAACAGCGCCACTACCGGCCACGTTAAAGTAACGGTCGCCGCAAACTCGGTTACATCTCTCACGAATTTCACCGTGATCGCTGCCCCAACGATTACTTCGATCAGCCCGGCGTACCTCCTGGCAGGACAAACCGCTCAAACCATTGTTGTGAACGGCCTCAATCTGACGGGCTCGACGTTTTCCGCGCAGCCGGCGATAGTTCCGGCCGCTCTTCAGATAACGAACGCGGTTGTTACCTCTACATCGGCAACCCTGACCGTGAATACCGGCACCAGCGCGGCCAGCCTCGTGATCCTCGCGACGAACGGAATCGGTAATTCCGGGATTTTTGCCAACGCAGCCAATTCTATGGCGATCCTGATCCCGAGTCAGGACTCAGATGGGGACGGTCTCACCAATGCTCAGGAAATAGCGTTGGGCACCAATCCGCTCAATCCGGACACCGATGGCGACGGCATGCCGGACGGATGGGAAGTTCATTTCGGGACCAATCCTCTCGTCAACGACGCTGGTCATGCATCGGCGGCGAACGACGGGCTGACAAATCTGCAGGAGTACATGGGCGGGACGGATCCGACCAATAAAGACCGCACCGTGCCCGCTGTTACCACGCTGTCCTCAGTCACCAACAGCGGGGGTACCTACATCAACAGCGCCGTGGTTCTGGTCTTCAACCATGCGATGCTGAACCCGACTCAGATCGCCGCTCTGCAGGCGATTCTCGCGAAGGACACGAATGGTCTTGTGACGGTCAAGGCGGGTGGCGGCGCAGCGGTGAACGGCACTGCGACCTTCTCCTCTGACGGCACCCAAATTACCTTCCAGCCCGCGCAGAATCTGGCGATCTCGACCACTTATACCGTTACTGCGACCGCGTTCCGCACCACGACCGGAATTCTGATGGCGTCGCCTTTCACGGGCACCTTCACGACCAACGCGATTGCGGATCTCACTCCTCCCGTCGTCACGCGCACCAGTCCGGTCAACACTCAATCCGCCGTTCCCACTAATGCCTCGTTCTCCATACAATTCAGCAAGAAGATCGACGGCACAACTCTCGTCGCCGGCGTAAACTCGGCCAACCCGTGCCTCTTCCCGACTGTAAATGGCGTACGAGAATTCAACACGGTAATCATGTATGACTACACGACAGGATGTTACCTTCCAGGGAAGGTAACTCTCGATTCCACGGGTACGATCGCGACCTTTACACCCACGAATCCATTGCCTGTCGGGCGCCAGATCGGCGTGTGGCTCAATCAGAATGGAACAATTGCGGATCTGGTGGGCAACAAGCTGGCCGGCGCGCCTACTTACTATTTCTACACCGGCTTCTCCTCCACCACAACCCCGCCGGCAATTACAGGCAACAGTCCGCAGAACGGCGATGCCGGAATCAGCGTCAACGCCCAGGTGATGATTCAGTTCAGCGAGGCGATCGACGAAATCTCGGCCGTCAGCGGCGTTCAGATTTCCCAGAACGGTGCGGCTGTGCCGGGCGCCTTCAGCTTCCAGAACGGCGACACTCAGCTGATTTTCACTCCTACGAATCCTTTTGGGCTGGGAGCAGTGACTGTCACGACGACGCCGGGCCTCACCGATTACGCAGGGAACGTGATCAGCAACACGGTTGCCTTTACCTTTACGGTAGATACCCCGGCCCTAACATCGCACCCCTTTGTGACTTTCGCCAATCCTCCGAATAATATCGTGGGTGTCGGCCGGAACGTCACGCTGCAGGCCGAATTCAACACACGTATCAATCAGCTCACGGTAAATTCGTCCAGTTTTGCAGTCGCGGACAGCAACTCCGGACTGGTAATTCCCGGAACCGTCACGGTAAGTGCGAACCGCCGCATCGCGTCATTCGTCCCGGCGAGCCCGTATGCAGCCAATGAGCGCTACTGCTGGTATCTGGACTCCTCGTATACCTCGACCAGCATTACGGACCTGTACGGGAACACGCTGAACGGATTTGCCTGGTGCTTCACCACCGGTTCCACGAACGACACGACGGCGCCTGTGGTGACTCAGGTGACTCCGCCCAACGGAGCCACCGGCGTAGCCCTGAACTCGCTGGTGTCGGTCCAGGTGAGCAAGCCGCTCAGCCAGCTGGCGTTCCCGAGCGAGGCTGGTGGCGTCGTTCTGCCGCTGACAGTGGGGCCGGGGCCGCTGGGGGGAACGGCTGCGGATGATTTTGGATTCTTCCCGGGCGGGACTTCCATCACCATCACGGCCGGCGGAAACGGCGGTTTGTGTAATTGCGGATTCCCGGTGAATCCGGACGGGTCGCTGCACGGGGCGCCTGCGTCTCAATACGCGTACGCTGCACAGGGCGCGAGCGGCTACCCTGTCGTGAACGGCGGCGACGGCACGAATCACTTCCCGGGCGGCGGAGAAAACTACGATCCGAACGGCATATCGTACGGATTTGCAGGCAAGCGAACAACTGACACCACCGATCCCGCCGCGATACGGTTAGGTACGCTGGTCGGAACATTCAAATCCCAGCCGGGCAATCTCGACTGGTTTGTCATCGGATACGGCACTACGGTGACGGTTCCGGCGGGAGGAGCGGATCTATACCTGGCCGTGAACGACAGCAACAACAATGACAACATCGGAAATTATTCGGTCCAGATATCCGCTGCCTCAGTGCCCGTTCCCGCTGTCACCCTGAGCGCGGGCGGCAAGACCGTCGCCGGAGCGACATCTCTCAGCGCCGACGGTATGACGCTGAACTTCGTGCCCGCGGCGCAGCTTGCGGCCAGTACGAGCTATACGATCAATGTCCGGAACGCGACCGATTACGTGGGCAACGTCATCACGCCTTTCTCATCGACCTTTTCAACCGGCACCGCCGCCACCACCACCAACGGCGTCGTCATCAGTTACAGCCCCGCGCCCGGCCAGGGACAGGGCAGCGGAGTTCTGGCGACGAAAGTCCCCGTCAATTCCACCGTGGTCATCACCTACAGCGAGTTTGTCGATCCGCTCTCGGTGAATTCGAACAGTATCTACGTTTACCGGACATCCGACGGACTCCAGATCGGGGGCGCCTACAACGTGGATAACTCGGGCTCCAACGCTCCGGGCGGTATCGTCACATTCACGCCTTTCGCCAACCTGCCATCGTCATCCACGATTCATGTAAATGCCAACTCAGGCGGCTATTACGTCACCGATTTTTCCGGCAATAACTTTAACAACAGCACTGAGCAATTTGCCACCGCGGGCACGGCCGATACCACTCCTCCCGTCGTCACGTCGGTCACGCCAACCAATAATTCCACCAATCTCGGCCAGAATACAACCGTCACGCTGACATTCTCAAAACCGCTCAGTCAAAATACGGTAAACAACCAGACCTTCAACCTGTTCAACGGCACCACGAGGCTAAACCCGGGCGTCAGCCTGTCGTCGAACTACCAGGTCGTGACAATGTCCGTGGGCCTCCCGCAGAACGCCACCATCACAGTGGTTGCCACCAGCGGCGTGCAGGATCTCGCGGGCAACCCGCTCGCGAATTTCAGCAGCACCTTCACCACCGTCCAGCTGACATCCGGAACGCGCCCCAGCGTGACGAGCGAGCTCCCCGGTCCGAATTCCGGGGTGGCGCCGGCAAATAGTCCGGTCGTCCTCTTTATCAGCGAGCCCCTCAATCCCGCGACGGTGAACTCGAATTCGCTCAACGTTTCGCAGAACGGAGCCCTCATCGCCGGTACTGTCTCCATGAGCGGCAATAACCAGGTGGTCACGTTTACGCCCACCTCGCCGTTCACCCCCAGCGCCTTCGTGCAGGTCTTCTTCTCCTCGGCGGCGCAGGATACGTTCGGTAATCCCCTGAACAATTTCCAGTACTCGTTTACCGTCCTGTCCGCCATTTCCTCTGCCACCCCGCCCACCATCATTGCCGCGGTGCCGTTCAACGGCGCGGGAAATGGAAATTACGGCAGTTACAACGGCGTGCCCACCAACTCGCCAATCGATATCGAGTTCAGCAAACCGATCGATCCCACCACCGTCAACACCACCAACTTCGTGCTCGCCTTCTGCGGTAGCAACGGACAGGTTGTCGGTACCACCGTCGCACTTCGTACCCCGACCACTGTCCGCATTACGCCCACGGGCGTCCTGTTCGCGAATTTTACCAGTCCGGGCTACTGCTACACCGTCTCGACGAACGTCAAGGACACCAACGGCAACAACCTCGTCAACGGCCTGTTCAACTATTTCTATACCGGGTCGGGCAAGGATACCGCGCAACCCCAGGTCAGTTCCATCACGCCTCCCAACGCCACCACGAAGATCGGGACCAACGCCCCGATTCAGATTCGCTTCAACAAGACGATCAACGTGACCACCATCTCCACCAGCACCGTGCAGATAACTGCCATGGTGAACGGAACCGCCACGCCGATCGCCCCCATGAGCATCAGCTTCCTGAACCTCGGCTTCGCCAACACCGAAACCACCGACGTGCTTTTCAGACCCTATAGTGTCCTGCCGGATAACACGGTTGTCAGCGTCGCAATTTCGGGCGTTCAGGATCTCGCGGGGAACAACATCGTTCCGTTTAACTCCAGCTTCACCACCGAGGTCGGTCCGGATCTGAGCACTCCCACCGTCATCAGCTCCAATCCGTTCAGCCAGCAGACCGTGCCGAACACATCGGTCATCACGCTGAATTTCAGCGAACCGATCGATCCGCTCACCGCCGTGAATCAAACCAACCTGTACGTCTACGATGACACGTCGAACGTTTACCTGCCCGGCACCTGGTCTGTATCGCCCAGCGCCCTCACCGCCACGTTCACCCCGACCGACGGCAACGGTAATACCGTCACCCTGGGAGTCGGGCGCCAGTTCCAGGTCGGCTGGAACTATTACGTCACAAATCTGGTCGGCACGGGTCTGCAGGGCAGTTCATTCCCTTTCTTTACCGCGATCTCGCCGTCACCGATAACGCCCCAAGTCAGCCTGACCAGCCCCGAGAACAACCAAACTGCGGTGCCCACCAATGGCCTGATCCAGGTCCTCTTCAACGAACCGGTTCAGTCGGCCAGCGTAAGCGGCGTGACGCTCAGTCTTAGCGGCACCCCGGTCACTGGCGTGGTCAATACCCTGAGCCAGGGCAATACCCTGCTGACTCTGACGCCGCCGGCGCTCCTCCAGGCGAGCAGCAACTACACCGTTAACATCAGCGGGGTGAAAGATGCTACCGGAAGTGCGCTCACTCCGGCCGTTACCGTGGCATTCACCACGGCGGCGGGCGCGGATCTTATTATTCCCTCCGTGACCGCGTATAATCCCCCCAACGGCTACCGTGGTGTCGGCACCAACGTCAACCCGGTCTTCCAGTTCAGTAAACGGCTGGACGTAATCTCTTACAATACGTCGAACGTCTATCTGTATAACAACAACACGGCCCAGTATCCCGCCGTCACTGTCGTTCCGTCTGCGGATCGTACCAGTGTGACCATCCAGCCCGTCAGTCCGCTGCTGCCCGGCGCGCAGTATTGTATATATGCCTACGGCGTGTATGACCTGGTGGGCAACGCCATCTACAGTACTCCATGCTTTATCACCGGTCTTGCCGCCGATACCACGCCGCCGGTCATCACGCTCATGAATCCGCCGAACGGGACCACCACGGCGATTAACGCGACGCTGTATTTCTACGCGAGTAAGCAGATCGACCCGCTGACGTTCAATGCCGCTACGGCCGTGGCCCTGAAAACGACGACCGGTAACACTCCGTTCGCCGGAACCACGACGCTCGGCTCGGATCTGCAGACAATCACATTCAAGCCCACGGGGAATCTTGCCTCCAACACCAGTTACACCGTCAAGGTCGCCGGATTTACGGATATAACCGGCAACGCCATGACACCGTTTACCGGACAATTCTCCACCAACAACACCGGCGTCGCCGACACTACCGCCGCCATCATAACCACCACCGTACCCAACGCCAACGCCACGGGCATCGCGACCAACTCCACCATCACGCTCAACTACAGCAAGCCTATCGATCCCATCAGCGTCAACGGCAACACGATCTACGTCTACAGCAACCAGACCAACTACCAGATCGCGGGTAACTTCGCCGTCAACAACACCGCCACCACGGGCGCGGTCGTCTTCACTCCCCTCGCCCCGGTACCTGCCGGAACTCAGGTCAACGTGAATCCGAACAATAGCTGCTGCGTCTCCGACTACGTCGGCAACAACGCGCAGGGCGGGAACTTCCACTTCACCACCGCGGCCACCGTCGACACGACTGCCCCCACGGTCACCTCTGTCACTCCGGCCAATATGTCGACCAACCTCGGCCTGAGCACCGTCATTACCCTGATGTTCTCGAAGGCGCTCAATCCGACTACGGTGAACTCCAACAATTTTGCCGTCTTCGACGGCCCGAACCGGCTCAATACCGGAATCACCTGCTCCAGTCCCTGCACTTCGGTTACTCTGTCACCATCGGGACTGCTCGCCAGCAGCACCATCATCGTCACAGCGACCACGGCGGCGCAGGACCTTTCGGGCAACGCACTGGCATCGAGCGTGGCATTCCCGAACCTGCAGATGGAGTTCACCACCGGCTCCCCCGGCAGCAGCTCCCGTCCCTCGGTGAACACGCAACGGCCAGCCAGTGGAGCAACCAATGTCCCGGTTACTTCGCCGGTCACGCTTTTCCTGAACCAGGCTATGGACCCGGCCTCCACGCAGAACGCCCTGGCGGTAACTCAAAACGGCATCCTCATTACGGGCACCCCGGTGCTCGACGCCAGCGGTACGGTCCTGACGTTTACTCCGACCAGTCCGTTTGCGAACGGCGCCGTGATACAGGTTTTCCTGCCGTCCACGGCGCTCAGTACCATCGGGAACCAGGTCTACTCTTATTCCGGACAGTTCACAACGGTAGCCAACCTCACCACGGTTGCCCCGGTGATCACCGGCTATATTCCGACCAATGGCGCGCAGAACGTTCCGCTGAACGGGATCGTCGAAATCGCATTCTCCAAGCCGATCAACGCCAGCACCCTGACAGCCGGGTCGCCAAACAGCGCAGGGATTTGCGCCGCGACCACCTCCAACGTGAGCCTCTGCACGCAGCAGAACGGCCAGCTTGTACCGGTTACAGTATCGCTGCGCGCCCCCAACGTCATCAGACTGACGCCGCAGAGCAACCTGTCCACCACGCCGCCCAACTACTGCTTTACCGTGAACACGAACGTTCAGGACACCACGGGGTTGGCGCTGGCCAATCCGGCCACCTACTGCTTCACGGTGGGCTCGGCCGCCGATGCCGTGCACCCGGCTGTTGTTTCTATTACTCCGCCCACCACATCGACGGGCGTCTCGACCGCAGCAGAGGTCTATCTCCACTTCAGCAAGCCGCTGAACCCGCTGACCGTATCGACTGGCGTGGGCGGAAGCATCACTCTGACGGCAGGCGGGCAACCCGTCGCACCCGCGTCCATCAGCTTTACCAACCTTTATGGGACGAATACCCAGCAGGACGTAATCATTACGCCTTACGGGACATTCCCGGACAACACCGCGATCACTGCGACCGCGACCTCGGGTATTCAGGACCCGTCTGGCAACGCTTTGCAAACGGGTGCCGCTGCTACCTCAACGTTTACCACCGCGACGACAGGCGCTTCCCTCGGGAGTTCCAGCGCCGTCAGCAGCTTGCCCGTTACCGGAACCAGTGGCATTCCCATCAACACCGCTCTTTATGTGACGGGGGCTGTGCCGATAGATCCAACGACTCTGGGCACAAATGCCATCACTCTTTACGACGACACGGTCAACAATGGCTCTTACACGGCCACCACTACGCCGACCCTGTCGCCCGACGGCAAAACGATTTCAGTCGCACCCACCGCAAACCTGACGGCTTCTCACAATTACACGCTCTATTGGAATCAGTACGGGAACGTGCGCGATATCAATGGTAACTACTTCAACGGAGGCAGCGCGAACTTCACCACTTCCGCCGCCGCTGTCACGACCGCGCCGGTTGTCGTCTACACCAATCCTCCGAACACTTTTGCGAATGTGCCGATCGATCTCACGGTTCAGATCCTGTTCAGCGAACCGATTCAGCCGACCAGGATCTCAGGGATTACGCTGGCTGCCGGCGGTCCGGCACTTAGCATGACGCCGTCTTTCAGCAATGGCGACCAAACCCTTTCCCTCATTCCGCCCGCTCTGCTCGCGCCCAACACGACCTACACTCTGACCATCGCCGGAGTCGTCGATCTCGCCGGTAACGCGATGCCCACGGTGACGCAGACCTTCACCACCGGCCCGCAGACCGCTCTGTCAGCGCCGGTTGCGACTATAACCCCGGCGGCAAGCGCGACGGGTGTTTCCAAGACCATCGCTCCCACGGCTGTCTTCAGCGCGCCGATTAACCCGCTGACGATGACGCCGGCGAATGTCTTTCTTGTCACAAGCAGCACCGGGGTAACTGTACCGGGAGCGCTATCGCTGTCCGCCGACAACCTGACGATTACGTTCACCCCCACAGCTGCGCTGGCTGCCAACACTCAGTACTACCTGGCCGTCTACAGTGTTACTGATGAGGCGGGCAACGTACACGGGGGAGTGAACTCCTACTTCACAACGGGGCCGTAGGACTCTGCGGCCGGGTACATCCGCGAATACTGGCAGAGGATACCGCGAGTGGTAGCGGCATTCCAACTCGTGCAGCCTGCGGCAAGTCAAAGCCGGAGCCCTCTCCGTAGTCCACGTTGTACGGTGGATCGGTGAAAACGAAATGCACCGCTTCGCCAGCGATAAGCGCGTCCATGTCGGACGGCAGCGTGGCGTCTCCGCAAAAAACGCGATGGTCGCCGAGGATCCAGATATCGCCTTTATTCTCCATGAACAACGCACATCCCAGGCCTTTAAACAAATGTTAAACGAGCCAGCGATTCTGTGCAACGGCCCAACCCGATGAAGACGCACAGCATAGACAAGAAAAACAATGCCCCCGTAAAAC
>Ga0182024_10025326_pt1 | contig 10484 bp, 7 predicted proteins | sample P32metaG_FD_120480 | JGI IMG/M metagenome (GOLD analysis project Ga0182024, IMG submission 120480) | Permafrost microbial communities from Stordalen Mire, Sweden - P3-2 metaG (Illumina Assembly) | ecosystem: Environmental > Terrestrial > Soil > Wetlands > Permafrost | place: Sweden: Stordalen...
CATCGCGCCAACCTGACCGCGAAACGAATCTGCGAACTCGCGAACGACGGAGATCCATTGGCGCTGCAAGCATGCGAACGAGAGGCTCACTACCTTGGGCTGGGATTGGCGAATCTGGTCACCCTATTTACGCCGGACGCCATTGTGCTGGGTGGCAGTGTGATGAAGAGCGCCGTCCTATTTCTCGACGGCATTCGAGCAACAATCGTCCGCTGTTGTCGCCTTGTTCCGTTTGAAAAAACCGAGTTGACCCTGGCCTCTTTGGGTGACGATGCCAATCTTATCGGTGCTGCTCGCGTCTGGCATCACCGGTTTGCGCGAGGGGAGGAACACAGTGTTTGAGGATCTCGCGATCGTCGAGGGCGAATATCTTCGGGACCTTCTTCATCAGCCCCAGGCCCTGGAGAACACTCTCGCTGCGCTGGAAACGTCGAAGCCCCTGCAGGATGTTGCAGCGCGATTGAACGCAGGCAAATTCCAAAGAGTCGTGTTGACCGGCATGGGCTCTTCGTTCCACGCCCTCCATCCGCTGAACCTGCAACTGATCAGTCACGGCATTACTTCGCTGATGGTCGAGACATCCGAACTGGTGCACTACAACAAGCAGTTGTTTGATCCCAGGACTTTGATTGTTGCCGTGTCGCAGTCCGGGCAGAGCGCAGAGATGGTGCGCCTGGCGCAAACGAACCATAAACGCTGCGCGGTGATCGCGGTGACCAACACGCCCGATAGCGCGCTGGCCAGGCATGCGAACGCTGCCGTGTTGACCAATGCCGGCAGTGAATTTTCCGTGTCTTGCAAGACTTACGTCACGGCGCTCATGGCCTCGAAATGGCTTGGGGATGTCTTGTGCGAACGCAGCCTTCGTTCCACACGCAAGGAACTGAAGGAAGCTTGTCCCGCCGTCGCTGCGTATCTCGCGGACTGGAAGGACTATGTTCGTAGCCTGGCTCAGGTGCTCAAGAATACGCACCACCTGTTTCTCCTCGGGCGTGGAGCGTCGCTGGCAAGCGCTGGGACCGGAGCCCTGATTATCAAGGAGTCCGATCACTTTCCCGCGGAAGGCATGAGCAGCGCGGCTTTCCGGCACGGGCCGTTCGAAATGCTGGGAAGCGAAACGTTCGTGCTCGTCTTCGCCGGCGACGCCAAGACTCGCGACTTGAACCAGCGCCTGCGTGACGACATTCGTCAGCAGGAAGGGAACTCCGAACTCGTGGACGAAGGTGCTTCCTTGCCGGCGTTCAGTATCGCGGAGCACGGCCCAAGCATCCGGCAAATTCTGGAAATCCTGCCCGTGCAGATGATCACGCTGGCGTTGGCCGCTCGATCTGGGCGGGAAGCGGGCCGCTTCGAACTTGCGACCAAAGTGACGACGACAGAGTAAGAAAGCCAGGAAGGACTTGTGACAATGGCACGAAATCGCTACATGGTCGCTTTGGTCTTCCTGACATTCTTCGTGATGTCGCTGTTGACCAACATCCTGGGCCCGATCGTGCCTGACATCATCACCAGCTTCGGTGTCAGCCTAGCGGCTGCGGCCGTACTGCCTTTTTCCTTCTTTATTGCTTATGGCGTGATGTCGATCCCAGCCGGATTCTGGGTGGAACGCTTTACGGAAAAACCGGTAATGATTGCCGCATTCTTCGCCGGCACTGTCGGATCGCTCAGCTTCGCTCTCTTTCCTACCTACGACGTTGCGGTGGTGTCGCTGTTCGTCATGGGCGCCGGAATGGCGACGCTCCAGGTGGCCATCAATCCGCTATTACGTGTGGCAGGCGGCGAAGAACACTTTGCATTCAACTGCGCGTTCGCTCAATTGATCTTCGGTTCCGCCTCGTTCGCCAGCCCGCGAATCTACTCCTATCTCGTGGAGAATCTGGGAAAGCCTTCCGCCGAGAGCAATCTGTTGCTGCGGACTCTCGGCAGGCTGACTCCACTCGCCCTTCCGTGGGCTTCGATGTACTGGATCTTCGCGGTTTTCACGGTGCTGATGATTGTCGTGCTTGGGTTCGCACGCTTTCCGCGTGTCGAACGCACAGGCGAAGAAGCAACTGGTTCGCTCCAGATGTATGGCAGCCTACTGCGCAAGCCGATGGTGTGGATGTTCTTCTTTTGTGTCTTTGCGTACGTCGGTTGTGAGCAAGGCACGGCGGACTGGACTTCCAAGTTTCTAGCTCAGTATCACGGTTATGACCCGCACACCACCGGAGCGACCGCAGTTTCCTGGTTTTGGGGAATGCTGACGGCCGGATGCTTCCTCGGAATGGGCCTGCTCAAGCTTTTCGACAGCCGCAAGGTGCTGATCGGATTTTCCGCCGGTGCGCTGCTCTGTCTCACCGTGGCGCTGTTCGGACCGGCCCGCGTCTCCCTGATTGCATTCCCGGCTATCGGCCTCTTCGCCTCAATCATGTGGCCCGTGCTGGTCTCCCTGGCGCTGAATTCCGTCTCCGAGCACCACGGTCCTTTCGCGGGGATTCTCAGCACAGGAATCATGGGCGGAGCAGTCGTGCCGCTGATCATCGGACGCATTGGAGATTTTGCGGGTCTCCGTACTGGGCTGGCTTTTCTGTACCTGACGTTCGGATGTGTTCTCAGCGTCGGCTTCTGGGCTCGCCCGATCATTACCAACGCCACGATTCTGAATCGTGAAAGCGGAGTCGAAGCCGCACCAGACAGCGTGAGGGCGAAATGACATCAGGAAGAAATGGCGGAGGAAGAACGCTAGCGAGACTAAAGCGGATAGTCGCCGTCATTGCCGCCGTGTTCTCGCTCTGCCTATTCTTCCGTGCACAGGACGCCGTACCCGAACCCATCCACGGTGTCACGGTCGATGACAAGAACGATATTCGCGACAACGCATTCACGGCAAAGCTGCTTGATTCGTTGAGACATCTGTCAGTGAAGCCAACTGTGAGAATCGTCTACTCGCCCGGGGAAAAAGGCGGGTCCTTTTCTGCCGCGTCATATCTCGACGCCACGCGGCAGATCAAGAGCGTGGGCTACGTATTCGGCCAGCCCGTGGATTCTTTTTACATGAGGTGCTTCACGCCAGCGGAGCACCTTGCCCGTTTCAAAGAATACGTCACCGCGATAGGCTCAGTGGTTGACATCTGGGAAGTGGGAAATGAAATCAATGGCGAGTGGCTCTTTGGAAAGACAAAGGGCTGTTCTCCCAAAGTGTCCGTGAAGTCCACGTCCCCAGCCGACGTCGTGACCAAAATGACCGAGGCCTATGACTATCTGAAGTCGCAAGGCCAGGTCACGGCGCTCACGCTCTACTACAACACGCCATGCCGAAAACCCGCAGCCAACGAGATGTTCATATGGGCGAATGCGAATGTACCGACTCGCATGAAGAATGGTTTGGACTACTTGTTTGTCAGCTATTACGAGGTGGACTGCAACGGGCATAAGCCGGACTGGCAGCGGGTTATCAGCCAGCTAGCAACGATGTTTCCCAACTCAAAGCTAGGCATTTCGGAGTTCGGCTGGTCGGAAAAGAAACCGTCCGACGCAGTTGTGAGGGACCTGGTGCAACGTCACTACGCCATTCATCCCAGCGTCTCGAACTGGGTGGGGGGAGGTTTTTATTGGGAGTTTGCCATCGACATGGTTCCTTACGATCCATCTTCAGACTCGTTGTGGAACACGATCAATACAGCGATGGCAAACCAGAAATAGTGCATTCAAATTTCGATGAGGAGCCTACATGTTCAGCACGATTCATAAGATCCGAGTTCTGGCAGCAGTGGCGCTTTTCATTCTTGCCATGGCAGGAGTTGTTTTCTCTCAAGAACATCCCAAGGCGGTACCGTACCTCAAGCTCACCACACCGCGACACGTACTTCCCGACGCGCAAAAGTGGGAGGAGGGCGAGTTTCCGCACACCATGTCGGTGCTGGAAATGCATCGCGGAGGATTCCACTACTGGGGATGGTACGGGCTGAATGAAGGCCGCGGCATCGGCCTCGCCCGCAGCAACGATCTCGTGACCTGGACCAAGTATGACCAGAATCCGCTGTGGACAAATGCACGCTGGCCCTCGGTTCTCGCTGGGGCTGACGCGAAAGACAAAGACCTGCTCTATTTCGCGATCACTCGAGAGTACGACACTCCGAGCAGCCGCATCGTGCTGGCCAGTTCTCGCGATGGACTTCATCTCACCGAGTTAAAGATTCTGGTGGCAGGCGTTCCCAACCAGCGCAACCAGAATCCGAACCTCTTCCGCGATCCGCGCAACGGGCGTTTCTATCTCACCTTCTATCGCGGCAACGACAAAGATCATTTCGAGATCATCAGCAAGAGTGCCGATTCCGTCGTCGACCTCGACAAGGCTCCCGAAAAACTTCTACTCAAATCCGAAACGACAATCGCGGCTCCCACGTTGCTGTATGTCAAAAATGCAGTCAGCGTTGGGGGAAAAAAGGGTGGAATCTACTATCTCGCCACTGAAATTTATCCGCACCGCTACACCGACGATCCCGAAGGCGAGTGGCAGGTGAAGATCTTCGCGGCGGACTCACCCGATGGCGATTTCCAGCCGGTAGAGGGCAATCCCATTATGGGTGGCCAGCGCGCCTGCCTTTTCCAGCACATCTTTAACGACCGATTTTATGGATATGACTGTCATCTGGAATCGCCCGATCACTGGGTGCTTGAGGAAGTCGAGGCACCGTTGCCCTGAGGCACCGCGCGCCGGCCATGCCGGGCACGGCGGCGCGCACGCGAAAACAGAGACTAGAGACCCAAGGAGGCTACTATGACATCCGCTTCGTTCAACTTCGCATCCCTGAGGGGTCGCAGGACGGCCACTCTGCGCATTGTTGCTATCCTGCCCCTCGCGGCATTTCTGGCCCTCATTCAGTGGACCATCTCAGCTCAAGCCCAACTTTATGCCGGCTCTGTCACCGGAGTAATCGCTGACCAGACGGGAGGCATGATCTCAGGCGCGGACGTGACGTTGGTGGATGCGGAGAAGGGCTTTACCTTTACCTCCAAGACCGATACCAATGGGCGCTACCTTTTTCGCTCGGTGGCGCCTGGCACTTACAACCTCTCGGTCAAGGTTTCCGGATTCAAAGAACAAAACCGGACCGGCATTACCGTCGACGTCAACCAGAATGTGGGCGTTGATTTCGCGATGCCGGTTCTAGGTACTCTTGAAACCGTCCATGTCTCCACGTCTGCGCCGTTGCTTGGTACTGAGGACGCGGTTAGCGGCCAGGTTGTCGACCGGAAGTTCATTAATGATCTCCCCCTGAATGGAAGAGGTGTTTTCAATCTGGCGTTCCTCGCTCCCGGTGTCACGGAAGTAGACGCGGCGTGCATGGGTTGCTCCGCCAATAACTTCATCTCCAATGGAACCCGGAATGCCACAGCCGACATCCTTATGGATGGCGTGACGACCACGAACTACGAACAGAACAGCGGTATTCGCGTGGATACCTATACGCCATCGGTCGATGCTGTCGAGGAGTTCAAGGTCCAGGAATCGAATTTCAGCGCGGAGTTTGGCTTCAGCGGTGCGACCATCATCAATCTCGTCACGCGCTCGGGCACGAACAAATTTCACGGCAGCGGATACGAATTCCTGCGGCATTACAAGTTGGACTCGAACAGCTATTTCAATAACCAGCAGGGAATTCCGATTCCCGCGTTGCGTCGCAACAATTTTGGTGGAACCATTGGCGGTCCGATTTTCAAGAACAAGACTCTCTTTTTCTTTGACTACGAAGGCATGCGCCTGACATCGGCTGCGGGGCCGGTCTTTTATGGAGTGCCCAGCGACGCTGAGCGGCAAGGGAACTTTGGTGAAGTCTGCGGATACAACGGTGGCACCTTCGACTCCCAAGGCATTTGCTCAACCTCGGGGGGCCAGCTCTGGGATCCTTACTCCGGCACCTACGATCCGGCCGTGGGCGGTGCAAGACGGCAGGCGCCCATCCCGTTCAACAATCTCGCAATCTACACCAGCACGGTGGACGCGAATCATCCGGGCAACCAGATCCTGGCTAACAATCCTGACGCCGCTCCCTATCGGCTGCCTTCAGGGAAGGGAAACCTCATCGATCCGGTGGCTCTCAAACTCATGCAGTACTTCCCGGAGCCGAATCTGAACGTCGGCAGCGGCAGCTATAGTCCGTTTTTCAATCGCGTGGATTCAGGCTCGACCAAGAGCAGCAATAATCAGTGGGACCTAAAAATTGACCAGCGTTTCAGCGAAAAGAACCTGCTCAGCGCAAAATACTCGCAACAAGCCAGCGATTCGACGCCTTTCAATTGCTTCAAAAACTACGCCGACCCGTGCTCGAGTGGACCAGTTACCGGCACCGCCCACATGTTTGCTTTGAACGACAACCATATGTTCAGCCCCACCTTGCTGCTGAACATTTCCTATGGCGTTTCTCGCGGCACCTACTTCTATCCCAGTAATGCCGGGACCTTTCCCAAGGGAGTCTCCGCTGTCGATCTGTTGGGAGAGCCGGCGTACATGAAATCTTCTGGTTACGATTGGTTCCCGGCGGTCGGGATCGGTGGCGGCTACGGCTCTGCCGGTCCCTACAACAACATTGGTACCGAACTCTATAGTTACGCCAAGCAGGGACAAGAGACGCACCACCTGATCGGAACGTTGGATTGGGTGAAGGGGAAGCATGATATTAAGTTCGGCGCAGAAGGACGGCTCCATCGCCTCAATTTCACGCAGCCGAACTATGCTCCCGGCGGATACTACAGCTTCGATCAGACCGGCACCTCGAACTACGATCCCGGTTGTATTCCGAACCCTCCAGCAGTGAATTGCGATCCATCGGGTGGCGACGGGATGGCGAGTTTTCTGATCGGTGTGCAGCCAAACTCGTGGGGCATGTACGAGATTCCGAACTCGGTGGCCAGTCAGAATTTCGAGTTCGGCGGATTTGTTCAGGACAACTGGAAAGCGAACGACAAGCTGACTCTCAATCTCGGCTTGCGGTACGAATTGGTTCTACCTCGTACCGAACGGAACAATGAGCTGAACTGGCTCGATCCGAATGCGATTTCTCCCATCACTCTCGATGGCCAGAACCTGAAGGGCGGCGAGAGATTCGCTAATTCCGGCGATCGGCATTCCTACGTGGCCGACTTCAAGAATATTCAGCCTCGATTCGGTTTCGCATACCGAGTGTTTCACAACACCGTCGTGCGCGGCGGATACGGCATTTATTACTCTGCCTGGCGAGGCGCAGTTGCCGGGACCTCGGGAGTCGGCCAGCAGGGCTTTGATCAGTTGTCGTACCTGGTGACCTCGTTCGGGGGAGATGGAGCCACGCCCGCTGCGAGAATGAGCAATCCTTATCCCAACGGTCCGATTAAGCCTCCGGGCAGCAGCCTGGGACTGTTGAACGACGTCGGGTACGGCGGATACGGTCCCATCCGAGATATCAGCAACAAAGTGCCCTATGAACAGAGTTGGAGCTTTGGCCTGCAGCACGAGACTCGCTTCAACCTCGTGCTAGACGCCTCCTACATCGGCAAAAAAGGAACGCATCTGTATTACGCCAATGCCGGTAGCATCAATCATCTGGGACCCGAGATCGAGCACTACAGCAACGCTCAGTTGGCGGACCTGGAGTCGTTCGTCGACAACCCGTTTGCGGATCCCACCCGTTCGAACGCGTCGCAGATCATCACTGATCCCAACAATCCGCTGCTCTACTCGCAAATCCAGAAAATGCAGCTTCTAATGCCCTACCCGCAGTTCTTTGGATTCTCGGGCGACGAGCCACCCATCGCCAACTCGATTTATCACGCGTTCCAGTTTCGAGCCGAGAAACGTTTCTCGCACGGCCTGGAATTCCTTGCGACCTACACGTTCTCCAAGTCCATCGACGATGCTTCGCTGACCAGCACGAACAGCGGCTACTTGGGCAGCTTTGCCAGTCTGCAGAATCCGAATAATCCGGAGGGTGAACGCAGTCTTTCTTCCTTCGACATTCCCCAAGTCCTGCAGCTGAGTTATACCTACGAGCTTCCGATCGGAAGAGGGAAATTCATCGGAGGCAATATGCATCCGGTGCTCAACGCGTTCGTAGGCGGATGGCGCACGAACGGCATCTGGCGTTTCAACAGCGGCAGGCCGATCAACCCGATGCTCTACATTTCTCAGAGCCTGCCCACCTATGGGCCGCAGCGTCCGAATCTGATCGGCACGCCGCACCGTGCGGGAGGGAAGGACTCGGACTGGATCAACCAGTACTTCACCAGCGTCGACGGCAGCGATTTCTTTGCACAGCCGGCACAGTACGCGATCGGCACCGCGCCTCGCGCTCTGGGAGCAGTGCGTAATCCGGGCGCCGATAATGCCGACCTGTCCATCTTTAAGGAGTTCGGGTTGAGCCCGCTGCGTGAAGACATGCGCCTTGAATACCGTTTTGAGACCTTCAACACCTTCAACCATCCGCAGTTCTGCGGTCCAGATACTACGTTCGGCAGCCCCACTTTCGGCAAGATTTTTTATCAGTGCAACGCTCCACGCGAGGTGCAGATGGCACTGAAGCTTTACTGGTAAGACGACGCTGCAATATCTGCTGCGCTTGCAGCTTGGTTCTGAATGTCAATCGGCTTGCGAACCCGTTCGACCGCTAGCTGCTGTGAGAACAGGCGGCTAGTTTCCGGTTCACGGGCGCTGATTCAGCTACAGTTTCCTAGGTGCGTTTTGACTTTCGAATCGAAATCCATTGTGATTTTCCACTTCTCTACCAGACGGATTTTTCCACGCCCCTTCCGTCGGCGGACGCAGCCCGCGGAGTGTGAATCGACGGACGCGCGACGATGCCCGCGATTGACCGCAACGATTCGTCTCTGCTTCTGGCGTGCATATCAGCGTATTTGTTGCCGCGGATTCGTTCGCAACCAGGCTGATTTTGGAGATGATGCGGATCGATTCTGTGTTTCGCGAATCGTCGAAGGCGGCATCGAGAAGTGTTCGAGAGAAGTTTTTTGTGCTGAATCTGCGCTCTGTTTGCGCTCCGTTAGCGTTCGTACCATAGATTTCGGTGGTCTTACGTGTCATCGCTGGCCCTGCATGTTGTTGAATGTACGTTGTACTGTGTTTTCGAATCCCACTCTCTCCGCCATATTGTTCAAAACAAACAAACCGGGCATTACTTGCAGTACTCCGACCGTTCCATCACCGACTCTTCAAGAATGTTCGCGGAAACTTCCAGAGGCTGTCCGGAAGCCATCGATTCGACGGCCAGCAGAGTACACAGCGTGGTCTGAAAGTAGTCGCTTGGGTTCACCGGAGAGGTTCCCGCACGGACAGCTTGAATGAAGGCGCCGATTTCGGCCGCGTGTCCTTTGTCCTGTTTCAGCCAATCTTTCCGCTTCTTCCGCTTGCCGTCGCGGATCAATTCGATCTGCCGAAAGTCGTCGATGACCGCAACGGAACCGTCTGCGAAGACCTCGATTCGCTCTTTCGAGAACGCTGGCGAGCCTTGGGTAGTATAGACAACGACGCCAACTGAGCCGTCTGTGAAGCGGACGGTCAGGGCCGCATTTTCAGAGGCGTCCGAGCGCTTGCCTTCGCCGGAAATCGAGGACGCAAACACTTCCGCGGGAACGCCGCCGGTCAAGTAGCAGAGCGTATCCAGAAAGTGTCCGCATTCTCCGATAATCCTGCCTCCACCCTGTTCGGCATCGCGCTGAGGCCTACGGGATTCGCATCTGCTCGGTCGAAGAGATCCGCTTCTTCGCGGAAGCTCGCCAAGCATCTCCGGAGTCGAAGAAGTTACCTCCGCAACCGTACAACGAAAATGGCGGTCGTACGGTTCACGACCGCCGCTGCCAAGTCATCCGCCAGCATCAACTCGATGCCAATTTGGTCAAGGCCCCACGCCACCGACTTCTGCGGAGTCAAGACCCTGCGCGAAGCCGCCCGTGAACGCGTGGAAGCGTTCGCGTTCACCTTGCGGCCTGCCCCCGAAGTTCAATCGCAGCCGCGCCGTATTCGTACTGGGCAAGATCGACGAGATTCTGGCGCCGGAGCAGCGGAAGGAAACTGAGCGGGACACCAAGTTCGTCGAACTGGGGTGCTATCTATGCGAGGTGTGGGCGGGACAGTACTGGAGGCTGGAGAGTCTGAAGTGTTTCGACGAGTTTCTGGAGAGGCGTTTCCCGGAGTCGAGGCGGAAGGCGTACTACCTGATGTCGATCTACGAACACCTGCCACCGCAGGCCAGAAAAGAACTGAAGGAAGTGGGCTGGGCGAAGGGGATCGAGCCGGTGAAACTGGCGAGGAGGGACCGGCAGAGCTTCGATTGTGCAACCTGGTTGCACAAAGGCCGCCAGATGCCGAAGGAAGACTTCAAGAAGGCGGTCGAGAAGGAACTGACCGGGCGGGAGACAGAGCCGTGGGAGCTTATCTACTTCAAGCTCTACCAGAGCCAGATGCCGGTCATTGAGAAAGCAATTGAGACGGCGGCTCTGATGCTGGGAAGCGACCG
>Ga0182024_10025327_pt1 | contig 10484 bp, 11 predicted proteins | sample P32metaG_FD_120480 | JGI IMG/M metagenome (GOLD analysis project Ga0182024, IMG submission 120480) | Permafrost microbial communities from Stordalen Mire, Sweden - P3-2 metaG (Illumina Assembly) | ecosystem: Environmental > Terrestrial > Soil > Wetlands > Permafrost | place: Sweden: Stordalen...
ATGAACAGCACGATGGGCGAGAACACCGGAAGCATGGACGGGATCACCATTTCCTTGATCGCGGCCTTGGTGAGCAGGTCAACCGCCCGGGCATAATCGGGCTTTTGCGTGCCCGCCATGATGCCCGGCATTTCGCGGAACTGGCGGCGGACTTCCTCCACCACCGCGCCGGCGGCGCGGCCGACCGCCGTCATCGCCATGCCGCCGAACAGATAGGGCAGCAACCCGCCGAACAACAGGCCGACAACCACCCAGGGATCCGACAGGCTGAAGGTCGGCTGTTCCAGGCCGGCGAAGAAGCCAGTGCCCTGGGCCGCGAAATACTTCAGGTCCTGGGTATAGGCGGCGAACAGCACCAGTGCGCCAAGGCCGGCCGAACCGATGGCATAGCCCTTGGTCACCGCCTTGGTGGTGTTACCCACCGCATCCAGCGCGTCGGTGGTCTTACGCACGTCGCCTTCCAGCCCCGCCATTTCGGCGATGCCGCCGGCATTGTCGGTGACGGGACCGAAGGCATCGAGCGCCACCACCATGCCCGCCAGCGACAGCATGGTGCTGACGGCGATGGCGATGCCGAACAGGCCCGCCATCGTGTAGGTGACAATGATGCCGACGCAGATCACCAGTGCCACCGGCGCAGTGGATTCCATCGAGATCGCCAGGCCCTGGATCACATTGGTGCCATGACCGGTGACCGAGGATTTGGCGATGGACTGCACCGGGCGGAAATTGGTGCCGGTATAATATTCGGTGATCACGATGAGCAGGCCGGTAACGATAAGCCCGACCACGCCGCACCAGAACAGGGTCACGCCGCTGTAGGTGGAAGCACCGCTGGTAAGCGCCGTGTCCATGCCCACCAGCCAGTTGGTCAGCGGCCACAGACCGATCAGCGACAGCACCACGGTGGCGATGACGCCCTTATAAAGCGCGCCCATGATGTTCTTGGAAGCGCCCAGGCGGACAAAGAAGGTACCGATGATGGAGGTGATGATGCTCATGCCGGCAATCGCCAGCGGATAGACCATCAGCGCCGCCTTCTGTTCGCCGGTGAAATAGATCGAGGCCAGCACCATGGTGGCCACAGTCGTCACCGCGAAGGTCTCGAACAGGTCGGCCGCCATGCCGGCGCAATCGCCGACATTGTCGCCGACATTGTCGGCAATGGTAGCCGGGTTACGTGGGTCATCTTCCGGAATGCCGGCTTCGACCTTGCCAACCATGTCGCCGCCAACGTCGGCGCCCTTGGTGAAGATGCCGCCGCCCAGACGCGCGAAGATGGAGATCAGCGAAGCGCCGAAGCCCAGGCCGACCAGCGAGTCGACGATGATACGGCTCTGCTCCGGATCATCGAGGCTGAGGCCGAACACGCCGGTCAGGACAGCGAAATAGCCGGCCACAGCCAGGAGACCCAGGCCCACCACCAGCATGCCGGTGACGGCGCCGGAGCGGAATGCCACCGACAGGCCGGCGGCCAGGCCGGAGCGCGAAGCTTCGGTGGTGCGCACATTGGCGCGCACAGAAACGAACATACCGATATAGCCGGCGGCGCCCGACAGCACTGCGCCGACCAGAAAGCCGAGGCCCAGCTGCCAGCCCAGGAACCAGCAGGCCAGGGCGAAGATCACCACGCCCACCATGGCGATGGTGGTGTATTGGCGGTTGAGATAAGCGCGCGCGCCTTCCTGAATGGCGGCGGCGATTTCCTGCATCCGGGCATTGCCGGCGGACAGGCTGAGGACTGAGCGGATGGTCCAGCCGCCATAGACCAGCGCGAGCAGGCCGCATGCCAGGACGATGAGCAGTTCGGAATTCATAGGATACCCCTATTAAGATTGAAGTGTGGGTCGGGCTTGGGTCCCAAACATCACGCGGGGCCGGCAGCGCCGATCCCCATGGCCGGTTGCCGCCGTTTTTCTTTTGGGATCGGCGGTACCGCTTCAAGGGCGGCCGGAATGTGCCAAAAGCCGCCGGGCCAAGCAACCGCGCTTTTGAGACAAAATGCCCGGCTTCAGGCCCTGGATTTCTTGGGTTCGGCGGTTTTGGCGGACGAATCAGCGGCCGGCGGCGGGCTGTTGAGGGCCGGAGTTTCGGTGGGGTGCAGGGGCGCGATCTGGACCTGGACCACGGCGATGGAAACCACCTTGCCCGGGCCCATCACTTTCTTGGCGTCGGCCAGCAGGCGGGCCTCCAGCGCGTGCTGGTCCACCGCGGTGGGATCACTGGACTTGGCGACGCCAAGCCCGTTCACATCGCGCACAAAAGCGTCCTGGATAAAGGCGATCCGGTCGCGCACCGCCAGCGCGAAGGTATCGGAACTCGCAGTCAGGCGGCTGGAGATATAGGCATAGCCGGACAGCTTGCCGTCCGCGCCCGTCATGGGCGCCATCAGAAAGGGCATGTCCACATTGGTGCCGGGCACACCGCCTTTGGCGCTGTCTGCGGCGAAGGCCGGAAGCGTGAGCGCAAGCAGGAAGAAGGCGGTCAGGGCGCGGGTCATGCGCCGAGGCTGACAAAACAGGGTTAGCAAAGAGTTAAAAGTGCCTATAGCCGGGTTTGGTGACCGGAACCTGCTGGCCCTTATAGGTCACGTCCACTCCCTGCCCTGCCATGACGGAGCCGATGCGGGTGACGGGCATATCCTTGGCCGCCGCGCGAATCTGATCTTCCCGCGCCGGATCGGCGGTGAAGGCGATCTGGTAATCGTCGCCCACGGTGGCGGCGCGAAGGATGGCCTCGATGCTGTCACCCCAAAATGCGTGCAAAGGCTCCGAGCGCGGAATACGTTCGGCCTCGATGGCGATGCGGATGCCGGACGCCTGGGCGACATGACCGAGATCGGCGATCAGCCCGTCGGACACATCCACAGAGGCCGAGGCCAGATCACGCAGTGCCGCGCCGAAGGATACGGGCGGTTCCGGCAGGCGATAACTGCCGGTGAGATGATCGCGCTGGCTTTCGCTCAAGCTGTGCTTTTCGCGTCGGAAGATGGCAAGCCCGCCGCCGCTGTCGCCAATGGCGCCGGTGACATAGACGCCGTCGCCGGGCCGCGCGCCTGAGCGTTTCAACATTTTACCCTGCGGCACAAAGCCGAACGCGGTGATGGCGATGGAAAGAATTTCACCCCGGCTGGTGTCGCCCCCCAAAAGCGAAATTCCGTAACGCGCCTGATCGGCCCCAAGCCCGGAAGCGAAACTGGAAATCCACTCCCGCGTCATGCCTTGCGGCAGGGTCAGGCCGAGAAGATAGAATTCCGGCACAGCACCCTTGGCCGCCAGATCGGAGAGATTCACCCGGAGCGCCTTTTGCGCAATTTCGGCCGGCGGATCGAAGGCGAAGAAATCACTATCTTGCGCGATCTGGTCGGTGGTGACGATCAGGTCGAAGCCGGGACGCGCAGGAATTGCGGCTGCGTCATCCTGCAGGCCGAAAGCGCCCGGACCCGTGGCCAGCGGCGCGAAAATTTCGGCGATGATCTGAAACTCATCCATCGCGCAACCCTATCAGAAATCCAGCTCGCCCTCAGGCACCGGCAGGCCAAATTCCTTGGCCCGTTTGCGGCGAGCGATAGTGTCCAGCGCGGCATTGATGAAGCCAGGCTCATCGCCGGTGAAAAAATCCCCGGCGATGGCGACATATTCATCAATCACTACTCTGGCGGGCACGTCGCGCCGGGCGATCAGTTCGAAAGCCGCGGCGCGCAGAATGGCGCGCAGGATGGAATCGATACGCGCCATGGTCCAGTTCGCGGACAGGCAGTCCGCGATGGCGCGATCGATCTCCACCTGATGCACCGGCACGCCCATCACGATGGCGGAAAAGAAATCCGCGTCCGGCCGGGTGGCGGAAAATTCCTCAAACCGGTGGGCGATGAATTCGTCGGCCACTTCCTCAGCGCCGCTGCCCGACAATTCCATTTGATAAAGCGCCTGCACTGCGGCCAATCGGGCGGCGCGGCGGGCTGCAGCATCCGTGCTCATGGCCGCAAATCCAGGCGGGCGCGCCATTGCATCAGGGCGACACAGGCCCGCGCCGCCTCGCCGCCGGCGTCACCCCGGGAAAAGTCAGCCAGACGAAGGGCTTCGTCCTCATTTTCGCAGGCCATGATGCCGTTGCCGATGCAAAGCCTTTGCTCAATCCCCAGCCGCATTAGGCCGTGGGCGCTTTCGGCGGCGATCATCTCGAAATGAAAGCTGCCATTTGGATTGTTTTTTGGCCGGATCACGCAGCCCAGACCGAGATAGCCGTCGAAGCGGTTGGTCGCGGCCGCCAGGGCGATGGCGGGCGGAATCTCCAGCGCTCCGGGAACGGAGAACCGCTCGAATTGCGCGCCGCCTTTTTCCAGCGCCGACGTCGCGCCGTCCGCCAGCGCATCGGCAACATTCTCATGATAACGGGATTCGACAATCAGAACTTTCACGAGGTTTCGCTGATCATGAATTCTTTTCGTCGCCCTCAAGTTCGCCGATCAGCGCCTCAAAATCGCGGGTCTCGCGGAAATTGCGATAGACCGAGGCGAAACGGACATACGCCACCTTGTCCAGGCTGGCCAGCGCCTGCATCACCAGTTCGCCGATCATGTTGGCGGGAATTTCATTCTCGCCCATCGATTCCAGCCGGCGCACGATGCCGGTGATCATGCGGTCCACCCGTTCGCGCTCCACCGGGCGCTTGCGCAGCGCATGGTTGATAGAGCGTTCCAGCTTGTCGCGATCAAAGGTTTCGCGGCGGCCATTCTTTTTCACCACGATCAATTCGCGCAGCTGCACCCGTTCGAAGGTGGTGAAGCGTCCGCCGCATTCCGGGCAGTGACGCCGGCGGCGGATGGCCGAATTGTCCTCGGAAGGACGGCTGTCCTTCACCTGACTGTCATCGTGTCCGCAAAAGGGGCAGCGCATGGAAAATCCTCAGGAGTAAATCGGGAAACGGCGGCACAATTCCGTCGCCTTGACGCGCACCCGCGCTTCGGCTTCCGGATCGCCTTCTTCATGGTTCTTGTTGGCCAAGCCGTCCACCACTTCCACGATCAGCCGGCCAATCTCGCGGAACTCGGCGGCGCCGAAACCGCGGGCGGTGCCGGCGGGCGTGCCCAGCCGGATGCCGGAGGTAACGAAAGGCTTTTCAGGATCGAAGGGAATGGCGTTCTTGTTGCAGGTGATATAGGCCCTGTCCAGCGCCTTTTCGGTGAATTTGCCGTTGGCCTTTTTGGGACGCAGATCCACCAGCATCAGGTGATTATCGGTGCCGCCGGAGACGATGTCGAGCCCTTGCGTCTTCAGTTCGTCCGCCAGTGCCTTGGCGTTTTCCACGACATTTTTCGCATAGATCTTAAAGCTGGGCTGTAGCGCCTCATTGAAGGCCACCGCCTTGGCGGCGATCACATGCATCAGGGGACCGCCCTGCAGGCCGGGGAAGATGGCGGAGTTGATCTTCTTCGCCATCGCCTCATCATTGGTGAGGATCAAGCCGCCGCGCGGGCCGCGCAGCGATTTGTGGGTGGTGGAGGTGACCACATGGGCATGCGGCACCGGATTGGGATGCACCCCGCCCGCCACCAGGCCCGAGAAATGCGCCATGTCCACCATCAGGACAGCGCCCACTTCATCGGCGATTTCCCGGAAGCGCTTGAAGTCCCAGACCCGGGAATAGGCGGTGCCGCCGGCGATGATCAGTTTCGGCTTGTGGGTGCGCGCCAGATTGGCGATCTCGTCCATGTCCAACCGCTGGTCGTCGCGGCGCACACCATAGGACACGGGCTTAAACCATTTGCCCGACATGTTGACCGGCGAACCGTGGGTGAGATGGCCGCCCGCGGCCAGGTCGAGGCCCATGAAGATGTCACCGGGATTGAGCAGCGCCAGGAACACCGCCTGGTTCATCTGGCTGCCGGAATTGGGCTGGACATTGGCGAAGCCGGCGCCGAACAACTTCTTGGCGCGCTCGATCGCCAGCGTCTCGACCACGTCCACATATTCGCAGCCGCCGTAATAGCGCTTGCCGGGATAGCCTTCGGCGTACTTGTTGGTCAGCACCGAGCCCTGGGCTTCGAGCACCGCCTTGGAGACGATATTCTCCGAAGCGATCAATTCGATCTTGCCCTGCTGGCGCTTTAACTCATGGGCAATCGCGTCGGCGATCTCGGGATCGGCTTCGCTGAGACTTTTGCTGAAAAATTCCGACGTCTTCCCCCCGGAAGCATTTGCCACCGCCGACATACCCACCTCTTTTGAGCGATCCGTGACATCTAGGCGGTCACGGCAGAAGTGGCGATTTACCCCTTCCCCGCCACCAAATCTAGCGCGGGCTTTGGGCTGCGTAAGGGGGCAGCAAAGGGCGCGGAAAGCCTGGGGTTTCGGCGGCTTTCCAGCAAAGCCGGCGCCATTATTGGAAAAACCAAAGGAATCAGTAGAATAGTAAAGACTAGGACAAATAATAGCGGCGCATGGACCAGAAATCGGAAGAAGACATCCTCAAGCAGGTGACGGAAATCGTCGCCGCCTATGTCAGCAAAAATGAAGTGGCGGCGGCCGATCTTCCGGCGCTGATCAAGAGCGTGCATGCCACCCTGGGCGGGATCGGCGGCGACGCGCGCGCGCCTTCGGCCAAGCCGCCGGCGGTGCCGGTGAAAAAATCCATCACCCCCGACTACATTGTCTGCCTGGAAGACGGCAAGAAACTGAAAATGCTCAAACGCTATCTGCGCACCCGCTATGGGTTGTCGCCGGAAGGCTATCGCGCCAAATGGAATCTGCCCGCCGATTACCCGATGACCGCGCCCAATTACGCCGCCAAGCGCAGCGATTTTGCCAAGCAGATCGGCCTGGGCAAGCCGTCGCGCAAGAAACGCGCCTGAGTTCCATTTGAGCGGCGCAGTCAGTCCGTTATTCGGTAAACGCGTCGCGCCGCCCAAAATGCCGCGATGGCTATTGCCGCCCCTGCGATCATGTCACTGATATAGTGATCGCCCTGAAACGGCACGGCGCTCAACATGGCGAGATTCAGAATTCCAAACCCGGCAAACAGCCACCGAGTGTGCCGGAGAGCCAGGGTAAAAAGGATTGCCATAACGGTGTGAAAAGAGGGAAAGGCCACAATGCCTACATAGCTGTAGGGGCCCTGAAATCCCGAGCGCAGCGCTTCCACAATCTGCCCAGTAGCTCTGATGTGCTCAATATCGGCGGGCCCGATGGTGGGAAAAAAGCAATAGACGGCGTTGGTAAGCAAAAGACCAAACATAACAGAGGTAAGAAATTCGCCATTGGATCCCTTTGGCCCGAGCCAAGCCAACAAGGGAATCGCCGCCAATGGCTGCCAGAAGCAGCTTGAATAGGCCGCGTCACCAACCGACTTGAACAACGGATGGGCCAGCACAAAGCGCGCCCAAGCCAACCAGTCAAAGCCCAGAGCCCGGTCCCACGCTATGAAAGTCTGATCGCGCAGGGGGAAATCGAGCCGCGTCCCCAGATAGGTAAGTTCGACACCAAAGGCGGGGTAAAAGAGCCAAAGGCCGACATATAAAGCGATCTCGGCGATTTTCGGATCCGGCTTTACCCTGGTGTAATAAATTGCCAGCGCAATAGCGGCAAAAGGCCCAGCGATAATCACGGACAGAGGCAGAGTGAAACGAAGACCTGCGGAGTGTCCCCAAGTTATAGCCAGCGCTGCCAGTCCAACGACAAGCAGCGTGGGCAGAAGGTCATAGCGAAAAAGAATCGCTGACGCAGAACGTCGTGGCGCGGATACCGTGATGGCGTCAGTCATGGAATGCCCGGGGTATTTGCGAGCTAGTATACTTTTTTGTCGTTACCAGGAGGTGAACGCCGCAGACCGACGCTGCGCTAGCTTTTCTTTTTCAGAACGTATTCCAGCTTGCGCCGCGCCGCTTCCATCAGGGCTTCGCGTCCGGCATTGGCTGGGCCCACAATCGCCGCTTCGATGCCGGTGACGGGATCAATCGCGGTCGCCTTGACCACGTTTCCCTGAACGATGAACTCAACGAGAATTTCTTTTTTATTCATCGGTCGCGCGGCCTGCGGAACTTCCTTGGGCCGCCGCTCCGGCCGCTCAAGCCGCCACGCCGCCCATGCGCTTGACGTTGCAATGCGCCCAGAGCTTGTCCATCACCGCGACTAGATGGTCGAACATCTGGTCGTCATGGAATGGCGTGGGCGTGAAGCGCAGGCGCTCGGTGCCCCGCGACACGGTGGGATAGTTGATCGGCTGGACATAGACGCCATGCTCATTGAGCAGCATGTCGGAAATCACCTTGCAATGGACGGGATCGCCTACCAGCACCGGCACGATATGGCTGACCGACGGCATCACCGGCAAGCCGGCATCGATGAAACGCCGTTTCAGGGTGGCGGTGCGTTCCTGATGCTTCCGACGCACCTCGTCATGGCTCTTCAGCCATCGCACACTGGCCAGGGCGCCGGCCGCCAGCACAGGCGGCAAAGAGGTGGTGAAGATGAAGCCGTGGGCGTAGGAGCGGATGGCGTCGATGATCACGGCGTCGGCGGCGATATAGCCGCCCATCACGCCGAACGCCTTGCCCAGCGTGCCTTCGATGATGTCGATCTGGTCCATCACGCCGTCGCGCTCGGCAACGCCGCCGCCGCGCTTGCCATACATGCCCACCGCATGGACTTCATCCAGATAGGTCATGCAGTTGTAGCGCTTGGCCAGGGCCACCAAACCTTTGAGATCGGCGATATCGCCGTCCATGGAATAGACGCTTTCAAACGCGATCAGCTTGGGCGCCGCAGGATCCGCCGTCTTAAGGAGCTCTTCCAGATGCGCCAGGTCATTGTGGCGGAAAATGTGCCGCGGCCCACCGCCATGACGGATGCCCGCGATCATTGAGGCATGGTTCATGGCGTCGGAGAAAATCACCAGGCCCGGAAGGACCTTTTGCAGGGTTTCCAGCGTCGCCTCGTTGGAGACATAGCCGGAAGTGAACAGCAGCGCCGCTTCCTTGCCGTGCAGGTCGGCCAGCTCGGCCTCAAGCTCCACGTGATAATGCGTGGTGCCAGAAATATTGCGCGTGCCGCCCGAACCAGCGCCGGCCTTGTCGATGGCCTGATGCATCGCTTCCAGCACGACCGGGTTCTGGCCCTGGCCGAGATAATCATTAGAGCACCAGACGGTGACTTCGCGCTCGCCATTGGGGCCGGTGTAGGTGGCTTTGGGAAACTGGCCGCGGATGCGCTTGAGATCGGCGAAGACGCGATAACGGCCTTCCTGACGGATCGCACCAAGGGCATCTTCGAAATGGGATTTATAGGAAAACGACATTCAACTCGCCTCTGACTCGACGCTCAGCCCGTGCTATGCCACAGCATATCGCACAGGAAGTATTTGATTTCACGCAATTTGTCACACAACTGGATTGACGCAGTGACATGTCTGGAACTTCGTTAATGCCGGTTCCAGGCCCGGTTTTATTGCGTTTCCTGTATTCCAAAATGACGGCGCATTTGCGGTGAAAATTCGCAATTGCAAATCACTCGCAACTTGCGCCACCCGCTGGAACCCACCGCGCTTTTCCCGGTCGCCGCGTCTCACGAAGCCAGTGACACGCCCGCGTTGACCGCCATGGCGATGAAAACCGTATTGAAAAAGAAGGACACCACGCCATGGGTCAGGACCATCTGGCGCATGGCCGCGCTTTTCACCTGGACGTCGGAAACCTGGCAGGTCATGCCGATGACAAACGAGAAATAGAGGAAGTCCCAGGTTCCGGGTTCGGCGCAGCCGGGAAAACCCAGGTCGTGGCTTTCATCATCGGGGGTGGTGGGATCGTCGAAATAGAAGAGGTCGGCGTAGTGGAACGCCATGATGGTGTGGAGCACGAACCAGCCCAGCAACGCACCGATGCCGGCCATCAGCAGGGCGGGAATATCCAGCCCATGCTTGCGGGACAGGGCCTCGAACACCGCGACACAGAAAAACCCGATGGTGACGAGCGTAAGCAGAAACACGATCAGGATGCCCTCATCCTCACTCTGGGCGCGCTGCTGCAGATCGGTTCTGTTGCGGGCCACCATCACCACGATCAGGAGCAGGAAAATCGCATAGAAGGTATCGCCCGCCACTAAGGCCGGCGCGGGCGAACCCAGCAGCCGCGCCACGCCAAAGGCGAGACACCCGCAGACCAGGGCGGTGAAAAAGCGTCCGTGATGGCGAAGGCTGGCCAGCATTGTCGGCCAAGGTAGCTGAGTCGGGGATCAGGAACGACAAGCGGTTAGAGTCTGAACCGAACCTGGTCGATCCAGAAGCGTTCCATGCGCTTCAAGGTGACGTTCATGCTCTCCATGTCCGGCGCGCCGACATTGCCCACCGCTTCCAGCGAGGACAAATGACGGTCGAACAACTCCCGGAGCATGTCGCGCACGACTTCGCCCTTGGGCGTCAGCCGCACTAGCACCGAGCGCCGGTCGGCCTCGGAACGTTCGTGATGGATATAGCCGGACTCTACCAGCTTC
>Ga0182024_10025328_pt1 | contig 10483 bp, 11 predicted proteins | sample P32metaG_FD_120480 | JGI IMG/M metagenome (GOLD analysis project Ga0182024, IMG submission 120480) | Permafrost microbial communities from Stordalen Mire, Sweden - P3-2 metaG (Illumina Assembly) | ecosystem: Environmental > Terrestrial > Soil > Wetlands > Permafrost | place: Sweden: Stordalen...
AGCGAAGAACGCGAACGCGTGCAGCGGGTTGCGGATCTGTTTGGCGAAGAAGATCTCACTCGTCATCTGCAGATCATGCTTCGAACCCATGGCGAACTGGGATACAAACAGGAACAGCGCTTCCACCTGGAACTCGGCCTGCTCAAGATGGCGCACGCGCAGCGCCTGTTGCCGATCGAGCAACTGCTGAGCGAGGTGTCCGCTTCGTCGAGCGTTGCCGGAGCGAACGCGTCCAGACCTGCGGCGCGGCCTTCGATTGTTGCGACCTCCGGGGCTGCCTCCGAGATGCGGCGGGCAGAGGGCGTTGCGGGAGTTCGTCCCAATCACGTTTCGCCGTTTGCAGCCGATTCCGCACGCAAGGGCACTCCGCGTCAGGAGTCGTCCGCGGACTTAGTTCCCGCAGGCGGTCCGCGAATGGTGGCGGGGGGAAGTCCGAATGTACGGGTGATCATGGGCGCCGCCGCACCCGCAAATCTCAGCCAAACTGCGTCAGAACCGGAACTCAATTCGCCAGCCGAGCCTGATCCCGAACCTGATCCCGAACCACGACTCCGGGCCGCGCCGCAAGCTTCGCAATTGGCCTCACAGCCCGCAGCCGCGGTGTCAGCCGCACCCATCGAGAGGCTGCAAAGCGCCGTACTGCAGGCGCTCACGGACGGCAATCAGCGCATCCTGGTCTCGATGCTCGAACCGGGCGAATGGTCGGTGGAAGGAAACGAAGTGGTGATCAACGTCTCCCAGTCGCAGACCGTGGTCGACATGTCGCTAAGCGCCGACGCGAGGCGGCTGGCGATTGCCTCAGCCAGCGGCGTTCTGGGGCGGGCCGTCAAACTAAGGATTGTTCCCGGCGCTTCCGTAGCGACGGCAGAAAAACGCAACGGCAGCCTCTCCAGATTCAGCGGGACAAATTCGGAAGTCGGAGGCCGAGGCCGCGCTGAGCAGGATGCCGTAGTCCGCAGGCTGCAGGAAAAGTTCGGCGCTGAGATTCGTACGGTGATCGATTACAAGGAGAAGCGGTGAAGATCAGGTCTTAGTCTTTAGGTCTGAGGAAACCGCATCCGCTAGTTCTACGACTCGACCCTGAGATCTGAGATCTAACAGCTAGAACCCAAAGAGCAATGGAAGGCACAAATGGGCGGATTCAATCTGCAAGAACTGATGTCGAAAGCAAAGTCGCAGTACGATAGCCTGCAGAAGAAGATGCAGGAAACGGTCGTGGAAGCCTCGTCTGGCGGGGGCACGGTGACGGCGAAGATGGACGGCCGCAAGCAGTTGCTCAGCCTGCGCATCGATCCTGAAGCTGTGAAATCGGGCGACGTGGAGATGCTGCAGGACTTGGTTCTCGCCGCCGTCAACGAAGCCGCGCGCAAAGTCGATGGAGCGATGCAATCCACGGTAGGCGGCATGCTGGGCGGCCTGGGAATGTAGGCAATTGAATAATTTAGTAATTGGGTAATTGGGTAATTTGCAACGCTCCCTGACTGCGAGTTTCAACCATACGATTTTCAAATTACCCAATTACCCGATTACCAAATTACTAGATTTTCCCTATGTCTAAATTTGCGGAACCGATGTCGCGGCTGATCAACGAGCTGAAGAAGTTGCCGGGCGTAGGCTCGAAGAGCGCCCAGCGGCTGGCATTCTACATTCTGCGTGCCAGCGACGAGGATGCCGAGGCGTTGGCCGCGGCGGTGCGCGATGTGAAGGCCAACCTGCGCCTGTGTTCGGTCTGTAACAACATCACTGATGTTGACCCATGCGTCTATTGCACCAGCGCAACCCGCAACCAGCGCCTGGTGTGCGTAGTGGAAGAGCCCACCAACATCGCCGCCATCGAAAAAACCAAGCACTTCAACGGCGTCTACCACGTGCTGCACGGATCGCTCTCGCCCTTGCACGGCATAGGGCCGGAGCAATTGCGCATCGCCAATCTGATTGCGCGCGTCGATGCGGGCAACGTGGATGAAGTCATCGTGGCCACCAACCCCACGGTCGAAGGCGAAGCCACTGCTGCTTATCTGTCGCAGCAACTGAAGCGCGTCGGCGTGAAAGTGACGCGCATTGCGATGCGCATCCCGGTCGGAAGCGACATCGAGTACACCGACGAGATCACCATGCTGAAGGCCATGGAAGGACGGCGGGAGTTGTAGAAGCTTTTGGCTTCCGGCTCTTGCCCCATTCGAACTTGCCATTCTCCGTGCCGGCGCTACGAGATCAAATCAGATTCAAGGAACACGTTGGCTTCTTCCTCGGCAGGAGCCAATCCTTCGGGAAGACTTCCGCGATTGTATTCCGCCATGCGGTTCTTCCACTTCAGGAAGTCGGTGATGCTTTGCGGCTCCACGCGGACCTCGACGCAGCGCAGGCTGGCCAGCAGCAGATTCATTTCGCAACGAAAGCCGCTGGCGCTGCGCAGGTTCTTCGCGGAGGCACGAGTCATTTCGATTCTTCCACGACGAAGTTCGAGCAGGCCCCAACCTGTGGGAAGGTCTTCCCCTCGAACCATTCCAGCGGAAACCAGATAAAAGCGCTCGCAGCCGACTCCCTGGTCCGGTTTGAGGCGGAAGGGCTTGGCGCGGTCGGCCAGAAAATCGGAGCGCGTGACTTTGCATTCGACCAGCACCGAATGGCAGGCACGCTTCCAGCCGATGGCGTCGGGCATCTCGCCGCTAACGCAGGCTTGTTCGGAGAGCACGACTCCACAGCGGTAGTTTCGCAGCCAGCGGACGGCCTTCTCGACTAGTTGGGCGTGAGTCATGGGTTGGGCTTCCGGCTCTCGGCGTCCGGCTTCCGGTAGAACATTTGTATCCGGAAAAGCGGGTTCGCGGAAGTCCCTGGAGAGCTACTCGTAAAGTAGCCTGTGGAAATCTGCCTGAAAATGTTGCCGGCGGGAGGCGGACGTCCTCAGCGGATTTGACGGAAAGCGTATCTAGGATTAGGTTGTTTCCGGGCCCGAAAACAAGATTCTGACTTAATCCCTTAAGGAGATTCGAAAAAGATGAAAAAGATTGTCCGTGCATCTCTGGTGCTTCTGCTTTTGTGTGCGTTTGGCTGGGCCGCACAGGACGTTGTCGGTGCTGTCCATGGAACCATCGTCAAATTGGATTCTGCTACGAAGACTGCCGTTGTAAAGAGTAAGGATGGCACGGAGCATAGCCTCAAGTTTGTTGACAAGACCACCGTCCACGGCGGCGAGGCCGCAGCGACGGGCACTAAAGACGCCTTTCACGGACTAACGGAAGGCACCGAAGTAGTGGCGCACTACACCACCGCAGGTACGGAAAAGACGGCGGTTGAGATCGATAAAGTCGGCAAAGATGGTATTAAGTCGGTGGACGGAACCGTTACCCACATCGACCGCGCCGGCAAGACCATGGCGGTCAAGACCGCAGACGGCACGGAAGACACATTTCGGCTGACCGATCACGCTGCGGCCGATGCCGGCAAGGGCATCGCAAAAGGAACCGAGAAATCCGCGAAGGTGACGGTCTACTACACCGAACAAGCCGGCAAGAAAGTGGCCCACTTCTTCGAGTAAATCTTAGGGGGCATTCTTTTTCCGGCCACGCGTAGTTGACGAACGCAAGGCGCTTGCTGCCTACAGGGCGGCACGGCGGAGTTGTGCCTGCCCAAACGCGGTCGCTCGACGGCTTCGGATCGAGGGATTCTTCATCGGCTTGATCACCACCGGGCGGTGAAGTACGGTCTCCAGCAAATGGCGCTCGGCGGCGATGGTTTGAGCAGATGATCCCAAGGGCGAATACCCTTCGGCGGCGATCTCCAGAGCTTCGTTCTGTTTCCCTTTGATCTGAACATTTTCAATGTGAATGCGGCGGATGTGGCCGTCGTGGGCGGCATCCATGGCATTGGCCAGGCGAAGGATCGCAGCGAGTTGGATGGTTGCTTTCTGCTCGTCAGGGAAGAGATCGCGCAACAGTTTGTGCCTTCGAGTGGGCAAGGCTCCGCAGTGAAAGCGGGCAACCACGGCGGCGCGCTGCATGTCCGCGGGCTTCCAGCCTAATGGGTTGCCGTGGGCGCGAATCAAGTCGAAGCTAGTCTTGTGATGTCCCTTTTGGCCTTCGGATTTGCCGACATCGTGGAGAAGCGCGGCGGCGAGCAGACTGGAGCGGGCAGCGGCGAAGGCGACGGAAGGCTGCCATCCCCCGGCGAGAAGGCCGTCGTAGAGTTGAAGAGCCAGGCTGGCGACGCGCTCGGAGTGCGGGAAGTCGGGATCGAGGCCATTCGCCCAAAGCTTCATGCGGCGTGTGGCAAGAACTTCAATCCGTTTGCCCTGCGGCAGCCCAGCGCGCCAGACCTGCCACAGAGACTTCTCGCCCATCATTTTTTTTCGGTAGCCCTCGATGCGCTTGCTACGCTCGGAGAGGATTCGATCCCGCCAACGGCCGCGCGAATCTGCATCGGGAAAAACCTGGCAGGAAACGGCAGTGGCCCAGAGCACATCGAGATCGTGGACCTCGCCGAGTAGGTCCTGGATCTCCTTGAGGTCGTTGCTCCAGGCTTTGTGCTCGACAGGAAGAAAGTTTTCCACGATGTAGCGGAAGCGTTTGATGCCGATGCGGAGACTGTGGAACGCAACTTGGGAGCGATTGCGCAAGGCGCGGTTGTGGAGTTCGCGGGCTGCGGTCCAGCGCTCCACAGCGAGGTGCTTAAAGAGCGCGCTGCCCTGCCGAATGCGGGCGGCCCGTGCGGGAAGAGACTTACTCCACTGGCGCCACTGTTTGCCGTCGAATTCTTCGAGAGCGGATTGCGCTTCATGCTGTTGTTCCTGCTCGCGGCGGTGCAGGATTTCGAGCAAGGTTTGGGCTGCCTGATCTGCTGTATCTGGAATGGAATCAGGAGTCAGTTGCGATTGTCGCCACGCAGGCGAGCCTGCCCTGGGCGGAACCGCAGGGTCGCCCACCTCCACACTTGCAGCCACTTTAGCTTCCGCTTGATCGAGCTTCTCCACCCACTCCATCATGACTTGCACGTCGCGCAGGGCGCCGAGGCGTTGAAACAGGCGCCTGCCGGCCTTCTTCATCGCCTTCCAGTCGGGATCGGGATCGAGGGCCATTAATCCGTCGGCCAGGGAACGGCAACGGCGCAGCGCGACACGCAGATCATGAACCGGATCGGCCCCAAAATCCGTGGAGACATGCTCGCATTCCTCCAGAACCTGCAGCATCCAGTAGCGCAGGCCGGTGGTTTTTCTGGGTCGGGTTTTGCGAGTCGTCGAGGAAGGCACGGTAGGTTCCGGAGGCTTGCAATATGGACGTTCCTATTTTCGCCGGAGACGACGGAGAACGCCAGTAACGGGAAGAGTCCCAAAGGAGTTCGCCACAACTGACAGCCCTTCGACTCCTCTCCGCGAAGACTCTGGCGGAATTCCCAGTTACCTTCGTAATGTGCAACCCCTTACCTGCTGGATTTAACCTTCTACTTGCAGAGTCTAGTTCGAGGAGCACCTTATCACGAACGCGAGTACATTTCATGCCAACCGGGCGGCATCGGCGCGCGCGTTTGTTCATAGCCTCAACGTCCTGATCAAGTACGCCCGGATGTATGGCTACGAACATAAGCGCACGGAAGCGCAGTTCGAAGTCACCTGGAATGAACTGCAGCAGGGTCTGCCGGCAGCCGGAGAAAGCGGCTTTCTGCTGCGCGTTTCGGATAACAAATTACTCCTGGATGGAGTTCCGCTGGAGACTGGCCAGACGGAACGCAGCTTCGGGCAACTGTTATCCACGGCCGGGTTGGCCAGCCTGCACTTTTCCAAGGACGTTACTATCGAAGACTTCACCCGCCTGGTGCGCGCGTTTACGATCGCCGGCTCCAAGGCCCAGGACGTATCCAAGCAAATCAAAGAAGCTCTGAGCAATGCGGGCAAGCAGAGCACCATCAAAATTAATGAAGTGAAATTTGTGGCGGCCGATCCGTTGACCGGCGACATCAGTGTGGCGGCACAGATTGCGGCGCAAACTCTAGGACCGGAATTCAAGCAATGGTTGAACGATCCGCAGAAGTTGCTGCAGTTGATTGCAGCGGCGGAGGGCGCGAATGCAGCGGGCGGAGGCACTGGCCAAGGCGCCGGGGCAGCAGTTCCGTTCGGAAGCGTTCCGAATGTTCCCGGCCATTGGGTTGCAGGGCCAGCAACCGGAACCGAGGCCGGGACCGGCAGCGGCACGGCCACGGGGACGGGCACGGCTCCAGCCTGGGAAGGTGGAGTAGTTCCGCTGCAAGAAGCGGAAGTGGTGCAGGCCATCCGGCTGCTGACTCGATTCGGGCAAGTGCAAGACGATCCGAGCGCGCGTCCGGAAGACTTGCAGAAGGAATTAGTTCAGACCGATCCCAACCTGCGGCTGAACTTGCAGCAGCTGCTGGGAAGTTTGGCGGCCAAAGCTACCAGCGAGCAGGAGGATACCCCGCTGCTGATGAAGGCAGCCGAGCACATGGCGATCCGTTTCGCCTTGGAACGCTATTCGAAGGGTGAAGTCAAGGTCAACGCTGTGCACCAGATGATGGAGCACATGAGCCGGCAGATGGACTCTCTCCGCCAGATTCTGAAGCTGCAAGAAGAAAAAATGAACAAGGCCGGGATCCTGGTGGAGTCGCATGCCGACATCCTGGACCGGATGTTCTGGGCGGAGGTGCCGGAGTCAGGGAAAAAGACGGTACTGCTCTCCCATGAAGCTCCCTGTGTGCCGCCGCGCAACTTGCGGCAGTTTGTAGAAGTGCTGCTCGATCGCGACGACAAGCAAATGGCGGCGGAAATTCTCAACAACTACTCTGCCTGCCTGAGCACCAGGGAGGTCGATCCGCGCCGCAAGGTTGCCATTGGATTGAGCCAACTGGCGGATCTGTACTCCAGGCTGGGCGGTGAAGCGATGGGTGGGGCTATCCGCAAAGTAACCGAGCAGTTGTGTATAGAAAAAGATAACGAGTTGCAAAGCTTGCTGAGCGCGGCATTCGTGCGGCTGAGCCAGGAGGCCAGCGAAGCCCGGAACTATCAGGCGGTGAATGCGGTCTGTGCCGGGATGGAGATGTTGCTGCAACAGCGTCCCGTCATGGTGAATGATCTGCGGCCGCGAGTCGGCGTCGAAAATCGCATTCCGGAGTTTATCGAAGAAGCGTTGCGTTGCGATCCAATTCCAGCGGACCTGCTGGTGGTGTTGCGCCGGACTTGCCAATCAGGGGCCGAACACTTGGCCGACCGTTTCTTCCGCTGCATGCGGCGGGACGAATGCGATCGCATGGTCGAACTGGTTAAAGAGATGGGATCTCCGGCTCTGACGCAACTGCGGGAGATTCTGCGGACTGGGCAGCCTCGCCAGGCGTCAGCCGTAGTGGGGCTCTTGAGCCGGTTGGACGTGGGCACTTTGTTGGAGTTGCTGCCGGCGCCTGCCGGAATGGAACCGCTTCTATCACGACATTGTGGTGCGGCAGATCGCGTATGGTGCGGCGCTGGACCGGGGCCGCACGTTGCTCGAGTTAGCGGAAGTCCTGGATTCGGTGGTGCTGCCTGAAGCGGTAGATGAAATTGGGATGAGTGGCGGCCTAAGCGCAGCGCCCCCACTGCTCGCGATGGCCAAACCCGGCGAATCCGCTTCTCGCTCACCCTTCGTTCAACTAAAGGCCATCGAATCTCTCGGCAGATTGAAAGATGCCGAAGCAGTAACGCTGCTGCGCGAGATTGTCGAAACCAAGAAAACATTTGGATGGGTTCATCATCGCGAGCTGAGAATTGCGGCAGCTCAGTCTTTATCCAAAACCGATCCGCGCTACAGCGCTCAGATTTTATCCGACAGCGGCATCGAGCCGGCGGAGCTTGCGATCGCGCCTCTGGATACGGCTCCGGCATGTCCATGGGTGCGCCAACGGCGCTACGAGCGGATGGTCCTGTCGCGCACGGTCGCCGCAACCATCGGAAGTTCATGGGGAAAATCAAGAATTCTGATCCGCGAGTTGAGCCTGGGTGGCGGAATGGGCACGAAAGAAGATAACTTGCGCATCGGCAGCGAGGCCGACCTGGAAATCTCTCTGGGCATGCGCTCGAAAATTCGGGCTCATGTTTTGCTGCGCCGCGCGCGCGTGAACGAAGTAGGATTCGAAATTGTGAGTACCGATCTGGAAAGCCGCTACCGATTACGCCGCCTGCTGGTGGATGCGCTGAGCCGTGCCCCACAAAAGAAGGATCTGGATTGGGGCGGGGACCGGAAAGTGTAGCCAGATGGGATTCTAAAATTTCCGATGAGAACGACGAGAATAAAAGAGCCTCTGCTCGCTGGTTTGAGCAGAGGCTTTTTACTTCCCAGAGCGTGTGCTCGAGATGCCTACTTGACCTTTACAAAGATAATCACAAAGGTGTAGAGAGCGAGCGACTCGATTAGGGCCAAGCCCAGAATCAAAGCGAGCTGAATACCAGGACGAGCCGCTGGATTGCGGGCCAGACTCTCGGCGGCCGAGGCGGTCGCCTTACCCTGCGCCAAGGCACAGATGCCGGAAGCAAACGCCATGGAAAATCCGGCAGCGATCGCAACCCAATTGACTCCGCCCTCGCCCCCACCCTGCGCGAAGGCGGGTACAGCGAACGAAAGTACAGACAGTACCATAAACAATTTGCTTAGCTTACTCATTGTGTTTCTCCTCGTATGAAATACCGCCAGTGGGTGGTTGACGTCATCCCGTGCAGACGCCCTCACGCTGAACGGCTCAAAATCAGTGACCAGTTGCCGGTTGCCAGTTCCCAGTAGAACCAGCTCTTCGCTGGCCACTGGCAACTGACAACTGCCCCTTAGTGCTCTTCCGAAACCGCGCCCTGCAGATAAACCGTGGTCAGCAGAACGAAAATGTAGGTCTGCAGCAGCGACACTCCTATATGCAGTCCCAGAAACGGTATGGGAAAACCGATCGGGACCAGCGAAAAGAAAACCAACGTGACCATATCGCCCGCGAACATGTTGGCGAAAAGACGGATGGTGAGTGAAAGCACTCGCGCCAGGTGGCTCACAATTTCGATGGGAAGCATCAGCGGCGCCAAAGCCGGCATGGGCCCCAGGAAGTGCTTCAGGTAGCCGATTCCGCCGTGCTTAAATCCTTGACTCTGGTAGTAGATGAAGGCACAAATAGCGCAGCCCAGCGGAACGATGGGCACGGCGGTCGGAGACTCAAAGCCCGGAACGATGCCGATCAGATTGCAGAACAGAATGAAGAGAGCCAGTACTGCCAGGAACGCTGTGTAGCCCTCGCTGTGATGCCCGATGATCTCTTCGCTCTGGCCCTGAATGAATCCCTCGACGCCCTCGAAGGCGTGCTGCAACGCACCGGGACGATCGACCGAAAGGCGTGAGCGGAGCAGAAGGAACAGAACCAGAAGGAACGCGAAGACAAGAACCGCCATCGAGAACGAGTTCGAAATGGGAGCCGCAGGATATTTGGGCTCGATGTGCAATGTCCGCAGCAATGACGTAGCCGGGGCCGCGAAAAGGTGGTTTAGTATCTCGGTGAACCAAAGTTGTTCAGGCATAAAGAAGCTTTTGGCTGTCGGCTTTCAGCTCTCGCCTTGGCCGTGGCTGCGCCGGCTCTACCGCTAAACCCCGCGCGCCAGCGCTGCGTACAATTCATAAACCGCTTCGCAGGCGATGGCCGCAACGGGCAAAAATAAGCCCGCAAGAAGCCCATTCAGGCTCGCGGGTGAAACAGTCAATATAACATAGGCGCCGACGGCCATCAAAACATAACGAACCAGAAATCGAAATACAATTCCCTGTCCCGATTGCGACGTTGCGGTTCCGGTTGCGCGATCGACAAACCCAGCGATCACGCGCTTCAGCCAGTAAAAGTTAACGTAGTCAATGCCACAGCCGAAGACGAAGCCCAGGGCAGTACGCAGGCCGAACTTCCACCATGCAGCTGCAGCCAGCAACGGCGAAAGCACGGCCATAAAATGGCCGATGCGGTGAAGCGCGCCGGAATAGAAGTGTTCAGCCGCAGCGGCCTGTGCAAGGTCGATCTCGGTTGGGATCTGCTCAGTCATCGACGATGCTCAATCCCCATTGTCCTTGGGTATGTCCTTAACTATCGTAAGCGAAGGCGGTGGGTGCGGACTGGAATTTCAATCCACGATGGCGAATTATTTCGCGTCGCGCAGAAAAGTGCGGATCAGTTCGACGAAACCCGCGACTATGCCCAGAAGGATGCCGGCCAGATAAAGCCACGTCGTATGCAGCCAGCGGTCGAGTGCGGTGCCGATCAGCCATCCCACGACGAGCGCTGCCGGCAGGATAAATGCCAGTTGACTATAGCGGGCAGCCTGAACCCAGAAACTCTCTTTCCGCCCGGAGTTCTCGCGGTCGGGGGTTGGGTCGGGAGCAGGCATAGGTATATCTGTGGACTAGCGCATGAGCCTCGCGACCGGAGAAGTCTGAATAATCAACGACCAATTGACGAGGTTGATGAATCTGTCGGGCATGATTCCGATGAACAG
>Ga0182024_10025329_pt1 | contig 10483 bp, 8 predicted proteins | sample P32metaG_FD_120480 | JGI IMG/M metagenome (GOLD analysis project Ga0182024, IMG submission 120480) | Permafrost microbial communities from Stordalen Mire, Sweden - P3-2 metaG (Illumina Assembly) | ecosystem: Environmental > Terrestrial > Soil > Wetlands > Permafrost | place: Sweden: Stordalen...
CGCGAAGGAATCGACGTGAAGTTCGGATTCATTGCGAAGCACCGGGGGATCTGGCCGGCGGGATGGTTGTGCGAGGCGCTCGGTGTCTCGCGGGGTGGCTTCTATGCGTGGCTGACACGGCCGTGCAGTCGGCGCAGCCGAAGCGATGAAGAGCTGAGCGCGAAGGTTCACGCCAGCTTCCTCGCCAGCGATCGAACCTATGGCGCCAGGCGGGTGTGGCACGACATGCTGGCGGAGGGTGTGTCTTGTGGACTGCATCGGATCGAACGATTGATGCGGCGACAGGCTCTCAAAGCCCGTCCGCGACGGCGTCGACTGCCGCCCGATCTGGGTGAGCGGCAGGTCGCCGCCGTCGCTGCCAACGTGCTCAACCGCAGCTTCGAGTCGCCCGCTCCCAACCGCAAATGGATCGCTGACTTCACGTATGTCTGGACAGCGGAAGGTTGGCTCTATGTGGCTGCCGTCATCGATCTGTTCTCCCGGCGTGCGGTCGGCTGGTCGATGAGTGCTGAGATGACGGCCCAGCTTGTTACCGACGCGCTGGTGATGGCGATCTGGCGACGAGGCAAGCCCGATGCGCTGCTGCATCACTCCGATCGTGGCAGCCAGTACACCAGCGAGCAGTTCCAGAAGCTGATGTCGGATCACGGCGTCGTCTGCTCGATGAGCCGCTCAGGCAACGTCTGGGACAATGCGGCGATGGAGAGCTTCTTCTCCTCGCTGAAGACCGAGCGCACGTCGCGCAAGACGTATCGGACGCGCGACCAAGCCAAGGCTGACGTGTTCGACTACATCGAATGCTTCTATAATCCGAAACGCCGGCACTCGACGATCGGATATCTAAGTCCCGTGGAGTTCGAGATGCAGGCGGGATTCGCTTAGGCGGGTGTCAACCGAACCGGGTGCAGGCCATCGCGTGTGAGTTTTTTCATGAACAAATTTCGGGAATTGGGTCTTATTGATTACAACGGCCACATTGAAGTCCACAGTTCCTTGTTGAACGTGGTTCTCCACGATCAACCGGAGATTAAACGAACCGAAGGCTCATCCACCCCTCATTAACGCGGGGAGCGGATTTGAGTCACTGCTTTGCGTTTGGGCGGACGCGGGTCTGCCTCTTGGGCCATCTTCAGCCACGACTCCGCTATGCGAAGCCAAACGGCTTTGTCCCTCGGACTTACCGCCCTCTCAGATTGCTAGCGACACTCCTCGGCCTTCTCGGGAAACTCGTCTGCGGTACTCAAAGCCAGTCCCTACACCTCCTATTTGGCCGCCTCAGCTCCCGGTCGCCATGAACGTAATTCTAAAACAAACAGCTGCGACGGACGCGGCAAAAATGTCGCCAACTAAAGCCGCGCGTGCACGCGCAAAGGAGGCCGCCGCTACCAAGTCAGTGGCAAAAGAGCGAAAAGGAAAGACCGCTACCAGGTCGAAGCCCAAGGCGCCGTGAGCGACATGAAGGTACCAGATTATTTTTCTTGGCGCAGAGTCGAACGACTGGTTTGATCGATCACAATTGAAAGCCCCGCGCACGTGAGTGGCGGAGCTAAGATCGTAGGACAGCTCGAAGACAGAGCTGAAAGAATTATTACGCGCGGCTATCCAGCGAAAGGCCAATAGCGAACGCCTTTTGCCGTGTAGCTCCTTCAGAGCGCTTCAACTTTTTGGCTATTCTCGCGGCGGGAGTTTTCTTTCGCGCCATCGCCTTCAGTTCTCGCACCTGTTCCGATGTCCACGCGCGTCTCTTAGATACTTTCTTCACGATGTGTAGTCCCCGATTATGGAAAGGGACGGTCTTATAGCTGAAAGCGTATTGAAAGAAAAGCCTCGCGCACGTGGGTGGCGGAACTGAGTTCGAAGTGGTCGAGAAATTGAAGGTGACGTTAAGGCGGCAAAGCTTGATAACGGTGCGTAGCCAGTGAACAGGCGAGCATAAGCACCTTCGACAGATCGCGCATTTGCGCCAAAAGGGCTTGTTCTAGCAAGTCTTCCAGAACGGTGGCGCTGACGATAGTGTAAGCTGTATCAGCCCTCCGTGACGTCTCGCGGAGGGCTTTCGTGCTCTGCCGAAGCGTCGGAGCATCCACCATGGCCAAGCCCTCGCAAGATCGATTCAGCGAACAGGAAACGGTTCAACGGCGTGAGATCCGTATCAGGCCCCGGTCGCAAAATCGGGGTCGGATCCCAGATACCAGGACGGCATTAAAAGTGCCCGCCAAATAACACCAAGCGTCACCGAAAAAGGTAACGCAACCGGATCAACTCTAAATCAAGGTCCGGAAGTGAAAACAGTGTCATCGTCCGCTCGCAGATGACGTCCACTGGCGCAGCCGCGTCTGGCGACCGCATCGTGATTCCCCTTGAGCACCTCCCACTGTGTCTTGTCACCGTCCCGCCAGAAGCGGATGTCGAAGCGCCGCCGCCCCAACTGCAGATCAATCAGCGTCACGTCCGGCAGCCAGTCGGGTAGCGCCGGATCGACGTAGAGCTTGCCGCGCGGCGCATCCCGCTGCAGCCCCAACATCGCCTGCAGCAGCACGAACGGCGTCCCCGCCGCCCAGGCCTGCGGCACGTTGGCGCCGAGATACTGCACCGGGAAACTCATAGGATCGCGCTGCAACCCGCCATACAGTTCCGGCAATTGGTTCAGCAGGAAGTAGCCCGCCGCACCGCTGATGTCGCGCGCTAGCGCTGCCGCCTCAGCGGCAAACCCGTAGCGCCGCATGCCCAGCGCAATCAGTGAATTGTCATGCGGCCACACCGCACCGGTCTGGTAGTCGTACGGATTGAATGCGGGATGATCCGCCGACAGTGTGCGGATGCCCCAACCGCTCCACATGTCCTTGCGCATCAACCGTTTTACCACGCTCCGGGCACGTTCCGGCGCGATGATGCCGGACCAAAGGCACTGCCCAACATTGGACGTCACCGAGAGTACCTTTTTCTTCTCTCCGTCTAATGCGAATGCATAAAAGCCGGATTGCTCGTCCCAGAATGCCTCGTTGAATTTCTCGAACAGTACCGCCGCCTTCTTGCGCAGCGCGTTGGCGCGCCGTTTGTTGCCTAGTTCGTGGTAGATCTGGGCCATACGCAGCCAGGCGTCGTAGACATAGCCCTGCAATTCGCACAGCGCTTTCGGCCCGCGCACCAGCGTGCCATCGGGATACATCACTGCATCTCCTGAATCCTTCCACGCCATGTTCTCGTAGCCGGCCGTCGAGCGCGTCTGGTATTCCTGGAACCCGTCGCCGTCGCGATCGCCGTATTTGTCGATCCAGGTGAGGCAGGCCTCGGCATTCGGCAAATACCGCTCGATCAGCGCGCGGTCACCCGTGGCCTGCCACGCCGCGTGGAGCGCCACCAAGTACAGCGGCGTCGCGTCCGCGGTACCGTAATACGGCGTGTGCGGAATCATCTTAAAATACGCCAGCTCACCGTAGCGCAATTCGTGGAGTATCTTACCCGGCTCGGCGTCGCGGTAGTCGTCGCGCTTCTTCGCCTGAAACCGCCCTAGCACCTCCAGCACCGCAGCGGCGAACCCCGGATAGACGATCATCGTCTGCAATGAAGCGATCAGTGTGTCGCGGCCGAACAGCGCGACGAACCACGGCAGCCCGGCGGCGGGTACGAACACCATGTGGTCCGTGCCTTCCAGCGGCAGCCGCAGGGCGGCCATGTCCTGCACGCCCTGACTGTAGCATCGATAAAATTCCTCGTTGCTGGTTTCGATCTTCAGCACCGTGCGCTGCCACTCGTCCATCTTGTCGACATGGTCCGACGTTGCGCCGGAATCGATGCATTCCCGCGGCGCCCGGATGCTGGCCTCGCCGTCGACCAGGTCGTAGATCAGGCAGCGATGCCAGGCCTGCCCGGCCTTCAGCGCGACGTCGAAGCTCAGCCGCCCGTTGGCACTCACCGCCGGCTCGCCGTCACCGTCGCCGGCGCGGACGATCACCTCGCGGCGGAAACTCTTGTTGCGATAGGTGAATCGCATCGCCTGCCGCTTATGCGACCACAATGTGGTGATGCGACCGCGCCGTACGATATGGTTGCTCTTTACTTCGAAGATGTCGGCGAAATCGGCACGGATCGCGATCTCGAGATTGAAGCGCACTGGGTTCTGGCTATTGTTGGAAATGTCGATGTCTTCGTGCAGCCCGCCATTGATATGGCGGCCGATCACCAGGCCCAGCGTACGCGCCGCAATAGGCCCGTCCTCAGTAACGAAGGCGCGGTTGGTCTGAAACATACGCGCCGCGTGATAGGCGACGGCACCGCCGTTCAGTAGGTCCCAGGGTTCGCCATTGGCAAAGATCGCCCAAGCGCTAATCACCCTGGTGTCGCGGAAATACAGCCCGCGTGCGCTTGGCCAGTTCACCTGCCCGTCGGGCTTGGTCACCAGCACGGTCTGGCCCTGATGGATGGCGATCTGCGCTGGGCCGACCTGAACCTTGAACGCCATGTGCGCTCCTTCCCCTGCCACCAACAGATGGTGAAGTGCTGGAAAACGATTCCCATCATTTGAGTCTGTCTATGACGTGGTCTCCGACGCGCAAAGCGTTCGCAATGAGGGTCAAAGTGGGATTGACGGCTCCGATGGAGGGAAAGAAACTCGCATCCGTAACATAGAGGTTGTCAATCTCGTGCGCCTTGCAGTTGAGATCGAGCACGGACTGTGATGGGTCGGAACCGAAACGCATAGTCCCCGCCTGATGCGCTGTGCCGCCGATCGGGACGTTTTGCCCGAGGTAAAGCGACCGGTCGAATAAGTGTGGATGGATTTCGAGCTTGCCGCACAGATCGCGCAATTTTGCCTTCAATCTGCGGTGAGCCTCCATGTTGGTCTCAGTCAGGTCGAGCATCACGCGCTCGCGGTCGTAGAAGATTCGGTTCTTCGGCAGCGGCAAGTCCTCTGAGGTCAGCCAGAAGTCGAGGGAATGCTGGGCAATCCAGTCGAACGGTTTTTCCGGAAACCATTGCAGGAATTGGGGTAGTCCGTCGCCGTGAATCTGCACGCCGTCCGACTTTCCCACCATTTGGATATGGCCGAGCGGATAGTCCCAATCGTCGGACCCGAAATAGAAGTCGTTCAGCCCCAAGGTCTTTTGAAACTTGGTCGGATTTGGCGCGCGCGAAATAGCCATGACAACGGAATTGTTGTGTCGCATGTAATTGCGTCCCACGAGGCCTGAGCCGTTGGCGAGCCCGTGTGGATGGTCGTCGTTGGCCGAACGCAGCATCAAGAGGGCCGACGAGAGCGCACCGCACGCCACGACGACAATGTCGCCCGAGTAGATCATTCGCTCGGTGCCGCGCACCACTTCAATCCGGGAAATCCTGCGACCATGCGAATCCGTTGTCAGTTTGTCGACGTATGAATTCGTGAGCAACGTCAGGTTCGAATGCGCGCGCAGTGCCGGATCGACACAGACGATTTGCGCATCCGCCTTACCGTTCGTCAAACACGGATAGCCGTCGAAAGCGTTGCAGCGGATGCAAGCGGAGTGCGGCAATGGCTTGCCATCCCGTTCTTCGAGCAGAATGCCGACCGGCAGATGAAACGGATGATGCCCCTCGCGCTTGAGCCCATCGAACAATTGCTGGATGCGCGGTTCTTGCGTGATGGGCGGATAGGCGTATGGCTTTTTCGCCGGCGGCTCGGTCGGATCTTCGCCGCGTAGCCCGTGAACATAATAGAGTTCTTCGGCCGCCTGGTAATAGGGCTCGAACGCGTCGTACTTCAGCGGCCACGCCGGCGAAATTCCGTCGGAATGCTTGATTTCATCGAAGTCCGCTTCGCGCAGCCGTAGCAGGACGGCGCCATAGACCTTGCTGTTGCCGCCGACGAAATAATGAAGGCCGGGATGAAAATTCTTGCCATCCGAACTGTACCAGGTCTCCTTTGCCTGGTAACGCGCGTCCAAGAATACGGCCTGGCTGTCCCAATTCTCGCGTTCTCGCGGCAGATAGTCACCGCGCTCCAGAAGCAGGATACGCTTTCCGGTTTGCGCCAACCGCCACGCCATGGTCCCGCCGCCGGGCCCGGAGCCGATGATGACAACGTCGTAATGTTCGCTGCTGCTCATCCGGAGTCGCTTTCGGCACGTAAAATCACGTCAAATAGCCCCTAAAGAAAGGATTTGAACGTTCCCCTAAAGCGATAACGTTTGAACCCGAGCGAAAGTCCCGCGTTTCAGGTATGACTTTTGCACGTGACGTAAGGTAATGCGCAATGATGATGCTGAGCATCGGCCTCGCCGCGGCGATCCGCGTCGGGCTTGTCCTTCTGTTTCTTCCTTTCAGTGCCCTGGACAAGGTCCTTAACTTCCGCGGTGCCGTCGGCCAAGCGCGCGAGGTGGCGCCGAACGCGACTGTTGCGACTGGATTGATCTGTGTCGGCCTGTTTGTCGAAGTATTCATGTCGCTAGGGGTTGTTACGGGGATTGCGGATCGAGCCTGCGCCTTCGTCTTGGCGGGATATTGCGGCGTTACGGCTTTGCTATGGAAGCAATTCTGGAAGCCCGGCGACTTTTGGAGCTCCAATACCGGCCAGGGTCGGACGCTGTTTTGGGATTTCCTCAAAAATTTTGCTGTCGGCGCCGGGTTCCTGCTCATCACCTTTGGTACCGATGCGGCTTCGGTCAGCTATTTCTTCGCGCATCCGCTGTCCTCTTCCCACCCCTATAGGGTCGCACAGGAGCATGTCGCGCCGTGAGTTTGGATCCCAAGCCGGCCATATCCTATTGGCATCTCTGGACCGACGCCGACGGCGTCAGTCATCAGTCCTGCTGCACTATGACTGAATTCGAGAAAGCGGCAATTGCGCCGCGGGCCGCGCCGCAATGGATCGGCGCCAAGACCAAGGATGTCGCGACGGTTTTCGTCACGGTCCTGCCGGTCGGCTGGATCGGCGATTGGCACGAAAATCCAAAGCCGCAATGGATCATCCCGTTGTCTGGACGCTGGTTCGTCGAGTCAATGGACGGCCAGCGTGTCGAGATGGGGCCCGGTGAGATATCCTTCGGCGAGGACAAGAACACGCGGAACGTGACGGGCAAGCAAGGCCACCTCTCCGGCACGGTCGGAGACGATCCCGCTGTGCTCATGATCGTGCAGTTCGAAGCTTCGCCGCCGCTTACGTCGCCCTGTCGGTTCAGGTGAGCCATGGACGGGATCGAAATTCGCAATCCACGTTTTGCGCGATATATCCTGGGCAATGCGACATTGGAGACGCTAGCGTCGGGTTTCCGTTGGATCGAAGGGCCGGTCTGGATGGGCGATGACGACTGCCTGCTGTTCCAGGATTTGCCCAACGATCGCACCATGCGTTGGACCGAGGGCGTAGGCGTGTCGGTATATCGTTCGCCGTCGAATTACGCGAACGGACAGACCAGAGACCGCCAAGGACGCCTGATCGCCTGTTCGCATCGCGGACGGTGCCTTTACCGGACCGAATATGACGGTCGGGTCACGACCTTGGTCGATCGGCACCGAGGCAAGCGATTGAATTCTCCGAATGATGTCGTTGTGAAATCGGACGGCTCGATCTGGTTCACCGACCCGCTCTACGGCATATCGACGGACTATGAAGGCGGCCGGCAAGTCTCGGAACAGCCGCCTGCGGTCTACCGCTTTGACCCGGAACGAGGCGATATCCGCATCGTGGCGGATGATTTCGACGGACCGAATGGGCTCGCCTTCTCGCCCGACGAGAGCCGGCTTTACGTAGCCGAGACCGGCGACCAGACAACGCAGCAGCCGCGTCAATATATCCGCGTCTTCAAGGTTGGGGCCGACCGTTCAACGCTCTCAGGCGGCGACATTTTTCACAAGGTCGAGCCGGGCTATTGCGACGGGATGCGCATCGACGAGGACGGCAACATTTGGAGCAGCGCCGCCGACGGTGTCCACTGCATCAATCCAGAGGGAGAACTGATTGGTAAAATCTTCGTACCCTACCGGGTCTCGAACCTGACATTCGGTGGCGCTGCAAAAAACCGGCTCTTCATCGGCGGTTCCAACACGCTTTATTCCATCTTCCTGAATTGCCGTGGCGTGCAGACACCGTGAGCTCAGTGCAGCGACTATCTCGCATCACATTGATTTGCGGCGACCCGGATCGGTTAGCGGAATTCTACGAAGCCGCTTTCGGATTCGTGCGGACCGGTGAAACGTCGACTACCGAGACAGCCTTCGGCAAGCTTATCGGCATTCCAAATGCAGCAGCCCGCATCGTTTGTATGCAACTTGGCCAACAAAAGATTGAACTCGCTGCCATTCGCCCAGCCGGCCAGTCATACCCGCCTGGGGTCTCGGGACGGAGTCCACTCTTTCAGCATTTCGCGATCGTCGTATCGGATATGGCGACCGCGTACGCTCGATTGTCGGAATGTGAGCGCTGGAAACCGATTTCAACCGACGGGCCGCAATTGCTGCCCGCTTCATCTGGCGGCGCTACAGCATATAAATTCCGGGACCCCGATGGTCATCCGCTCGAACTTATCGCCCTCCCGCGCGGCGCCGTCCCTGTAAAATGGCAGGAGACTTCGGCAACCGGATTCCTCGGAATAGATCACTCCGCGATTTCAATAGCGGAAACGAAACGAAGCGTCGGGTTCTACGAGCGACTCGGACTGCAGCGCATCGGCGGCTCACTTAACTCCGGGCCAGAGCAGGATAAGCTGGACAATGTTGCAGGAGCGCTGGTCGAGGTGACTGCCCTGGCGCCGCCGCGATTTTCTGCCCCCCATGTTGAGTTACTCTGCTATCGGAGCGATTTCGAGCGGGAAACGGCATTACTCGGCACAAATGATGTGACGGCGACGCGGCTTGTGCTGGCAGTAAGGAACGATGAGATGGATGCGCTTTGCGCGCAAAACACTGATGCCCTCGTTTCGGGTCCGGTGAGGTTTGAACAAGGCGCACTACGCGCAATGCTGCGCGATCCGGATGGTCACCTGCTTTGCCTCGAAGTTCCGTCGTGACCGGAGTCGCTCGGTATCTGGTGAAGCCCCAGCGGCCGACTGTAAAAGTACAGCCTCTAACTGAACCGCAAACCCCGTAAAAATCATGACGTCTCACGGCGTGATGCTGCAGCGCGCTTTGCCGACAATTTCATCAACGCATTCTTTCCAACTTGACTTGCCGCTTCCCACGAGGCGAACTGGTCGCGGGATTCTTCCAATGGAAGGATTTTATTTTCGGAACAGATCTCCCAGGTGTATCGGTTCGGCGCCGGGCACCGATGTTTTACCTCCACTCGAAGTTGGCCTACGATTGACGATTTGTACATCCGGTGAAACGCCATAAGAGCGACACTTCTTGCACGGAATGAACTGCTTATTCTCGCTGTGGGTAGGCTAACAAGGTAACGACGGCACCAATTGTTAAGTTCCTGATGGCGGGTACTATTTCAGCGTTGCTCCGTGAAGCATATCGGTACTGCCTCAGATGGACTGGTCAAAATTGACCAGACTCCATTACTCTCAGACGGCAAATGTCGCGTCTTGATCCGGGCGTCACACCGAAATCCAAACCGCTCCGGTTGCCCGCCCCGCCCCCCAGCTGCCAGGCAATCGGAGCGCATTTTTGGTCACAAAAGGTATTAAGGTCATCATGAAAATCGCGCTGGTCGCTCCCCTCATTGAGAGCGTTCCTCCTCGTCTCTATGGCGGCACCGAGCGGATCGTTTCCTACCTGACCGAAGAACTTGTAAGGCTCGGCCACGACGTGACGCTCTTTGCAAGCGGCGATTCTATCACCAGCGCCGAGTTGGTCTCCTGTTGCACTCGTGCGCTTCGCCTTGATCCTACCGTGCGCGACACCATTCCACACTTTATGCTGATGATCGATAAGGTCCGCGAGCGCGCGGACGAGTTCGACATTCTTAATTTTCACATCGATTTGTTTCATTTTCCGCTTTTCCGCTCGCTGGCGGCGCGGACCCTGACTACGCTTCATGGCCGGCAGGATCTGGGGGATCTAAAACCCTTTTATTCCCGCTTCGACAAAATGCCGTTAGTTTCCATCTCCAACGATCAGCGCAAACCGCTGCCGCACGCCCATTTTGTTGCGACGGTACCTCACGGCATTCCGCCTGACCTGCATTTGCCCTCGTTTGAGCAGGGCAGCTACCTTGCCTTCTTGGGGCGGATTTCGCCAGAAAAACGCCCGGACCGGGCGATCAGAATAGCGCGCGCCGCCGGCATCCCGCTGAAGACGGCGGCCAAGGTCGATAATGCTGATGTGGCCGGGACGCGGTTGGGGTGACTCCCGGCTAAGCGAAGCCCGCCTTCATCTCGAACCCCACTGGACTTAGATATCCGATCGTCGAGTGCCGGCGTTTCGGATTATAGAAGCGTTCGATGTAGTCGAACACATCGGCCTTGGCTTGGTCGCGCGTCCGATACGTTTTGCGTGCTGTGCGCTCGGTCTTGAGCGACGAGAAGAAGCTCTCCATCGCCGCATTGTCCCAGACGTTGCC
>Ga0182024_10025330_pt1 | contig 10483 bp, 1 predicted proteins | sample P32metaG_FD_120480 | JGI IMG/M metagenome (GOLD analysis project Ga0182024, IMG submission 120480) | Permafrost microbial communities from Stordalen Mire, Sweden - P3-2 metaG (Illumina Assembly) | ecosystem: Environmental > Terrestrial > Soil > Wetlands > Permafrost | place: Sweden: Stordalen...
ATAATAAGAACAACAATAACAATAACAATAACAATAATAGCAACTAAGCTAGCTAAGAAACTGCCTTGCTTAAGCTTTTACAAAAGAAACTTAAACTAGATAACTGCTTATGCTTAGTTAAAGCAAAGAAGGTTGTAAACAGTTTTGTGGTTTTAGCTAAGGTTTCTTACTAAGGCGTAGCTTTTGCAAGCCTTTAGCAAGTAGCTTTGTTCTAATTACTATACTAAAATCACCTTTGCTTATTTGCTAGTAATGCTTTAAACATAGTTACTAACATTACAACTATAGCACTGCTAAAGAGGCTAAAGTGGATTTATTCTTAAAAACTAAAAATAGTAAACATAAGGCAGGTTTGTTTATCCTAGTTTTATAAACAGTCTAAAGACGTTTAGCACAAGACTTTGCTAGTATTTGTTAAAGAAGAACATAAGGACTTTTACTTTAATGCTGCCTAGGTTTTTGATTGCTTTGTGTCACGACCTAGTACTATGTTACGACTAACAGTAGTATAAGGTGATATAATCACGTAGGGTACAGTAAGAGCTCTTGACGTAAACAGAGAGAAGGCAAGACAGTATTAATGTATTATAATCTAATGACTTGACTATGGAAATAATCAATTAAGTTAAGCGTAAAGCTCAAAAACTATGTGAGCAAAGCCCCTACTATATAGTCTGATAGATCAACAAGATCGAGACACCCTCTCGATCCTCTTGGTCTAATGGATCAACAAGATCGAGACACCCTCTTGATCCTCTTGGTCTATTACGTGATCTCTAGTTACCCTAAGTTCTAACTAGCCAATGACATCCTGTTATGTCTACGTCCTTAGGCCTTTGCAAGTAACATGTAATCGTAACAGATAGCATAGTTACAAAGGGCAAAAGCATATAGCTAAGGACAAGGAGTCTTGCTATTTATTTAAGTTAGGTTTACTTATTTCTATTATACTAGTTAGTGCCCTTTGCGTGACAGCATAGCTTTTGTGCTACAAGGTTATTAATACATTAGCTGCTTTATATTAACAAGCTAATCAGAAGTAACAATATACGTGGTTATTGCTATTTACTTGTCACTTAACAAGGTTTCTAGCTTATGTACATTCTACAGTTTCAAGGCATGTTTAGGATTAGACTAGGTAACTTAAGGCAGCAAGTTACTTCTAACTATAAATCACAATTCTTTAAATGTAAGTAAATATACATTAACATAATAAAGATTTATAATAACATACGTCTATAAGGAAAAGTAGTCTTTATAATCTTTGATATCTTGTTTAACTCTTCTAATTTGTGCTTGTACCCTAGTTATTGTCTAAGATTTAGCTTTAAGGCCTTTTAGCAAATCAACTAAGCCGTAAGGCTTAATACAGCTTAAGGCTAATACAAGAAACTAGTTATCTGTTTCTTGATTACGCTAAATAAGCTATTTTTTCACAACACATTTAATTTCCTTGAAACCTTAGTCTTTATCAAATTATGGTATAGCTTCTCTAAATTGTACTATAGATAATAAGCTTTGTTAAAGATATATTTCTCTTATAATCTAAGATGTGCTAGCTTGTCGCTATTGTTGCTATTGTTGTTGCTATTGTTTGCTATTGCCTTAGATATCGTTGCAGCTTTATAAACAATAGCTCTAAGATTATAGTCTGTCTGTTAGATTGTTTAGCAAATTCCTAGCCTTTTTCAAGAAGAACGCATAAGTATAAGTAAAGATCTTGTATCTCTAAGTGCTAAATACAAATCTTTGTCTTAGAATATATTAGCTTTAGCAGAATCTAGGTTAGTAGAGTTGTTGTTAGCCACTAGTTCGTAAAGCTAAGAAGTTAGGCTATCTAAGGCATACTAAACATCCTTTGTCTCCTCTAAAGCTTAAATACCTAATGTTAGGCATCAAACCTCTCTTTTAGGGCAACAAGAGATAAACTACTAATAGCATTAAGGAACAATCTGCAAAGGACATTTGGTAAGAATTAGTTGCTTAAGTATCTTGTTACATTATCAACTTATATGCAACAAGGCCAACATAGCATTTGCTATAAAGGAATCACAAGTACTGCACACAATCAACACTGTCTAGGTTGCGGCACTCTTAGTACATCAGATTGCTGCTCTATAACATCTTTAGTTCTTGCTACTCCTTACTCTTTGGCTCAAGGGACTTGGTTTCTTTGCTAAAGCAAGAACAAATAGAGCAATAACTTAGTTGCTTAACACAACTCTTTATATGCAACATAATTTGTAACTAATAATAAGAAGTTAGTATTTAGCAGGTAAGTGGATTTCTGCTAATCTAGACAATCAAGTTTTATAATACATTCGATTTCTAGCTTAGCAAGAGGTACCGTGTATTAAGTAGCTAGCTCCTAGTTCTATTCTAAGCTGCTAAGGAGTTAAACTAACAAAGCCTTGCAATGTCGTATTCGTGTAAGACTCCTTGCTGCTTTATTTTGTGAAATTTCTAATAATCATTCCTAGCTTATAAACAGCAAGCTAGCAAATTTATAGTAAGCTTAAATTTGTTTTAAATTGTAACTGCATAAGGCTATATAAGGCTGTATAACAGTAGCATCTTAGCATCTATTAACAAATTTCCTAATAATTAGCTACGAATTTTCTAGTAAACCGCTTACTATATTCTAGGGTTGTTGCACACAAATAACTTATATACACTTGCTAAATAGTAAATCTAATACATCTAACAGCCTACTGTAATAATATACTTTATAAATGCTAACTAACACATAGTAGTTAACTTGACATTTTGTTTATAAGTTTATAAAGGCGTTTAGTTAACCTTTAATGATCTTTGTGTAATATAGTCAAGGTTTACTAACAATTTACCCTTGTAAATTGTGTCTTAAAATAAACAAGCTAAACCTTTCCTTGCTTTTAGTAGTTGCTAAATCTAATGCCTAAAAGAAGGGTTCCTATAGTTCCCCCTTAATCTACGCCTTGCCTTTTTGTTTTGCTTCTTCCCTTCTAACTACTCTTAGACTTTTGTCTCCTCCTTATCTCTTATTTCCTCCTTAGCTTCTATTTCCTCTTAGGCTCTTGTCTTCTCCTTTACACCTAGCTCCTCCACTTCTAGCTTCTTCTTTAGCGTAAGCCTCCTTATAAAGTCGCTAATATCCTTTAAGAGGTTAGCAAGGTAAGAGAAATAAATAATAATTAACTTACGTTATCACCCTTTATCATTTTTTTTTAATTATCTTAGATTGTAATATAGCTAGCAAGGACAGGATTTTGAAGCTTTAGAAAAGGCTTTAAGGATTAAAGGGAAAGAGTAAGCCTTATATGCAACCACATGTTTTAATATGTAATAACAAGGTTAAGAGTAGCAAATCGCGATTTCCATTGTATATAGTATAACGTATACCTAGCCGTCACCTAGCTAATTTTCAGCCTATGTTATAGCTCTTTCTAAGAAGAGACTTTATACAAACGTGCCTCTAATGCCATTCCTTGCTTGTTTTGTGCCCTCCCAATTTGCGAGCTATGAAATTAGGCATAAAATAGTTGTTTATACCAAGTGTACTAGCTAAGGCATACGATGTGGTAAGTAGGAATAACCTAACTCTAGATACTAAGCTTCTAGGCTGTTAAGACCTTTATAGAAACTAGCGGTTTCAAACGTATTTTAGCGTTAAACAAGTAAGCAGCTATTAACAACAAGGTTATGATAAGGCTATAGTAGCAAACAAGTTATCAAAGTAACTGTTTCAACTTCTAGACATTGTATAATTCAAGAATAATACTTGAAAGCACTAAAGAATTAAAACTTTTTATAAAGAGAATTCTTGCTACTTGTCATAGCATTAGCTTAAAGAGTGCTACAAAAAGATTATTCTTTAAACATACATCTAAATTTGTTTATATACCTAGCATCTTTAATAAGTATATAAATAACTAAGAACAGTGCATTCTCTGTTACAAACGTTAGCTAGTTTAAGCAAGGTGGTCTTTTTTTAGGCAGTGTTACACGCTTGTAGACGCAACCTGTATCCTAAGATGCATTCAAGAGCCAAACTAGGTAACTTATGCTTAGTTTTGCAAGAAAGCTAACATTAGAGAGAAATTGTTATTTAACTTTAGGTATATAAGCAAAAGCTAGCAAGGATGTGTGAGAATGTTAGTAAGGATAGGCTACGAAGATTCTAGTTAATGTTACCAAGTCGCTTAAGCTAAGTTATTTTTACTTCTAGTCTTAAAGGCTCAGGTTCGTTAAAGTCTTGTCCGCAGCTACAGTTCAATTTAGCTTAAGGAAACGTAGATTAACTTGCTTCTGTTTAGTTTTCATTTCTTAATACCTTGCAGTTTTTAATAAGAACTAAGGAAACGCATGTCTAAAGGCAGTTTGCTGTCAAATGCTATGCTCAAAGGCTAGGTAAGAGGACTTTGGGAAGCCTTATCCACATCTTCTTCCTTCTAAGGTAGAAGCTTGCACCATGCCCCCTACTATTGTGGAACAGCTAAAATCAATTAGCTATAGGCCCTTTGGGTATATGAACAAAAGCTAGCAAGGTAAATGTGTAAAAGGGACAGATACTAATAAGCTACAAAAGAATTAAGCAATTTTTATTAGCTTTAGCATTTACCAAGTTATTACTTAGCTAATAAGTATAAGAAAACAAGGCAAAAATTTCACATGTCTTACAAAGACGACACATTAACCTTACAACCTACATGATTAGGAAACAATTACATTAGCTGCCTATTTAAGATTGCTAAGACTAAGGAGCAAGAGCTAGTGCTTAGCATAGCTTACTAACATTTTCTTAGCGTTAGTTAACAGATTCTTCCCTAATTATTAGTTACAAATTTGCTTAAGAATCTAGTTACGAATTTCTAGTAAATCGTATTCTAAAGTGTTGTACACGAAATTGCTTACTATACACTAACTACTGTAAATCTAACACGTTCCTACTGTAATAACTTACTTTATTAAAGCTAGCACATAGTAGATTCTTAACACAAGCTAAGCATAACATAAGGAACAAGCGCCTTACTATGTTAGGTAGCGTTTAAGTAGTAGTTGTCTTATTTAAAGAGTTATTACTACAATTGCCCCTTTCTCTGCCTTAGTTAATACTTACGAGTAAGAGAGTTCTACTAAATAAAAGGGACTACTTAGTCGTTTGTTAAAGCTTTAAGTAAGTGAACTTTGTAGCAAAACAACACACATTTCGTTATAGCCTAACGCCCCTCTAAGCGTAATTAGAGATACGGAAACTTAGAACTAAAAGATCTACACAAGGTCTTGATCAATGTTTTGCTTAGTAAGAGACTAAGGCAGCAAGATAGACCTATATAGGCAAGCTTCGATAAAGGTCTTTAAAGATCTCTTAGGCATTAGAGACAACGCACATTCATTTCCTCTTCTATAAGACCTAGGTATTTATTGTTAACTCTAACAATTGCGGATTTTAGAAAAGGCTAAGGTTTAATAGATTAATAGGTATCATATATCAATAAGGGCATAGAAACATTTCCTAGATTAATTAGACTTTTTGCATTCTCTAGAAGGAGAGGCTCTTAGCTTGTTGCTACTTCTCTTTTGCGTAGCTTCCTTATTACATACACTCTTTCTCTCTAGCACTCCCTTCTCGCGCTCCCTTCTCGCGCTCCCTTCTCTTTAATATTCCCTTCTCTCTAACGTTCCCTTTATAGCGCTCCCTTCTTGGTAGCGCTCCCTTCTCTAACACTCCTCTCTCACCCCTGCTGCTCTCTCCTCTCTCCTCTCTCCCTTAACCTAACCTTTCCTTTACTCTCTGCTCTCCCCCTAAACTTATACTCTTTTGTATACACCTCTCTCTTACATTTACAAAGAGATAGTATAAACACTTACAGCTATTTAGTAAATAAGTCATTCCCTTGCTACTTATGCTATAGTGCACATAGTCTAGTTTCAATCCTTTCTTATAGTTTAGCATATCCAAGTTAGTATAAAGGCAATGCTGTAAATATATAGCTACATAATCGCTAAGGCTAAGTTTGCAATAAACTTGTTCCTTTATTTTTCCTAGATTAAGATAAATGCGAGTATTCTCGGTAAGGTATCTATATGATAATTAGGCTAGCCTAAGGCTATCTGTTGCTTAAATGACGCTTCAAGAAATTTGTGACATAATATATAACCTTTAAGAAGACTATTGTCATAGCTTATAAGTAAACTCCTTGTTAAGGATTCTCTTATTAATCTAGTTGTATTACCTTACCTTAGAGCTTATAAAATTAAGCTAGCGTTTAGTCTTCCAAGATGCCTATTACCAACTCCTACAATCCTACAAATTTATTTGAACTTAAAACAAAGCTTATAGCTACAAATTACAAGTCTAATCAAGAGGAATATATATATAAGCAAGTACAAGCTTATATAAGTTGCTAATACAAATTCGCTTTAAATGCTACTAATAGAATTAGCTAGGCAAATAGGGAGATCTAGCTTACGACCAAGCTACCACAACTATAAAAGACATTACTATAACAGCATTAAAGTACATTGTCTTTCTTATTAAAGGAGAATTCTTAGTTAGTAGTCTATCTAGCAAAGCAAATAAGAGAGCCACAAGTTAGACAACTGTAAGCACAGAATAGCAAAGGCAGTTAGTAGAGAATAAGTTAACACTTTAACTACAAGAAAATACAGCAATAGTAATTATTAAAAAGTAAAATTTTGCTTCTTATTTAACCTAATAGAGACTTTATAACCGCTCTACTCAAGGATAAGCTATTTGTAACTAAAGGAGTACTAGTCCTGCTTAATCCTGAAACACTTGCCTAGTATTCTCCTGTCCTGTCTTAGTAGTATAATACCTGCTTAACTCCCTTTCAAAGACGCTGTCTAAGGACGTCAGTTGTCTAAGGCAAAAACCTTTGCGTTTCCTTGCAGTTGTAGCAGCTTTATAACAAAGCCCTCCTTCTATAGTAGAAGTTAGTCACTTGCTCGACTCCTTTACAAGGTTGCTGTCTAAGGGCGCTTGTTGTCTAAGGCTAAAACCTCTTTGTTTCTCTATGATTGTAGCAGCTACATAGCATAGCTCCTGCCTTAGCAGAAGTTAGTTACCTGCTTGGCTCCTTTGCAAGGAAGCCTCTTGTTGTATTTACTAAGTATTTCTACACTAAAGGCATTAGTTGTCTAATACGAAAACCTTTCTGTCTCCTTGCTGTTGTAGCAGATGTATAGCATAAGCCTCTTGCTCAAGTAGTAGCTGTCCTTAAAAGAATCTAAGGTGGAAAACCTTTAAAGGTTGCTAAGGGTCTGTAGTATCTTGTAAGCTAAAATGCTAAATATAGCTATCTGCAACTAACCTGCTATTACCATTTGCAAGGTATATATCAAGGACATGCTATAGTAAGAATCGCTTAAACTGTAGTCTTATGCTACGCTACCTAACTGCTGTCAAGCCTAGTTTAACAAATTCTCTTTATAAATATATAAGTTTGTTACAAGGTTATAAAACCTAATTAATAAAGTAGATGCTATACTAAGTATATAAGCTAGATTGCTTGTGTACAAACTATTGTAAAGGGTATTAAGCTATGCTTGCGATAGTTGTAATAATAAGTCTAGTAGTAACATATATTGCTTGTCAATTAGGTTATGCCTAGTTTGCTAGATTATCTAACCCTGCTTAGCTATCTAATCCTGCTTAGCTATCTAATTCCCCTTAACTGTCTAACTTTGCTTAACTACTAGATTATGCTCAACTCTTAGACTATGTTTAGCCTTTGTATTAAGACTATATTTGACTTGTAGATTAGGCTTAACTCTTAAACTATATTTGACTTTTAGGTTATGCTTGACTTTTAGCCTCTTACAACACCTATAGGTTTAGGGGAGTCCTTTCCTAGCATTACAAGGTACTATTAATAAGTTAGTTAAAGGTTAAAGGTTAGCAGGAAAGAAGCAAATTATACTAGTAAGCAGCAAGGATTCATGTTCAATCCAAAGGGTTATAGAGATGTGCTTTAGTTAACTTTTAATATACTTGGCAAGCTTTATCTTCTTTGCAAGAGGAAGGCTTTTGACTTTCTTAAGGTCTTGGCCTTTCTTTGCCTTAACGTAAAGAGCAATAACAGCTAGAAAGCCTCTATGTTTGTAAAAAATGTATTTAACAATAGTAAGGTCTGCCTAGTAGTAGGTCTTAAGAACTAACAGCAAGTGCAAGTCAAACCTAAAGTAATACGTCTCTAAGGTATTACGAAAGGTGTCCTGTAGCTTAAGCAGTACTTTTGTAGCAGTAATGCTAGCTACAATTTTAGTGTAAGCAAGACTAGCTTTCTAGGCTGCGACTTGAAGTTTTGTAGCTAGAGCCTTACAAACAAGGCTAGGTCTATGTTTCAAGGCTTCTTCTATTGCCACACTTTCTGGCCACGTGTCTAATCTAATGAAAAGTGTGACTAGCCCTATCATAGTAAGGATTTTCAAAGCTAACAATTACTAGTATAAAAAACAAAAGGGGAAATTAAAGAGCAGCGCTAAGGAAAATTTGTACATAACGCTAAAAGGAAAATCGTACTTAATGCTAAGGAAAACTTAGTAACCAATATCTTAAGAAATTTGTACATAACACTAAGGATATTTATACTAGCAATATGCAGACAACATCCTTCTTATGTATCATATCCTTTGCATAACTCCTAAACTAACCTACAAGTAAGCTTGCTTCAAATACGATAAGCTAGGAATTTTCGGCTACATAAAATAATTCTAAAATAAGCGTTACTTTTATTTTACTTATAGCTTTTGCTTAAATAAGCTAAGTCTCTTGTTTTAGAAAGCATGTTTGCTAGTTGCTTAAATTAGCGTGCCTACAAGGGCTCTAAAGCAATCAAACGCTTATATAAGTTAAAATTAGGAGGCCAAGCTGTGTCTTGCCCTAGTTATTGCCAACGTTCTAAGAGGAAACTTAAGGATTAACAACTAGGTTACTTACTAACTACTAAGTTTGTAGTTGCATTAAGATTTAAAGTAGTTAACAAAGCTTGTAACGTCTAGCTAAGGATAGATTATAGCATTTATCGCTTAATCCGACCTCTGACAAATAAGTGACAGCTCTTGATAAGTATGTAACACAAACATCAGGTAAGATACACTATGTTTCCTCTCTCTGTTTAATGCGTTTATGTCTAGATAGCACAAGACTTTGCAGTTGTAGTACACTATGTCCTTTATCTCTCTTCTAGCTAGTAATTTCCTATCTCTGTTTTAACTGTTTCGCCTTAAGCCTTTTCTAACATATCTTTGCAACACCATATTTGTGTTTAGCCTCTAAAAGGCCTTCTTTGTAGGAGTTAGAAACTAATAGCGTAAAAGATGTTACAGCAGCTAGTGCTGTAAAGGTTGTCGCAGCAGCTACAGCAACTTGTAGCATAAAGGATAATGTAGCAGCTAGAATCGTGGAAGGCGTCGCAGCAGCTTGCAGCGTAAAGGACGTTACTGTAAAGGACGTGGCAGCAGCTAGGACCGTAAAGGACGTTACAGAAGCTGTTAACATAAAGGACGTTACAGAAGCTAACAGCGTAGAAGACGTCGTACCTTTGCAGTTAGAGTTAAAAGCTAGTATTATAGAGTTAGTTAATTTACTTAAAGCAGTGTAGCAATCTAGTTTTCTATAGTCCACCAAAGCTTCCGACATTCTATGGTAGAATCCGTTAGCCTTACTATACATCTTAAGCAGTATCTTATATGCCTTTAAGGAAGGCCTTGGTTTGCATTCTTGTTTAGATTTTGTAAATTAGTAGTGTGATTAATTTATTACAAGGATAGAGGTAGGTAATTAAGCCTCTTTATTAAACAAAATTAGGCTTAGTCTACGTAGCCTAAGGGTAGCACCTAGTATTTGTTCAAGGTTTATTGCAAAAGATCAATTCTAACACTAAGTCTCTTGCCTTTTGAAACCTAGGCCTTACTTGTATAATTTAGTAGTTTTCTTGCTCTCTTAACAGCTTGCATGCTGTCTCACAAGCATTCTTGATGTGTTGCACTTTTGGATTTTGCTTTGTTATAAGAGTATCTAATAGCTAAGAGACTAAAGATAATTAAACAAGCTAACTGTAAAGGTCTAAAGGTTATATACTAAAGACAAAATATTTGTTACTAAGATATTATTGCAAAATGTATGCTTTTGCTAACACAACTATAATGAATAACAACTATAAAGTTATACTGCAAATTTTAAGGAACAAGGCAATACAGCAACACAGACTCTAAATAGTAAATAAAAGCTTGTTAAAAACTATATAAATTGCAATTTAAAAGAGGAGGAATACAATGTAGATAGCGATTAAAAGCATAGTAATCAAAAGCAAGTTAAAAACAATGTAAATAGCAAGCCTAAAAAATGTGCAAATAGCAAATAAAGGCTGCCTAAAAATAATGCAAATAGCAATTAAAAGCATAAAGGAAACAATACAGATAGCAGTTTTTGTAATATACATAATAAGGATTTAGTTAGCTAAGGACTAAAGAACGCTAA
>Ga0182024_10025331_pt1 | contig 10482 bp, 8 predicted proteins | sample P32metaG_FD_120480 | JGI IMG/M metagenome (GOLD analysis project Ga0182024, IMG submission 120480) | Permafrost microbial communities from Stordalen Mire, Sweden - P3-2 metaG (Illumina Assembly) | ecosystem: Environmental > Terrestrial > Soil > Wetlands > Permafrost | place: Sweden: Stordalen...
CCAACAGGGCCGGCTCGACGACGCCGGTCAAATCTACGACGCCGTTCTCGGCGCCGAGCCGGACCATTTCGACGCGCTGCATCTCAGCGGCGTGCTGAGGCACCAGCAAGGCCAATCGGTCGAAGCCTTACGCCTCGTCGCCGCGGCGTTGCGGGCAAAGCCCGGGGCGGTCGAGGCGCTCACGAATTACGGCGTGATCCTGGACGCGCTCAAACGTCACGAAGAGGCGTTGTCGAGCTTCGACAAAGTGCTTGCGCTACGTTCGAACGACGCCGGGACGCATTACAATCGCGGCAATGCGCTGAAGAATCTCAGCCGCTACGCGGCTGCATTGGCGAGCTACGACCGGGCCCTGGCGCTCGCATCCGGCCACGTCGATGCGCTTTACAATCGCGGCAATACGCTCGCCACGCTCGGGCGGCAGCAAGAGGCGCTCGCCGACTACGACAAAGTGCTGGCGCTGCGGCCCAGGCACGTCTCCGCCCTCAACCGTCGCGGCAACGCGCTGGCGGCGCTCGAACGGTCCGCCGAGGCGCTCGCCGACTATGACGGCGCGCTGGCGATCGAGCCGGACAACGCCGAGGTGCTGAATAATCGCGGCGTGCTGCTAACGGAATTGGACCGGTTTGAAGAAGCCCTGGAAAGCTGCGACCGCGCGCTTGCGGGAAAGCCCGACTATGCCGATGCGCTTTACAATCGCGGCAATGCTCTGCGCGCCCTCAAGCGATTTGAAGATGCGGGCGAAAGCTATGCGGCGGCGCTCGCGCTCGAGCCGCGCCGCCCCGATGCCCTTAATAATATGGGTCTGGCGCTGGTCGGGCTCGGGCAACACGCCGAAGCGCTGGCGCGTTTCGATGCGGCGCTCGCGATCGATCCGGATCATCTCAGCGCGCTCAACAATCGTGCCAATGCGCTCAACGAACTGGGCTCCTTCGAAGAGGCGCTTGGGCCCTGCGACAGGATTCTTACCAGCAACCCGGAGCACGTCGACGCGCTCAATATCCGCGGGGTCGTGCTCGCGAAGCTGCGCCGGTTTGACGAGGCATTGACATGCTACGACGCGGCTTTGGCGGTGGTGCCCGATCGCGTCGACGTCAAGCTCAATCGCGGTGCGGTCCTGATGGAGCTCGACCGCCTCGATGAGGCCCATGCCAGTTTCGACGAGGTCCTCGCGGAAGATCCCGAAAGCATTGTTGCTTGGGTCAATCGAGGAAATGCCTTCATCAGAGGCAAACGCTTCGCCGAGGCCCTCGACAGTTATGACAGCGCGCTGGCGCTAAGTCCCGGCCAGGTGGAGGCGCTCACCGATCGTGGCGTCGCCCTTGCCGAATTGGAGCGCTTCGACGAAGCGCTCGCGGCGCACGACCAAGCGCTTCGCCTGGCGCCGCATGTGATTCCGGCCCACGTCAATCGCGGCAATGCGCTGGTCAAGTTGGCGCGAATGGAGGAAGCACTCGAGAGTTACGCCGAGGCACTCGCTGTCGAGCCGGAGCACGCGGAGGCGAATTTCAACGCGGCGCTCACGCGTCTATGTATCGGCGACTTTCGCAACGGCTGGAAGCAGTATGAATATCGGTGGCAAAAGAAGCAGCTCTTGGCGCTACGGCCCAACTATCCGCAACCGATGTGGCGGGGCGAGAAGGACTTGCATGGCAAGACCATATTCCTGGTCGGCGAACAGGGTTTGGGCGATACCATCAATTTCGTGCGCTACGCGCCGCTGGTCGCGGCGCTCGGCGCCCGGGTAATTCTCGGCGTTCAGCATCCGTTGCGAGCGCTCGCGGCAACCGTTCCCGGCGTATCGCTGGTGCGCAGCGACGGCGAGGCGCTGCCCGATTTCGATTTGTATTGCCCGCTATTGAGCCTGCCGCTGGCATTCGACACCGAACTCGCGACGGTGCCGGTGAACATTCCGTATCTGCACCCGTTTGAGGAGCGCCTGGCCAAGTGGCGGGACAGGCTGCCGGCGAACGGGCGTCTGCGCATCGGGATATGCTGGGCCGGCAACAGTATCCACCTGAACGACCGCAGCCGCTCCATACCGCTCGATCACTTTGCGAAACTTATCTCCGTGCCAAACCTCGATTTCGTCAGCGTGCAGAAGGACGTCAACGACGCGCAGGCGGCGGTCCTGCGCGATCACGGTGTCATTCAACTCGGTCAGGAGTTCAAGGATTTTGCCGACACCGCCGCGGTCGTCGCGATGCTCGATCTACTCGTTACGGTCGATACCTCGGTCGCGCATCTTGCCGGCGCGATGGGCAAGGGCGTTGCGCTGCTGCTGCCGTTCTCGCCGGATTTCAGATGGCTGCTCGATCGCACCGATAGCCCCTGGTATCCGACCATGCGCCTGTTCCGGCAAACCGTGATCGGCGATTGGGACGGTCCGCTCGAACGGCTGCGCCAAGAGCTTGATGATCTCGCTCGCCGACCGGCCAAGCCGCGCTGATCATGCTCCTCGACCAGCACGAGAGGACGCTGGCGCAGTCCGAACAGGCGCTCGCATTCCGATCCGATCACATCAACGCGCTCGCCGATCGCGCCGGCGCGCTGAAGCGGCTCAAGCGGCACGAGGACGCATTGGCCGCCTACGAACACGTCCTTGCGCAAAGGCCCGACCATCTCGGCGCGCTTAACGAGTGCGGCGGCCTCAATGTGAGGCTCGGCCGGGCCGACGCAGCGCTCGCTTGTTACGCCCGCGCGCTCGCCATCGCGCCGCGCACGGTGGAACTGCACATCAACAAGGGCACGGCACTCGTTGCGTTGAACCGCTTCGAGGAGGCATTGGCGAGCTTTGCCGCCGCTGCCGTGATCGATCCCGAGCGCGCCGAAGCCCATTACAATGCCGGTCTCGTGCGGTTGCGTTTGGGTCAATTCGCGGCGGGATGGAAGAACTACGAATGGCGCTGGCGCAAGGCCGATTGGGCGGCCAGGCGACGAGATTTCTCCGAACCGCTGTGGCTTGGCGAGACGCCGATCGAAGGCAGGACAATCCTGCTTCACGCCGAGCAGGGCTTTGGCGATACGCTGCAGTTCGTCCGCTATGTTCCGCTCGTCGCCCGGCGCGGCGCCAATGTCATTCTCGAGTGCCCGGTGGAATTGACACGGCTGCTGCAAGATATCAAAGGCATCGCGCGGATTGTTGCGCGCGGCGATGCGCTGCCATCATTCGACCTGCACTGTCCGCTTTTCAGTCTGCCGCTGGCGTTCGGCACGACACTGGAAACAATCCCGAGCGCGGTCCCGTATATCAAAGCGTCAGAGCCGCTTCTGCGCAAATGGGCGACACGACTTCCCGGAATTGCTCGCCCACGCGTTGGTCTTGTCTGGTCCGGCAGCGCCGCGCATCTCAACGACCACAATCGCTCCATCCCGTTGCGCGATCTCGTGCCCATACTCCGCCTCGACGGCTTGCATTTCATGAGTTTGCAAAGAGAAGTGGACGCGGCGGACGCGGCCGTTGCGCGCGAATATGGAGTCACCTCGCTCGGCCATGAATTTCAGGATTTTTCCGACACCGCCGCTGTCGTCGCGATGCTCGACCTCGTCATTGCCGTGGATACTTCGGTGGCGCATCTTGCCGGCGCCATGGGCAAGGCGGTTGCACTGCTCCTGCCATTCTCGGCGGATTGGCGGTGGTTGCTCGATCGCACCGACAGCCCCTGGTATCCGACCATGCGGCTGTTCCGGCAATCCGCGATCGGGGATTGGGACGGGATGATCGAGAGGGTGCGCCAAGAGCTCGGCGACGTCGCTCGCCGTTCGGGGAAAGCGCGCTGAGCGGCTATAGCGTGCGGCTGAGGGCGAGCGGTTTCCCGTGCCTGGGATTGGGCGCCGCGGTCCGGCCCGACGCGCCATAGACTTGCGGCGAGGCTTTGCGGGCAAGATCGCCCGACAGCCGGCGCATGATGCCTTCCGAGACGGCGTGCGCGGTTGCCAGCACCATCATGTTCTTCTGCAGCACGGCACGGAACGCTTCCTGCACGCGCGCAAGCGCCGCGCAAGGCGCCGGCGCCGCCTGCAAGAGAAATTTCGCGTTCAGTTTCAATTGCTCGCCGGCCGCCAGCAGCCGGCCCGCGAGTTCAGCCTTGGCCGGCTCGAGAGCGGCGGCGGTGCGAATGCGGCCGGCGTGAACCAGCACCGTTTCCTCTTCGACCACGCCGGTCAGCTTTTGCAGCAATACGGCCAGTTCGCCGATCGCTTTTTCCGCTTCCGCGGCGGTGGTGATGGGACTCATGATGCGCTTAGACCCTGGTGTTTGAGCAACGTGTCATAGACCTTGGCGGCGATGCCGATGCCGCCGGCCTTGGCGAACGATTTGGCGTATTGATCGGTCATGAACGAGCGCCACACTTTCAAGGCGCCGCTGCCGCCGAACGGCCCGTCGCCGTCGACGCCGGTCATCATCTGCTGGAACGTCGTATTGAGGAACATCGCCTCGAAATCCTGCGCGGCGCCCTTCGCCTTGCTCTTGATCTTGAGCGCGGCCAGAGTTTGCGTGGTGTCGGAATTTCCGATCGAGGAGAGCGAAGCGCCGAGATCGACGGGGCCGATGCTCGTCATCACATCACCTCGATATCGGCCTGGATCGCGCCGGCGGCCTTGATCGCCTGCAAAATGACGATGAGATCGCGCGGCCCGATGCCGAGCGCATTGAGGCCGTCGACGATCTGTTGCAGCGACACGCCTTCCTGGACCAGCGCGAGCCGCTTGCCTTCCTCCTGCACGCCGACCGAAGTGCGCGGTGCCACGACCGTGCGGCCTTTCGAGAACGGCCCAGGTTGGCTCACTTGCGCCGATTCCGAGATCGTGACCGTCAGGTTGCCCTGGGCGACCGCCACCGTCGATACGCGCACGTCGCGGCCGATAACGATGACGCCCGAGCGCTCGTCGATGACGATCTTGGCGGCCTCGTCCGGCTCGACCTGCAATTGCTCGATTTCGGTCAGCATCGCAACGACGTTTTGAGGAAATTTCTTCGGCAGCGTGAGCTGCACGGTCGATGGATCGAGTGGCTCGGCGACCGGCGCGCCGATGTAGTCGTTGATCGCGATCGCGATCCGTTTCGCGGTGGTGAAATCGGCGTTGCGCAAAGCGAGCCGCAACTGGCCGATGCTGTTGAGCGCGAATTCGATCTCGCGTTCGATGATGGCGCCGTTCGGCAATCGGCCGACGGTGGGAACGCCGCGCGTAATCTTCGCCGCCTCGCCCTCGGCCTGAAAGCCGCCGATCGCAAGCGAGCCTTGCGCGACCGCGTAAACGTTGCCGTCGGCGCCAAGGAGCGGAGTGACCAATAGCGTGCCGCCCTGCAAGCTCTTGGAGTCGCCCATCGCCGAGGCGGTGACGTCGATGCGCGTGCCCTGTGTGGCGAAGGGCGGCAAGTTGGCCGTGACCATGACCGCGGCGACGTTGCCGGTGCGGATCTGCTGGCCGCGAATATTGACGCCAAGCCGCTCCAGCATCGCTTGCAGCGATTGCTTGGTGAATGGCGTATTGTTCAGCGTGTCGCCGGTGCCGTTAAGGCCGACGACGAGGCCGTAGCCGATAAGCTGGTTCTGCCGCACGCCCTCGATACTGGCGAGGTCTTTGATGCGCGACATGGCCGCCGCCGTCGATACGGCACAGCTAACGGCCACCAGCGCGGCGAGCGCGGTTTTCAACGTCCCTTGCATCTCTTGCTCCCCAAGAGTCCGGACGCTTTATCAATGCCAAGAGTGTGCCACGCAGCGCTGCTCACAAGCCATTGATATTGAATAGCTATTTGTTGAGAGGGTTGGGCTCGGCCGAGCAGACCTTGCCGGTTGCGGCAATTCTTGCCGCCGGTTTTACGACCCATTAACCATAACAGGACACCTTACTTAGCATCATGCGCGTCTCTGGACCGAACGGCACGGCACTCGCCACGGCACCGACCGTGGCCCGGCGGTCGTCCGGAGGCACGTTCACGCCGGCCGAAGCCAATGCACCACAGGCGCAGAGCGCGGCGGTTGCGCTACGCACGTTGGGCGGGATCGACGCGCTGATCGCGCTGCAAGGCATCGAGGATCCGGTCGAACGCCGCCGCCGTGCGGTCAAGCACGGCCGTAGGGCGCTCGATGCCCTCGACGAGCTCAAGCTCGGCCTGCTCGCCGGCACGCTCGACCAGGCGACCATGCTACGGCTCAAAGCCGTGGCCGCCGACCTCCACGACGCCTCGGGCGACGATCGGATCGACCAGGTCCTGGCCGAGATCGATCTGCGGGTTGCGGTCGAATTGGCCAAAGCCGGCATGTCCTGAATGCCGGGCATGTCCTAAACGGCCCCGATTTCCTGAATTTCTTTATGGTTTTCGTGCCCGCGCGCGCAGCGGGCAGGGCGTTTCACGACGCCACAATTGGCCCGTTTCGGGAACCACTATCCTGCGGGATTTGGCTCCATGATCTTGTTGTCACTGTCATGGACCTTGGATATAAGCCGCCGCGCGAGGGGGGCCTCGCGAGAGTGGGTGCGGGAGTAGACGCAAATGCAGTTGTTCAAGGTCAAAAACGGCCGAGTCGCCGAAAAGACCCATAAGAACGGCAACGGCAACGGCAGCGCGACCAATGGCCGGCCGGATGAGAAATTTTACCGGCCCACGGACAAAGAGCCGTTCATGAGCGAGCGTCAGCGGGAGTATTTCCGTCAGAAACTGCTCGACTGGCGGGAGGATATCCTCAAGGAGGCGAAGGAGACGCTCCAGCATCTCCAGGACGAAAGTCAGAATCATCCCGACCTCGCCGACCGCGCGTCGTCGGAAACCGATCGGGCGATCGAATTGCGCGCCCGCGACCGTCAGCGCAAGCTGATCAATAAGATCGATGCCGCGCTGCAACGCATCGAAGAGGGCACCTACGGTTATTGCGAGGAAACCGGCGAGCCGATCACGCTCAAGCGGCTGGAAGCGCGCCCCATCGCCACTCTGTCGATCGAGGCGCAGGAACGCCACGAGCGCCGTGAGCGCGTTTACCGCGACGATTGAGCCGAGCCCGGGCGCCGTTAAGCCTTTCTTCACCATCTTTGCTTACCGGTCGTTAACCATTGACCGGCGGGTGACAAGGCTTGCAGTCGAATTTTTCGCGCATGTTGCGGCGCGCGTTGCGCGCTCACGAGAACGGCGAGCTTGCCCAGGCGGAGCGGCTCTACAACGCGCTGCTGCGCGAAGATCTCGACAATTTCGATGTGCTGCATGGCCTCGGGCTGCTCCATTATCAGCGCGGCCGCTTAAACACCGCGCTTACGCTCATGCAATCGGCGCTGCGGCGGGATCTCGGCCGCGCCGGCGGCTTTGCGAGCCTCGGCCTGGTGTTTCATTCCATGCGGCGATTCAAGGAGGCGCTCGTCAGTTACGACGCCGGCCTTCGCATCGAGCCCGCCAATGCCGAGCTTCTTAACCGGCGCGGCGTCGCGCTGCTCGATCTCGATTGCCCGGCCGAGGCGCTCGAGACTTTTGAAGGCATTCTCGCCGCCGAGCCCGATCGTCTCGATGCGCTCGGCAATTACGGCAATGCGCTGATCAAACTCAACCGTCCCGCCGAGGCCCTTGCCGCCTACAATCGGGCGCTTGCGCTCGCGCCGCAAAACGCTCAGCTCCTGACCAATCGCGCCGTCGCGCTGCGCCGGCTCGATCGGCCGCGCGAAGCGCTGATGAGCGCGAGCGCCGCGCTGGTCGCCAGACCCGATTTCGCGCAGGCGAAATTCGTCGAGGCCGTGACCCGCTTGACCCTGGGTGATTTCAGTGCCGGCTGGCGGGGTTATGAATCGCGCTGGCAAGTTGGAGCGCTGGCATCGCAGCGGCGCAGCTTTACGATGCCACTGTGGTTGGGCCGCGAACCGCTCGACGGCAAAACCATTCTGCTCCACGCCGAGCAGGGTTTCGGCGATACGCTGCAATTCGTGCGTTATGCGCCGCTTTTGGCCGAACGCGGTGCGAAGCAAATCATCCTGGAGGTTCAACCCGAACTCAAGCGCTTGTTGCAGCCCATGCCCGGCGTTAGCGCGGTTGTTGCGCGCGGCGAGCCACTGCCGCGCTTCGACGTCTATTGCCCGCTCTTGAGCTTGCCCTTGGCGCTCGCGACGGAGCTGGGAACGATTCCGGGAGATATCCCCTATGTTTTTCCGGCGGACGCCGATGTCGCCGCATGGCGCGAGCGCCTGCCGCGGCGGCGCCCGCTCGTTGGTTTGGCGTGGTCCGGCGAGCGATCGCACGACAACGATCGCAATCGTTCGATGCCGCTCGAGACATTGCTGCCTTTGCTCGATCTGCCGGACTTGAGCTTCGTGAGCCTCCAGCACGAGGTCCGCGAGGAAGATATATCAATCCTGCAAGACCACTCTCATGCGCTTCATGTAACGGAACCGTTTCGCGACTTTGCCGACACCGCGGCTGCGGTCTGGCACGCCGATCTGGTGATTTCGGTCGATAGCGCGGTTGCGCATTTGGCCGGCGCGATGGGCAAACCGGTCTTTCTGCTGCTGCCATACGCCGCGGATTTTCGCTGGCTGCGCGAGCGGCAGGACAGCCCTTGGTATCCGACGGCGCGGCTTTATCGCCAGGCGGAATTCGGCAATTGGGACAGCGTGATCGGCGCATTGCGTCAGCAACTGACGCGAACGAGCTTTTTGCGGCCGGCACGCAAGCTGTCGGCCTGACGCCTCGTACCGCTGATCGCAGAAAAGTTGCGGCCTCCGGCGGGAGCTGCCGGAGGCCGCGTCGTCTCGGAATCTGCGCTGCGCACCGCGGATTCCGGGGAGCTCGGTCGTCAGAACGGCAACAGCACGTCCATGACCTGCTGACCGTATGGCGCCTGCTGGAAGTCCATGAGCTGGCCGCGGCCGCCATAGGCGACGCGCGCTTCGGCGATCTTGGGCAAATCGATGCTGTTGTCGCTGTCGATGTCCTCGGGACGCACGACACCGGCAACGACAAGCTCGCGGATTTCAAAATTGACCCTGATTTCCTGCTTGCCCTCGATCACAAAATTGCCGTTCGGCAAACACTGCGTCACCACCGCGGCGACGTTGGTCAGCAGCGATTCCGTCCGGTTGATCGAACCTTTACCGTCCACCGCGGAGTTTCCGTCGCTTTGCAATATGCTTCCGGGAAGGATCGCCTTCGCTGGATTCTTGATGGTGTTGGCGCCGATGAAGTTGGTGATGGCGGAATCTTCCGTCGTCGTGCGGCTGCGCTGCGTTTCATCCTGGAATTGCGCGGTGTCGTTGATGTTGACCTTCACGGTCAAGATGTCGCCGACCTGGTGCGCGCGCTGATCCTTGAAGAACGCGCGCGAGCCGCTCCGCCACAACGAGTTCGGATTGTAGGTGACCGCCTGCGGCGTCGGCATCGGCATTTGCACCGGCTTATAGCCGGGCTTGGTCGTGGGGTTGTCCACCGGCGAGAGCGGCGGTTGCTCGCCGACCTGTTTCAGCCGATCGATGGAAGAGCAGCTGGTACTGAGTACGGCAACCGTGGACAACAGAGCGCAACGCAGAAGCAAAACGCGTTTCGACATTGTACTACCTTTCACTCGCGCAACTACTCGGGCCTTTCGGACGTGTTCTCGACGAAGTGCGTCGTTATGGCAGTAACGGTGACGCGGCCGGGCCCAACGACAGTGCCCTGCACCACGCGTTTCGATTCAATATTGAGCACGTTGATGGTGTCGCCGAGCGCGCCGGTATCCTGCGCCTGGCCACGCAGTGTCAGCGTCACTCCCGGCGCCTGGTAGATGATGGTCACGGTATCGTTGCGCTGCACGACTTCGGGCTTCATCAGATCGGCCGCGCGCAGCGACTGACCGGGATGCAACTGATGCCGTGCCGCGAGGCCGGCGACCGCATTGATGTCGGTTAAGGCGCCGCCTTCGGCTTTGGGCCGCCGCAAGATAGTAAGATCGGATGCTTTCAAAACCTCGCCATGTTCGACCGGATGCTCGACGGCAACGGTGTCGGCAGTCTCGATCGCGGTGCCGGTATAGCGCGCCGATTGCCGATGCAGCTCCACGCTCGAGGGCAGATCGAACGTGACGTCGAAGCGCGTCGTGCGCGGGTCGTAGGCAAGCGCGAGCACTTGCAGATCGCCGGTCACGCTTGGCTCGACCTGCAGCGTGCGTACGTCATGGTCGAAGCTGATCTGGATGTTGCGCGCCTCGCCGAACCCATATTGACCGGCCAGCGCCTGCGCGATGCATCCGGAAATCTCCTGCGTGGCGATCGCGCGGCTTGCGCGCATGACGATCACGTCGGCAAGCCCGCGGGTGTCGATGCCGATAAGCTGATGCGATCGGATGGCATCGACGATGCGGTCGGTCGCGACCGCGCCCGTGGTGCCGAGGTCGGGCGCACGGAAAATCGGCACGTCGGATACCGGCCCGGCATTGTCGACGAGATCGCCGATGCGCACGACGTCGCTCGTCACGGTGACGCTTGCCTTGAGCGCCGGCGCCGGCGTCTGTGCCACGGCGGGGC